>Ga0209579_10001565_pt1 | contig 18682 bp, 18 predicted proteins | sample Coa_R1_2_FD_187152 | JGI IMG/M metagenome (GOLD analysis project Ga0209579, IMG submission 187152) | Surface soil microbial communities from Centralia Pennsylvania, which are recovering from an underground coalmine fire - Coalmine... | ecosystem: Environmental > Terrestrial > Soil >... | reverse complement strand
GCAAGTGATGGTTATCGACCGCAAAGGTAATATTCGCGCGCAATCCCCGCCGCAGGGCGATGAGAAACTCCAAAACGAAACCAGCATGCGCGCTTTGCTGACCTCGCTGCTGAAAGAAGGCGCTGCCGCTCCAACCGGCAAAGGGCCCACCAAGACCACCGCGAGCTCTCACTGACATGCGGCTTCAAGTATCCGCGGCGATCCTGGCCCTATCGGTAGCGATTCCCGCACTCGCCACCGACCCATTACCGCGTAAATCGCCCGAATTCACCATTACGGAAGCTCCCGGCAAATCGACGCTTCTGTCCAGCTATCGCGGAAAAGTCGTCGTCCTCGGATTCATCTTCACGACCTGTCCGCACTGTCAGGTCTTCTCCGCCGCCCTGGAACGGATCTACAAAGACCTGGGCCCCCGCGGATTTCAGCCGATCGACGTCGCCTGGAACCAGAACGCCCAGTCCCTGACTTCTGGATTCATCCGCCAAAACAATCTGACATTCCCCGTCGGCTACGGCGAATACGATCCGGTGATGAGCTTCATGGGATTTTCTGTCATGGACCGTCCCGTAGTCCCTCTGGTCGTAGTCATTGACAAAAAGGGCATGATCCGCGCGCAAAGCCCCCCGCAAGGCGACGCCAACCTGCAGGACGAAACGAAACTCCGCGCATTAATCGAAAGCTTGCTGAAAGAGCCGTCCGCCATCACCAAACGGACCAGCAAGTAAGCCATCCGTTGGCGAGCCGTGACCGGCGGAGTTGAAACGAATTGGCCGGGTCTGCTACCATCTCCTACTGCGCTAGTTCCAAAGTTTCCAAGACGCAAAACATCGTACTCTTACAACGTTTGTGAGGCTGCCAAGACCTTGATATCCGAATGGATCGCGATAGAGCATTACCGGCTGCATCTGGTGGAGAACTGGCCGCATAGTGCTCACCGGGAAGCTACACTCGCGGCGATTTACTCCACGCTCTCGGGTCTGGACCGGAACTGGCGATCCACCGCGCGGCACACCTGCATGGTATGCCTGAATGAGTCCGGCAACGTCCAGGTGTTCCCGGACAGCGCCCGGGTTGGTCCCAAGAAGGACGACACGCCGCATATTCGAAGTGCTCGCGTGCGGACCGCCGGCAGCGGCGCCTAACATCACTTTCATAACGCGCTTAACGAAATCCGCGCCGACAAGCCTCCCAGCGGCGAGTCTTCCAGCGAGATCCCTCCGCCATACAACTCCGCCAACTCGCGCACGATCGCCAGCCCCAAACCGGAGCCCGGAGCGGCCTGGTCAATTCGCACTCCCCGCTCCAGCGCCACGGTTCGCAGCGCCTGCGGCAAGCCCGGCCCATCGTCGTCGATCATCATGACTATCGCCGAGCCATTGCGAGCCGCGTCTAGGACGATTCGGGAGTTTGCCCACTTGCAGGCGTTGTCGAGCAGGTTGCCGAGCATTTCGTCCAGATCCTCCCTTTGCACTCGTACCCAAAGATCCGGCCCAATGTTGCTTGAAATCCGGAGCGCCCGTCCTGCATAGAGTTTCACAACCGTTCGGACCAGAGCGTCCGCGCATTCAGCTACCCGGCACCGCCCGGAGTTGGCGCTTCCGGAAGCCGCCGCCCGGGCACGCGCCAACTGATAATTCACCTGGCGCGACATGCGCTCCACCTGTTGCGTGATCCCGTCGGCTAATTCGTGGTTTCCCGCGGCCTGGGCACGCTCAGCCTCCTGCACCAGTACGGCGAGCGGCGTTTTCAGCCCATGCGCCAGATCCCCCGCCGTGGCTATCGCGCGTTTTACCGCCTTCTCGCGATCCTCCAGCAGCGCGTTGAGACTGTCGATCAATGGCTGCACTTCGCTCGGATAGTGTCCCGTCACCTGCGGCGCTTCTCCCCTGCGAACCGCGGTTAACTTCTCCCGCACCCGCTGGAACGGCAGCAGACTGCGCCGCAACGCAACGATTCCGAAGATCATCAGAAGCACCCCGGCTAACACCGGTCCCACGCCGCGAATTCCTCGGACATTTGGAATCACATGGATCACCATCATCGAAAACATGTGCATCAGCATTAGCAGTCCGGCAGTCCACAAAACCGATGCCAGGATCAGCCTGGAGCGCAGGGATCGCCACATCGTTACGCTCCTCCCGACGGGTCCCGCATTCGATATCCCACACCTCGCACTGTTTCAATGAACGGCGCTCCCAGCTTGCGCCGCAGACGCGCGACGAAGACCTCCACGGTATTCGAATCCCGATCGAAATCCTGCGCGTAGATGTGCTCAGTCAGTTCAGCCCGCGAGACCACTCTTCCGCCATGGTGCATCAAGTACGAAAGCACGCGGAATTCGTGGCTGGTTAACTTGATCGGAGCCCCGGCTACGGACACCCCGGCGGTGCCGATGTCGAGGGTCAGCGCGCCGCATGTCAATTGCGAGCGCGCCAGGCCTCGTGCCCTCCGGATCAGAGCTCGAACGCGCGCCAGGACCTCTTCGATCCGGAACGGCTTGGCCACGTAGTCGTCAGCCCCGCCGTCGATGCCCTGCACTTTTTCGTGCCAGCTTCCGCGGGCGGTCAGAATCAGCACTGGAACGGCCACGCCCGTATCCCTCCACTGGCGAAGCAGCGTGAGACCGTCCAATTTCGGCAAGCCCAGATCGAGCATTACGGCATCGTATGGTTCCGTCCGAATGAGGAAATCCGCCTGTTCACCGTCGTCCGCGCAATCGACGGCGTAGCCCGCGTCAGCCAGCGCCTTCGCCAACTGCCGGGACAGGAGCGCCTCGTCTTCCACCACCAGAACCCGCAACCAGACCGTTATAGCGCAATTCACATGAATGGATGCTGAACGCCGTATCCGCTTCCCCGCACCGCAAGCGGCCCTGTAACACATTGATCCAACAGAGCGCCGACACGGAACCGCGACCGATAGGAAGCGGATTCACGCAGGCCCCTTGAACCCCGCCGTTCAGCCACCGTTCAGGAAAGCCGGCGTAAACTTCCCTCATGCCCACAATCGACTTTGGATACCCCTGGTGGCTAACTTACGGCCATTTGCCGATCGTGGTCTGCGCGGCAGCGCTGTTTCTGCTTGGCTACATTCGCAAGTGGTCCAAGTGGCCCATGCTGTTGTGGGGTTTCCTTCTCCTATGGTCCTCGGCGTCCCTTTTCATTACACGCTTTGTCTTCGATATCAACGGCCGGCCTGCTTTGCCCACCGAAAGCTTTCTGCGCTCGGGCTCGGGCCGGGTTCTCGATCTGGGCGCAGGTACCGGCAGATCATCGATTATGGTCCTCGCGGCGCGCCCCCAAACGACGCTGGTCGCGCTGGATCTTTTCGGCTCCTCTTTTGAACAACACTTCGGCCCCAGCGCGAGCCCGCAGGACAAGCTTATGGCGAATCTGAAAGCGGCCGGCGTGGATCAGCGCGCCTCCATCCAGACCGGCGATATGCGCAAGCTTCCCTTCGAACCCTCGTCATTCGACGCCATCGTGAGCGCGTACGCGATTGATCACCTGGGCCGCGACGGAATCCGCCAAACGCTGGCCGAAGCGGCTCGCGTGGTAAAACCCGGCGGGGATTTCCTCTTGATGATCACGGCCAAAGAACCCTGGGTCGGTTTCGCCTTTGGGCCGCTGCTGGTGCACCAGCGAAATCTCGGCCCCGATTGGTGGAACGCGCAGCTTCAAGAGGCGGGATTCAAGGTGATCGAAGAAGGAACGCGCCCTGCTACGCTTTACGTGCTCTCGCGACGAAGCTAGCCTGATCACTGCTCCGCGTGAGTCCCGCGTCGATGATATAGAATCGACGTGGAAAGGTCGACCATCATGCCACCGACAGAAATGAACCGCCGATCGTTACTGCGAGGCGCCCTCGGAATGGGGACGCTCTTCGGCCTGGATGCGCTGTTCACCGCGGAACGCACGGACGCGGCCGCCGTAGGCCCCAACGATAAGATCAAAGTCACGAAAATCGAAACATTTGTTCTAAAGAATTCATGGGTATTCGTGAAGATCTCCACCGACGCGGGCATTACCGGTTGGGGCGAGATGCTTAAGGACGACGCCAAGGCGTGCGCCGCGGGCGCGCAGGAGGTCGGACGTTACCTGGTGGGGCAGGATCCGAATCGCGTGGTGTTTCACTGGCAGGCGATTCACCGCGGTTCGTTCTACCGCGGCGGCCCGATCAAGACCGCCATTCTCAGCGGAATCGATCAGGCGTTGTGGGATATCAAGGGCAAAGTCTACGGCGTGCCAGTCTATAAGCTCCTCGGCGGACCCACTCGCGACCGCATCCGCGTCTACGGTCAGGTCGACGCCGCCACCGGCGTAAACGCCATGAAGGTCGCGCCGAATGCGACCCGAGCGCCGTTCAAATACCTCGAAGGGCAAAAGTTCGTGGACGAAGTTGCCGAGCGCTTCAAAGCATTGCGCGACCGCCAGGGCTCCGGCGTCGATATTGGCATCGATTTCCACGGCGCAGTCGAACCTCCCACCGCCATGCTCCTCATAAAGGCGCTCGAACCGTACCATCCCTGGTTCTACGAGGAGGTGGTCCAGCCCCTGAACGTCGACGTCATGGCCGAGTTGGCCAAGAAAACGACCATCCCGCTGGCCACCGGCGAGCGCATCTTCACGAAGTGGGGCTTCCGCGAGATTCTCGAAAAACGGGCGGCGATGATCCTTCAGCCGGATGTGTGTTACGCCGGCGGCATAACAGAGCTCCGGCTGATCGCCGGGATGGCCGAGGCGTACTACTCGCCGATCGCGCCGCACAATCCGCAGGGCCCCGTCTCCCTCGCCGCCAGTCTCCAGATCGCCGCGTCGATCCCCAACTTCCTGATTCAGGAGCGCGGCGATGCGGAACACGCCAATCTCCTCGCGAAACCCTTGCCTCCGGTAAAAAATGGCCATCGCGACCTGCCGACAGAGCCCGGCCTCGGCATCACCATCGACGAAAACAAGCTGAGCGCTCAGGTCGGAGAGCCGCAGGAATATCGAACTCGTTACGACCCCGACGATGGGTCGGTCGTCGACTGGTAAATTCGCGCCAGCTTAGCTAAGCGCCGGAATTTGTCCTGCCAGTTTTCGACCACCGTAGAAGGCGGCTTGCTCTGCCCAATCTTGGTGGATCGGCGCCGAATGCAGCCGTCCTGGGAGCTGGAAATGTCGCGTTCTCGATCAACGAGCACAGAGTGATCGCGGGTCAGTCGACGTTGAGCAACAACAACGTCTGGCACTCGGTCCTATGGCAGGACGGAGTCATTTCAGATCTCGGCGTCCTGCTTCAAGACCTTGTGGGAATCGCGGCCAGTATCAACAACAAAGGCGATGTGGTTGGCGCGTCGGTAAGCGCGCCGGCGGAAATCCCGGCGCATACCTCTGGCAGCAGAAGGTGCTCTTCCGGGCAGGCCTTCGGGGACATTAGAAGCGCCAGGAAAAGAGGGCGGAGCTTCGCGGTTTATCCGCCTTCTTCTCAATTCTTTTCACGCAAGGAGATAATTTTGACATAGGATATATTCGATGGGCGAAGCACTCCGGAGACTAAGAACCATATCCGCGGTTGCGACCATATTTGCCGCCGGATTAGCCGCACAGGCGTATCGTGCCCCGCGCGGTCCCGACGGAAAGCCTGACCTGAACGGGATTTGGCAGGTGCTGAACGAAGCTAATTACGATATCGAAGGTCATATGGCGCGTCCCGCGATGGCGCTCCGTCCCGGACCCTACGGCCCGGTCCCCGCGGCCCCCGTTCTCGCACTGGGCGCCGTCGGCGCAGTGCCTCCCAGCCTGGGAGTAGTGGAAGGCGGTGAAATCCCCTACAAACCGGAAGCGCTCGCGATCCGGAAACAAAACCAGCAGGACTGGTTGAATCGCGATCCCGAGATCAAGTGCTACCTGCCGGGCGTGCCGCGCGCTACATACATGCCGTACCCATTCCAGATTTTGCAAAGCGCCAGCGCACTCACCCTGGTCTATGAATACGACGGCGCGGTAAGGAATATTTATCTGAAAAACCCCGGACCCGCACCGGCCGATTCCTGGATGGGCCAGTCGGTCGGCCACTGGGAGGGCGAGACGTTGGTCATCGACGTGACCGACATGAACGATCGGACCTGGTTCGACCGCGCCGGAAACTTTCACAGCGACAAGCTGCACGTAGTCGAGCGTTACACCCGCACCAGCCCGGACGTGATTTCGTACGAAGCAACCATCGAAGATCCATCCGTCTTCACGCGCCCCTGGAAAATGAGCATGCCGCTCTACCGCCGCCAGGAAAAGAACGCTCAGATCCTGGATTTCAAGTGCGTGGAATTTGTCGAAGAGCTGCTCTACGGCCCGTATCGAAAGCACCCGCTCAGCAAATAGTCGAGGAGTTGTGAATATGAAAAGGTCTGAATACGCGGAAATCTTGGTCGCGCTATCGCTCGCCGCCTTCAACGCCACGGCCCAGACGAATGGCCCCCGGACCCCGGACGGGCACCCCGACTTGCAGGGTACCTACGACCTCGCCACCATGACTCCGATCGAGCGCCTGCCCAACGATCCACCCGTTCTCTCCAAGGAACAGGCGGAAACTCTACAGAAAGCCGAAGCCGCGCGCAGGGCCAAGGACGCGACGCACCTGGATCCGAATCGTCCTCTTCTACCTGTCGGCGGTGACACGACCCCGGGAAAATCGTTTTTTGAAATCTTGGAGAAAGTCGGTGGCGGCGCCGTCGGAGGCTACGATCGGCTGTGGCTGAACCAGGGAACCACATACATGATCGTCGATGGACAGATTCGCACGTCCATCGTCGTCGACCCGCCGGACGGTCATGTGCCTCCCGTCAACGCCGCCGCCCGCAAGCGCCGCGAGGGAGCCCGTGCGCTGCCGACATCGGACACAGGTGAGAGCCCGGATACTAAAGCCGCGCCGCCCGGCGATTTCGACAATCCCGAACAAAGGCCGCTCGGCGAGCGCTGCCTTCTCGGATTCGGTTCCACCTCCGGCCCCCCGGCGCTACCAGACTATTTCTATAACGATTTGCATCAAATTGTGCAAACTCCGGACTCGATCATGATCCTCACCGAAATGGTGCATGACGCCCGCATCGTCCGCATGAATGCGCAGCATCTTCCCAAGAACATCCGCCGGTGGATGGGCGATTCAGTCGGTCATTGGGAGGGAGACACGCTCGTAATCGACACCACGAATTTCACCGACAAGACCCGGTTCCGCGGATCGACCGAGAACCTTCATGTCGTCGAGCGTCTGAAGCGCATCGACGCCAAAACCCTTCTCTATCGCTTCACCGTCGAAGATCCGGACACGTGGGACCGCCCGTGGACCGGCGAAATGACCTGGCCCGCGACCAGCCAGCCGATTTACGAATACGCCTGCCACGAAGGCAACTACGCGCTGGGCGATGTTTTACGCGGCGCACGCCGGCAAGAGGCGGAAGAAGCAGCGGCGAAAACCCAAAAATAGCTTCGGCTATTGCGCTCGAATCGCCTTCCTACGGGACGCAAGCAACCCGAAGCCGATCAAGCCGGCGCTCAACAGAGTGAACGAACTCGGCTCTGGAACCGGATCGCCAAATACTTCGACTTGGGAGACCGCGTAAGCCCCGTCACCGCCGGTCGCGAAGATCTGAACTCCCAGCGCCTGTACGGCCGGCAGCGTCATGATGGTGGTCTGATCGGCATTGGGGCGCGTCACCAGGCCAAACGACGGATCCACCGGTATGCTCCACCAGAGATGATACGCGTTGTCGGTGCCCAGATAATCCAGTTCGTAAGTATCGTTATCGTCGGCCTGGACGATCGCACCATCGATCGTAAAGACTCCGCCGAAATCGATCGCGATCGTATGCGTCGGGTCTCCCGTCTCCGCTCCCTCCCAATGGATTCCCTGCTGGAAACACGTCTCTTCCGGTTGGAAAGACCCGTTATCGACGCTGCCCGCCGCCGGCTGCGCGAACGGACCGCAGACAAAGCTGAACGTAGGAAAAGATCCGGTAAGAGTGACCGGATCATTCAGCGAAATCAGCGCCGCTTGAGCGTACCCTGCGATTGCGATCCCGAGCATCAACTTCCAGGTCTTCATATTTCCTCCGATTGACGACTTGCGCCAATGGGAAGCATGGACCAGCAGTACCATCTTTTCAATCCGGCGTTCCTCTTAGCCAGGACGTAAGCCCCCATTTTCAGGGGTTCGTCCGGCCTAACTGACCGCTCAGGTCCCCAGCCGGCATATGAATCCGGTCCCGCTCGCCCTCGACGCAGAAAAACTCCAGGACATCGCTGTTGGGAATCAGCAGTTCGGTGAAGCTTACCGTAACAGGCTTCGTCAGGATATTCGGATCGTCCACGGTCGCCTCGATGTCCAGATGCCCGAAGTCACGCCGATGGAAACGCTCCCGGACGTGCATCGCCTCGCTGCGCGGATGTCCGTAGGCATCCAACCAGCCCTTGTCGTTGAATCCCGCCGTATCCACCACCAGCGTGTCGCCTTCCCACTTACCAGTCGAGTATCCCATCCATGCCGGAAGCGGATCGACCGGAAGTTTGCGTCCATCGGTGTGGATTTGGCGAAAGACTCCATATCCCTCGTAAAACATCGCAATCTCTTCGCCCGTCTGAAAGATCTTAAAGGGAAAACCGATTCCATTAATAGCCGGCAGACCCATCGGCAGGCAGTGGGATTGAGGACTATCCATCGTCTGCCGGCGCTTCAAAGTAAGGGCCACGGCCTCCGGTCGAAGCGGAGCCTCTCCCGGCTTGAAGTCGATCAGCATGTTGAGAAAGTATCTGGAGAAGCCGCGCGGATCGTCCCCCGCGACCACCGCGGGGCCGAGATCACCGAAGAGCCGTTCGATCTCACCGGGAGGCGGAGGCTCGATCTGCCAGACTCCGGAAAGATCCGGCTTACCATTCCGGCCGCGTGGCGCCTTAGCCGCCAGGTTCGGCTTCCCGTCCCGCGTCCTCGGAGTTCCCGGATTTGGATAGTCCAGCCACTGGGCATTCGCCGATACGACCGCACCTGCCAGCGCGATCCCCAAACTCAATGCGTGAAAGCGCATATCCTCCATAATCCCACTTCGAAAGTTGATGTTAGCGAAGATAACCGCGGAATCGTGCCGATTCGATTGGCTCGTCTTTGGATCGCGGCACAAGAATCGCGGCAGCGCCCGGCCGTTTCTTAATCAGAGCCAACCCGCGTTCCGTCCCGAGAACGCAGACAGCAGTGGCCAGGCCATCGGCCATGACTCCGCGGCGAGCGATCACAGAGACAGTAAGACCGTTGGTCAACGCCTCGCCGGTTGCCGGATCGATGATGTGCGAATACCGCGTCCCACCCGCCTCAAAGGCTTGCTCCGAGTCGCCCGATGTGGAGACGGCCGCGTCGCTTAATTCCAACACCCGCGAAAAAGACGCGTCCGGACCGTCCCGGGAATCGATCCCAATCTTCCACCCGCGCTCGCCCGGCGGAGCGTGGCTGAGCGCGAGATCGCCGCTCGCCGCCACCAGCGCACTCGCGATCCCCATGCGCCCCAGAACTTCGAGCGCGGCATCGGCCGCATAACCTTTGCCGATTCCACCAACATCCAGTTGCATCCCCGCCTGATCGAGGGTCGCAGTCGGACCAGATCGATTCAGATGCAGTTTCCGAAAGCCGCCCCGGGCGGACGCCGCGCGCAGATCGGCCGGATCGGGCAGCCTGCCGTCGTGCCGCGCTTGTCTCCACAGCCGGATCACCGGCCCCTGAGTGACATCGAACGCCCCGTCACTTTCCTGTGCCAGCCGCTGCGCGGCCGCGAGCACGCGATAAAGGTCCCGGCTGATTCGCACAGGACGCCCGGCCGCACTCCGGCACAGCACATTCAATTCACTGTCGGCCCGGTAGTCCGAAAGAATCCGGTCCAACTGGGCAATCCGAGCGAACGCGCCTTGGAACGCCGCTTTTGCCTGTTCTTCGTCCGCGGCGTAGAGCTTGATGCGAACCAGCGTGCCCATGTGGGATTCGACAGCCTCGAAAGGCCGTAGCGTCGCACACCACGCCGCGGACGCCAACAAGAACAGGCACGCTACTTTTCGTCGTGCTCGACGCCGTTGTTCCAAGCCTTGTACATCTCCTCGACGCTGGGAATTTTCGCGGGCCGGACCAGCCGGAACCCCAGCCATTGCGCGTCCGTGTGATACCAGATGCTCTTGGGCAATTGCGGATCCTGCCGCTTCCATGCCGCGCTCGACGGCACCCGCGACGCGCACCCGCATGCCGCCGCATTGTCTTTCCAGGACCCTCCACGCACGCTGTGCGGATACGGCGTCTTCGATTCCACCCGCGGATTCGCGGCCTCGCCCGCCGCGTACGGCGCATATTGATCCAGCGTCCACTCCATCGCGTTCCCCAGCATGTCGTACAGTCCCCATGGATTCGGTTTCTTCGTCGCGACTTTCTGATATTTCCGGCCGGCGTTCTCCGAATACCAAGCGTAGTCGCCGAGTCGCGCAGGATCGTCGCCGAAAAAATACGCCGTAGACGTTCCAGCGCGGCAAGCGTACTCCCACTCCGCTTCCGTCGGCAGCCTATAGAACTCGCCGGTGCGCGCGCTCAGCCACTCCGCGTATTTGTTAGCCGCATGCTGCGTCATGCTGATGGCCGGATAGCCGTTAATCCCCATCCCGAAGCTCATCTCTACATACGGCCGCGTCGGACGGCTCACAGCATCCACGGATTCATCCTTCGCTTGGGCCGAGAACATAAACAGCCGGTACTCATCCCATGTGACTTCGTGCGCCTGCATCCAGAACGCATCCACGCGAACCCTGTGTTGAGGCTGCTCATCGGGATTGCCGGAACTGGACGATCCCATTTCGAACGCCCCCGCCGGAATCGGGACCATCTCGTAAGCAACCACCGTTTCCGGAATCGTCACGCGATACGGCTTCGGCTCGGCGGTCTGGGCACGCGTCAGAATTTTTTCGCGGATTCGCTGGACCGCCTTTCGCTCAACATCGCCAGCCGGATTCGCCGCGACCGATCGTGAGAGTGTCGCGCCCTCAGGCCAGCCCGCTCCCCCGTTGATCCAACGCTGAATGGCGCGGATATCGCGATTCGCAAGCCGCGCGCCAGTGGGAGGCATCGCTCCCGCCGCGCCCTCCGCCCGCAGCAAGACTTGATAGAACCGGCTCTCCTCCGCTTTACCCGGAACCAACAGCTTCGCGTCGATCAAAGCCTGCCGCGAAGTAAACGCCGGAACGTTCGCCTGCCGGATTGCATGGCAGGAGATGCAGCTCTGTTCAAGAACCGGCTTGACGCTTTGTGCGAAGTCCACCGGCGCCTGTCCCGCCACCATCGCAATACAAAAGACCGCCAGGATTACCGCCGTACGCACGGCCTACAGAAACTTCGTCACGCCGGGCAGGGCACGCGGCGGAACTTCGTGGGACCCAGTCCATTCGATCGTCGCCGGAACCAGTTGCTCCTGCGAACTCAACGCTTGATCCCACGTAATCTGCTGACCGGTGTAAGCCGCCATGCGGCCCATCATGGCGAGCAGCGTACTTGTCGCCATGCGCTTGCCGTCGTTCATCGGCTGATGTTTACGGATGGATGCGAACAGCAGATCGTGCTCGCGCTGATACATGTTGTATTCCTGGCCGGTCCACGCCCAATTCGTCTTGCCATCGATGTGCGGCGCCGGGCCGCGGCCTATGGTGCAGGTTCCGTCCGTGCCCAGAATGTAATCCGAATTTTCGTTGTAGCAGCTTTCCATCTGCCGGTTCGCGAGAAACGCCCGCGTTCCGTCCGGATAAAGATAGTTGACCTCGAAATGATCGAAGATGTTGCCACCCTCCGCCGGAATCGTACGCCCGCCGACCGCGACGCAGCTCACCGGCGGCTGGTCGTGCATCGCCCATGCGATCTTGTCGGCGCTATGCACCGCCTGCTCGACAATACTGTCTCCGCATAGCCAGACGAAGTTGTACCAGTTGCGGATCTGCCACTCGATATCGCTCATCCCCGCGGGACGCGCGCTCGCCGGCGGCATGGGTTTTACAGGATTGGTGTAATACGTCGCGTAATAAGCGACCATTTTGCCCAGCGCTCCGGCCTGCATCTGCTCGAAGGTCGCCAGGATCTTATTGTTATAGCGCCAACAGAATCCGGCCACCAGCGAAAGATCCTTCTGTTTCGCCAGCTCCGATGTCGCCAGAACCGACCGCACGCCGGGCGCGTCCGTCGCAATCGGCTTCTCGCAGAAAACGTGTTTCCCCGCCCCGATCACGGCTGCCAGATGAACCGGCCGGAACCCCGGCGGCGTCGCCAGCAGCACCGTATCCACACCGCTCGCGATCAGCTTCTGATACGCGTCCAGCCCCAGGAACTGCTTGGCCGGGTCGGCCTGCACCCGCCCGGCGACTCTCTGAATCTTCTTCAGCGTATCCAGACAATTGTCGATGCGGTCCTGATCGATGTCCGCGACCGCGCTCAACTCAGTAAAGTCGTCGGCTTGCAGCGCCTGCGACGCCGCGCCCGTTCCGCGTCCGCCGCACCCTACCAGACCGACCTTAATCGCGTTGGTAACCGTCTGCGCGGAAATAATCGCCGGGAATCCAGCCACCAGCCCCGCGCCGGCTGCGGATTTCAGAAACTCCCGCCGCTCCGGCAATTTCGTGTTCTGATCGCGTTCCATAATCAGCTCGCAAAAATTCGATCCATGCGTTCAGAAAGATCCTTCAGACCCTCGCGCGAGTCGGCACCGCGCTGCTCCGCGATGCCCCAGCCGTGATAGCCGACGTCGTCCAGCGCCTTCATGATTTCCGGCCAGTTGTTGTCGCCTTCCAGGAACCGCGCCTCGAAGCCCGATGACGGCCCCGTCTTCGCCGCCTTCTCGCGGCTGTATTCCTTGATATGCAGCTTCAGAATTCGTTTGTTGAGTATGCGGATCCACTGCTCCGGCCAACCGAACGTGATCACGTTCCCGACGTCCAGATGCCAGCCAATGGCCGTGCTTTGAAACTCGTCGATGTACCGCACAGCTTCCAGCGGCGACATCAGAAAGTGATTCCACACATTCTCAATAGCGATCTTCACGCCAAGTTCGCCTGCCAGCGGAAGCATCTTCCGGATCTCTTCCTGCGAACGCAGGTACGCCGCATCGTAGGATACGTCTTTGTTCACCACCGCCGGCACGAACAGAACCGAACTTGCCCCGTAAGCTTTCGCGTCGCGCAGAGCCTGTTCCAGCCCCTTCCGGCCCGTTTCGCGCACGGCCGGACTCGGATCGCTCGCCGGACTCTTCCAGTGCGTCGAGCAGCACACGCTCGCCGCTTGCAGCCCTGTGGCGTGCAGCGCGTCGAGCACCTCGTTCTGGCTCATGTGGCTCATCGGCTCGACGCCGGCAAATCCAGCCGCCTTCACTGCCTGGAGTCTCTCCAGAACCGTCCCCGGCATCTTAATCGTTTCGTACATGATCGCCTTGCGAAGATCACGGCGCGCGGCCCAGCCGGTTTTGACGAGCGGCAAAGCGCCCGCGGCTAGACTTGCGAATTTCAAAAAGTTCCGGCGCTTCATTTCGACTCCCATTTGATCGGATTCATCATATCGAATTGGCCGGATCTGGGAGTGTGGAACGCGTTTCATCAACCGAGCGCTACGCTAGAGACAGGAGCGGACAAATGCCCAATCAAGAAGTTCCGATCACGGCCCTCGACGCAAATCCCCCTGTCGATCCAGTCGATGAGGCATCGGAAGAATCCTTTCCAGCAAGCGATTCTCCAGCGTGGCCACTGGGACGAGACAAAAAGCCTCCTCCCCCGGTCACCGTTCCACGCAAGCCACGGCCTGATGGCGGGCCGCAATGATGTTGCCCAAGCGTACGAATTGATTGCGACCGGCCGATGCCAACCGACGCGGAAAGCTTACGGGATTTCGCGGAGCGCTACACAGCCGCCTGGTGCAGCCAGAATGCCGCAAGTGTGGCCGCTTTCTACTCGCCCGGCGGCTCGCTCACGATCAACAATGGCCCTCCTGCGGTGGGGCGAATTGACATCACGGAAGCGGCTCAATCCTTCATGACGGCTTTCCCGGATTTGAAGGTGATCATGGATGACCTCCGGATGCAAAGTAAGATGCAAAGTAACCGGTTTGAATATCACTGGACGTTAACCGGCTCCAATACCGGGCCGGGAGGCACCGGCCGTCAGGTTCGCATCAGCGGCTTCGAGGTTTGGGAGATCGGCGCGGATGGGCTCATCGCCTCCTCTGACGGCCATTTCGACGCGTCCGACTACAAGCGACAGTTGGAGCACGGTATGCAGGCGCCGTCGTAAAACAGCAAGGTGCCAGCGAACTGGCTATCCTGTAGGTTTCATGAAAACCGCCATAGTAACTGGAGCCGCCAAAGGGATTGGCAAAGCCATCGCCGGACGCCTCGCACGCGACGGATTCACACTGGTCATTGCAGACGCCGACGAGCCTGCCGCGATCGTCGCAGCCGCGGAGTTATCGGGCCTGGGGATCGGCGTGGATGTCAGTGATAGCGCCGCGGTCCAGCGCATGGCGGCCACGGTGCTTGATCGCTACGGATCCATCGATGTGCTGGTGAACAATGCCGGCGTCACAGGAAAAGCGGCTCCCGTTCACGAGTATCCTGACGACGAATGGCGTCGCGTGATGGCGATCGATCTCGACGGCGTGTTCTACTGCACCAAGGCCGTGCTCCCTTCCATGCTGGCGAAAGGCTCGGGGCGCATTATCAATATCGCCTCAATTTCCGGGAAAGAGGGCAATCCCAACATGCCCGCCTATTCGACCGCCAAGGCTGGCGTGATTGGTTTCACGAAAGCCCTGGGCAAAGAAGTAGCGACGAAAGGCGTGTATGTGAATTGCATTACACCCGCGGTGATTGAGACCGAAATTCTGAAGCAGCTTACTACGGAGGCTGTGAATTACATGGTGTCCAAGATCCCCATGGGCCGCGTTGGCCAGCCGCAGGAAGTTGCTGCGCTCGTGTCATGGCTGGCGTCTGAGGAATGCAGCTTCAGCACAGGCGCGGTTTTCGATCTCAGCGGCGGCCGGGCCACCTATTAAAGACCGCACGCCCGCCAAAGTACTGGCTTAAACCGCAAGCGTCCCTCGTTTTCTTATGAGTACTGGTTCCGTTACTGCACAACGCTGTCTAAAAACGTAATCTCCCTCGACGCGATTGCTGTATACTACTCCGAGCCTGGAGTTTAAGACGGAAATTCAGGCTTATCTCGATATCTTATGTTCCTTGACAAAACAGGCAAAGATTTCAAGGTTAATTTCGAGCAGAACGTCGCGGCGGTAGAACGATGAGTCTGCGATCCACGCTCGGCCGGGCCTGGCACGGAGTCTTAAGCGCCCGTCATCGCCGCCCGGTCGCGATGAATGACTCTGGTCCGTTTGTCTCATTCTCCTTCGACGACTTCCCCCGGACGGCCTTCACCACCGGTGGCGAGATTCTCGCTGGTCAAGGCATCCGTGGCACGTATTATGTCGCCATGGGCCTGATGGGAATTTCGAATGAGCAGGGGGAACACTTTCGTCTCGAAGATTTGCACCAGGCGCTGCAGGATGGTCACGAGTTGGGCAGCCACACCTTCAGCCATCCATCCAGCCGGAACGTCCCGCTCTCAGCCTTTCAGGAGGATGTCCGAAAAGGGCAGCGCGCACTCCGCGAAATCGTTAATTCCCGTGCCACCGAACACTTCGCCTATCCCTACGGAGAGGCAACCCTGGCAGCCAAGCGGGCCGTCGGCATGGAAATGATGAGTTGCCGCGGAATCTATCCCGGTGTGAACGGACCCGACGTCGATCTGAATCTCTTGAACGCCAATTTGCTGTACGGCGGCGTCGAGAATTTAGGCGAAGTCGAGCGATTGTTCCACGAGAATGCGAAACAGAAAGGCTGGCTGATCTTTTACACGCACGACGTCTGCCGGAATCCCTCGCCCTATGGTTGCACTCCGGAGCTTCTGCAAGCCGCCTCCCGGCTGGCCAGCCAACATGCAAAAGCTCTCCCGGTCGGCGAAGTCATTCGCGCCTTTAAGGGCCGCACCATGACGGCGACGTCGTAATTACCATCAATACGGCATCAACGACGTATCCCCGTCGAATGGGCACGCATACCAGGCGTCTTCATGTTCCAGAATCGCCTGCAGCGCCGGATCTTTCGTCTTAAACAAAAAGGGACACGCCGGATATTGCCGCGAATGCGGTTTCCAGCGCATTAGAATCTCCCGTATCTGTCGAGGGAATCCCAGCACCTCAAACACGTGACTCCCCGACGTTCGGGCTCTCGCATACGCCGCCCCCAACAAGCTTTCCGCCACCTGGGAATCGTCTCCCTCGACGAGCAGATCGATCAGGCTGCATCCGCGCAAGTCCGTTTGCGGATCGGTTCCGCTTTGAATAACGGCGTATCCAGCCAGGCGTCCTTCACGATGACAACATAAGACCGCCGTTTCTCCGCCGCGCCCGGGGACCGCAAGGTGCCAGCGCAATGATGCAGCGCTTCGATCGGCAAGAAGGCAAGGTTTTTCCTGCAGCTTTCTGCGCCACAACGCCTCGAAATCATCGCCAATTTGATGCACTTGAATTTCGGTGATTGCGAAACTGGCTGAGCTGCGCCTGGGACCTCTCGAAAGCATCGTCGTCTCGGTCCGGACGGCGATCCAGCCCATCAGGCTTGCCAGCTTCCCGGCATTACCGTTCAAACCAAACTTCGTCGCCACCGCCTTCGCAAAATGGCGAGCGTCAAGGACCCAAAAAAGAGTCGTGTCATAGTCTGGTTGCGGCAGCGTCTGCGCCTTCAACGCTTGCGACATTTTTCCCACCGACTCGATTGCGGACGTGATCAGGAAAAGGTCGACATTCTCCTGCCGAAAGAACGACGCGAGCAGTCCAACACTACGAAAACGATACGCGGGATCAACCGCCAGTCCCGTTCCCGCCGCCGCCATGAGAACCCGGTCTCCGTAATGATAAAGAAGCGGAACGCTCCCTCCATACCCGACGATCCTTCCGCCTGCTTCCAGCACCCATCCCATGCTGAGCGGCGACTTGGCTCCGGCAAGCGCGGGATTGCCGCGCCACAGCCGGTCCCAGTTCTCCAGCGAATCCTTCCCCCACCCACACCGCTGCTTGAGTTCCGCGATTCCGTCGAAGTCGGAAAACTGAACCTCCCGCTGCCTCACTGCAAGCGGTTTTTCTCCGCCTGCTGCCTCAGCCCGCGGCCCGTCGAGCGAGCGACGGCGACTCCTCATTTGTTGAATCAACGCTCGGATGAGCCTGTTTCCCAACGAGGATCTCTGGGCAGCCTTCATAGCAAGCGGCTACCGATATTGCATCACCGCCATGAACCCGAAATCCATGTGGAACTGCTGGTGGCAGTGAAAAAGCGACGGACCGGGCGAGTTCGCCATCAGATCCACCTCGACCACGCTCCGGGCGGGCACCAGGACCACGTCCTTGAACACACCCGAAGTGGTTCGCCCCGCAAATCGGGTCACTTCGAAAGTGTGCCGATGCAAGTGGACCGGGTGCGACATGTCGCTGCGATTGTCAAACACAAGTCTGTTTCGTACGCCCGGTTTCACGAAAAACGGATCCGTCTTCGGAGAAGACTTGCCGTTGATCGCCCACATATTGCCGTCGGAACCTGGCGTAAAGATAAGGGATGTCGTGGCTTCCGGCTCGGGAGACTTGTCGGCGCCCCCGAACGCCAGATAGTCCCAGACAAATGGTTCTGGCTTGATCCATTTCGCGTCGCCCGTCGCATCGGCATATTCCACGACGATTCCAGCACCCGCCTTACGCTGCCGGTCGTCTTCTTCGCCTAGAATCCAGATGCCTGGATTCTTCATTTCAACGATGGCGTCGACCCGCTCGCCCGGCGCCATATCGAGCACGGGCACAGTCACCGGTTTCGCGATTTCGTTTCCGTCCAGCGCAACCACCTGGAACGCATGACCGCTAAGAGCAAGCCGGTGCTGCATCGTTGCGCTCGAGTTTACGATGCGAAACAGAACCCGCTGTGAATTCTTCACCCGGATCGGCTCGCCCGAGCCCAGCATCTTGCCGTTGATCGAGAAGATCCGGTAATCGACGTCCATAGCCATATCGGACGAAAAAAACGGGTCCCATTCGTGCAGCATAATGGGCACTTCCAGGTCGTAGCGCGCGGGATTCTGGCGCGGATCAATGATCGCGATGCCGAACTGTCCGGTGTAGGTTCCCCGCTTCAGGCTGTGTCCCGCCATCGCATGCGCGTGATACCAGCGAGTGCCGGAAGGGTCCGGCGTGAACGTGTACCGCCGGCGGTCGTGGCCCTGCACCATCGGCGTCCCTTCCTCGTGCGCGCCGTCCACTTCCGGAGGGATGTGCAGGCCGTGCCAGTGAACCATCTCCGGATCATTTGTCTCGTTGACCACATCGATAGAGACGCGCTTGCCGGCCGTCATCCGGAGCATGGGTCCCGGAACCTGTCCGTCATACGCCTTCGTTTTGATGACGTGTCCCGGCGCGAGTTCCAGATCCATCTCGCCGATCTTCAGCGTGATGTCGGCCGGTGTTTCGGGCGCCGTCTGCGCCATCTCGTGCCGGGCCTGGCCGGAAGCAGCCAGCGGAACAAGTCCCCCGCTGAGAACCACAAATTCTCTTCGCGTCATGAACGGTT
>Ga0209579_10001562_pt1 | contig 18728 bp, 16 predicted proteins | sample Coa_R1_2_FD_187152 | JGI IMG/M metagenome (GOLD analysis project Ga0209579, IMG submission 187152) | Surface soil microbial communities from Centralia Pennsylvania, which are recovering from an underground coalmine fire - Coalmine... | ecosystem: Environmental > Terrestrial > Soil >... | reverse complement strand
CGGCGCCCAGGTCGCCTACGTCCTTTCGAACAACGGCGGGTCGCCCGAGGAGATTCATGTTATGAACATCGCCTCGGGCGAGGACCGCTTGATCGCCACCGACAAACAGGGGTGCGTCCAGCCTCTGGTAGATTGTCCCGGTTGTTTCTTTCCGTGCGTGCACGACCCCCATTTCACCGCGGATGGCAGTGTCCTGTACGTAGCCTCTCGTAGCCAGCCCTTTTATCTGGCAACCACAGCGGGTACGGTCACTTCGCTTCCGATCTACACCGGGTATCTGACTTCCGGGCCCCGCCGGGCCATCAGCGACACCGGATTGGTGGTGTTCATCAGTTCGGCGCCCACGGGCCCTGTCACGGGCCCTGGAACAATGGACGTGTATGTCATGAATCTGGATGGCTCGGGCCTTAAAAACCTGACGCAGTTCTCGAACACCAGCGCGTACACAGCGGGAGCCGCGATCAGCGCCGACGGGAGTACGGTGGCATTCAATGCTTCGCTCGACGGCACCGTCCCGTTGCAGATTTTCGTAGTGAACCCGGACAGCGCCGGCTTGCGGCAGCTCACCAATGGGCCTAATGCCGCCGGCAACCCCAGCCTCTCCGCCGATGGATCGCTGGTCGCGTTTGCGCAATCCGGGCAGATCCAGGTGCTCCAAACCAGCGGCGGCCATCCGGCGGCCACCCTGACGAGCTTTCATTACTCCACCGCGCAGGACGCCTTCTTGAGCGATGACGGAACCCAGGTGTGCTTCACCATCGGGCCGAGCGGCGGCCGCGGGGCGATCTACGCAGCGCCTGCCGCGGGTGGCGCCAGCCGCGCCCTCTATGCGCCCGTGTCGCTGAATGCCGGGGGCGTGGAAGGAGTGGCCGGCTGGGAGCCGCCCACGCCTGGATCGTTGATCAGCGCCTACGGCTTGAACTTCAGCGGCGATGAGCTGGTGGAGGCCGCCAGCTTTCCTCTACCGCCGGCGTTAGCTAACGTGTCGCTGCTGGTGAACGGCCAGGCCGTGCCGGTAGAGGCTGTCACTCCCTGGCAGATCAACGCCCAGCTTCCCCAAAGCACCCCTCCGGGTAATGTGACTTTCCAGTTGGTGGTCAACGGCATCCCGCATAATACGGTGACCTTGCAGGTCCCCGCCAGTGGGCCGTCGGTCTTCGCGTTTGGCGATCAGGATCTGTCGGGCAACATCTACTGGCAGGCCGCGGCTTTCCACGCCGGAACGGGGACGCCCGCCGATGCGGCGCATCCGGCCAAGGCGGGCGAAATTCTGGAAAGCTACGGCAGTGGCTTGGGAGTAACCAACCCGGTGGTGCTCGCGGGCCAGCCGTCACCAGGGTCTCCTCCGGCCCGCGCCGTAGTCACTCCGCAGGCCACCATCGGGACCCAGCCCGGTCAAATCACTTTCGCCGGACTGGTGCCTGGTTTCGCGGGAGTCTACCAGATCAACCTGGCTGTGCCGGACGGCTTGACTACCGGCCAGCAATCGCTCAACTGGACCATCGACAATCGCGGCGCTTCGATCTTCGTGCAGTAGTCCGGCTAAACTGGTGAGGTGCTCTCCCTCGTACACGCCGGCGTCCGCGGCCGCATCGACGATCTGCAACGCGAATTTGCCGAGGCGCGGCCCTTCCGCCATGTCGTGATCGAACAGTTCCTCGATCCATCGTTCTGCCAGGAACTCATCGCGGAGTTTCCGCCATTCGCTGCGGGAGATGCCCGAAACGAGCGCGGCGAGCAGGCCGGCAAATCGGTCATCAATCAAATCACGGGGCTCGGTCCGGCTTTCCGGAAATTCGACCGGCTGATGCGGGACCGCGACTTCCTCACGGTGATCGGCCGCATCACGAGTATTCCCGGATTGCTGTACGACGAGGAATATATCGGCGGTGGCACACACAATAACCGAGGCGGGCAAGAGCTCGATTCGCACGTGGACTTCAACTTCCATCCGCGCCTGGGATGGCATCGCCGCCTCAACCTCATCGTTTTCCTGAACCCCCGGTGGGAGGAAGCCTGGGGTGGCTGGCTCGAACTGTTGCCGGAGCCCTCGGCGGATAGCAGCGATGTGCGCAAAGTAGTGCCCTTGGCTAACCACGCGGTGATCTTCGAAACTACCGAATCGTCGTGGCACGGGTTTCCGGTGATTCGCACGCCCGATGACAGCATCTCGCGCAAATCCCTGGCGGTTTATTTCTACAGCAAAGACCGGCCGGCTGCGGAGATCGCGCCCTCGCACGCAACGTATTACTATCAACGCCCCTTGCCGGGCCACATCCAGGCCGGCTACACGCTGCGCGAAGACGACGTAGCGGAAATCCGCAAGCTGTTCGCGCGCCGCGACCAGCAGATCCATTACCTGTATGAACGGGACACGGAATTTACGGATTTGCTGGCGGGCATCAACAGGTGGCGCGCATTCCGCCTGGCCCGGGCCATCACCTGGCCCGCCCGCTTCATCAAGCGGATCGTGGCGTGAGCTAATGGACAAGGAAGCCTAGCCGACGAATACCTTTAGCAGGACGTTGGACCATGCGTGCGTGTTTCGCGCGGTGTTACTTACTGCGGGATCTCTTGGTGAGTAGTGGTAGCCGGCGGACCCGGCCAGTTCAATCTCTTCTTAATACTCCATCCGGCCGCTCGGACGAGTTCTCGGACGATCTTCCCCACGGTGGATGCATCGCCCGCGATTTGTTTTAGGGGCACGTTCATCAAATATAATGCTGCCCACTCAAATCGGCGCTCAACGGGTGTGTTGTCCCCACGTCGGGCACCTCCCCTTTGGGAGGTCTGTTTCTTCCCGGGACCTCGGGTGGCCTTCGGCTTCTCAATCTCCTCGTCCACACCATCCGTAACCCACTTTTCGCATTGGCGCAAGAACTTGATCCGATGTTGTTCCCACGCTCTATCGGCCACCGTTACCCAATCTTTGCAGGTCTGATTGAGGCGATCGAATGCAGGAGCCTGGAAAGGCTTCGGCCATATCTCCTGGTGAAACTGGATCCGCTGAAGGGGATCCTCGTAATACGTCCGCACAAAATCCGGCCACTGATCAATTGGAATGTCCAAACGGAGGAACGCCTGGATAATGCCGAGGCGAACTGCTCGCTGACGGTTCTTCTATGCAACCGCCGCTTCACCGACTGCGCCGCGCGTTTCCACCCTTGACTTCTTGGACGTTCCGGTGCGCCTCCGGAGTGACTTCGATTCGGCCATGTACGACCTCGTAACGATTTAAATGGGAGGGGATTCTGTGGTTCAGCCGGTAGGAAAGCTACGCGATCGAGCAGTCGCTGGTCCAGGGTGGGCGACCTCGACCGCACTTCACCCTTATCCTGCTCCAAAAAAGACAAGCCTCCGGCAAACGCTACGCGTGAAGATCTCTTGCAGGTGGTGTCACGCGAAGGTAGTTTCGCAATACCCAGGATCCGATCCGTGTGGCTCGTCGATGAAGTTAGGGGTGATGGCGTTCGCACAGCTCCTCTTCGTTACTGCTTTCCTCCAGCGGGCAGCGGCGTTGCTCTTTGGTGAGGGCGCGGGCTTTCCAAGCGAACGGACGGTAATGCGGGCAATGGTGACGAACCCCTCTCGAATTCCTTGACTGTGTATCGGTTATCGATATACGATAAGGCATGATCCGGTCTTTTCGAGATGCCGAAGCCGAGAAGGTATTTCTCGGCATCCCATCCAGGAAGTTTCAGGCCGTTGAAAAGACCGCGATTAGAAAACTGTTTCAGCTCCACGCGGCCAGGACGCTGCATGACCTCCGTGCTCCCGGGAATTCCTTGGAGGCATTGAAAGGCGACCGCGCTGGACAACACAGCGTCGGATCAACGACCGATACCGCCTCTGCTTCATCTGGGAGCAGGGAGACGCGTATCAGGTCGAGATCACCGATTATCACTGACCAGGAGGATCGCCATGATTAAACCGCCGCATCCCGGAGAAACCATCAGAGAAGACTACCTCTTGCCGCTCGGTATGAGCGTGAGCCGCCTCGCCAGAGCGCTCGGTATCGGAACGGCCCGGTTGAATGAGATCGTGCTAGGAAAGCGCGGCATCAGTGCGGACACCGCGCTGCGCCTGGGCCGCTACTTCGGCACCAGCGCCGAGTTCTGGCTCAATCTCCAGTCCCTCTACGATCTGCGCATGGCCGAACGGAAGGCCGGCGGCAAAATCGAGCGCACTGTAAAGCCGCTCAAGGTCGCCTGAGTCGACCATATTCCGAGCATATCCCCGGTTCAAGTTATCGGGGCGAGGTCAGGTTTTGGCCGGATCAGTGGGAGCGAAGCCTTTAGAAGGTTTCTCCCCCACGCCCCTTCTTCCAACCGCGCACTGCTGCTAACGGTTCACCAGACCTGGCAGATGATTGCCCGGCGTTGGGTCGGGATCCCCTACTGGTTCTTCCTCCACGGGCCGCGGCCGAGTGGCGGCGGCCGATGAGCTCCGGGTGCCCGACTCGGGACTTGAGGGAAAAGGCGGGTCAATCCGATTCGAGGAAGCCTGCCCTGAACAGGGGCCGCCCGGCGACGGCGGTGTGAAAAGCGTAGCCAGCGAGGGCCAGCACGATCGCGACAACGAACACCGTGGGGCCTGAGTACCAGGCGGAGAGGTCGGTGGTCAGGGGTAGGTCTGGCGGCACAAAAATGCATATGATCGCCGCTAGTACTCCGAACCGGAGCAGGGCGGTGAGGAAAAACGAAACTGCCAGGACTCCGAAACAGGTTCCGATCATTGGGTGACTACTAAATGCGAGACCCGTCACCACGCCAAACAAGAGAACGAAAACGGCCACCGCGATCCATTGCCGCCGCAGCAGCACGCGGAGTACAAAGAACAGGAAGACCAGCCCCAGCCCACCCCAAATCCCGCCCCTGATTAAATCGAACATCACTGCACCAATCGTGTGCCGCGCGTCCAGGACCGAAGGCAACGCTAGAGCGGGGATTCTGAGCGAGTCATACTCAAGAAACAGCCTCTGAAGATAAAAAAAGAGGGATCCTCCAATTCCCAAGGCGACACCGGCGAGCATGTGGCCGCCCACCAGCGGATCACGGAATTCGCCGCCGAGCACACGGCTCCAGGTGACCATGCTTTCAGGCCAGCGCCTCCGCACGTACGGTTCCAGCGCCATGTAGAACGTCCAGACCGCACCCGCTACAAACGCAGCCCACATGACGCCTCCCTGGAATAGGTCCATCTCGCGAATCGTGGAAACATGATGGACTGTGCACAACCATCCGAGCATCTCCACACCAAACACGAAAGTAGCCAACCGGCTCGCTCCCCGCATATCCCCTCTTCCGCCACGGAAGTTGCGCCACGCCAGAAGAAATGCCAGCACGCACAATGCGAGGATTAGCGCGGCGCCGAAGCCAGCCCCACCGGGGATCTGGGCGGACTCCAGCCTTTCTGGCCTGGACCACGGTCCGATCACTCGAAAGGCCACGGGTTTCCCGTGCCACGAGGCCGCTTCCACGCGCAAAGCAAGATCGGACGATTGCGAGTATGCCCCGGCCCACGCTGCGCGGGCGTCGAAGGCGGCTAGGGGAACCCACTGCGGCTCGGCGGGCGTGAAGCGGGCCATATCCAAACCAGCGGCGGTGAACATCCCAGGCCAATCGACCGGTCGGGATGATTCCGGCTTCTTTTCCACCTGTGGCGGCACCGCGTCGAACTGAATCAGGCGGCCCTGTGGATCGAGATTCAACTCAACCATCCCAGACGCAATAGGCGGCGGGTCACTTCTGGAAACCAAGCCGTCGACGTAGTTGAGGGGCACCAGCGATTGCGGACTCTGCCGATACCAGAATTGAATCGGCGGGGGCTCGCCGCGGGCCAAGCGACCCCGATACGCCGCCGTGTTCCCCAGGCGCTCCGCGTAGATCGTGTAATCGGTATCGATGCGGAATCCGTAGGCGCTGTCGGCGGGCGGCTCCGCGTACCCAAAGCTCCGAATCAAATTCCTTGCACGCTCTTCCAGGATTGCCGGCGGCTTCTCGAAGGGCGTCTGCCGGAAAACGTTGGTCCTTGCGCCCAGCACGACCGTCGCCATCACCCCCAGCAGGATCAGCGCGAGCCAGACACCGGCCGCGCGCACTGAGATCCCCTCGGTATCCCCGGAAGCGGCCACCATTCCCGGCGTCGGCGTATCCCCGGCGGCCAAGGCGGCGGCCAGAGGATCGCCACCCGGCAATGCCGCAGCCACTGCCAGCGCCGATGGCGGCCGGTTGCGCGGGTCCACATCCAGACACCGCAGAATCACGCGCTCGACCAAGGGATCGATGTCTTTCGCCAAAGAAGTCACGCTTGTGGGGGTGGTGCGCTGCGAGCTGCATTCGAAGAGCCGCTTCCCGGTGAACATCTCGTGCAGCACCAGCCCCAGCGCGTAGACATCGCTGCGCACCGAAGCTTCCTTGCCCGCGAGTTGCTCCGGGGCCATATAGGCCGGTGTGCCGTCGCGAACGTTGGTTCCATCCAGTTGTCCGGCCAACGCCGCCAGACCAAAATCGGCGATCAACACCTGGCCCCGTCCGTCGATCATCACGTTGGCCGGTTTCAGGTCGCGGTGCAGCACGCCCTTGTCGTGCGCGGCCGCCAGTCCCGCGCACAGCTTTCGCGCGATCTCCACGGCTTTATCGGGCGGCAGGCGCCCGATGCGCCGCAGCAGGGAGTGGAGGTTCTCGCCATCCACGTACTCCATCGACAAGAACGTGGAACCGTCCGCTTCGCCGATATCGTAAACCCGGCAGACGTTGGGGTGCGAAACCTGCCGCGCGATACGCACTTCCGCGTGGAAACGGGCGAGCAGTTGTTGGTTCTTCGCGGTGGCTTGGGGCAGAAACTTAAGCGCGACCGGTTGGCCTAGCTTCAGATCGTTGGCCCGATACACTTCGCCCATACCACCCTGGCCAAGGAGTCCAACGATGCGGTAGCGCTCGGCGAGCATCGTGCCGGGAGGGAATCGGCCTTCCTCCGGGGAGTTGGACGGCGTAGGCGTTTTCGCCTGTGCCATTCCGGCCGTGGGCACCTCGGATGCCGAACCCAGCGCCGCCCCGCAAACCCCGCAGTAGCGGTTTTGTTCGGGGTTCTCGGCGGAGCAGGACAGGCACTGAGCCATTGGGAGCAACTTTACCATGGGAGTTGGTTCGGTTGCGGCCTTTCAAGCCCCGTATAACGGCGCACCTTTCCACTGTTTCTCCAAATCTGTTTTTGGGGCAGAGCCAAGGCCCGCCAAAAAGTAGATAACGGATAGGCGATAATCCGACAGGAGCAGGCCCTAGTTAGACTGTCCCCATGTCGCCTTCGCCGAGACTCGGCGGTGATCTTGCAATCCGCGATCGCCGAAGGCGCCATTACGAGCCCATTCGGTAACCCCGCCACGAACGCTGGTAGTTACCAACTCGATTAAGCTAAAGTAAAAGGCTGCCGACGAGAACAGGAGATCGATCTTGCACAGAAAAATGAGAGATAGCGCCAACTTAGATTTAGCCGGGCGGTCCTCGCGACCCAGAATACCTGGTCGTCTGGCGTTCTTGTTTGGAGTTGCGCTTCTCGCTTCTGTTCCCCAGTGTGCGATGGGGCAAGCCGCAAAAACCGATAGTGACTTTGCCGGAAGATGGAAAGGCGAACTCGGTGAAGGGGCCGAGAAACTGCACATCGTCTTGACCATCACAAAGCTCGCGGGCGGCGAATTTAGCGGGCAACTGGTGAGCGTGGATCAAAACGCTACGCTTCCTATGGAAAAAGTAACCTTGAAAGGCGATGCGGTGCGCTTCGAAGTCAAAGCCGTGGGCGGTCTGTACGAGGGAACTTTGAACGTGACGCGGAATGAGTTTGCGGGAACGTGGACGCAGACCGGTGTTCCGGCGCAACCGCTTAGGTTTGTGCGGAGCACCGAGGAATCCCGAGCGGAAGACAATGCCGCGCCAAAGGCGCCGGAAGGTCCAAAGACCAAGCCCCTCACAGCGTTTTTGGACGTGGTTGTGCCAATCGCACCAACGGCATTTCAGGCAGATGGGAAATGGCACATGGTCTACGAACTACACTTGAACAACATGGACCGGTGGGATTATCGATTGACGAAGGTGGAGTCGCTATCTGCAGACTCGGAAGGACGCTCGCTGGTGGCATACACTGGGCCGGAACTGGAGGCCGCCATGGCGCGGCCAGGGCAGCCCGGAACAACGGAAAAAGCAAAACTGGGGGCGGGCACCGTGGCCATCGTGTATATCTGGGCGTCGGTGAATTCGGCCGATGGGGTGCCCAAGGCGATCCGGCAACGGTTGAGCGTGAAGATCGGAACCTATCCGGAAGAGATGACGATCGAAACGGCACCCCTTGCGGTCGGGCGGGGAGTAATTGTGATTAGCCCCCCGCTGCGCGGAGATCATTGGCTGGCGGGCAACGGGCCATCGAACAGTTCAGGCCATCGGCGCGCGTTGATTCCAATCGATGGGCACGCCGCCATTGCGCAGCGGCTGGCGATTGATTGGGTGAGGCTGCGCGCAGACGGCAAGACATTTCACGATGATGAGAAAGACAACAAAAACTATTACGCATATGGAACGGAGGCGCTCGCCGTAGCGGACGGAGTCGTTACGGAAGTAAAAGACGGGATTCCGGAAAATATTCCAGGCGAGAATTCCCGGGCCGTGCCCATTACGCTGGAGACCGTGGGCGGGAACCATGTGATTCTGGATATTGGCGGCCGACACTATGCGTTCTACGCGCATTTGCAGCCTGGCTCGCTGCGCGTGAAACTCGGGGACAAAGTTCGGCAGGGGCAGGTAATTGGCCTCGTCGGGAATTCAGGAAACTCGACGGAGCCACACTTGCATTTTCATCTCGAGGATGGAAATTCGCCGTTGGGCGCCGAAGGCCTGCCTTATTCGCTGTCGTCGTTTGAGGTGGTTGGTCACGGCTGGGGGTGGAAGGCGGCGGATGCAAAAGAACCGGCCGAAGTCCATAAGAACGAGATTCCGCTGGAGGACGAGGTGGTGAATTTCGCGCCAAATCCATAGAGGCGCCGGCGTACCGCCCTTCTTTGCGGTCTGAGGTAGCAATAGGGTCTCTAGCGGTGTTCTTCAGCAGATACATTGACTTTGTTCTTAGAGATTCAAGTACGAAAGAAAGCATACCCCAAACCAAGCGTAGGCCGTTTTGCTTGGATTCCTGGCCGCAAATCACGATCGCACATCCGTCGACGGTTAGTCACCTGATTCACGGCGTACTCGTACCCCTACTTTTTCAAATTCGGCTTTTGGCGTAGAGTCGAGGCGGGCAAAAAGTAAGGGAAGAGTGCCCGACCATCCGCCCGGAACTCGAGTTGCCTTCTGAGACGCCATGTGTCTGTTATATCGTGGGTGCCACCATCTGTCGTGAACAGCAAACGCTGCAGTAACCGCTATCGGCTCAGTTCCCGCATGAGCCAGGATTTGGCGAACTCCCACTTTCTCGGTCTCGATGTCCACGCGGACACCATCGCGGCGGCGGTTGCCGAACCCGGCGGTGAGGTCCGCCACTTGGGAGTCATCCCGAACCGGCTGGAACCGATTCGGAAACTGGTAAAGAAGCTCGGCGCGCCGCAAAACATTCGCGTGTACTATGAAGCCGGACCAACCGGATACGTGCTCTCTTGGCAACTCGCCGCGCTCGGGGTGAAATGCGATGTGATCGCGCCCTCGCTGGTGCCCACCAATGCGGTCGACCGGGTCAAGACCGATCGACGCGACGCCGAAAAGCTGGCGCGGAGCCGTGCCAATCCTGAACATCTCTCCGCTGTCATTGATCTCCGCTTGCGTTTACCGGGATGTCTGTCGCTCCAGATCTTCGGGGTATCGCGCGCCCTGCACTGGGATCTTGGCGATGGCATTGTCAATGTGGCGGAGATCGTCCCTAGTCAGCTCGATGGCGGCTGCCGCGATGTTCTCCTCGATGCGGGCCAGCTTGGTGGTGCCTGGGATGGGAACGATCCAAGGTTTCTGGGCAAGCAGCCAAGCGAGCGCGACCTGAGCAGGCGTCGCGGCCTTCTCGCGTCCGATCTCGTCCAGCAGTCGCACCACAGGCTGGTTCGCCTTGCGGGCCTCGGGCGTAAATCGCGGCAAAGCAACGCGATTATCGTTTTCGCCGAAGGCTGTGTTTTCGTCGATCTTTCCGGTGAGAAAACCCCGGCCTAACGGACTGAAGGGAACAAAGCCGATCTGCAACTCCTCGCAAGTGGGCAGAACCTCCGCTTCGGGCTCGCGCCACCAGAGCGAGTATTCGCTTTGCACCGCCGCGACCGGCTGGACTGCATGCGCGGCGCGGATGGTCAAGGCGCCGGCTTCGCTTAATCCGAAATGCTTCACCTTGCCCTGCGCGATGAGGTCCTTCACCGTCCCCGCAACTTCCTCAATCGGTACACCGGGGTCGACCCGGTGCTGGTAGAAGAGACCGATAGCATCCACCCGCAACCGCCTCAGCGACTCCTCGGCCACTTGCCGGATACGTGAGGGGCGGCTATTGGGTGCGCCTGACCCGCCGGGACCCAGGTCGAAGCCGAATTTGGTGGCGATGACAACGTCCTTCCGGAACGGCTCCAGCGCTTCGCCGACCAGCTTCTCGTTGGTGAAGGGGCCATAGACCTCGGCAGTATCGAAGAACGTGACACCGCGCGCTACGGCCGCCCGGATAAGCCCGATCATCTCGCGCTTGTCCGGGGCCGGTCCGCGGTGATAATTCATCCCCATACAGCCCAGGCCGATTGCCGAGACTTCCAGGCTTTTCCCGAGGGCGCGTTTTCGCATGATCTTTCCTCCCTACTGCTCTGGCTACTTTTTTTCGTGTCTCTCAATTCCAGGGTATGCCCGAATCGCTTTTTTGAGTAGTATGTGTAAAAGACAAGGGCTTAGGTTGGGGCAGGGCCAGTGGTGCGTCTCCAAATCAGCTTTATGGCTTGGTGAGCTTCGAGCGTCGCAATCTCTCGATCACCGGGCCAATGGGTCCGCACTATCTTGCCGGGCACCACCTGCCGCATGCCCGGCTGGTCTACCGTCGGCACTGAACCTCACGCCGATCACCGACGATCCCGCTACCTGCTTCCTCCCGTTAGCGTTAACATAACGCTAAATAACGCTAATCAGAGGATCTTCCACTCCTAAATCGTTCGCGCACTGACCAGTGCTCCATCTTTCCGCTGGCCGGAATCCAACTTGTCTGCCGATCCTGGCCGGTTGCCGTTCGAGTGACAGAGCAGGGCCCGGCGCGATCCCAAGAGCTCTCCCCGACCGCCCGGGTATCACCGGGCTGGGCAAAGTGCGCCATATGGCCGCGACCGCGGCCGGCACATTTGTTTTCTCGCAGTTTGCGGGCGGACCCTGCAATACAGGCGTTGGTCTGTCGTCATCGCTTCTTCCCCCGTCGGGCCGAGCCGTTTTTTTTGCGGGCGCGGTCCTTTCTGGGGAACCGGGACTGGAGCTTTGCCGGGTAAGGCGCTGTGTGGACGATTGCCACTGGCTCCCCGTTGCTGGCCGGAGTGGACATGGTGCTTTCGCCGGGGGTGGCTCCTGTTAATACAGGTGAAATACAGGCCGAGGTGCCGCAGGTCTCCGATGAAATCTGTGCGTCTGCCAGCGCTTTTTCCTCAGCTTCAATTTTCCGACGCAGCGCCAGGAACTCCTCCCAGATTACGAGTCCGTCGTCTTTGCCTTGGGCCGGGATGGTGCCTTTGATGGATGCGACGATGGCCGCCAGCTTCACACCCTCTCCAGGGGTGATCTTGCCTTCTCCTACAGCCATGAAAATGAGTACGAGTGCGGCGCGGGCATCCTCAACCGTCTGGATATCCGGTAACGGCAGATTGATCAGCCGCTCTTTGGGCGCGGGGTACATCCGTTCCATAACGATGCGCTGGGCGAAGGGATTGCCGGCCAGAGCCGATTCGATGATTTGGCGGGTGATCGCTTCGCCTTCCCCTTCCCTCATTGCTTCAACGAACAGAGTACCTTTGTTGCGGCTTCCGGCGGGCCGGCCCGCAGGGTTGCCGCTTTCTCCCTTGGCGAACTGGCCCTGGGGATTGCGGTTGTTTTCGTCCGTGTCTGTATTGAACACGAGTTTGTGTCCTGAGCCGAAATTCAACCATTGCGGGTTGGGGTTGCCGCTTTCTCCCTTGGCGAACTGGCCTTGGGAGTTGCGGTTGTTTTCGTTGTTGTCTTGGTTCTCTTGGTTGTCTTTGCTGCCGTTTTTCGTCATCACAAATTCCTTAAATAGGTTTTTAAATACATCTCAGCTACGGCGATTCACGCCGGTTCTCCACGGGGACTCTGCCGCCACGATGGGCCGGTCGGTTCCCCGCTGCGCGACAGCTGGTATTTCGCCAGCTTCGTGCTGTCGGGGTATTCGACTCAAGAAAGGAAAAAAGCTGGCGCGCTAGCCCCCAGTCATCGCCGTAGCCTTGTAGCCGATAGAAAATAATGGCATTAGGCTCTAATATTAAAATTGCTTAATCAACAAAACGGTCGGGCGTGCCTGGTGAGTCGAGAGCAGCGTCGTTGGGGTCTTTTTGGTCAGGTTGGCGTGTGCTTCCATGGTGGCCCTGCGAGTCGCAAACCGAGAGCCCGCGGCCTATTTCGAATGTCTCAGTGCTGTACCGCGATGTACAGTGTCTGTGACGGTATGGTTCCAGCCAGGCTAAAGGTCAGCGGAACGGCCGGGTTGTCGGGGATGTCCGGCACCACGAGATCGAATTGATAGAGTCCCGTGTCGCCGGGAGCTAAGCCATCGTAGCTTAGCTTCGCCGGCGCATTCCCGAATCGGATTTCAATGGGGTTCGAGAGGCTATTTGCCTGGCCGACAAGTGTACCTGCATCCAGTTGCGGGTTCGTTCCCCCAAACCCGACCCCAAACAGGATAATAGTCTCACCCGGCTTGGCCGGTCGGGATGGGAGGCTGGGTACGGCTCCGGCTGGCAATATGAAAGTTTGCCAATCCGCGGCCAGAGCTCCGACATACTGGTTGCCGTTTACCTGAAAAACCGGCGGCGCCCATAGCCCGGGTGCCGTCGCCTGGACAGCCACAATGTAGGGATCGCTTGTGCCGGTCGGACCTTGAATGACGAACTGCGCCGGTCCCACGGGCACGCTCGATGGAACCACTACGTTCAACTGAGTGGGGCTCACGTACTCGACGAACGCCGGCTGGCCGCCGATCGTGACGGTGACATTATCGAGCGAGGTCGGAGCCCGGCCGGCGGCAAAATCGGCGCCCGACCATGTACGCGTCGAGGCCGCCAGATTCGAGCCGTAGATATCGATCCAAGAGCCGGGCGAGATGTCCGATAAGGCGCCGAAGTTCGCCGTGCTAATCACTCCGCCTGGGCGGATGATGGGCTTGGTGGGTGGGGCTAGCGAAGCGTTCTGGTGGTCGGCCAGGAGAATGATGGCATCGAACGGCGCCAGCGTCAATCCGTCGGAGACCGGCTGCCCGTTGTTCACATCCGGAGCCTGCGTACCGTTGATCCTGTGGATGCCGGTCCGGTTCAACGTACCGGCCAGGTCGCTGGCCGAAAACGTGTGCGGTTGCAGGAGTGGATTCACGAGCACGAAACCATTTTCGAAATCGCGCCTCCAGGGACCGAAGCCGCCATCGGAGACCTTTACGTTACGGATCGCTACTTGTCCCGCGCCATCGAGGGCCCAAGTAAATGTCCAACTCCCCGACGCCGGCGTCGTCAGCGGGAATTGTGCGGTTCCGGAATCTCCCGTGACAGTTCCGGGCAAACGGTAAGAATCGGTCGCGGCGCCGATGAACATTCCCGCGTCGAGTGTGCTCAAAATCTGCCAATCGAAGGAAACGAAGTAGGTCTTGCCGGGCGTCAACGGCAGGTGACTCGAACTGACGGAGACGATCGTGTAAACAGGTTGCGCGTGGTTCGTATTAGTAATGACCATCCACCCATTCTGGGCGGACACCTGGGTTGGATCATACGTGAACGAACCAGGAATTCCGGCGTCAAAGTTGGTCTGAAGGACCCCGGCCACAGGCGAAGCCAATTCGACCGCGTTGCCCAGCGCTTGTCCGAGATAGCCTTTCTTCGAGGAGTCCTCGACTGCGGTGGCTGTAGCGTCGACCGAGTATTCATCGAACCAATAAGGCGCGCTGAGCCCGTTGTACAAGTCGAATCCGTAGAAGCCATCGCTGAGCAGCGCGGTACCCATGGCCAGGCGGTGGTCCTGGAGCTCCGCCGCAGAGGGTGTAGTATGGGGCGCGTTCACCAAGACGCTGCCGCAGCCTTCCAAGAGATTGACGCTTGGAACTACGGTAGTGGCTTGGAGAGCGCGATACGTGTCAAAATAATTGCGCCAACCGGGCTGCGAGTGGGCGGCGCCCCAGTTGGTATTGAAGCATTCCGAGAGATAGCCGTTGAGGTACGGTGCAAGGCTAAGTTCCGGAAACGGGCCCGCGTTGCCCGTGAGTAATTCCTGGCCCCCAACCTGGCTGCGGAGGTTCTTAAGAAAGCCCTGCATGGCGGCTCGAATCATTTCCGTGGTCTGGGCTTTGGTTTTGTTGTTCGGCACGCCGCTGAGCGCCCAGTCAAAATCCCAGACCGTCGGGTCGTTGCTGTAGGCCATGTAGTTTTGAATTTCGGCAAAGAGGATATCGAAGTACGTACTATCCCACTGGCCGGAGGGAAAGATCATCTGCTGAAACCAGGCGGAAAGGGAAGTCAGGAAAGTCTGTCCATGCACCACCGGGCAATCGTCGGACAGGTTCATGAGCGAGGATCCCCACGCCGGCTGGATCAGGAAACTGCCCTTCGAGTCCCGGCCGTACCAGGCTTCGGCGACCTGTTTGGTAAACTCATAATCGGGCATGAAGGTCTGGTCGTTGGTGGGAGGTTGCGGGTTAGCTGACCACGCCCCCTGTTCTTCGGCATCGCGGTAAGGCGCCATCACAATGCCCGGGTTCAATTGGCGGAGACGCCGGAGCGAGGCCGGATACACGCTCTGATTGTGGGAATACAAGCAAACCGCCACGTCGCTGAAGGCAAGCCGGTCTTCAACTTGTTGCTGGGTGTAGAGGTAAGGCACGCCTTCTCCTGGCGCCAATTGCGCAATCTGTCCCGGCGTCCAGAACATGCATTTTCCCAAGCGCGGAAATGGCACCGTCGTCAAATTCACGAAGCTCGGCGGCGGGGTGGTGAACTGGACCGTTTGGCCGCGGAGGATGCTAATGTTGTCGATCACCACCTCGGAATCAACCGAAGTCAGAATGCTGAAATACCACGAGGTATCTTGGGCTGTTAAGGCGCCGGTCGAAAAGGTCCCGGATTCCTCCGCGTTGCTCAACATCGCAGGCACTTCCACGCCCTGTGACAGATTGGTGGCCGCGACCGGGAGCATCAGGAACGTAAGTGGGTTGACGGCGCTCCCACGATTCAGAATGCGATACTGAAACTCGACGATATATACGGTATTTCCGGCCATGTTGACGGCCGGCGAATTCGTGATGACCTCCGTATTCGGCGGCATGTGGATCGATGCCTTGCCGCTGATTACCAGAGACGGATCTGTTGTGACGCTCGCGCCGCGCAGCAGCTGAAGTCCCGGCCCGATATCGCCGATCTTGCCCGCCTCCACGTCGTCGGCGTAGATCCGCGTGTATACCGTTTGGTAGTGGACAGGTTGGTTACCGGCACTCTGAGCCGGGAGCAACATTGGCGTAAGGAGCAGCACGAACAGAAATCTTGAGCTCATCACCGATTACCTCACTCGAAAGGCTTCATGCCGACAAATACCTTGTGGGAGATCTGAGATCAAGTATGAATGACACGATCTATCACGCACGAGTCACTTTCAACCAGGATTTCCATTATGGATCCTTGAGACCTGGATAGAATACTCCGAATCGCCTCTCCGTTCAATCCCTTGGGAAAAATTTCTAAGTACCGGTACTTTCCGTCGAATCGCAGGAAGCGGGTTCTTCCGCTAATCGGATAACGGGATATTGTCTGCGTACCCGGGCGAGGTCAGAGTTTTTAGGCTGGGCCAGTCGGAGCGAAACCTTCAGAACTTGGGATCCGCTACTGCTTCTTCCCCCACTGGGCCGCGGCGGAGTGGCGCCAGCCATCCACTCCCTATGCAGTTGCCCATTCAGCCTCCCGCCAGGGTTCCGGTGTAAATTCGTAGAGCAATCCGTACTCGAAAATACTAGCTGTTGGGAAAGGGAGCTCGTGAGGGTTTTTACTGCTTCTTCTCCCACCCGGGCCGCGGCGGCTGTGGGGGCGATCTCCCGGGTGGTTCTTTGGTCCAGGCGGATCGACCTCGTAACCATATCTGACTTGACACGTGTACCGACACACGGTACAGTGAGTTAATGATCCGGACGTTTCGGCATTCAGGCTTGAAGCGTCTGTTTCAGGACGGAGACTCACGCAAGGTCCGGGCGGATCAACTTAAGCGCGTTGCCGATGTCTTAGCTCATCTCGATACGGCGATCCATCCGCTGGATCTTGACCTCCCCGGATATCGCCTGCACCCACTGAAGGGCGATCGGAAAGGGTACTGGAGCGTCAGCATTAGCGGCAGCTGGCGCATCGTATTCCGTTTTGAAGACGGTGATGTATTCGATGTTGATTTGTTGGACTACCACTAGAAGGGAATGATAAACAAATGCCCATGAAGACCCCCCCTCATCCGGGACGCTCCGTCAAGGATGCCTGCCTGGATCCCCTGGGCTTAAACGTGACCGACGCAGCCAAGTTATTGGGCGTGGCCCGCCACACCCTCTCGCGTGTCTTAAACGGCCAGGCGGGGATATCAGCCGAGATGGCTATCCGGTTAGAGAAGGCCGGTTGGTCAAACGCCGACCATTGGCTGCGCCTACAAGCGGCCTACGATCTGGCACAAGCCCGGCAGCATCAGGATCAGATCAAAGTGCAGCGCTACGATCAGCCCCTGCCGGTCTAGAGCCGCCCCCAGAAGTCCGGCGCTGCTGGCCAGCACTGGTAACGGCACCGGGGTCAATCCGAAACAACCAGAGCGATAACCGCCAAGCCTGCCAGAAGTGCAAGGGTTTTTTGGGGCTGTGACTGTGGGAGCGAAACCTTCAGAAGGTTTCTCCCCCACACCCCCTCTTCCAACGCTGCCCGGCGCAAAACCCGGACGACTGCCCGAGGCCCCCGCGTTAAAATAGCGCGAAAATAACACCGTTTGCTTCATCCTGCAAGGCGAACCGGGTCTGTGGCCAGCTCTCGTGTAGGCCGCTATAAGCAACTGCTGGTCAGCCACTTGCGGTATCAGGCGAGGCGGATGAGCCAGCCCGTCAGGGAGCCCGCTGAGACCATTCCCAGGTGCCAAAGGCCGCGTTATTCCCGCGTTATTTTTAGCGTTATTTCGCGTTATTTCTGAATTGATCCTGCGTTTGTTCATCGAATGTCACCGCGAGTGGAACTCCCTACGACTGGAGTATGCCGGTTCCCGGTGCGCCGCTGGCAGAGGGAAGCAAGTTTCAGGGCCGCAGGCTTTCCAGGCGGTTTGCCGGGAATTCCGGTTCGTCGATCGAGCGGGCACATTCATGGCGCAGACCTATCGAACCCTCCGCAGGCCCCGAATGCCGGGTTCTTTTTCTGGCATTCTCTCTTCCGCCGCGCGCATGCGTGCGTCAAGTTCCTGTGTCTGGATGGTTTGCCGCCGGGTTTCGATTATGCTGCACAGTCCGAGCGCCTGTTGGACGGTGATTTCTCCTGCCGCGCAGGCTTCCAGGATCTTTTCAGTGCTCTGTGTAAGGTCCTCGGCCGTGCGCACCGGCAGCGGTCCCGTCTTCAGGGGCGCGTCGCCAGAACGCGGAAGGATGTAAGAGAGCAAGGTGCGCAGCATCTGACCGTCCCCCTTTATAGCCTGCAATACCGCTTTGTTCATCAACGCTTCGGCGTGCTTGTCCAGCAGCTCCCGTGGCAGCAGGATCTTCTTGTTGCGACTGCCACGCGGTCGCCCGCGGCTGCTCTGATTGCCCTTCTCGAAGGGCCGTCCTCGTTGTTTCATTTGTTCAATTCCTTGTCTCGACTCCGTTGGCCGGAGCCGCTTTCTTGGATGCATACCAGCTCTCAAACTCTGCCTTTGAGCCAAACCCGATCCGGTGATACTGCGCCTCCTCGTTGGACTTAGCAACTTGCAGGGCCGCTAACTCCTCCGCGGTTGGCTGAGAGCCCCCTATAATTTTGCGGATTCCTCGGAGGGTCAGATGCAGGTCCTCATCGGAGAGCGCACGCACCGCTGCCAAATCGATCAGGTCTGGAGCCTCCGGCATGCGTGTCACCTTCAGCCCGTGCTCTCGGCATCTGGGCCGGAGGGCCTCAGCATAAGCCTCCTTGCCCGCGGCTTGGCGTTCGTTCAATTCCATGCCTTGTAGGGATGCCAGCGTGGCGTCGATCAGCAACTCCAGATTCTCCTGCGAAATCTCGTGCATCGCGCTTTTGATCGCCTGATTGACGAGTTCGTCCCTTTTGTCAAGCCAATCTTCGAGGGCCTCGAGCCTGCGGTATAAACTAGCCGGGCTGCTTCTTGGGTTGCGCATCAAGCTGCCTCCTTCTGCCGCAAGCGTGCCACGTCCGCGAAAGTGCTCCCGCTCGCGTCCAATACCGCCGGCTGGCCGCGAAACGTCTCCCATCTCCGGCAGATCACATCCACGTAGCGGGCATCCAATTCCACCAAACGCGCCCGCCGCTTCAAACGTTCGCAGGCAATGAGGGT
>Ga0209579_10001560_pt1 | contig 18765 bp, 15 predicted proteins | sample Coa_R1_2_FD_187152 | JGI IMG/M metagenome (GOLD analysis project Ga0209579, IMG submission 187152) | Surface soil microbial communities from Centralia Pennsylvania, which are recovering from an underground coalmine fire - Coalmine... | ecosystem: Environmental > Terrestrial > Soil >... | reverse complement strand
ATTGTGTTCGTCCCACTCGACGTTTTGCGTGGAACCCCGGTTCGCCCCCCGGGCGTAGCCAAGAAAACTAGAAAAATCAGAGCGATATTTGAAAGAAGGCAGGTGCTTTTCCCGCATGGTCTGGAGCGCGAAATCATCTCCTTCGAGTGACGCTCTACAGCCTACTTTTTGGAGCAGACCTTCGCGAACCAAATTCTAATCTCAGCCGATGTGACAAAATCGCTACAGTTTCAGCCAAGTTTTCCACAGAGTTCGCAGCATCTTGGGTTAGAGGGGCTTGCCCAGCAGCGTGTTATGCGCCTCGGGCGACCGCGAAGCGCGCTTTTGTAGCGGCCGGTTTTGTCGGATGATGCCTGCGGTCTCGATCGAACGGGGGCGCGCTGGAACGAGCTTTGCAGCGTTCAGGTACAGTATGAGCCATGCATGACGTAAGGGCACTAAACCGTTCGCGGGGGACCGAACCGCTCTTGCGGGCCGTCGGAATTAGCAAGCTGTATGGGACATTTCTCGCCAACGACGGAATCGACCTCGATCTTTTCCCAGCCGAGATCCATGCGCTGCTGGGTGAGAACGGGGCCGGGAAGTCGACCCTCGTCAAGATCATGTACGGGCTCATCCAGCCAAGCGGCGGCGAGCTTTACTGGATGGGACAGCGGATCGTGCTCGCCGGACCATCCGAGGCGCGCGGGCTCGGCATCGGCATGGTATTCCAACACTTCTCGCTGTTTGAAAACCTTACGGTCGCGGAAAACGTTGCGCTGGGCTTGCCGCCGACAGAGTCCTTTACGGAGATATCCGCGCGACTCGCAGAAACCGCGCGCCTTTACGGCTTGCCGCTTGATCCAAAGCGCGAGGTTTGGCGGCTGTCGGTCGGAGAGCGGCAGCGCATCGAGATCGTGCGCGCACTCATGCAGAATCCCAAGCTGCTGATCCTTGATGAACCGACCGCTGTGCTGACGCCTCAAGAGGCGGACCAGCTCTTCGTCGTTTTGGGCCGGCTGAAGGAGGAAGGGCGAGCGATCCTCTACATCAGCCATAAGCTCGAAGAGGTTAAGCGGTTGTGTGACACCGCGACCATACTGCGGGCCGGCAAGAAGGTTGCAACCTGCAATCCGCGCGAGGAAACCGCCGCATCACTGGCGCGGATGATGGTCGGCGCGGACATCGGAGAGGTGAAGGCGGCATCAGGCCGTGAAGCCTCGGTGCCGCGCCTGGTCGTCCGTCATCTTTCGCTGCAGCCGGACGATCCTCATGGCACGCGTCTGGACGACGTATCGCTCGAAGTTTGCGGCGGCGAAATTGTCGGTATCGCGGGAGTTGCCGGGAACGGTCAAGACGAACTGTTCTCCGCGTTGTCCGGTGAGCGCCTCTCAGGTTCTGGAGGCGCGATCGTGATCGACGGAAACTCTGCCGGTGTTCTCGGCGTGACCGAACGCCGCCGCATGGGCGCCGCCTACGTGCCTGAGGAGCGGCTTGGCCATGGCGCCGCGCCCCGTATGAAGTTGTCGGAAAACGCCCTGCTGACCGGCCACGCCGCCAGCGGCATGGTGAAGAGGGGTCTCATCGACAAGCAGGCGACGCTTGCTCACGTCGATCGCACGACCAATTCGTTCGATGTGCGCAAGGCCAAACGCGATCCGGAGGCGGTCAGCCTCTCTGGCGGCAACCTGCAGAAATTCGTCGTTGGTCGCGAGATACTTCGCGAGCCGCGGGTTCTTGTCGTCAGCCAGCCGACCTGGGGCGTCGATGCCGGCGCGGCTGCGGTCATCCGCCAGGCCTTGATCGATCTTGCCGGGCGCGGCGCGGCGGTGCTGGTCATCAGCCAGGATCTCGACGAACTTGAAGAAATCGCGGACCGCATCGCTGTTATGTTCCACGGTCGCTTGTCGGCGCCAATCGCAGCCGCAGAGGTTACGCGCGAAAAGCTTGGATTGCTGATGGGCGGAGCCGATCCCGCGCGAACCTTGGACGGGCCAGAGGTCAAGCATGCCGTTGATACTTGAGCGGCGCGCCGAGCGTTCCGCGGCGGTGGCGGTTGCTTCGCCGCTGATTGCCATTGCGCTTACACTGGTGACCGTCGCCATCCTGTTCACGATCATTGGCAAGAACCCGCTGGAGGCACTTTACGTCTACTTTGTCGAGCCGCTGACCGACTCCTTCACGTTGCAGGAGATCGCAGTGAAAGCGACGCCATTGGTCATGATCGCGGTGGGTTTGTCGCTTTGCTACATCGCCAACATCTGGAATATCGGCGCCGAGGGGCAATTCTTGGTCGGTGCGGTGTGCGGAAGCTGGCTCGCCGTTCGCACCAACGGCACCGACGTTGGTCACTGGGTGTTGGTGGTGATGCTCATCCTCGGCGCGATCGGGGGGGCTCTCTACGGACTCTTACCCGCGCTGTGTCGTGTCTATTTCGGCGCGAGCGAAATTCTCACGAGTCTCATGCTGGTTTACGTCGCAGATCTCGGCTTGGACTATATGGTGCGTGGCCCGTGGCGTGATCCGCACGGCTTGAACTTCCCGACGACGGCCGAGTTCGATCCGGCAGCGAGCATAGGAACACTGCTCGAAGGCACGGGCCGTCTGCACGCGGGTTCCATCATCACGCTCGTCGTCGTGATGCTGATCGCGGTGCTCTTGGGCCGCACCATTATGGGCTTTGAAATCCGGCTGATTGGGGCGGCGCCGAAAGCTGCGCGCTTCTCAGGCTTTAACGCTGACCAACTGGTGCTGTTCACGTTCGCAGTATCGGGGGCGCTCGCCGGACTTGCCGGTATTATCGAAGTTGCGGGACCGATCGGCCATCTCGATCCAGGAGTGGCATCGGGCTACGGCTTCACTGCCATCATTGTAGCTTTTCTCGGCCGGCTTAACCCAGTGGGCATTTTGTTTGCCGGCTTGTTCCTTGCGCTCACCTTTATCGGCGGGGAGGGTGCGCAAATCTCGCTGAAGGTCCCACTCGACCTCACCAAAGTCTTTCAGGGAATCCTACTGTTTTACGTGCTGGCCTGTGATTCCCTGATCGTCTATCGCATTCGATTCTTGCGAACGGCACGCAAAGCTGCACCCGCCCATGCTTGAGACGCTCAGCAATATCCTTCACCTGATTTTCTCGGAGAACTTCATTCTCACCGTAGTCACGGCGTCGACCCCTTTGTTGTTGGCATCCTCCGGCGAGCTTGTGGTTGAGCGTTCCGGCGTACTCAATCTTGGCGTGGAAGGAATGATGATCGTCGGCGCCGCGTGCGGCTTCGCCGGCGCCTATCTGTCAGGCTCGATCGCCATTGGTGCGCTTTGTGGCATTGCCGCCGGAGTGGCGTTGTCGATGATCTTTGGCGTCCTTACCCTTGGGCTTGCAGTCAACCAAGTGGCCACCGGTCTCGCGCTGACGATCTTTGGCATCGGCCTGTCGGGATTGATCGGGGCCAAGTTCGTCGGCGAGAAAATCGTGCCGGCAGCGCATCTTGATCTGCCGGTTCTCACTGAAATTCCAGGAGTAGGGCGCCTGCTGTTTGGGGAGGACGCCTTCGTCTATATTTCGGTCGCATTGATTATTGGCATCTGGGTGTTTCTCTATCGCACGCGGGCAGGATTGGTATTGCGTGCTGTCGGTGACAATCACACCTCGGCGCACGCGCTGGGTTATCCGGTGCTACGGATTCGAATGTTAGCGATCATGTTCGGCGGCGGTTGCGCCGGACTCGGCGGAGCCTATCTGCCGCTCGCCTATACGCCATTCTTTATCCCCGGCATGACGTCGGGCCGTGGTTGGATCGCGCTCGCGCTGGTGGTATTTGCCTCGTGGCGGCCAGCCCGGCTGGTCGTTGGCGCGTATCTGTTTGGGGCCGTGAGCATTCTTGGGCTCGCCTTGCAACCGCTCCACCTGGGCATTCCCCAACAGGTGATGAACATGCTGCCCTATCTTGCCACGGTCGTTGTTCTCGTGTTGATTTCAAGAACGCGCGGTACCGCCGGGTCGGCTGCGCCTGCGTCACTGGGTCTGGTCTTTGTGCCCGACCGATGAACGTGTCGCGTACGTGCGGCAGCTGCTTCGTATTCGAGCAAGCGTCTAGGGAAGTTGTGTCCTGTCGTCATCAACCCGGAGCAATTTCATGAAGAAATGGAACATCTTTGCGATCGCGGTGTGCGCAGTCGTAGCGCTCGCCGTGACGACGTTCGGTGGCGTGCACGCCGCCGACAAGCTGAAGATCGGATTCGTATATGTCGGACCGATCGGCGATCTTGGTTACACCTATCAGCACGAGGTGGGCCGCCGGGCGCTGCAAAAGGCGCTCGACGACAAGGTCGAGACCACCTTTCTCGAGAACGTGCCCGAAGGCGCCGACGCCGAACGGGCCATCGAACAGCTTGTGCGCGCAGGCAACAAGCTCGTCTTCACTACGTCGTTCGGCTTCATGGATGCGACGCTGAAGGTCGCCAACAAATATCCGAACGTATTCTTCGAACACGCTACCGGGTTCAAGCGCGCCAAGAACATGGCCACTTATGCGGCTCGGTTCTATGAGGGCCGCTACATTCAGGGCCAGATCGCCGCCAAGATGACCAAGAAGAACGTGATCGGCTACATCGTGTCGTTCCCGATTCCGGAAGTGATCTCCGGGATCAATGCCACGATGTTGGGCGCCCAGTCGGTCAATCCGAACGTCAAGTTCAAGATCATCTGGGTCAACTCCTGGTTTGATCCCGGCAAGGAAGCCGATGCCGCCAAGACTCTCATCGACCAAGGCGCCGACATCCTGACGCAACACACCGACTCTCCGGCGGCCATGCAGATCGCCGAACAGCGCGGCATCCACGCGTTCGGGCAATCGTCCGACATGATCAAGTTCGGACCGCACGCCCAGCTAACCGCCGACACCGACTATTGGGGCGACTACTATATCGAGCGCGCTAAGCTGGTACTCGACGGCAAGTGGACGTCGACCGACACCTGGGACGGTCTCGACAAAGGCATGGTGGTCATGGCGCCCTATACCAACATGCCTGACGACGTGAAGGCGATGGCGATGAAGACGGAGGCCGCCATAAAGTCGGGAGCGCTTCATCCCTTCAAATGCCCGATCACGGCTCAGGACGGGAAGGCCGTCGAGTGTAAGGGCGGTAACCGCCTGGACAACGGGCAGATCCTCAGCATGAACTGGTACGTCAAGGGCATCGACGACAAGGTGCCGGGCCAGTGATAGCTCGACACTGACTGTTCGATCGCGGCGGACCGGATGCTCGCTGGCCTCAACTGTGAGGTCAGCGAGCGGCTCGGCGCTACGTTTATTGTGGAAACGATGAAGTTCGGCAGGCGCGCCGCGGCCGTGCTATTTCAACCAAAACGCCATCACGTCGGTGAGCTTTCGGTCACGATTGGATTTGCAATAGTCGACCACGCTGCGAACGACATAGCGAACTCTCGCCAGATTGATTCCGCGCTTCTTTTCATTGCCGTAGTACCACCCGCTGTACCAGGAGAGGAAAAAACTCGAATCCTCGACAGAGGCGTCGGCAATCTCCCCGCAGGTGAGACGCTGCACGTCGATATTCCCATTCGCGTCGGCATATTTTGAAAGGGGCACTCGCGCGGGTTGGGGTTGAGGTTGCACAGCGTCGGCCGGCTCCGGCACGGCAACCTGTTTGTTAGGGCAAGCCCTGCTGAGCCTCACTGTCATGTCGTCGCCCAGAAACGTTGTGCCGGGACGAAATACGGTTCCTTCAAGAATGCGGACATTTTGGACGGGAATAAATACTTTTTTGATGACAGTCCAAGAGCCGTCGGGATTCTTTAAAAATGAATCGCAATCGATCTCGCTGTCTTGGGCGTGCGCACTTCCTGCAACACCGAGACCCTGCACGACGATCGCAAAGGCGACTAATACACAGTGACGCCACATGACGAATCTCCCACGGCCGGTCCCCTTTGTCCCGCACCTGATTGGGACAATCAATGGATTCGTCAGGCAGTGAGTAAAGAGAGCGCGGCGGCAGAATGGCGTTTTATGAGGTGCGGCAGGTCGAGGCCTGGGATAGTGCCGTGTTCCACCAGCCAACGGCCGCCGACCATGACACGGTCGGCGCGATGCGCCCCACACAGAACGAGGGCGGCCAAGGGGTCGCCGCTTCCGGAAAATCGCAACTCGTCGAGTTTGAACAACGCCAGGTCGGCCATCTTTCCGACTGCGATCTCGCCTACATCGCTTCTCCCCGCGCACGCCGCAGAGCCTTTCGTTGCCCACCGCAGGGCATCGCGGTGGCTCACCTTGGCGACTCCATAGCGGCTGCGCTGGAGAAGGAATGCACCACGCACCTCCTGCATAAGATTTGAAGCATCGTTTGAGGCCGAGCCGTCCACGCCCAACCCAACGTGCATCCCAGCTTCCTCCATCGCGCAGACTGGGCAACTGCCAGAGGCCAGAGTCTGATTGCTATGCGGGCAGTGGGTGACAGTCGTGCGCGCTCGGGCAAGCCGCTTGATCTCGCTGTCGTCGAAATGAATTCCGTGGGCAAGCCAGGTTCGCTCGTTGAGCCAGCCACAGTCTTCCAGATAATCAAGCGGTCGGCACTTGTAGAGGTGCTGGCAGAAGCGATTCTCGTCTTCGGTTTCGGCGAGGTGGGTGTGCAGGCGCACATCGAGCTGCAGCGCTAAATCCGCGGTTGCACGCATCAGCGACGTTGTTACTGAAAACGGCGAGCAAGGCGCCAGCGCAATCTGTACCGTCGCGCCTTCGCCCGCCTGATGATAGCGCTTCACTAGGCGTTCGGAGTCGGCGAGGATGGTATCCTCGTCCTGTACGACACTGTCTGGTGGCAATCCGCCGTCTCGCTGCGACAGGTTCATCGAACCGCGCGTGAGTAGCGCGCGCATGCCGATACGCTTCGCGGCCGCAACTTCGATGTCGATGCCGTTTTCGATTCCGGCAGGAAACACGTAATGATGATCGGTGGTCAGCGTGCAGCCGGACAACAGCAGCTCGGCCATCGCCACGGTCACACCGAGATCGAGTGCTTCCGGTGTCAATCGTGCCCAAATTGGATAAAGCGCCTGCAACCAGGGAAATAATTCGCGATCGAGCGCCCCCGGAACGGCGCGCGTGAGCGTCTGGTAAAAGTGGTGATGGGTGTTGATGAGCCCGGGCAGGACGACGTGCTCGCCGGCGTCGAATGTTCTTGGCTGCGGCGTGGTCGGATTGCGGCCGGCCGGGACCAGTTCGACGATGCGTCCCTCTTTGACCACAATGCCACGCTCGGCGCCCTCGGCAAGAACGGAGAGCGGATCCTTGATCCAGAGCGCCGCGTTTTCGTCGGGCATTACCTTCGTGCTTCCATGTCGATGTTCTGAGGCAACTATAAGCTGGCGGGCCTGATCGCCGCCACGTCGCGGGATGGCGAGTTTGCTGAGGATTTGGTCAGGGGTTGGACAAAAATTGAGCTTTGGCCGTCGCCGATTTGATCAAGGATTCTTTTCAAGGAAGCGGCCGCCTTCTGCGCGCTTCCCGGTGCCGAGAAGGCGCGCACCGCGCTCGCCGTGGCGCAAGTCTTGCTTGCCTGAAATGCAGGCAAATTATCGGAGGTCAGAAATGATCGGGAAAAAACAGGCACTTGGCGTTGGCGTGCTGGTCGGGCTCGTCCTCCTCGTCGGCGCCGGTGCACCGGCGTTTGCCGCCGAGAAAATTCTGTTCATGATCGACTGGCTTCCGGCGGGCGATAAGGCCGTGCCTTACCTCGGCGTTCAGTCAGGCCTGTTTGCTGCCGAAGGTCTTGATGTCACTGTTCAGTCCGGCCGCGGATCGTCCGACGTCGTGACCAAGCTCGGCACCGGTGCGGCCGACATGGGAACGGGTGGTCTGGCCGCACTGCTGCAAGCCCGCGCTGAGGCCCCGGTCCCAGTCAAGGCGATCGCCTCGATCTACACGGTTCAGCCGGATGCGCTGTTCACCACCGAGACATCGGGGATTTCCAGCATCAAGGACGTTGCCGGGAAGACCATCGCAACCGCGACCTTCTCCTCCTCAAACGTGGTTTGGCCACTATTGCTCAAGGCCAATGGCGTAGATGCCGCCAAGGTTGACTTGCTCAAGGCCGACCCAGGCGCGCTGGCACCGATGCTCGCCTCTGGAAAAGTTGCCGCCACCATCAACTGGGTCACAGTCGCACCTGCTTTCGAGCATCCGCTGGCGGAGGCCGGCAAAAAGCTCAAGCTGGTCATGTGGTCCAATTACGGCTTCGAAGGATATGGACTGTCTGTATTTGCGTCGGAGAAGATGTTGAAGGATCGGCCCGAAACCGTGAAGAAATTCATGCGCGCCTACGTCAAAGCGACAAAGATGGCGATCGCCGATCCACTTGCTGCAGCCAAGGCGGTGCACGCCATGGCGCCTGAAGTGGATGTGGAAGTGGCGCGCGCGCAATTTGCCGCGTCGATCCCGCTGATGGTCAACGCCATCAGCAAGAAGGATGGTGACGGCGCCTTCGCCAAGGACCTGCTCGCCACGACCTGGAAATGGACAGCCGAAGCGCAGAATATGCCGCTTGACAAGATCGATCCCGAAAAGGCAGTCGATCGATCGTTCCTTCCGTAAGCGGCGGCAGATGGCTTTCGCCGCGTCTTCGCCGGGAGGCGCGGCGGTGAGCGAACTTCCGCACGTCATCCGTTTCGCCAACGTCGAGCAAACCTTCGGGCGCGACGACGGGGCGGCGGTGACTGCTCTGGATGACGTGACGTTCGATATCGGACGTCACGAGTTTCTGGCTGTGCTCGGCCCATCCGGTTGCGGCAAGTCCACGTTACTGCGGCTGATCGCCGGCTTGATATTTCCGACTCGCGGCATCGTCAGCATCTACGATTTGGCGGTCACCGAGCCCCGCGACGAAATCGGCATCGTATTTCAGCGACCGACTTTGCTCCCGTGGTTCGATGTACTTGGCAATGTGACCTTTCCGCTGCGCCACAAATACGGTCGCGTGAGCGCCGCCGACAAGGCACGGGCGCGCGACTTGCTCGCGCTCGTCGGCCTGTCCGACTTTGCCTCCAAGCGCATTGACGAGTTATCCGGCGGCATGCAGCAGCGTGTGGCTATCGCGCGTGCGCTCCTGCTCGATCCGGATATTCTTTTGATGGACGAACCGTTCTCGGCGCTGGACGCGCTGACCCGCGATGAAATGGGCTTCGAGCTTCTGCGCATCTGGTCGGAACGTCCCAAGACCGTGCTGTTCATCACCCATTCGATTCCGGAAGCGATTTTGCTTGCCGACCGTATCATCGTCATGACGCCACGCCCCGGCCGTGTTCGCGAAGTGATCGACGTGAATCTGCAGCGGCCGCGCTCTATCGCTACTCTTTCGGAGCCTACGTTTAATGCCCTCGCAAATCATATCCGCGGCCAGCTCTTCACCCGCATCAGCGCCTGAGGCGCCAAGCCGGGCGGCAGCGGCCGCGACACCGGCGGCATGGCGCATCTGGGCTGACCGTCTCGCGCCGGCGTGCTCTTTCATCGTACTGATCTGCGTTTGGGAGGCAGCTTGTCGGCTTTTTGCCATCCCGTCGTTTCTGCTGCCCGCGCCCAGCGCGATCGTTGTCGCGGGCTTCAACGTTTCCGTGTCACAATGGCTTAGCAACATCGGCGCGACCCTGCGTGTCGCACTGATGGGCTATGTGGCGGCGATCGTAGTGTCGATTCCGCTCGCCGTGGCCCTTGTCAGTTCGCGCTTTCTATCGCGGACGCTTTACCCGATGATCGTCATCGTGCAGTCGACGCCGATCGTTGCCGTCGCGCCCATCATCGTGGTCACGCTTGGTGCGTCCGATCTACCGCGCGTGGTTATAACCTTCCTGATCACGTTCTTTCCGATCGTGGTTTCGACCGTGACCGGGTTGATGGCGACGCCTGAGGAACTGATTGAACTGTCACGATCGCTGCGGGCCGGGCGCGTGCGGGAGATGCTGCATATTCGCCTGCCGTTTGCGGTTCCGTTCATCTTCAGCGCACTTAAGATCTCGACCACTCTTGCGGTGATCGGCGCGGTTGTTGCCGAGTTCGTCGCCGCCGAGCACGGCCTCGGCTTCTTCATCATGTTCTCGACCTCATTCTTTAAGATTCCACAGGCGTTTGCCGGTCTCGCCGTACTGGTGGCGCTGAGCCTCGTGCTCTTCAGGCTTTGCAGCCTGGCGCAGCGATGGTTTGTTCCATGGTCGCTACCGAAATCAGAACGATGAGAAAATGCCGCAGGGCGCCCGCCGTCTGAGCCGAAGCTCGGATCACACGCTCTCCGCGCGCAACTCGCCGGTGAGGCTGTTGAAGTGCGTAATGCGCATAATCAAGCTGTCGTCTGGGTAACAGTAGCGGACCGTCCTCGGGTTGGCGGCGGCATCTACGGCGGTGAGTATGACGACCCGGACCTGACTCTGGCAATGGGCGCGGGCCCATTTGATGTTCGCGATCCATTCGGAGTCCACGCCGCGCAATTTGCCCTTCAAAGTCGGGCGATATCGCGTCTCGTAGACGACATGATCGCCTTCGCGTTGAAGCTCATCGTCCCACACGGCAACGACGACAGTTTGCCCATCTTGGCTAACCGCGGACCTGCTGAAGCGCCGGCTGGCGCATACAGCACCGAAGTATCCGAAGCATTCTCCCAAAGTCCGAAGTTGCAACATTTCGCGGCGACGAGGCTGACTACATGGAGAAAAATCCTCCTTGGCAGCGAGCGATACCAGCAGAGAATTCTGGCTGGAGCGAGCGAAAAAAACGCTCAGACGTCGCGAAAACAGGTTACAGTGGCAACGCCATAACAAACGTCGCTTGCAATGTCCCAAGCTGCATCAACCCGCACGCGTAGACGGCGGTCACTGCAATCTCCGCGCCCGCCGACCCGCAATGCGGCAAGCGCACCGCACCGGTTACGTCCGCCCCGCCTTCTCACGTACGTCGACGCGGTGGCGAGACACGGTTCGATCCGCAAGGCGGCTGATGCACTAAATGTCGCGTCTTCAGCGCTCAACCGCCAGATCCTTGATCTGGAATGGGACTTGGGATCGGCCCTGTTTGAACGCTTGCCGCGAGGTGTTCGGCTGACCGCCGCCGGCGAAGTTTTTCTCGCCTATGCGCGTCAGGCCATGTCCGAATTGAAGGCTGTCGAATCCCGGGTGGAGCAGCTGCGTGGAATGGTGCGTGGACAGGTCAGCGTCGCAGCCGTCGAGTCGGTCGCCGGCGAATTGCTTCCGGCCGCCATCTCGCAGTTCCAAGCGACACATCCGAACGTGCGCTTCATCGTGCGCATCGGAGGTCCGGAGGATTTGGTGTCCGCACTGGATGCAGATCAGGTCGATCTCATCCTCACGCACTACCCGCCGCCGAAAAGGAACGTCACCGTCGTCGCAAGCACAGAGCAGGCACTATGCGCGCTGATGGCCCACGATCATGCGCTCGCGCTTCGCGATGATCTGCGCCTGCGCGACTGCCTGCCTTATCCGATGGCGCTCGCCGATTCCTCGCTGGCGCTGCGCGCCCTGATCGACCAGGCGCTGGCGCAAGCCTCCTTCGAGCTCGATCCACGCGTGGTGTCCAACTCGTTTGAAACGATGAAGGCCTTCGCGCGGATGAATCGCGGCGTGTGCTTCCAGTTCCGCAAGCCGGGCAGGGCGCCGCTGCCGCCCGGCGACATGGTTGCGGTGCCGCTGATCGATCCTGCGTTCAAGCAAGCGCGCCTCTTTCTCGCGATGCGCCGTGGGCGCGTGCTGCCGATCGCCGCGGCCGCCTTTGTGGAGCTCATGCAAGGCTCTTGGACCTGACGCAATCTCCGCTCTCGGCCATGCCGAATATCAAGCAGCGTCGGCGGACGATTCCAACGCCGGCTTGGATGTCGCCACGGCATTCCAGCGGGGCACGTCGACGTAGAAGATGCTGCCCCTCGACGGGGCGGGAAGATGGTCGACGCTGCCTCCTAGCCGGATCATGGTCTCTCTGACAATGCTCAAGCCAAGGCCATTGCCGCCGTTCAGTCGGGAGTTAGTCGCCTCGACTTGAGCAAACTTGTTGAAAATAAGCGTTTTGTAGTCATCCGGAATGCCGGGGCCGCGGTCGCGCACGGCGATTCGGACGTGATCGTCCCGCATTTCAATGGTGACCGTTACTTCCCCGTCCTCGGGAGAGAACTTGACGGCGTTGGACAGCAAGTTGGTCAGCACCTGCATGAGCCTGGCCCCGTCAGTACGCATCGGCGCCTCCCCGACATCTGTGTGCAGGCGCACTGGCACACCGAACTTGTCGGCCAATCCGCGATTGGCCTCGATCGCCTGTTCGACCAAGCGTTTGGCGTCAATACGCTCGAAGTTGAACAGCATCTTGCCCGACTCGATTTTTTCGATGTCGATAATGTCGTTGACCAAAAACGCCAGCCGTGCGCTGTTGTTGTGGGCCATCGTGACGAGGCGCTTGGCCCGCTCGGGTAGTTCGCCGGCGGCGCCGCTGACAAGCAGATTGAGCGGGCCTGCAATTGTCGTCACCGGCGTCCGCAGTTCGTGACTTACTGTCGCGATGAACTCATCCTTCATGCGTTCGATGCGCTTTTGTCTGGTCACGTCGCGGCCGATGAAGAAGTGGCACTGCTCGGGTTCCGACCATACTCCCGACCAGGACAGCATGACGACGCCGCCGTTCTTGTGAGCGTAGCGCGTGGCGAGGTCGCGAATGAGGCCGCCACACCGCGCGTTGCGCATTTCGGTGCGGATTGATTCGAGATCGTCGGGGTGAACGAATTCGACGGCGTTGCGACCGACCATCTCGGCCGGTTCGTAGCCGAGGGTCGCCGCCGAGCTCGGGCTGACCCGCAGCACGTTGCCTTTCCGGTCGACCACGAGAAGCATGTCGAGCGAGGTCTCGAAAATGCGGCGGCGTTCCTCGGCCTCGCGCCTGTGTTCAAGTTGCTCCGCTTGGAATAATTTGACCAGCTGGGCGTAGAGCGCTCCAGTCTCGGTCAAAAGCACCGTTAAGACGAACGTCGCGGACAGCAACCCGTAAACGCGCCCGGAGTAATAGCCAAGGTCGAAGCGCGCGCCGTTGAGCAACGCGCTCAGCGTCACATCGAACAGCCACGTACACAACACAACAATGAGCCACAGGTCCAGCACTGTGGCAGGCCGGCGACCGCGTAGCATCACCAGTCCGATTCCTGTCAGAATCAAATCCGTCGCCACGACCGTCATTAGGGTGGTGTTGTTATGACCACCGGTGAGGAGATCGGGCAACAACGGCTTGCCGACGGTGGCGAGTGTTGTCGCGCCGACCGCGAACGCGACGACAACGCCCGAGCAGACAAGCACGACAGGCCATGTGGCGCCGGTTGGCACATTGGTGCTGCCGCTGCGGTTAGTCAGCAGGCAGTAGGTTATGACGGCGAGTGGAAAGCCGCCGTGCCAGAACACGTAGATCCAGGCGGTGCTTTGTGGCCCGGCTCCGAGCAGTCCGCTGGAGGAAAACAATCCGGGAAATGTAAGCGCGTGGGAAATCGCCATCAGCGCGGTGAACAAATAGCCGCAGGCGAGCGCCAAGAGCGCCCGCGACCGCAGGATGTTGAATTGTATGAGAAGTATGGCGACCGTGACTAAGTCGCTGAAGGCTATTGCTGTCTCGTAGATCGGCAAGAATGCGAGAACCGGCGGCAGGGGCGCCTGCGCGAACGGCGCTAAGCCGAGAAAGATCAAAAGGGAAAGCAATATGACGACGAGAGCGAGTCGACGGTCGCTCAGCCCGGCAGGAGCAGTCGACAAAAATATCGGCTGATCTGCCACGACGCTGGGTGGCATCTCCATCTCTGTCTGCGCCTGTTTCGGTCCCTAAAATGAGACTCGCGTTATCTCTTCTTAAGCCGCCGATGAGTGAACTATACGGCGCTAAATTTTCGATGAAACGAAAAGCTCAGTCGCGCGCTTTCTCACTACGGAGAATCACGGATGCTGTGGATTTCAAAGCGGTTGTTCCTGCTAAAATTGAGCGAGGCGTCGGGATGTCAAGAGTGCGAGGCGTCAGAGACCGGCGACGAATACGCCTATAAGAAAGGCGACTGGGCAGATCCGAAGAATGTCGGCCGCGTGAATGCGGCCGACATCGGGCTGCTCCTTGACGGCTGCCCGGACCTTGCGACTGTACTCTTATTCCGCTGGCACCAACGTCTCCTCGGTCCCGGTCAGCGCCGGTGCGAGCGCGGGGTAGCGGCTCAGCGCGTAAAGGAAGAGCGCGACCAGCGCGTACGTGATGGCAAGTGTTGGCGAAACCGCGATGCCGACCGCCGAGCCGTGCATGAAACCAAAGAACGTAAGCACGGCGCCGGAAGCCGCGAAGGCCGAGGCCTTGACGAAGTTCTTGTCGATGATGCAGGCGCACGTTCCCGCCAACACCAAACCTGTCAGAATCGCACCGCCGCCCATGGTCGCCAATCCGGGATAAAGCACGCCGACATTGGCGAGTTTGTCGAAGCCTAGCGTTGCGGCGTTGGTGCCGGCGACGTTGAGAGCGCCGTCCATAAGAGTTTGGCACCAAGCCGCGAGATGCGGCGTAAGCGCGAGGATAATCGCCGGTGCATGCGCCTTAGGCGTTGTTTGGAACGCTTGGGCGCCGATGAGCATGCCGATGTAGAGCAGGATCGGCGAGATCGCGACCACCGGTATGATCGCCAGGAGCAGCGAGATGATGCCGAACCAGGACAGTATGATCACCATGACGCCGACGGCAGCCGAGTAGCCGATGCGGCCGCCCATGCCCTTCCAGCCAGGATGACCGATGTAGACTGCGTTGATGAACGGATTACCCATCAGGCAGCCGATCAGGCTGACGACGCCATCGGCGGTGAGCACGCGGGTGGTCGGGAAGGCATCGCCGCCGGCCTCTGCGCTCTCGACGTTGTCCATGGCCTCGACGAGGTCATAGACACCGAAAGGAATCGCGGTGATCAGGATGACGCCGAGGTAATGGAAGCCCGAGAACACGTGATTCACTGCGGGAAGCGGCACGTTGAAACCGAAATTCGCGAAGGCGTCGCCGACGCCCTTGAGGGTAAGTCCGCCGTAGTTGAGGCCGAACATGTTCGAGCCCCAAGCGATGATCATTCCAACGATGATCGCGACAAGCCCGGCAGGTATGCCCTTCGGATATTTGAATCCGCCTAACCAGTTCACCAAGATGATTGCAAAGCAGACAAGACCGATCACCGGCGTCTGGTACATTTCCAAGGCTGGACGCATGGAAATAAAAGTGATTGAGACGCCCGCGAGTGTTCCGAGCAGTGCCGCGCGGGGTGTGATCTTGCGGACCCAAGGCGCAAGAAAGCCGCCAGCCATCAGGATGAAGCTCTGGAAGAACACCCACACCAGGCCGGCTTCCCAGCCCTGAATCGGATCTTTGGTCTTCAATGTGATGGGCAGCATGATCACGAAGGTGACGATGAACATGTGCGGCACACTGATGCCCGAAGGCAACGCACAGACGTCGTTTCGTCCCGTTCGCTTCGCAAGGCCATAGGCCAAATACGCATAGTAGAAAGTGGACAGGCACATCATCAGGCCCATCGCGGGGAGGATGCGGCCGAACACAATCGCGTCCGGCATTTTCAGCACGAAACGCAGCAGGCCGGTGAGTACCAGCATGTTGACAAGAATGTTGGTGCCGAAACCGAAGAAGGCGTTCAAATCGCCGGGCGTGAAAAGTTTGGGACGGAAGTCCGCCGGTACTGCGGTAGTCGACATGATACTCTCCCCTTAGCTCGCAGCTCTTTTCGGCATTTGCGTTACGTTCTCGCCGGGGACCGCTCCCAGCGATTTTAAAAAAGCCCCCGACTCGGCCACGGAGCCGAAGATGCCGCCTTGGGCCTTGATCATGGCCAAGCCCATTTTGTGGAATTCGGGAAAATAGGAAGCGCAGCAGTCGGACAGGACGATGCAGCGAAAGCCGCGGTCATTGGCCTCGCGCACCGTGGTGTTCACGCACACTTCGGTCGTCACGCCGCAGACAAACAGCGTGTCGATGCCGCGATTGCGCAACATCAGTTCGATGTCGGTCTGATAGAACGCACCCTTGCCCGGCTTGTCGATCACCGGCTCATCGGGAAGCGGATAAAGCTCCGGTACGATGTCGTGGCCCGGCTCGCCACGCACCAGAATGCGGCCCATGGGCCCGCGTGCGCCGATGCGGTTCTTCGGATCGCCGCGGTTGACTTTGTGGGGAGGCGCATCGGACAAGTCGGGGCGGTGCCCCTCTCGTGTGTGAATGACCAGCATGCTGAGGCTGCGCGCTGCGGCCAGAGTGGCCCGGCACGGCTCGACCGCGGCCTGCAAACGCGACACGTCGTTACCAAGGGCCTCGCCGAAGCCCCCGGCCTCCAGAAAGTCGCGTTGCATATCAATGATGACGAGCGCCGCTTTGTCGGTATCGATGGACAATGGCGCCGGTTCTGCCTCGATTTTTACATTTGGCATCCCGCTCTCCCGTCACTTTGAAGGACGGGCGTGCAAGAACGGGGCCACCGCGCAACCTGGGGCGACGCGGAAAATCGGCAAGTGCCATGCCTATTTAATGGGCTGTCATTGCTCATGAATCTGAACCGGCGCCATGGTCGCGGCCATGCGGCCGAACCATAACCTTCTCGTCCCTCCGAATGCGGGGACGTAGCGCTCGGCAGTCCGTGCAAGCGGCCTTGGATTTCCGCTTGCGTGGGAATAGGCGGAATTAGGCTTTTGCGATGCTGTTCAAAGGATCGCAACAAACAAAAGATTCAGGAAAGATGCCTTTTTAGGAACTTTTCCATGGCCTCATAAAACTCAAAGCGGTTTTCTTCGTTGTGAAAGCCGTGCCCCTCGTTGTCCTTGACCAGATATTCGACCGCGATGCCGTGCTTCTTTAGTGCCGCCACCATCTGATCGGATTCATCGATATTGACGCGCGGATCTTGTGCGCCTTGCGCAATCAAGAGCGGCACGCGGATGTTGTCGGCATGCAGCACCGGCGATGCTGCCGCCAGCAGCTCTTTGTCCGTTACGGGATTGCCGACCATCTCGTAGAACATGTCGAGCAGCGGCTTCCAGTAAGGCGGAATGGTTTTTAGGAACGTGAACAGATTCGACACTCCAACATAGTCGACGCCGCAAGCGTAGAGATCGGGCGTAAAGGCGAGGCCGGCGAGAGCGCAGTAGCCGCCGTAGCTGCCGCCATAGATGCAGACGCGCTTCGGGTCGGCGATGCCCTGCGCGATGGCGAATTTGACGCCGTCGGTCACGTCGTCCTGCATCTTCTTGCCCCACTGCTTGAAGCTCGCTTCCCAGAACGCGCGGCCGTAACCGGTCGAGCCGCGGAAGTTCATCTGCAGGACGCCGTAGCCGCGGTTGGCAAGAAACTGCGCCTCCGGATTGTAACCCCAGGCGTCACGTGCCCACGGGCCGCCATGGGGATTGACGACGAGCGGCAGATTTTTCGCCTCACCGCGGGGCAGGGTGAGGTAGCCATGAATGGTTAGGCCGTCGCGCGCCTTGTACGTGATCGGCTTCATTTCGGCGAGATCGCCTTCGGGAAGCCACGGTGCGATCTCGGCGAGCTTAGTCAGTTTCTTTGATGCGGAGTCGTAAAGGTAGCGAACACCCATGGTGCGGTCGCTCCACGCCGCGACCACGAAGATATTTTCGTCGCGATTGCTGCTTTGCAGATCGATCTCGTAGCCGGGAAGCTGGCGTTCGAGGTCGCTTTGGATTGCTTCCATCTCAGCATCGAAGAACTTGCGCTCGCGCTTCCAGGTCAAGAACTGCACCTCCGTATAGACCTTGCGCTTGCGTGACCAGGCGAGGCCAGCCACGTCGACCTCGGGATGCTGGAAGATGATGCTCTCTTCCTTGGCGGTCGCCGGATCGAGGCGCACGATCGCCGCTTTGTCGCGATTGATGTTGGAGGAAGCGAACATGAGCTTGTTGTCGAAGTCGAAGAATAGCGGCTGAATCTGTTCCTTGAAGTTGGTGGTGATGACCGTCTTGAAGGGAGTGTCCTGGTCGGGGCGGTGTTGAATGCTTGAATTCACCCCGTCAGTCACGAGTGCAAGCCGGATGCATCCCGTATGATCGGTCACCCAGCCGGTCACGTTGCCGGGATTCTCCGCGATGAGCGTAAGTTGTTTGGTGGAGAGATTAACCCGATAGACGTCGAATACCTCCGGGTTACGCTTGTTCATCGAGATCAGCATTTCGTCGTCATTGTCGTAACGATCGTCGATGATCGAGGCTTGCACCTTCTCAAAGGGTGTGAGGTCGACGAGATTTTTTCCGTCGGCATCGACCGCCACGACGTGGTAATTTTCGTCGCCCTTGAAATCCTTCACGTAGACGATACGGTTCGATCCCTTCCAAAAATATCCCGCAACGTCGCGCTCGGTTTCGCTAGTGACGCGAATCGCCTCCCCGCCGGCGCGCGGCTGAACAAACACGTTCATGCGGTTTTGATAGGGCTGCATGAACGAAATGCTGTTGCCGTCCGGCGAGACTTGGAAGCCGGACCGCTCCGGGTTTCGGAAGAAGTCGCGCAACGGTATGAGTTTGCTGCGGCCGGTCGTGCTCGTGGCAGGGGGCATGGTGAAAACGGCGGCTGAATGAGGGGTAGCGCAATCGTTTGGACGAGGGGTGATACGATGGAAGTATCAGCGCTTCAAGGGACGCGGCCTCGCTCGAGATTCGCGATCAATGGCACGTGCCGGGAATGGAACCGTGTTCCGTCGCGAACGCGCGCACCTTAA
>Ga0209579_10001559_pt1 | contig 18772 bp, 20 predicted proteins | sample Coa_R1_2_FD_187152 | JGI IMG/M metagenome (GOLD analysis project Ga0209579, IMG submission 187152) | Surface soil microbial communities from Centralia Pennsylvania, which are recovering from an underground coalmine fire - Coalmine... | ecosystem: Environmental > Terrestrial > Soil >... | reverse complement strand
CGGAAAAAATCCGCCACCGCCGGCCGTTACGGTCGCTCTGTCCGCTGCCTCCCCCGATGTACGCCTGAGCACTACGGATCAGGTGACCGCAACGGTGACAGGTTCCTCGAATCAAAATGTCAGTTGGTTCGTCAGCGCCGTCGCCGGCGGAAATACCACGGTAGGAACGATCAGCGCTTCAGGAATCTACAGCGCACCAAGCGCCATGCCGGCTGCTGCAGGCACGGTGACGATCAAGGCCGTCAGCGCCGCCGATTCCAGCGCCACCGCCAGCACCGCGCTCACGCTATGGAATCCGACGCCAACACTCGGCAGCGTCAGCCCTCAATCCTTCGCAACCGGCGCATTCACGCTCACTATCAACGGCAGCAATTTCGTCAACGGTGCGCAAGTCCTGTTCGCGGGCGCGGTGCTCACCACCACCTTCGTCTCCGCAACAAAGCTTACCGCTACCGGCTCGGCGTCCACGGCAGGCACTTTCTCAGTCACGGTGCAGAATCCGAATCCCGGCGCGAGCCAGTCGAATGCCATAAACGTTCAGGTAACCTCCAATATCCCCCCGCCACCGCCCAGCGCCTGCAGCGCGATGACGCCCGGCCAAGGCGGCAGCCTCAACGGTTTCGTCCCGTTCCCGGCAGACAATCTCTGGAACAAAGATATTTCCTCCGCGCCAGTCGACTCCAATTCCGCCGCGCTGATTAATTTCATCGGCGCGTCGGTAACGATCCACCCGGACTTCGGCTCCGGTCTTTATCAAGGCTCAAGCATCGGCATTCCGTACGTGGTGGTAGATTCGACGCAGCCGTTTGTACCGATCAACTTCACCGCCTATGGCGACGAAAGCGATCCGGGGCCGATGCCTGTGCCTGCGAATGCGCCTATTGAGGGTTATCCGAATCCGGGGAATGGCGACCGCCACGTGCTTGTACTCGACAACAATAATTGCTGGCTCTACGAGCTCTACAGCGCGTCAGCAGGGTCCGGAGGTGCCTGGAATGCTGCCTCCGCCGCGGTTTGGGACTTGCAAAATGACGAGCAGCGCCCGTGGACTTGGACTTCCGCAGACGCCGCCGGCCTGCCGATTTTTCCAGGTCTCATTCGCTACGATGAGGTAGCCGCCGGCCACATCAACCACGCGATTCGTTTCACCTTGCAATTCAGCCGTGCGGCGTTTGTTCCGCCAGCCTCGCACTGGGCCGCCACCTCCACGCAAGCGATGGCCGCTCCGATGGGGATGCGCCTGCGGCTCAAATCAAGCTTCGACGTCTCCACGTTTTCGGCCGCTAACCAGGTGATCCTGAATGCCATGAAGAAATACGGAATGATCATGGCGGACAACGGCTCGTCCATGTACATCAGCGGCGCACCCGATGATCGCTGGAGCAATGATGACCTGCATTCACTCGGCAGCGTAACCGCGTCCGATTTTGAGGTCGTCGAAATGAATCCGATTTACACTTCGTCGAACGTGCCGACTGGTGCGGCGCCTTCGGTTTCGAGCTTCACGGCAACGCCTTCGACAACTTCTGCAGGCTCCGCCGTGACTCTGAATTGGAGCGCTTCGGGGGCTTCGTATTTCGTGATTTCGCCGAGCGTTGGAGCGGTGCGAGGGAACAGCGTGCAGGTAAACCCGACGCAAACGACCACATACACTTTAGCGGCGACCAATCAGTTCGGACGCACCACAGCTACGGTGACAGTAACAGTGCAGTGATCTTTCGGGCGACCCTAGTTAGGGGGCTGTCAGACGTCCTTAGCCGTTAGCGGCTCGGGATAGATTCTTCGGCTCAGGCCTCAGCAGGGGATTGCGTCGCGCCGTGTTCCGCACTCGAGGCGCTCCGTCGCAATCAATCGTATCGGCGGGAGTATACGTCGCCTCTCCGTGACAAGCCCTGCATCGCAAATTGAACGAACTGGAGCGCAGTTCCGTCATTTCATTCAGTTCCGATTCTCTCATTTCCTTCTCTTTACGAACCTGCGACGCCGAAAGTGGAATGGGCTGACGGCAATGAATGCAAAGGACACCGCGGTATTGCTCCTTACTGGCTTCAGCGATCATTTGTAACCTCTCTTAGGAGGGGGCCCGGAATTCAAATTGAAGAGCGCGGATTCTAGCCCCTTGGCTAATCCAAGTCCAGCAGCAATTCTCAGAAAAATAAGCCAGAATTTACGCCTGGATCATTGAACGGTAATAGTAGGTACCTAGTCTGACCCAGTGATAGGAACATCTCAACCAAAATCCGCTGACCATGTAAGTCCCTTATCCTCAGAGGCTTTCGAGCAGTTACTAGAGCGCGCGGCTGCGAATTCTCACTTAATACCGGTCCGATCGACCCGCGCGACGTCCACCTCTGGGAGCTCTGAGTTTCCTCCAATCGGAACAACAGCGGGAGTTTTGTGGCATATCCTTTTCGGGCAAGGCCCTACGACATTTGCGCCGCTGATCGAAGCCATGGGAGTGCCTGAGAGCCTGTTTTTTATGGCCGTCGGATGGCTTGCCCGCGAAAATAAAATCACAATTGAGCCCCATGACGGTGACTACGAAATGCGGCTGAAATAGGTCGGCGTGCCAATCCATCCCGAAAAATGGCCTGCTTGAATCTGCGACGCAGCACCAGTAAGATGCTGCTCAACTTTCGATTCGAGGCGGCTCACCTTGCACTTGGAGCTTTCGATGAAGAGTGAAATCGAGGCGATCTCACCCTTCGTCGATGAATTAATGCTCAAGATTCGCGAAAATCATTGTGATCCGGGCAGCGAATTCGCGATCGAGCTGGCGCTTCGTGAAGCGCTCGCGAATGCGGTCCTTCACGGCAATCGCGAAGATTCGAAGAAAAAAGTCCATGTTCGTTTCGAGTGTGACGACAACGTGGGCGTCTCCCTGGTGGTTCGGGACGAAGGCCCGGGGTTTGATCCCGCCGGTGTGCCCGACCCGTTGGCTCCCGAGAATCTCGGAGCTGAGCATGGGCGCGGCATCCTGCTGATGAAGCAGTTTATGGACGAAATTCACTACGAGCGCGGCGGAACAGAAGTGCACATGCGAAAGCGTCCCGGCGGCTAACTTATACGCATTGCCCAGCAGCACGCAGGGAACATCACAGCCCTTTTTTCTCTCATCGAAGGCCGCCTCTCGCGGTATGCTTTCCCGCTGAAAATCTAAAGCCAGAATGGCCTGCCATGTAGCCGGTGCGGCCTGCTGTCCTGGTGGTCAAATCTGACGGGGGAGACGTGGCGGATGAAAAGTCGGATCGTGAACTTGGGATGGACCGCCGCATTACGCGACGTGATTTTCTGAATGGAGCGAGCGTCGCGATTGGCGCCGCGGCATTTTCCCCGAATCTACTTTGGCTCGAAACCCTTGGAATAACTCAATCTCCGATCGCGCCTGAGAAAAGCGCTGATTATTATCCACCCGCTCTCACCGGCATGCGCGGCACCACGGACGCCGCCATGGAAGCGGGCCACGCCCTTCGCGATGGAAAAACCTGGGAAAACGCCACTGCAGACCCGGACCGTTACGACCTGATCGTCGTCGGTGGAGGAATCAGCGGCCTTTCCGCGGCTTACTTCTATCGCAAAATTGCCGGCCCGCATGCGCGAGTGCTTGTCCTCGAGAATCTTGATGATTTTGGCGGACACGCCAAGCGCAACGAATACCGCACGCCGGAGCGGATGCTGCTCAGTTATGGCGGGACCCAGTCCATCGACTCGCCCAATCGCTGGAGTAAGCACGCGCGGGGTTTAATCCAGGAGCTCGGAGTGGATGTTCAGCGATTCGAAAAATACTTCGACCGCGCTCTCGATTCCGACCCATCGGAATCGAATTCCGTGTTCTTCGACAAAGAGACTTTTGGAGAGGACGTTCTGGTCGCTGGCCGCGGCAGATTGCCATGGAATGAATTCTTTGGGAAGGCGCCTCTCAGCGCTCAAGCCAAGCAGGATTTGACGCGTCTTCACACCGAAAAGGTCGATTACTTACCGCATCTTTCCACTTGGCAGAAGAAAGTACTCCTGGCCAAGACGAGCTACAAAGACTATCTGCTCAAATACGTAAAGCTGCATTCCGACGCGCTGCCGTACCTCCAGAAGCAAACCTATGGCCTCTACGGTGTTGGCATCGACGCTGTGCCTGCAGCCGATGTGGCGGGCTTAGGCTATCCCGGCTTCGGCGGAATGGATCTTTCCGGGCCGCCCGGGCCGGGACTGGGTGCAGAGGTTACGCAACGAGACGACAGCGCACCTTACATCTATCATTTTCCGGATGGCAACGCGTCTATCGCACGCTTGTTGGTTCGAGCATTAATCCCTGGTAGCGCGGCAGGCACCACGATGGAGGACATCGTCACCGCAAAAATGAATTACGCGACTCTCGATGATCCGAAGTCCCGCGTGCGCGTGCGCCTGAACAGCACAGTAGTGAAAGCTGCAAACGTGGGGGATCCATCGAACGCGAAAGAAGTGGAAGTTACCTACGTCCGCGGCGAACAGGCTCACACGGTGCGCGCGAATACTTGCATCCTCGCGTGCTGGAACATGGTGATTCCATATATCTGCACGGACATGTCGAGAAAACAAAAAGACGCATTGGCCTATGGCGTAAAGGTGCCTCTCGTTTACACCAACGTCCAAATTCGAAATTCGCGCGCATTCGAAAAACTCGGCGTGAGACGAATCAAATGCCCAGGGAGTTTCTTTACAACCGTCGAAAAGGACTTTCCCGTGAGCATCGGCGATTACAAATATCCTGCCAGCCCCGACGATCCTTGCGTCTTACATCTGGAAAGAATTCCGTGCGGCGCGGGTGCCACCGCTCGCGATCAGCAGATCGCCGGACGCATGGAGCTTTACCGTATGCAATTTCCGACTTTCGAGCGCAACATTCGCAGCCAGCTCGGGAGGATTCTCATGCCGGGAGGTTTTGATCCGGCACAAGACATTCAAGCAATAACCGTCAATCGCTGGCCGCACGGCTACGCGTACGAATACAACTCGCTCTTCGATCCGAATTGGCCCGAAAACGAACGTCCCTGCGTGATCGGCCGTCAGCCTTTCGGCAGAATTTCGATCGCCAATTCCGATGCCGCTGCGTTCGCCTACACCAGCGCCGCAATCGATCAAGCCTATCGCGCGGTAAGAGAAGTCAGCCGCTTCAGCCAAACGGCCGCTAAAGCATCCGGCTAGCCTCTACTTTTCACCCGGTCTTTCGGTTACCGGATTTGGGCCGCCACCTGGCAGGAGCGATTTGTGGCCGCCTGCGGATTCGCCATCGAGCAATGCCTGCAAATTCGAATACGCGTATATGGTTGGCGCGTGATTCTGCATCAGCCCGCCAGTATCTGCCGTGGGACCATAATTGCTGTGCAGGTCATGACCGAACATCCGAAGCATTGCGATCTGCTGCCCTCGGTGGTGCGCGGTGTGTGCAATGCGGCGAGTCATCACCCATGCGCGCGATCGCGGCACATCGAAAAATTTGGTCTCCCCTTGCCACCACGCTTCGTCTTTGGCGCGCAACACATCGAGTCGCTTGGCGCTGTCCTCTGCATAGCGCCGGATAAATTCGAGCCGGGTCTCGGGTTTTGGTAGAGGTGGCGCGTTCACATCGATGCCAAGCATCGTGCGCATCCACAGATCCTCGCTGGCGCACTGATGCACCATCTGTTCATGCACGCTTCGTCCACGCGGATCGCCGGTTCTCGGACGCAATGGCATCTCTTCATCGCGAAACTCACTCCATGTGCTCACCACTTTGATCCGCTCGGTCTCGTATGTCTCTACAAGAAAGTCGTAGTGCATTGCGAACCTCCTGAGCGAAGAAGAATCGAATTCGCTTCGAATTTTAGTACCAAGTACTTTAGTACGCGCAACGCCCAACTTTCGCCTGCCCGTTTTCTGCCCAATCGTACAGTTGTTCCAGTTCGGTAGGTTCGGCAAACTGAGTCCCTTGAACCAAACAAACTTGGGACACGACACTTGGGCTCGGGGCATGCACTGTTCGCAACGCCGCTTTAGCTCGCTCAGCAAACCCCGCTCGAACCGCTCCTGGAGACAACATGACTAACCGACTGGGAGTCCTCTTCCTCCTCGTGGGCGCTGCTGCCGCCACACCTGCATTTGCCGGCGATAGCGCCACCATGAAGTGCAACGCGACTCAGGATCGCATCTGGGTCTACGATTCCCTCAGTAGCTTTGATGTTGCTGCGAAACTCAAGTGCGGCGAGATCGTGGAGATCACCAGCCGGGTAAAAGGGTACGTGAAAATCCGCGCCGCGAATGGCACAGAGGGCTACGTTCAAGACAGCACCTTTCCGGATTTGCCTCCATTCGTTGACCCTAATGACTCGCAGGCGGGTGTTTCGATCGCGAAGCGAGTCGCTCCTCACGCAGTAGCCCACCCGGCCGCTGCCGCGTCGGTGAGCGTTAGCAACGTTTCAGCTGCGCCGCCGGCGGCAAATCCTGCTCCTGCGCCCGCCGTCACTGTAGCTGCCAATCCCGTTTCGACGCCGGCGCCAGCGCCCGTCGTGCGCACGGTTTCCGAAACTGCGTCTGCGCCGGTCGCCTCTCCGTCCGTGGCCGTCTCAGCAGCTCCCGCCGTAACTGCAAGCGCAAAATCCACCCCTGCGCCAAGCCCGGCTAAGAAGCCTAATGTCGTTCCGGCTCCTGCTAGCAAACCACAACCGTCGGCGCCCGTGGCCCCAGCGCCTGCCTCCCATGCCCCAGCTCTTACTTCCGCCTCGGCCAGCAGTCATACAAGATCCTCTTCGCCAGCCCCAAGCAAAATGGCGAATACCAAGTCTGCTGCGGCCCCGCCGCAGCCGAGCGGCGCGCATCCGGCACCGACCCCCTCGGTGCCGACGCCCGCCGTTTCAACTCCCGCAAAGCCAGTCGAAACGGCTGTGACCGTCCAGCCGCAACCTACTCACGAGGTGGCAAGCGTTCACACCGTCGCTGCCACGGAATCGGACGAGTATCCCGACTATCAACCTGAAAACGCCAGCGCCGACCCCGCCTGCCGTCTGTTTTTCTCAGCGTACGGAATCTCACCCGCGCAGGCGAAATGGATCGCTCAGAATCGCAAGAAACAGTTTTCCAGCATCTGCCCGGCGCCCGACGTTTCGAGGGTCGACTACGTCATCATCTTCACGCACGACGTCGACTTCTTTGGTTCCACTCTGCCGACCCCTGTTCATACCGACCATAACGGATTTTCGGATTTCAGTCCGATGACCATGATTGACACCGCGCTCGTCCCGATGTCCGAGGCGGACAAGTCGCGTCACGAATACGTCTGGGTTTTCAAGATGCAGCGCGGTAACTTCGATCCGGCCAAATTCTCGCCGCGGAAACGTCCGCAATTCACAAAGACGGAGTCTCACGCTCCCACGCGGACCGTCGAGGAAGCCTTCCGGTTCATCGAGAGTGGCGGCACGAGCCAGTAGCTTCGACACCCACTACCCGAAGACTCCTGCAATTGAACTGTGTGGACGAATTTCTAGCGGTTCCGCGAGCCCGCGGCCGCCCGTGGCGAACGAGTGGTAGAAGAGCCGCCGAATGGCTGGCGCAACCAACGCATCACCACCACATTCATTCGGTCTTCGTTCAAAGGTAGAGCAGTTTGAGGCTGCGTCCGCGGTCTTACCTGCGCGCGATTCACACTGGGCCAGGATGCCACCTTGGGCGACGCGGCTCGCGCCGAGGGGGCTGGCTGCGTGGCATTTTCAGATAATACGTGCCGGGGACGCTTCGGCCGCTCGAACCAGTGCACGAAGGACGCCTTTGTCCGCTGCCAAACGGGCGACGCATCCCGCCAGCCATGTTCCACAGCGAGCTTTGCCGTTGAAAATGCGGCAGAAAGCTGCCGCAGTCCACTTTCGCTCTGCGACTCCACGGCAGCCTTGATTCTTCGCAACCGGCGCTCGTCGGTCACGTCACTCCAAATTCGATGGAGCGCGCGCCGCAAATCGTGCCCCCGTTTGATCATTCGCGATTTCCATGCCGGAGAGATAGGGCTTTTTTGCCAACTGCCTCGGAGCGTCGCAAGCACTTCATTATTGAGCGAGACTTTCCGCTTTCTAATCCTTGTCGCGTTTTTCTTTATCCCTTGCCCATCAGCCACCGAATCCAGGACAGGCGCAAAATCGTCAAGAACGCGGGCCGCGTGCCCTTCATTGCGCGGCTGAATAGCGCCCGCTTGGTGCTGAGCTGCGACTGCTGGCACCGGTAGCGGTTCAACTGCCCCGGACAACGGAAGAGCTGCCGGGGATTCAGTCGCACTGGAAATAGGTAAAGCCACCGCCTGAAGATCCGGCGGCGACGATTCAGGCGGCGCAGAGATAGGCAGGGGTGCCTGGACAGCCGCCGGCACTGATGATTCGACGTTAACCGAGGCAAGTGGCCCAGGCGGATCCGGATTGGGATACGGTAGAGGGTCCGAGCTCCTGCTATATATCGACGGCACATATCTCTCGCGGTCGAAATGAAACTCGCGAGCAACGTCTTCGATTACCTTCGCCGGCACAATGCGCAGGTTCGCGGCGTACGCGTCAATCAGCGCATGCTCGCAGAGGAGATTCATCACGCGGGGGATACCGCGCGAATAGGCATGGACAGCCTCAACTGCGTCAGGCGAGAAAATTAGCCTGCCGGCAGCTCCGGCCACATCCAAGCGTGCCTGAATATAGTCTCGTGCCTCTTTTGACGTAAGAGGCACAGTCTTGCAGCGCAGAGAGATTCGCTGTTTCAGCTGCCGGGTCTCGGGTCGATTGAGCTTTTCCTCGAGTTCCGGCTGCCCGACCAGCACAATTTGCAATAACTTTTCCTGGGGCGTCTCCAGATTCAGGAGCAGGCGAATTTCTTCGAGAACGTGGAGCGGCAAGCCCTGAGCCTCGTCTACGATCAGCACAGGAACTCGGCCTTCGCGGCAACGTTCCGGCAGCCATTGTCCCAGGCACATCAACGCGTTGCCCCGCCACTGAGGGTCGGGCCGAACGCCAAAGTCCGCCAACATAAAATCGTAGAGATGTCTGGATTCCAGATGCGAATTGAAAATGTAGGCGGTGGGCATGCGGCTCTCGCGCAGCCAATCGAGCAACCTTCGGATCAACGAGGTCTTGCCGGTGCCAGCTTCGCCGGTGAGGAGAATAATTCCTTCGCGCGATCGAATCCCATACTCGATCGCCTCCCAGGCTTCCTGAATTCTGGGAGTCATAAACAGATAGCGAGGATCAGGGCTCACCGCGAAAGGATTCTCTTGGAGCCCGAAGAAACTAAAAAAACGAACGTAAGGATTTCCGCTCACGCACCCTCATGTTACGGCATGGTTATGATGACGACGACCGTAAAATGTTAAGACAGTGTGCCTTATGAATCCATCGGGAATCTCTGGTACTTCCGCTGGGCAAGGCCACGGGCGGGGCGGTACTCATGGTACGCCTTCCATTTCCCAAACACCATAAATATTGCCTTTCGAGCGCGCTCGTTGTGTTCCAACCGGGGCGGATATAGACTCTCCTCCACCGCACGTCCCAGCAACCCGGTAAACAGCTAGTTGGGAGGGAGAAGATCACATGACCATGGAATGCGACATCCGCCATATTCAGGACGTGACGATCATGGACCTGAAGGGACGCCTCAGTTTGGGCGAAGCGCTCGCGTTCGGGCCGGGTAGCGATTTGGTGCTCACCGACGCCATTCGCCAACTGGCGGAAGAGGGTCACAAGAAGGTGATCCTGAATCTTGCTGGCGTGAAATATGTGGATAGCTCCGGCGTGGGCCAGTTAGTAGGGGCGCTCACCACGGCGAGAGGGAAGGGGGTGGCGCTGAAGCTTATTAATCCCGTGAAACAAGTGAGCGATCTGCTGAGGATGACGAAGCTCTACACGGTATTCGATATCAGAGATAACGAAGCCGCAGCGATTGATTCATTTTCGAGCGGGGCCGCCGCGGGCGCCTAGTTGCTAGGCCTGAAAGCTGCGAAGAGCCTCCTGCTCATCCGAGAAGTCCGTGAAGACCGTGTGAAGGTTGGTAAGTCGCAAAATCTCCTGAGCGCGGTTGCTCAAATCGACCGCCCGTAGATCCGCATCATTTTTTCGAGCCGTAAAAACGGACCGAACCAGTTGTCCAATTCCGGAGCTATCGAGATACGTCACGTTGCGAAGATTCAGCAGGACGCGCTTGCGCCCGTCTCGAAAGAGATCTCCGAGAAGTTCGTGGACCGCCTCGCCTTCGATCAGCGTAAATCGTCCGCTCACATCAACAATCGTTATGTCCCCTACCTGGCGGGTACTAGCACTAAAACTCAATGCACTCTCCTGGGCTTCGAGCGGTTCATTCTATCGTATGCTGCGCCGTTTCCTAAATGCTCAGTGAAACCCAAATCCTAGAGCGGCTTCGCAAGATTTGTCTTGCTCTGGCTGACGTCGACGAAACCATCACTTTTGGCCATCCCACATTTCGAGTGAGGGGCAAGATGTTCGCTGTGCTCGAAGAATACAAAGGCGAATTAGGGATCTGCGTGAAAGTCGAGAAGGAGCTGCAGGGAATTTTCCTGGATGATTCGCGTTTTTTCCGCACACCCTATATCGGAAAGCATGGGTGGGTGACACTGAAAGTTTTCGCGGCGCGGCTTAATTGGACTGAGGTGAAAGATCTGGTGCGTGGCAGTTATCGGCTCGTTTCCGCCACAGCACCGAAGTCAAAAGGCACGATGGAACGAAAATCCAGAGCTTCCAGGCGGCGCTAACAAAACGAGAAGATGCTACGCGGCGAGTTCTGCGAGCCAGCAATCGAGCGTCTTCAATTCGTTATCCGCAATTTCGAGAAACGCCACGCCCATTCCCATCGAATCTTGGGCGTAGATAATTTTCCCTTTTGTTGAAAACGTGCCTTGGTCGCGCAGAACTTTAAGTTGGATCAGGGTGCCGGGCGGCAATGTAATCATGACGTCGATGTAACAGCCTTTGCGGCTGATTTCCGAGACGCGGCCGGCGATATGCGTATCACTGGCCGGCTCGATTACTTCCACGTGCGCGATAAAACTGTATCGCGGCACCGTTCTCTTTTCACGATAAGATTGACCCGCTTCAATTGGCAGGTCGCTCGTTTCGCTCATCGCGACGCTCCAGTGTCAGTTTAGCTTGGCACAACTAACAATGCCCGGCGAGACTCGCTTCTTGCTTGTGACGCGTAAGGCAACCTGTCCGCGAGGACGGCCGAGGCGTCCGTATTTGTGCGGTCCCTGTATTCCCAAATTGGGAATGGAGTTCGAGCCTTGCTTTCAATACAAAGCATCTAACCAAAGTGCTGCTGAGCGAGAGCGGCGATTGACGTAGCCTCCGAAATTTTGATCACCCTACACATAATCGTCGCATCGGTTGATTCACTTGACGAATCGTTTTAGGCTGTGCGGCGTTACTGTCACGAATTGAGACTATCCGATGACCTGCGCTATCCGTCCCGGAGATCAACTGCGAGAGCTCCGAAATCGCCTCGGCATCACGACCCGGGAGGTTGAAGAGCTCAGCCGGAAGCTGGCGGAGAGAACCGGCAACTCGGAATACTACATTTCGAACGCGTGGCTCACGCAGCTCGAAAACAAAGATTCGGTTCCCAGTATCTATAAACTCTTTAGTTTGAGTGTCATCTATCGTTCGACGTTTGCAGATCTCTTGGCCATATTTGGAATTGATTTGGCCAGCAGCGCTCGATACCAACTGGATGTCCCCCTCGCGAATACACATAGGGTGGCGTTTGAAACCCCTCATCCCGCAGCCGCTGTAACGTTTCCAATACGCCTGGATCGTAGCTTCAGCCTCGAAAAGACGATCCTGGTATCGCGAGCTGTGGAGGTGTGGGGAAATGTGCCTGCGTCTTTATTCCAGCGGCTGGACTTGCGCCATACTCAATATGGTTACATCGGTACGTGCGATTTCACCATGTACCCATTGCTTCGACCGGGGACGTTCGTCCAGATTGACAGCGAAATTTCGAGCATCCAGCCGTCCGCTTGGCGAACTGAATTTGACCGGCCGATTTATTTCGTTGAGTTGCGGGATAGTTATGCCTGCGCCTGGTGCGATTTAGCGGGTTCGCGACTGACGCTCTTGCCTCACCCACTTTCGGCTTGTTCCGTTCGTCAATTTAATTATCCGGATGAGGCTGAAATTGTGGGTCAAGTGACGGCGGTGGCTATGCGACTGGTGCCGGCTCCGGAACCCGTGAGTTTTGGTGTTCCAGGATTGCCAAAGCGATCTTGAGGTTCGAGAAAAGAAACTGCGCCATCAGTGAGTCCGTGCCGACGGGAACCGCTACCCGATACGGCTCAAGATCTTTCCATGAGCGCAAGAAGTCCCTAGGCGCAGTTCCAGTGGATCGCATATAGAGATCCAACTGTTCCGTTAAGTCCTTTAGCTCCAGGGAGACGAGTTCCCGGAAACATTCCCGGTGACAATCGGCCAGCGCCTCGGAGGCTGCTTCGGGAGAGAAACGTGCTGCGAGGCCCTGGTGCACGTAAAGCCCGGTATTGTAGTCTCTCATTGAAGCAAGGTAGATCATGCAGTCGAGCGAACCCGACGTGTGCGTTAAGGTGCGTCTCCGCAAGTCTGCCGAAGCCGCCAGCACATCCGGTCGTTTGGCTTTCGCGCTCATTTCCACCTACACCATCCACCCGTCGGCATCTGATTCAGTTCCAAGCGAAACGGGTATTGACGGGGTCAAGAACGCCAAGGACTGATCCAGGATCAAGCATACGCGCCCTGCAGCCGCTGCTGTCCGGCGCGCGAAGCCTGACGCAGCGTACGGACCGCGCCATAGCAGCAGAAGCTGCAAAACACGGCAGCGGACCTCAAGATCAGTAAAATCGAGCGCTAGTGACAACTCCTTCCAGCGGCTCATCTGGGTGAACATCCGGGAGCGACTTACATGAAACTCTTTCAGAGCGGCAGCCTGCTTCCGGACCCGGCGGATCCACGTGAGAGCCAGACACTTTCTCTCCGACAGGAACAGACTGCGAATTTCGTTGGAACCAATGGCCGCCACGTAAGCCAAATCTCGCTCGCCAAAAATCTGATCGACGAGCTCCGCTGGAAGCAATCCAAGCTGCAGTGATTCCAGCGTCCTCTTGGCTGTTACCAATTCTCCCGCACTGCCCGCGGCGTGCAAGGGCTGCCTGCGCATAGCCACTAACAAAAGAACCAGAAGCCCGACAGCCACGGCGAGGAAAATGACAAGTTGCATCATGGCCGGTCCGCCTTGCTCACAGCCGCCTTCATTGTTCCTAAAGTGTGTTGTGTCTGTCGCGCAAACGCTTCATAGCCATCATCGATTTCCGGCGGCATCTCGGGAGCAGCAGCGGGCGCATACGACCACAGCGTGAAAACCCAAATGAGCAGGGAAACCAGATATGTATAGGGTTGAATGACACTCCACGCGGCGTCAAACGCCGGCCCGACATAATTCTTGAACTCATGGCTCAAAACCGTGCTCCCCACGTACAGTCCGAGTCCGGTTATGATCCCGAATAGGTTTCTTCCCACGTCGATTCGATAATAGGAAATCACAACAAGAACTCCACAGAGGGTGAGCGCTTGAATCGCACGGAAATCGCGCTCCAGGTCAGAAAAATCCTGGGCGGCGGGCGCAGACAGCGGCAGCAATCGAAACACGAAGTAACCGCAAAAAATCGCAAACATGGCGGCTAGAACACTCGTTGCAAAAGTCCTGGCTCCCGGATACTTCTGGAAACTTCTCCGAACGATTTCGAAAAGCACTCCAAAGCCCGCCAGCAGGGTAAGAAACTGGTCAGCCCAGAAGAATTGCGAATAAGAAGCAAGATGATATTGATAGATAGGCCAGAGCGCTATCTCCCCGACCCACACCACCACGAGGTAACCAAAAAAGAACGGATAATGCGCGTAAAGCCGGCCCTTAAGGAAACGGACAAGAATCACCGACTCTAGTGCGACCCCGGCAAACCATAGGAGCGAGGTGCCCATGTACCTCCTATGGACGTACATCCTAACATAGTTCTAAGGGGAGAAACCAAGTTCTCCCCCTAGAAAGAAGCGTCAGGATTGCTCTTAGTCGCGATAGAGTGGCGGCATGGGATGGGTGCCGTCCATGTGCGAAGTGGTTGATACAGATTGTGTTGCTTGAGAGCCCTGTGCGAAGACGGATGGGCCCTGTGCAAAACTGATGGCCGGGACCGTAAGTACCGCGATAGCAGCGATAGCGATCAGAATAATTCTGTTGGCCTGCGTCATTTTTCTTTCCTCCAAGTGGAATTGGCCCTTGGGCCGGGAAGAAAATAGACAAAGCGCTCAGGCGGATAGCGAATTGGAAGGAAATGCTCGGCAAACCAAGCAGCGGCGCCTGCGGATCATACGCAGAACTCCAACGGGGCGCTGCGATTCGAAGCACTAAAAGCCAGTGAAGCGTCAAAAATCGGCTAAAGGATTCCGTCGCGTGCCCACGGTAAAAGGACAGTTAACGGGATTGACACCGCTGCGGAACATACGGATGGAGTTTGCAGTCGAAGCCTTGTATTTCTTATTGCAGGCACATTAGCCCTGACAAATGACTGACATGCGAGCCGAAGCATCTTCCGAGGCGTTCGTTGCACGTCCGGAAGAAATCCAGACGCATTTGAAGCATCTCGACCGGCGCCAGTGGTGGCTGTGGTCGAGCACGGTGGCGGTCATCCTGTTGTTGACGCTCGCCGTCGCCTCCTTCGCGTTCCCCGCTATGCTGAGCAGTGAGGAAGGCACCTATTCATTTTTTCTCAACCAGTCTGTGCGCGCGCTTGTGGGGATGGTTTTGATCTTCAGCGTGTATGTGGTCTATCAACAGGTACTGATTCACCGGGTGCGCAATCAACTCGCCGAGCAGATTCAATCTTTGGCAAAAGTAGAGAGCCTCGCTTCGGAAGTGTACAAACTAGCTGCGCTCGATCAACTCACCGGCCTTTACAACCGTCGCTCCGGCGAGCAGAGGCTTGCGCAGGAAATTAGCCGCGCGCACCGCCACGGGCGTCCCCTGACGGTCTTGCTTCTAGACCTGAATGAATTGAAAGCTATAAATGACAGGCACGGACATGCAGCGGGCGACCTTGTCATCAAAGGATTCGCGGAGCGGTTGCAGCGCGCGATACGGGGATCCGATCTCGCAGTTCGCCTTGGCGGGGATGAATTCATGGCCCTGCTGCCGGAATGCCGCGCGGATGAAGTGCGTCACGTGCTTGGCCGCGTGGAAGGGCTTGAGCTGGAATATCAGGGGGAAAAAATCCGCTGCCATTTCTCAAGCGGATTCACGGACTACAAACCAGGGGAGTCCCCAGCAGAACTTCTTAAACGAGCCGACGACGCGCTATACGCACACAAGCGTTCTGGAAAACGTGTCGCCAGCCCGGCGATTTCGGCCGCAATTCCGCAATCGGTGTCTTGATCAGGAACATACCCAGCTGGAATCGGCAGACCTGTCGTCACCCGCTTCTTCGCATAACAACAGGATGTTCCTCACAGGAACATGTCTCAAAAAATATTCTTGCGCCGCTCTGGGGTTACTCGTATGCTACGCCCGGTTGTCAGGATTGCCACTATGCCGAAAGAGAAGCCCAAGGTAAATATTGGTGAAGTGATACGGTCGTACCGCAGCGATCGCGGATTATCGCAAGGCGATATCGAACGCCGCACAGGACTGCTGCGCTGCTATCTCTCGCGGGTTGAGAACGGCCACACCGTTCCGTCCCTTGAGACGCTCGCGAAGATTGCGGAAGCGATGGAAATCAGCCTCGCCGATTTCTTCCCGGGTAGCGACACGCCTCAGGATCGCGAAACCCGCAAAGTGCTGGGGGAACTGTCTGAGGAAGAAATTCGATTTCTCGCGGATATCAAGAAATATTCCACTACCCTATCGGACGACGACAAGAAGCTTGTCCTGGCGATGATCCGCAAGATGGCCACTGTGATACCGCCGCCGCGCAACGGCAAGACAACCAGCGCCGCGCGCCGGCCTGAATACTAACCACTCGACCTGCGCCGCTCTAAATCTCGCGAAGTAAGTGGCGTCCTTAATAGCCGAGCGAAAGATCGATCGAATCATCGATCAAATCAGCGGCGGCTCATATATGTACGCCATCCCGTCGCGCGTGACCGCATAGGCCCTCGAACCATCCGCGCTCCATTTCAAATCGGCCACACCTTCGGCGGGATATTCATCGAATGCGGTGGAGCGGCTCAAGTCCATTAGGAACAGCCGTCCTTTTGCCGAATTTTTCAGCCAGGAACTGAAGCACACGCACAGCGGCAAGTGCGGATGGCACACGCACAACTCCGCGCCAAATGGCAGAGGCTCGGAGTTTACGCTTTGCGGCTCGAGCTTGTAAGCCTGACCGGCCGCGCAATAAATAATCTGCTCGCTGTCGGGCGTCCAGGTGAGATCGGTCACGTGTCCGCGCGCCTCAAACACTTTGCGCCGCGATAGCTTCGTCACGTCCGCAACCATGATCGAGTCGTCCGCCCACTCGCCTTTGATTTCAATCACGCTGGCGAGAGCTTCTTCGTTGGGGCTAAAGATTGCTTTTCCGTATCCGCCGAATGAACCTTCCTCTGCGAATTCCTCGCCGGCCTGCTGCGGCTCGAGCCAGTCGGGAGTCGCGAGCTCTCTGGCGGCGTCGCCCCCCGGTGGCCCCCCGCGCGGCTCCCAAACGCGCAGCGCAGCCCGCTTTCCGCGCGAAGTCGCCACGAAGTAGTCGCCTGAATCAGACCAAGCCAGATTCGCCGCGCTAACATCTGACGCGCCGATGCTTCCCAAGTAGAGCTTTCCTTGCAGGTCAAACAGATGGAGCCCGGCCGGCCACGCGCTCGAAGCGCCAGCCAAATAGCGCGCATTGGGTGACCATGAGAAAACGTCGCCTGATTCCGGCGAGTTCGAAACTTCTCCCGCGGGCGGAGCGAGAGTCATCGTCGGGACGCTCAGTTCGATGTCGTACAGCGCCACTTGAGCAGTCCCGTGATGCACGTGCTCGGAAATTGCGCAGACCTGCCCCACGGGCGAAATGGCGAGATGCTGCGAGCGCCCGGTGAAAACTTTTTTGATCAGCCAATTCGAATCGCGCGCGAGGTCCCGTAATCCTCGAGCTACGAGGGCGGACGATCGTACGGCAAGCGCACGCGTTCCGGTTCGCTCGATCTGCGTGGTCGTCGATGTGTCGCGTGCTCCCATGGGGTTGGTCAGTTAAACCGCTGCTCGCCACTCGTTTTGGGCTTCTTCAATCGCTCCTGCGCCTGCTCGATCTGTTCGTCTACCTTTGCGACCATCTCCTGTAGCACGTCGCGGCCGATCTCCTGAGCTTCATCGAGTCGCGACTTGAGCTGGAATAAATCCGATCGCAGCAACTCCTGCAGTTCCGCTTCCATCTCCGCCAGCCGGCTGCGCATCTGCGAGATGCGGCGGATCACTCGCACGAGTTCCACTCCCGGGCCTTCACCTTGCACCGCCTCAGGGCTGTGCTCGTACTCTGTGAGAATCCTGGCGAGCTGCATTTCGTCGCCAAGCGCGTATGCTTCGTTAGCCATGCTCATCAGTTGCTGGCGTTTGGCGCGATCTTCGCGGTCCGACGTCAAATCGGGATGGATGCGTTTGGCAACGGTGCGATAAAGCCGCTTCATTTCCGGCGAAGCTTCGAATGCGCGCGGAGCTGTCTCGGAGCGCTCGCCGGCGGCGGATTTGGTTTCGTTGGCGCGCGCGCGGGCGTCGCGTGCCGCCTGTTGGGCTCGATCGTTGTCGGGCTGCTCGCTGGCAAGCTGTTCGGCAATACGCGCCTTCAACTCGTCGAGCTCGGCATAGCGGGCGCCGACGAAATGCAAGTATCTCCGTTCGAACGCACCCAGTTCGGCGCGCAAGTTTGCGGTGCGCAGTTCCCGTTCTGTCAATTCGGTTTCGAGCGTGGTTTGCTCGAGCACCTTGCGGGCAAGCTCGCGCTCTTCGGGTTTGATTGCTGCAATTTCGGGCGATTTCAGCGCCATGCCGGTTTCTCGCTTAACAATTGTAGCGTGCGACGAAGTTCGCGTTTTTGCCTGCGTGACGTCAGTTTCCAGAAAAGAAAATGGCAGTGGCTTAGAGCAGCGCGACGCTCCAGAAAAGCCGGCTTACCGCCGATCAAAACTACTTCGATTCCATATTTTCAATCGCTTGCAGAAATTCTTAATCGCGGAACCGTATATTAGAAATATTTGATTTGGGCCCTCGACATGTCGACGGCACACTGCAAGTCCTGGTACGAAGGGGCCTAGAGTGATAGCCCTCGCCACCTACGAATTGCCCTGTATTGCGGAAAAGAGCGCGCCGTGCCTAACATGCTTTCAACTCGTTTGGCGGTGGCATCAATGTCACGCTTCTGCGGACAATTCCTGCCGTTGCTGGTTTTACTCGCGGGCTGTCCGTGCCTTGCCTCCGCACAGCGAGCACAATCATTCGCGTCCGCTCCATCGCCGCGCTCCTCGTCCAACATTATGTCCGCCATGTCCGCCGCAAGGCCGGCAACACCGCGCGCGTCGGGCAGCTCTTCGGCCAGGAACCCATTCTCTTCGGTAGCGATACTTCCCAATCGATCGACAGCGAGCACCGGAGGGATGAACGCGGATGAACATCTCTTCGCGAACAGTGCTGGCGAGGAACAGCATGAGCTCATGCCTCTCCAAGTGACGAACACGCCGTTTGCAACGGAGTCGCGCCTGCCGATTGCCCCTCTCTTGAGCGCGCGCTTGCAATTGAACGT
>Ga0209579_10001557_pt1 | contig 18786 bp, 16 predicted proteins | sample Coa_R1_2_FD_187152 | JGI IMG/M metagenome (GOLD analysis project Ga0209579, IMG submission 187152) | Surface soil microbial communities from Centralia Pennsylvania, which are recovering from an underground coalmine fire - Coalmine... | ecosystem: Environmental > Terrestrial > Soil >... | reverse complement strand
GATCTCGAAACGCACGCAGGCATCGAGAAATTCCACCGCTTCCTGGACGACGCATCGAGCCTCGTCGTGAGCTACGGCGGGTCGCTGTCGGGCGAGCATGGCGACGGCCAGTCGAAGGCCGAATTCCTCCCGAAGATGTTCGGCGAGAAGCTCGTGCAGGCATTCGGCGAGTTCAAGGCGATCTTCGATCCGAATGCGAAGATGAATCCGGGCAAGGTCGTCGATCCCTACCTGCCGACGCAGAACCTGCGCCTCGGCGAGCGTTACGCGCCCGCGCAGCCGATGACGTACTTCAGGTATCCAAAGGACCAGGGCGTATTCACGCGCGCGGCATTGCGCTGCGTCGGCGTCGGCAATTGCCGCCAGCATCATCACCAGACGATGTGCCCGAGCTACCGCGTGACGATGGAGGAGAAGCACAGCACGCGTGGACGGTCGCGGCTCCTCTTCGAGATGCTGCGCGGCGATGCGCTGACCGGCGGCTTTCGCGACGAGCACGTCAAGGAATCGCTCGATCTGTGCTTGGCCTGCAAGGGCTGCAGGGGCGATTGCCCGGTGCACGTCGACATGGCGACGTACAAGTCCGAATTCCTCGCGCACTATTACGCGGGGCGGCTGCGCCCGCGCTCCGCGTACGCGTTCGGATTGATCGATCGCTGGGCGAGGCTTGCGGCGAACGCGCCGAGGCTCGTCAACGCGTTCACGCATGCACAGTGGTCGGGCGCGCTCGCGAAGCGGATGGCGGGCGTTGCGCAAAGCCGCAGCATTCCGCGCTTCGCGCGCCAGACGTTTCAGCGCCGATTCGCGAATCGCACGCGGCCTGCCGGCGCAAGCGGCAGGTCGGTGCTGCTCTGGCCCGACACGTTCAACAACTACTTCCATCCGGAGACGGCGCTTGCAGCGACCGAGGTGTTGGAAGCGGCGGGTTTCACCGTCAGCGTGCCGATGTCCGCCGTCTGCTGCGGTCGGCCGCTCTACGACTGGGGAATGCTGAAGACGGCGCAGCGCTATCTTCGGCGGATCCTCGCGCGCTTCGCCTCGGAGATCGACGCCGGCACGCCGTTCGTCGTGCTCGAGCCCGCGTGCGCGGCGGTGTTTCGCGACGAGATGATGAATCTCTTTCCCGGCGACGAAACGGCGAAGCGGCTTTCGCGACAGACATATCTGCTTGGCGAGTTTCTCGCGAAGCACGCGCCGCAGTTCGCGCCGCCGAAGCTTTCGTCGCGCGCGATCGTGCACGGCCACTGCCATCAGAAAGCGATCATGGGCATGAGCGCGGACGAGGCGCTGCTGCGCAAGCTCGGCGTGCGCTACGAGCTGCTCGATTCGGGCTGCTGCGGCATGGCGGGCTCGTTCGGCTTCGAGCGCGAGAAAGTCGACGTGTCGGTGGCGATCGGCGAGCTCGTGCTGCTTCCCGCGGTGCGCGCTGCGGACGCCGATTGCCTCGTGATCGCCGATGGCTACAGTTGCCGCGAGCAGATCGCCCAATGCACGGGCCGGCGCACGATGCATCTCGCCGAAGTGTGCGCGATGGCGCTGGCGGACCGGACGCGCGATGCGAAGCGTTCGGCCCCTGCATCGGAGCAGGCGACGACCGTTCAGCATTGAAGAGACCAGGCATGCGCGCGAAGTCGATCGAAGGCGAAGGCGAGCGGACGTGGGTCGTCGTGCTTTCCACGGGCGACGAAGTGACCGCGTCGTTGCTCGCGTTCGCGAAGAATCAGCAATTGACGGCCGCGCGCTTCACGGCGATCGGCGCCTTTTCGGAAGCGACGCTCGGCTACTTCGACTGGTCGTCGAAGACGTACGAAAGGATTCCGCTGCGCGAGCAGGTCGAGGTGCTATCGCTCGTCGGGGACATCGCGCTCGAGCGCGTCGAGCCGAAGATCCATGCGCACGTCGTCGTCGGAAAGCACGACGGAAGCGCGCACGGCGGCCATCTTCTCGAAGCGCGCGTGCGCCCGACGCTCGAGGTGATGCTCGTCGAGTCGCCCGCGCTCCTTCGCCGAGTGTTCGATCCGGCGTCGGGACTTGCGCTGATCCATATCGGTGGAACGGAATGAACAACAACGAAAACCAAGTCAGGGTCAGAGACGAAACTCGCGAACGGTCGCCGCAACGGTCTGCGCCCCGATCGCGAGTGTCGTCTCCGACCGTTGCGGAGGTCGTCGTCGTCACCGGCGCATGCGCAGGCGTCGGTCGCGCGGCGGCGCGCGCATTCGCACGCCGCGGCGCCCGCATCGGCCTGATCGCGCGCGATGCGGAGGGCTTGCAGGCAACGTGTCGCGACGTCGAAGCGCTCGGCGGCGAGGGGCTGGTCTGCGTCGCCGACGTTGCGCACGCGGCCGAGGTCGAAAGCGTCGCCTCGATGATCGAGGATCGGCTCGGACCGATCGACATCTGGGTCAACAACGCGATGGTGACGGTCGTCTCGCCGGTTGCCGATCTTGCGCCCGACGAAGTGAAGCGCGTCACCGAAGTCACGTATCTCGGGACGGTGAACGGGACGCTTGCCGCGCTTCGCAGGATGCGTCCACGCAATCGCGGTGCGATCGTGCAGGTCGGTTCGGCGCTCTCCTATCGCGCGATCCCGTTGCAGGCGCCGTACTGCGGCGCGAAGTTCGCGATTCGCGGCTTCACCGACGCGCTTCGCAGCGAGCTCCTCCACGACAAGAGCCGCATCCACGTCACGATGGTGCAGATGCCCGCGCTCAATACGCCGCAATTCGACTGGTGCAGGACGCACATGGAGAAAAGCCCGCGGCCCGTGCCGCCGGTGTACGAGCCGGAGGTTGCCGCCCAGGCGATCGTGTGGGCCGCACATCATCGGCGGCGTGAGCTTCTCGTCGGCGAATCGACGGTGAAGGCGGTGTGGGCGAACAAGTTCTTCCCGGGCCTGCTCGATCGCTATCTCGCGGACTTCGGCTATTCGTCGCAAGGTTCGGCGCGACCGGTCGCGCCTGATCGCCGCGACAACCTGTATGAGCCGGTGCAAGGCGATTTCGGCGCGCGGGGACGCTTCGACGACGAGTCGCGCACGTCGAGCCTCCAATTGCTGTGGACGACGCATCGCACGCTGGCGCTCGTCGCACTTGCCGCTGTCGGTGGTGCTGCCCTGTGGCTCGCGAACGCGCGACCATCGCAGCCGACCTCGCTCGCACATACGGTCTCTCGCCCCGCGCGTCGCTTTTTCGCATAGCGCGTCGCGATTCCGCGACGCGACCCGGTCGCGAACACATCCGCGCGCGGGGCGGATGCTAATATGGCCGCCCGCGCCGTGATCCCGGTTCGATGCTCCTCTCATGACGGCCCATCTCGCGCCGCGTCGTATCACGATCGCGACGCGCGAATCGACGCTCGCGATCTGGCAGGCCGAGCACGTCCGATCGCGGGTCTCCGCGCGCTACCCGGGCATTGCCGTCGATCTCGTCGGCGTCACGACGCAAGGCGATCGCGTCATCGACCGGCCGCTCGCCACGATGGGCGGCAAGGGCCTGTTCGTCAAGGAGCTCGAAGGCGCGCTTCGCGACGGCCGCGCCGACATCGCCGTCCATTCGCTCAAAGACGTGCCGATGGAGCTTCCCGACGGCTTCGTGCTCGCGGCGATTTTCGCGCGCGAGGATCCGCGCGATGCCTTCGTGTCGAACCGCTACGACCGTCTGTCGGCATTGCCGAAGGGCGCGGTCGTCGGCACGTCGAGCGTTCGTCGCGAGGCGCAGTTGCGCGAGCGGGATCCGTCGCTGCGGATCGAATCGTTGCGTGGCAACGTGAACACGCGTCTCGCTCGCCTCGACGAAGGCCGCTACGACGCGATCATCCTCGCTGCCGCGGGACTCAAACGTCTCGGTCTCGGCACGCGCATTCGCGCGCTGATCGAACCCGACGAGAGCCTGCCCGCGCCCGGGCAGGGCGCGCTCGCCGTCGAATGTTCCGCGGATCGGACGGACATCCTGGCCGCGCTCGCACCGCTCGCCGATCGCGGCACGACGCTCGCGACGTCAGCGGAGCGTGCGTTCTCGCGCGGCCTCGGCGGCAGTTGCGTAACTCCGCTTGCCGCGTATGCCGAATGGCAGGAAGGCCGGCTTTGGTTGCGCGGCTTTCTTGCTTCGCGCGATGGCGGCGAAGTGCTGCGCGGGGAACGCGACGGCGATGTCGTCGACGTCGAAGACGCATCCGCTCTCGGCCTCGCGCTCGCCGACGATTTCCTGCGTCGCGGCGCGCATCGGCTCGCGGCGGCCTGAACATCCAACTCGCGTCCCGAGCACGAACCGCGAGCGCGACGAGGGTGCCGTGACCGTCGAGAGCGATACGCCTCACGCATCGCAACGCGACGCCGGACCGCTCGAGGGCGTAGGCGTCATCGTCACGCGACCCGCGCGCCAGGCGGCGGTGTTCGCGCAACGCATCGCCGCGCTCGGCGGCTCGCCGCTCATCTGGCCGGCGATCGTCATTCTGCCGCCGCAGGATCACTCGCAACTCGCCGAAGTCCATGCGCGCCTCGAGGACTACGACATCGCGATCTTCGTCTCCGCGAATGCCGTCGAATACGGCGCGCGCGCGACACCACCCTGGCCGGCGAAGCTTCGCACGTGCGCGCCCGGTCCCGGAACGGCGGAAGCGCTGGCGGCTGCCGGCATCATGGACACGCGGATCCCGGCGAAGTCCTGGGACAGCGAGGGCTTGCTCGAGCTTGCCGACCTGAACGATGTCGCGGGCAAGCGCATCGTGATCTTTCGTGGCGAAGGCGGTCGCGAGTTTCTCGGCAACTCGCTCCGCGTTCGTGGCGCGATCGTCGATCACATTCCCTGCTATCGGCGGGTTGCGCCGCAATCGGGTGCGGAAGGTCTCGTCGAGGCGATGCGCGAAGGCCGCGCGAATGCGTTGACGCTCACGTCGGCCGAGGGCGTCGACAACCTGATGACGGCGCTCGGATCGGAAGGGCGTGCGAGGATCGCGACGTTGCCGACCTTCGCCGCGCATCCGCGCATCGTCGAGCGCGCGCGCGAACACGGTCTTCTCGCCGTGCAAACGCCCGGAGGCGACGACGGACTCCTCTCCGGACTCCTCGAATGGTTCGCCCACGGAAAATCACGCGTGCAAGGCGGACGGAACTCATAATCGAACGACACGAAGCCAGGGGATACCGGTTCATGAACGACATCGACATTCTCGTTACCGCGGCGCTGCCGCGCTTTCTGCGCGAGCCGCTCGACGCCGATTACCGCACGCATGACTACGCCGCAGCGGACAACCGCGATGCGCTTGTTGCCCGCGTCGGCCCGCGCATTCGCGGCATCGTCCAGGGAGGCGGGACGGTAACGACGACCTCGCTGCTGGACGCGCTGCCCGCGCTCGAGATCATCTCGGTGTTCGGCGTCGGCTACGATGGCGTCCCGACGGCGTACTGTCGCGAGCGCGGCGTCAGGGTCACCAATACGCCCGACGTCCTGACCGACGACGTCGCCGACGTCGCGGTCGCGCTGATTCTCATGACGGGACGCGGCTTTGCGCGTGCCGATCGTTTCGTGCGCGAAGGCGAGTGGACGCGCCGTTCGTTGCCGCTGGCGACGAAGCTTGCCGGCAAGTCGGTCGGCATCCTGGGGCTCGGGCGCATCGGCAAGGCGATCGCGAAGCGCGTCGACGCGATGGGGATGCGCGTCTGCTACACCGGACGCACGCGGCAGGACGTTCCTTATCGCCACGTGCCGAGCCTGGAAGCGCTCGCGTCGGAGGTCGATTTCCTCGTCGTGGCGTGTCCCGGCGGACCTGCGACGCGTCATCTCGTCGACGCCCACGTGCTCGCCGCGCTCGGCGCCAAGGGAACGCTCGTCAACATCGCGCGCGGGTCGATCGTCGACGAAAACGCGCTCGTGCGCGCGCTCACCGAAGGCACGATCAGGGGCGCCGGTCTCGACGTGTTCGAGAACGAGCCCCACGTTCCTCCGGCGCTTTTTGCGCTGGACAACGTCGTGCTGCTGCCGCACGTCGGCAGCGCAACGCACGAGACGCGCAAGGCGATGGCCGATCTTTGCAAGGCGAACCTCGACGCGTGGTTCGCGGAGCGCAAGGTGCTGACGCTCGTCGCCGAGTTGCAATGACGATCACGCGTCGTGGGGCGTGCCGACTTCGGTCACCGTCCCGCGTGGCGTGAGCATCACGATGGCGAGCGCGGTGACGACGAGCGCGAGCGCGATCCATTCCTGCACCCCCGGCCGCTCGCCGAGCACGATCATGCCGGAGATCACGCCGACGACCGGAATCGGCAGCGACGAAAGCGACGACACCGCGACAGGCAGCGTGCGCGCGAGCATGAACCACGCGAGGTTCGCGAGCGTTCCGGCGAGGAAGACGTTGTAGCCGATCGCGAACCAGCCGCGCACCGAAAGATTCGCGAGCTCGGCCGTGAACGGTTGCGGATCGAAGAACGGCGCAGCGACCGCGAGCGGCGCCGTGCCGAGGAGAAGCATCCAACCCGACAACGCGTTCTGGGGCACCGGCGGTCGCCACTTGCGCAAAAGCACCGTGCCGCATGCCCACGAGATCGCGGCGATCAGGATCAGCAGCGCCCCGGACGGCGCCTTGCGCACGACGACGGCCTGCTCGCCGAGCAGAACCGCCATGCCCAGCGCGCCGAGTGCCAGCCCGGTGAGCTTGCGGCGCGAAATCGGTTCGTGCAGCACGAACGCGGCGATGGCCGTCGCCCACATCGGCATCGTGTACGCGAGGATTGCGCTTCGTCCGGCCGGGAGTTGCTGCACGCCGAACAGCAGGAATCCGTTCCAGCCGGTGATGTTGAAGAACGACAGCCCGCAGACCTTCGCGAAGCAGGCGCGCGGAATGCGGATCGATTCGCCGTGTGCGTGGGCGAACGCCAGCATGCCGAGCGCGGCCAGCGGAAGCGTGATGCAGCGGAACGTAAGCGGCGCGAGCTCGTCGACGCCCATCTTCAGAACGGGCCAATTGCAGCCCCAGACGAGCGCGAGCAGCAGAACGAGCAACGCCGCGCGCGTTGGCGCGATCGACGGATTGCGCATCAAGCGATGGCAAGCCGGGTCACGGATTCGTTCCGTATTTCGCGACGTGAAGCGTGCGCGCCTGCGTGACCCATCCGTCGCGCCGGATCCGACCGGGGAACTCGGCGAGCCGCGCTTCGATATCGTCGATCTCGCGATCGGATAGCTTCGCGATCTGCCGATACGTGGCGATGCCGAGCTGGTAGAGGATGCGCTCGATCACCGGACCGACGCCGACGATCAGCTTCAAATCATCCGGCGTTCCGGGCGCGTCGAGGAGCGGCGGCGGCGCATTTCGCTCGATGTCGATGACGATCTGCCGGTAACGCGCCGTCTCGGTTTTCGCGTCGGCGAGCTCGCGAAACAGTGCCGCGCGATCGTCGGCGAGCGCCGAAAGCAGGGCGCGCTCGGCGCGCGCTTCGTTGCGCGTCGCGGTCACGGCGTCGGGCGCCTTCGGTTGGGCGGGCGGGACGGCAACCGCTGTGGCAAACGGCGTACGTTCGCGGGCAGTGGCGCGACGCGCACGCAGCGCCCCGGCGCGATACGCGATGCCGATGCCGACGGCAAGCGCGATCAACGCGACGAACGTGAGACCGTTCAAGGGAAGCCTTTGGTCGGGGATGACGCGATAGCGGCGTCGGCGCCCGCGCATTGTATGCGAGCGCAAAACGAGGGGCCAGCCGAAAAAGCCACGACGCATCGGACTGCTAAAATCGCGCGCCAATATGTCGACCGTGACCGACCCCGACAAGAGCGCTCGCGACGATGTGCCGCCCCGCAGCGGCACTGCGAACGCGAATCGCGTTCTCTGGATGATCGTCATCCTCGCGATCATTGCCGGCGTCTATGCGTGGTACGACCAGCGGCGTGCACGCGAATCGCTTCGCGCCGAGGTCGCGCATCGATTGACCGTGGCCGATGCCGAGGACGCCCAGGCCCGCGCACGCGATTCCGACCTCGCCAACGAGCTGCGCGATGCGCAGGCGAAGATCGCGCTCCTCGACGCGCGCATCGGCGAATTCCAGTCGCAGCAGGCGGCGCTCGAAGCGCTCTATCGCGATCTCGCGCCGTCGCGCGACGAGCTCGCGCTCTCCGAGGTCGAGCAGATTCTCGTGCTCGCGAGCCAGCAGCTTTCGCTTGCCGGCAACGTGCAGGCAGCGCTCGCCGGCCTTCAGGTGGCGGACGCGAAGCTTGCGCGGCTCGACCGTCCGCAGCTTGGTCCGCTTCGTCGCGCGCTTGTCCATGACATCGAACGGCTGAAGGCGGTGCCATACGTCGACGTCGCCGGCATCTCGATCAAGCTCGACCAGATGATCGATGCAATCGACACGATGCCACTCGCCAAGGATGAACGCGTCGCGCCAACGGCGAAGACGACGGCGCCGGCAACCGAGTCGCCGTGGATCCGCTTCCTGCAAGGCATCTGGAACGATCTGCACAACGTGATCCGCATCGAAGTGACCAATCGGCCGCCGGCGCCGCTCGTCACGCCCGAGCAGTCGTTTTTCCTCCGCGAGAATGTGCGGCTGCGACTTCTGTCGGCGCGCCTCGCACTCATCGCGCGCGACGATGCGTCCTTCAAGGCGGATCTGTCGACCGCGCGCGAATGGCTGACGAAATACTTCGACCCGCAGAATCGCCAGGTGCAATCGACGCTCGCAACGCTTTCGCAACTCTCGTCCATCGCAATGCCGGGCGAGATGCCCGATCTGTCGGCGAGCCTCGACGCGGTGCGCAACCTCAAGGACGCGACCGAGCGCGCCGAGCGGTCTCAGTCGAACGCCAGGTGACGCGAAGGCGCACGTGAAGGCGCTGATTGCGTTCCTCATCATCGCGGCAGCGGCCGTCACGCTGGCGCTCGCGTTTCACGTCAATGCCGGCTACGTGCTGCTCGTCTCGTCGCCGTATCGGATCGAGATTTCGCAGAACGCGTTCATCATTCTGCTGATCCTCGCGTTCGCCGCCGTCTATGCGGTGATCCGCGCCGGCGTTCGACTCGCCAATCTGCCCGCCGAAGTGCGCGAGGGACGAAGGCGCCGTCAATTCGAGCGCTTTCGCAACAAGCAGGACGCAGCCGTGGTTGCATTGCTCGAAGGTCGCCACGGCAAAGCACGCGAGTTCGCGCGGGAAGCGCTCGCGATTCCGCAGTCGTCACCGGTGGCGGCGCTCGTCGGCGCGCGCGCGGCGCTCGAGACGCGCGATTTCGCCGGTGCATCGGCAATGCTCGATCGACCCGATGCGCGTGCGACAAATCTTGCGGTGCCTCGTTTGATGCTCGAGGCTGAGCTCGCGCTCGAGCGGGGACAGCCCGCCGAAGCGCTCGCGCGGCTTGCCGAGTTGCGCCGTGAAGCGGGCTTGCATACCGCGGCGCAACGACTCGAGCTTCGTGCACTGACTGCGGCTGGGTGTCCGGCCGAAATTCCCGCGCTCGTCGATCAGCTCGTCAAGCGCAAGGTGTACGACGCGAAGCAGGGCGAGCTCCTGCGTGCGAGTGCGCATGCCGATGCGCTTGCGGGATTCGCGCACGACGCGGCCGGTCTTCGTGCCTACTGGGCGCGTCTGCCGGAAGGCGACCGCCTGCAACCGAAGGTGGCGCGCGCCGCCGCGCGAAGCTTTCTTTCGCAGGGCAACGATCGCGAGGCGGCGGACCTCCTCGCGCGAAGCCTCGACCGGCATTGGGAGCCGAGCCTGCTTCTGATCTACGCGGAATGCCGGCCGCCGGATGCGACGCGACAACTCGAAACGGCGGAGCGATGGCTCGCGAACCACAATCAGGATGCGATGTTGCTCTATGCGCTCGGCCGCATCTGCGAGCGCCAGCAGCTATGGGGCAAGGCGCAGACGTATCTCGAGGCGAGCCTCGCGCTCGACAATCACTGGCGCGCGCATGTCGCGCTCGGAGAATTGCTCACGTCGCTCGGACGTAACGACGAGGCGAACGCGCATCTCGCCGCGGCGCTGAAGCTGGCCTTGGCGGAGTTGCAGCGCGGGTGAGCGACGCGCTTCTGTCGCGCGTGCGCGATCTGCTGGCGCGCGGCGCCCTCGACGAGGCGAACGTGCTTGCGAGCGACGCACTGGCGGCAGCGCCTCGCGATCCCGTTGCCTGGTACATGCGCGGCATCGTCGAGAATCGGCGAGGCGACTATCGCGCTGCAGTAAAGGCGCTGCGCATGGCGATCGATCTCGATCCTTCCGCCGGCCTCTCGTGGCTCTCGCTCGGCAATGCATTGGCTCGCCTGGACGATCTGCCGGGAGCGACTCGCGCGTACCAGGCAGTCGTGTCGCGCGAGCCCGGCTGGGCGGATGCTCGCTACAACCTCGGTGTTGTGCAAAGGCGCCAGGGCGATCTCGACGGTGCAGCCCGTGCGTTTCATGCGGCGTGGTCGCTCGATCCGATGATGTTCGACGCGGCGAGGCAATGCGTGTCGACGATTGGCGAGCTGGCCCGGCGGCCGGATGGTTTCGTTTCCAGTGCGTTCACGCGCGCCGCGGCCGCGCCGGATTACAGCTTCACCTTAGGCGTCTGCTCGATCGACGAGGCCAGGCTCGAGCGGACGACTGCGCGTTATCGAAGGTTGTTCGCCGGGACTCGCCACGAAATCGTTGCGGTTCGCAACCCCGCCTCTCTCGCTCTCGCGTACAACGACATCGTGCAAGGAAGCGATGCGGACATCGTCGTGGTGTCCCACGACGACATCGACGTGCTGGCCGACGATTTCGTGGCTCGGCTGTCGGATGCGCTCGACTCCTTCGATGGCGTGGGCGTCGTCGGCACGACGAAGTTGGCCGGTCCTGCGATTGGGTGGAGCGGTCACCCGAACCTGCGCGGATGGATCGTGCATCATGTGCCGGGGGAAGACGAGTGGAGCGCCGACGCGTTGCATCCTTCAGCAAGAGAAGGGATCATCGTGGCGCTCGATGGCGTGTTCCTCGCGGCGCATCGAAAGGTGTTCGTCGACGTGCCGTTCGAGGCGACTACGTTCGACGGCTTCCACCTGTACGACCTTGACTGGAGCTATCGCGCGTCCGATCGCGGATATCGGCTGGGCGTGGCCGGCGATCTGCTGCTCGTTCACGCGTCGCGCGGGAAGTACGGAAGCGAGTGGGAACGGTATGCGGAGCGGTTTTGGCGAAAGCACGGCCTGACGGAATGCGCGCCCAAGGCGTCGTCGTTTTTTGGGGCGAGGTTTGGTGCGGCAGAACAAGCAAGGCAGTTCTTTCTGCTGCTCGCGGGTCTTGGCCGTGAATTGGCGTTAAGCTAGCGCGGCAGCTTTGAATGCGCCGCGCGGATCGGTTTACGCCAAAGGCAATCCATGCAGTCATTGTCCACGCTCTCGGAGCATATCCGGGAGCTCGAAGTACGCCTCCTCCAGCCTGACGTGCGAAAGTCGCCCAATGAGCTCACGCGCCTTCTGGCTGACGAGTTCGTCGAATTCGCGAGCGACGGTCGTGCGTACGACAAGGCAGGCGTAATCGAGGCCCTGCAACACGAAACTTCATTTCGTCGCACGATCTCGGACTTCCGGATGATGCAGCTCGCCGACGACATGGCGGTGGCTACTTATGAACTCGCGCGGAAGAGCGACGCGGGGGAGGTCGTACTGTCGATGCGAAGCTCGATCTGGAGGTGCGATGCGGGAGATTGGCGGCTGATTTTTCACCAGGGGACAGTTCGAACGAAGAAGCATCCAACGGCCGTTGAAGTCACTTCGACCTTTTGGCGGCTCATGGGTACGAACGACTTTGCGTCGGTCTCGGCGGTGCTTGCCGACGATTTCATGCTCGATTGGCCGCAAACCAACGAACGCATTCGCGGCGCCGACCGATTCGCGCGCATGAATCGCGAATATCCCGCGCACGGCCCCTGGCGGTTCACGATCAACCGGGTCGTCGGTGGCGAATCGGAAGCGGTCACCGACGTGACGGTCACCGACGGCGTTCGCACTGATCGTGCGATCACGTTCTTCACCGTGCGTGAGGGCAAGATAACGCGCCTGGTCGAATTCTGGCCGGAACGCGCTGACGCGCCCGCCAACCGCGCGCATCTGTCGGAGCCGCTCGAATAGCCATCGACGACGGCGCGGAAGGATGCCTCCAAGCGTCGCCGATGATACGCACGGCGAGGACTTCGCGATTGAGGAAGTGCAGCGCGCTTTGCGCCTGGTTCTGTGTCGACGAGGCTACGTTCCGGTCGGCCGCGAGAATGGGTAAGGAAGCGGACGACATCGCGGTGATCGCGATCCGGCGGGTGGCGGTTGCCGTTATGGCAAATAAGTGTCGAATCCAGTCGACGTGCACGCCTGCTCGGTACGCAGGCTGTATTGCTTGCAGCGGATACTTTCGCAGACGAGGACAGAAGACGCGGGGTGGGCGGCGCCGCTTCGGGGGAAAGAAATAGGACGTCGTATCGTGCGGCACGTCGTCGATTCTGAAGCCGCCTTCGGCCTTCGCGAATCGGTCTTGTAGATGATTGACGGGTTTCTTGAGTCAGTTTCGATGGCTTGGAGGCGGTTCGCAATTTAGGGCGGGATATGAGCGGCGATTTTTGGGCGGCGAATCGAGCAGCGATTGTTATAGGCGGTCGACTTAACGTTGGGCGTCTTGACGAGGTGATCCGTGGATATGGAAATTAGCTCTGAGAAACTTGGCCTACTGGTATCTCCGGCTCAATGGCTTTCTTACCACGGCCAATTTCGTTGTTCACCCCGACCGTGGAAACGAGCAAGAGACCGATGTTGATATCCTCGGCGTGCGTTTCCCTTACCGTGCTGAGAATCCAACGCGTCCTATGAAAGACGACGAGCTCTTCGCCCGCGCGAAGGAGAAGACTTTTGTTGCCATAGCCGAGGTCAAGAGTGGCCGTTGTGGTCTCAACGGACCATGGACAAATCCTAGACGTGGAAACATGCTCCGCGTAGTCATGGCTGTCGGCGCATTTCCAAACAAGGAAGCAGAGCTCGTCGCAGCTGGACTTCACGACGACGGACGCTATCGGAATCAGCTTTATCACGTTTCATTGATGTGCTTCGGTCGCGACCGCAATCCGGAAGTTGAGGAGCAATATTCGCATGTTCCGCAAATTCTATGGCCGAATGTCCTCAGCTTCATATATCGGCGCTTTGGCGAAATATCCGCGAGAGAAGGCGTCTCATCCGCAGTGGGGTGCCGCGGGTCACGAGCTTTGGGCGACTTTTGAGGGTTCGCGCGATGAAGCAAAATTTCTGACCGCAGTCCGCGTGCGGTGAGAAAGACGCCCAACCCTACGGTCAACCGGACGCGCCGGCACATGCCTTGTCGTTCGCAAACGTCAGCGCGGCGGGCCGGTTACCTTCAACGTTGGGCGTCAAGATAGTGCGTCGTACGCTTTCGAACCACGGACTTTGACCCCGCTCATCGGCGACACCAACGGGCATTTGTTAGACTCGCCTCGTTTGCCATTCCGACACAAGTCCATGATCGGCAACAAGTGAGCGAAGTTAGCGAGCTGGACCCGTCCTCGCAGGCACAAACGAAGACAAGCCCGGTCGAGCCCGGGATGTCGCGACTGATCGCCAAGGTCAAGCGCCTGAGGGGCCCTATTGTCGCCATCGCCGCTGTGGGCGCAGTGTTAAGCGGCCTGGTCGGGTACTGGAACACCTACCGAACCGTTCGCGATGGCGTGGCGCCGGCCACGGTGACCAGCACTTTGCCAGTCGACGCGGGTCCGCTGTCGATCGTGGTGCTGCCCTTCACCAATCAGACCGGCGACCCGCAAAAGGCCTACATCGCCGACGGCCTGACCAGCAGCATCACGGCGGACCTTTCCCGCATCCGCGATGCGTTCATCGTGCCGGTCAGCAGCGCCGTCGCGTACCGTGACAAGGCTGCGCCGGTGAAGCAAATTGGGCTGGACTTGGGCGTGCGCTTCGTGCTGCAAGGCAGCGTGTTGGCCAACGGCAACAAGCTGCGCATCAACGCGCAGTTGGCCGACGCCCAATCCGGCGCACAGAAGTGGACGGAGACCTTCGAAGGCGATCTCGCCGACCTGTTCGCGCTGCAAGACCAGGTGACCGCCCGCATCGGCAACAGCATCGGCAACCAGATGGTGATTCTGTCGGCGCGCGAAAGCCAAACCCGCAAGAGTGGCGCCAAGGTGGCGGACTTGATTCTGCGCGCTGACGCGCTGGCCTTGAATCCACAGTCGCTGCAGAACTGGAAGGACGTCGAAGCGCTGTTGCGTCAGGCGTTGCTTGCCGATCCCGGCAACGCCACTGCGACCGTCAGGTTGGCTGCGACGCTGTTGCTTCAGGCATTTAATTTTGGTGGTGTCCTCAAAGACGACGTGCGTGAGAAACTCATTGCGGAAGGCGGCGCGCTGGCGCTCAAGGCCAAAACGATGGATCCGGACAACCCCGACGTCTACGGTGCGCTGGTAATGCATGCGTGGTTCCAAGGCGACACCTCAGCCGCGCTGCGCTACGGAGAGAAGAGCGTCGCGCTGGATCCCCGCAATCCAGGTGCCTACAACGATCTCGCAGTCCTCTACTACCATCTTGCCCAACCCGCCAAGGCGATCGAGCTGCTGAACAAGGCGCTTGCGTTGTACCCCAAGGGATTCGACACGATCTTTGTAAACCTCGGCGTGAGCTATTTCATGCTCGGGGACTACGGCTCCGCCGCTGCCTGGTCGCAAAAATCCATAGACACCAGCACAGGATTGGACGACGGCTACTCCCTTCTGGCGATAGCCTACGCTGAACAAGGCGACGAAGTCAGGGCAAGCGCAGCGGCGGCGGAAGCGCGGCGGAGATTTCCCGATCTGAAAGCGCGGGCGCTCTCGGCGCGGGAGTGCGTCTCCGAGACTTGGTGCCAATTTCTCCAGACCAAGTACCTCCCTGCTTGGCGAAAGGCCGGCTTGCCGTAGCCTTGGCCTGCGCGTCGAGTCGGCTTCCCCATCCTGTCGAGCAGGTCTACCATGCGCCGCCATGCGCGCGACGTAGTGCAGGCATCGCCGGAGTCTTTGTCTCGGTGCGGAATCCGGAGCTTGCGCGATTACCGACCCGCGTTGACCCGATTTCGGACCTTGAACATGCCGCGGAGACTGACGCCCAACCCTACGTTAGGCCCCACGTTCGAGTCAAAGCAAGCGCCCACGCCGTTTCTCGCTGCGACGTCACGAGTTTTTGGTCAACGCAGCTCATTTTGTGAGATTGCGTCATCCGTAAGCGTCCCGGCAATACCGTCTTGACGCCAAGTATGAACGCCGCTAATCGTCGGACGGCGGCCGGTTGATCTCGTCGGTGAATTGATCCGCATTCCAAGCGAGATCAATGGCAGTATCGAGGCGCTGGAGCAACTGCTGCAGTGTTTCCCTGGGCCTCCGCTGCAACATGGCCAGGGAGTTGTGGTCGTCATTGGCGATGGCCACACATGCGATCGGATGGAGCGCACCCAGCGTGATCTGTCCGCCGTTGTCGATCAGCGCGGCGATGTTCGCCAGCACAAGGCCGTCGCTGGCGCCGAGTTGGGAGACTACGCGGCCTGGCGCAGTTCCTCGGCGGCCGCGCTGGCGAGATTCCATGGCAGCAGTTCCTCGATCCGGTTGATCGGATGCTCGGCGATGCGCTCGATCACCGTGCGCAGATATGCCTCCGGGTCCAGGCCGTGCAGTTTTGCGGTCCCGATCAGACTGTAGAACGCAGCCGCACGCTCGCCGCCGATATCCGAACCGGCAAAGAGGTAATTCTTCCGGCCGAGCGCCACCGCGCGCAAGGCCCGCTCCGCGGCGTTATTGTCGATCTCGACGCGGCCATCGTCGCGATAACGAGTCAGGGCGGCCCAGCGCGTCAGCGCATAGCGAATCGCGATGGCCAATCCCGATTTCTGCGACACCATGCCCAGCGTTTGCTGCAGCCAGCCTTGCAAGTCAGCGAGGCGTGGTCCGGCACGCGCCTCGCGTGCGGATCGGCGTTGATCTGCTGGCCGACCGCGGATGTCGGTCTCGATATCGTAGAGCGCACCGATGCGGGTCAGCGCCTCGGCCGCGATCGGCGAGTCGGTGGCGACGTGGATGTCGTAGAACTTTCTGCGCACATGCGCCCAGCATGCCGCTTCGATAATGTCGCCGCGTTCATAAAGCCGGTCAAAGCCCGCGTAGCCATCGGCCTGCAGAACACCGGCGAAGGACTGCAGATGGGCGAGCGGCCATTCCCCCTTGCGGTCCGGCGAATATTGGAACCATACGGCCGGCGGCTCGGTGCTCCCTGCTGGCCGATCATCGCGCACGTACGTCCACAATCGGCCGGTCTTCGTTTCCCCGCGACCCGGTTCTAGCACTGGGACTGGGGTGTCGTCCGCGTGCAGCTTGTGCGCGGCCAGCACGTAGCGCCCGAGCGCGTCCACCAGTGGTTGTATCAGGAGCGCTACGCCGCCCAACCAGCCGGCCAAGGTGGAGCGTTCCAACTCGACACCCACCCGCGCATAAATCTGCGCCTGCCGGTAGAGCGGCAGCGAGTCGGCGAATTTGCTAACGGCGACGTGCGCCAGCAAGGCGGGGCCCGGCAGGCCGCGATCGATCGGCCGAATCGGCGCCGGCACTTGCACAATCCGTTGACAGCATGCACAGCTCAGCTTCGGACGGATATGGCGAATCACCTTGAACCGGGCCGGCACATACTCCAGCATTTCGGACACGTCCTCGCCGATCCGCTGCATGGCTGTGCCGCAGTCGGGGCAGGTCGCCTCCGGCGCGTGGATGACCGACTCGCGCGGCAGGTGCTGGGGCAAAGGCTTGCGGATCGGTTTGCGCGCTGGTGTCGACGCCGCCACCGGTCTCGGCTGCACCGCGCTGAGCTCGAGCTCGCCTACGAGCAACTCGAGTTGCTCGATGCGCTCCGAGAGCTGCTCCGAGGAGCGACCGAACTGCATGCGGCGCAAGCGCGCGAGTTCCAGCTTGAGCTTCTCGATCCAGGTCCGCAGATATACGAGCTCCTGCTGGCCCGCCTGCAGTTGCGCATCACGCGCGTGCAAGGCGTCGTCGCGGTTGCGCAGCTGCGCCTGGAGATCAATAACGAGCGTGCGTAGCGTAGCGACGTTGTTCGGAAGTGTTCTGCGTATCGCTTTGCGCATGCCTGCATAGTAGCGAATCGCCTGCGTGCTGTGAACGACTCGCACGCATCTTTCGCATACTATGTTGCATTCATGCAGCGCGTTCCGGTTGCCATGTTCGCACGGGTCGACGCCAATCAATGCCTTCGAGCAGCATCGACAACTGAGCGTTCGTGAGATGCACCGTTCCGCTCGTTGCTTGCGGCCATACGAAGCGACCCCGCTCGAGGCGCTTGCCATACAGGTTCATGCCATCGCCGCTCCACCACAGCAGCTTCAGCAGATCGCCGCGCTTGCCGCGGAACGCGAACACATCACCGGAGAACGGCCGCTCGCCCAATACCGATTGCACCAATGCGCCAAACCATCCATGCCTTTGCGCATGTCGGTCACGCCCGCTGCAATCCATACTCGCGTTCCCGCCGGCAGCGCGATCATCGCTGCGAGAGCACGTCGAGAACTGCACGCAGTGCGTGCGCATCCACGCTCCCTCGCAGATGAATGCGCACGCCATAGGCCTCGATCTCGATCGCCGCCGCGCCGGCACGTCTTCGGTTCGTCGTCGCCGTACTCGCGCCATGGTCACCGCCGGACGCCGGCGAAGCGCGCTGCACGCTTACTGGAAGCAATACCATGGGCGAGTTTGCAGCCGACTCGCGGTTGTGACGCACGATCCAGCGACGCAGGAGATTGGCATTGATCCGGTGCGCCAGTGCGACGCCCGCTACAGATACCCCCGGCTTTTGGCACTCCTCGACGACGCTGCGCTTGTACTCGGCGGTGTAGGTCCGCCGACCCGTTCGGTTCACCCGAACACCGGGCGTCGAACCGGATCTCGACGAGCTCGTCTTGGTGTCCACTATCTTCATGGTGGACACCATCTTCGTCTTAGTTCATCCGCGGCTCAAGACGGTATTCCCCGGACGCTTACCGTCATCCGGCAAGTAGGTTGGCTTTCTTTCTCATTGAAGCTGCCGGGGTTACGCTATTTGCACTCGGCGCATTGGCGAGCATAACCTTTCTTGCTGCGGAAACACCAGCTGAAGCGGCCCGTCGAGGTTTAGCGAAAATGCCGAGCGGATGCGAGGGCTGGCTTTTTCAACCACGGGTCTTGCACGTGTTGGTACACGATCAGCGACATCCGCTTCTTTTCGCGTCTTCCTGTCGGCATACTGGTGGCTGGTGCGGCGGCCCGGTTACCTCCAACGTCAGGCGTCGCACTTCGGTCCTCGACAAACCAAACCATGACCTCTCGAACCGCGTCATGCAGCTGTGGCCAACTTCAGGCTAAGGTGACTACCGAGCCACTCCGTGTTTCGGTATGCCACTGTCTTGCCTGCCAGCGAAGAACTGGGAGTGTCTTTGCCGCCCAAGCTCGGTTCCCTTTGAAAGACGTGACCATTTCAGGAAGAAGCACGGAGTTCCTCCGAGTTGGAGATGAAGGGACCAAGGCCACGTTTAGGTTCTGCCCGGAATGTGGCGCTACGGTTTACTACACGCCTGAGGCCTTCGAAGATGCGGTCGTCATCCCAGTCGGCGCGTTCGCTGATCCACAGTTTCCTGGCCCAACGGTCTCAGTCTACGAGGAGCGGATGCACTCGTGGGTAACCATGCCAGGAGACATCGAGCACATATTTTAGGTTCTTCACCGATTTCCGGGGAAGGCGGCGCGGATCTTCAGGAAGAA
>Ga0209579_10001556_pt1 | contig 18805 bp, 2 predicted proteins | sample Coa_R1_2_FD_187152 | JGI IMG/M metagenome (GOLD analysis project Ga0209579, IMG submission 187152) | Surface soil microbial communities from Centralia Pennsylvania, which are recovering from an underground coalmine fire - Coalmine... | ecosystem: Environmental > Terrestrial > Soil > Unclassified... | reverse complement strand
CGCTGAGCGTTTCGCTGCGCAGGGTTTCGTTGGCCAGCGCCATGCTTGCGGTTGCAGCATCCAATCCGTCGGCGCTGAGCGCGCTCAGTTCAGCGTTCGCGTCGAGGGTTGCGAATGCGAGCTTGGCGTATGCTTCCTTCGTGCCCTGGATGCTGACGCTTTCGAGTTTGTATTCGTAGAGGCCCGGCGCGGCCCAATCGTAGACGCGATAAGTCTTCGCGTCGGCGTTCGTGATGCGCCCGGAAATGAGCGCGCTATTCACGCGTTGCCACTCTCCACTCCCTACTCTCAACTCCCCACTTCCCGCGCGGCGGTAGAGGTTGAAGCCGAGGTTTTGGAATTCGGAGATCGCGGTCCATTCAAGCATCGTGCCGGCGCCTTGAGCCGAGGCGATGAAGCCTTCGAGCTTGACCGGCGTCACGGTGGCTCCGAGATCGAGCACAATCTGTTTGACGGTCTGACCGGCCAATGGGCCGCTGCCGATACCGGTGGCGCTGCTGACGTAACTCACTTTGCCCGGGCCGCGCGCCAAGGTCACGTTGTTCGGATTGTTGATGTTGACCGTGGTGAAGCCCAGCGTGCCCCAAGAGAACGCTTGCGCGATCACGACCGAACCGGTGGTGGCTTGAGGCAAGCCGCTCAAGTCGATGTTCAACACGGACGTTCCGCCCATCGTCAGGCCGGTTCCCGTGGAGGTCGTGACGTTGAACAAATCGTAGCTCCCGACGGTCGTGGTTGGGATGCGGATGTTGAGCGCGCCGCCCGCGCTGAAATCAGCTTGGTTGACGGTGAACGTGCCTGGCGTGGCGGTACCGGGTTGAATCGTGCCGCCGCTGTTCACGACCACGCTGCTGGCGGAAAGCTGGCCGGTTCCGCCGAGTGTTCCGGCGATGACGGTGGTAGTTCCGCTGAAGCTACTGGTGCCGGAGAGGGTCTGCGTGCCGGTGCCGAGCTTGGTCAGCGCGACGGCGCCGGTGCCGTCGCTGATGGTGCCGGCAAACGCGCCGGATGCGTTGGCCTTGCCCACGGTCAGCGTGTTCGGGCCGGCGCCACTGTTGGTGATCTGGCCCAAGGTCGCGCCGGTCACACCGTTCAGGCCATTGATCGCGGTATCAAAGTTGTTGAGGTCGAGGACGCCCGCTGTCGCGCCGCCGTCTAATACGACGTTGCCTTTGCCCGCGCCGCTGGGAATGGCCGTGGTGGAACCGGCTTTCAGCGTGCCTTGGGTGATGACGGTGTTGCCCGTATAGGAATTCACGCCCGCCAAGGTCAATGTGCCGGCCGATGTCTTGGTCAACACGCCGCCGCCGTTGAGTTGTGCGAGGTTCTGCAATGTGCCGGATTGCGGATTGAAGACAATAGTTTGCGCGCTGGAACCGATGCTGTTGCCGCCGAGATCGAAGACGCCGCCGGTCAAGTTAACCGTCGCCGTATTCGTGACAGTCCCGGTCCCGGTTCCAGACGTGCCCACTTTGACGATGTTGCCACTCAGAGTGGTCGCACCGCCTGATATGGTGATTATCGCGTTGACCGTCTCGGCGACAGAGCTTCCCGTGCTGACCACTTTGGCCATGGTGATGGCCGTTCCCGCAGTGGCGCCGATGGTGACGGTTCCGCCGGTGATGTTCAAATTCGCGTTCAAAGTCGGCAGTTGGGTCGCCGTAACGTAGCTGCCCGCGAGATCGCCAAACTGAACGATGCCGCTGCCGATGTTGACGGCACCGCCGCCGAAATTGATGTTGGCGGTCGTAGTACGCGCCAGAGCCGCGCCGTTCCCGGATTCAGTGGTGCGCGTCGCGGCGGCAAGGCTGGTCATGTCCAGCATGCCCGTGTCAAAGTTGAAGGAACTTACATACGGCGTCGCTCGTGTTGTCTGCGTGCCGACAGACAAGGCGCTCACGAGCAAGTCCGCGCTGTGGCCGGTGACGTCCACGTTGTCGGTGACGCCGGTGCCCGGTCCAACACCCGTGTTCCCCACACCCGCTCCGATATTCAAGGCGGCGCGCGAGCTGCCGTCCGCGGCACGCAGCTTGACGGTTCCATTTCCGCTGGCAAAAGTGATTTGTCCAAAGTCCCGTCCGCCGGTGCCGACATTTACGTTACTGACATTCAACGTGGTCAAACCTGTGCCGAGTGTCACGGCGTTTGTTTGGCCGGCTCCGGTGCCATTGCCGTTGCCATCACCTGCATTCAAATTGGCGGCGGTAATGGTGGTCACCGGCGTCGCGGGCGTGATGCCGGTTACAGGCGTGGGCAGCAACAACGTTGCCTGATTGCCCGTGAGGTTGGCCGCGTTGGGCTGGGCGACGCGCACTGTTCCCGTACTGCTGACATTGATGATCGCTGACGCAAGGCCAGTCAGGTCCAATGTGGAAGCTTCCGAGTCGCCTGCAACGTTTGCGCTATTGCCTCCAACTTGAACCGTTCCACCCGCTGCAGTCGTGAAATTAAGCGACCCTCCGCCGCCTATCGCTAATTTTGAATTCCAGTTCACTCCCGGAGCAGCCGCGCCAATGATGACATTTCCGCCAACAGTTAGCGTCTTTCCAGAACCCACGATGATCGTGTTGCTAGAGGTGCTGTTCGTCTGCACGAGTAGACTGCCGCTGAAGATTGTATTGGAATTGGTGAGATCCAAGGTGCTGACCGTTGTATTTCCAGCCGCCGAACTGAACGTGAGACCAGTCAAGGTTTGATCAGTACTAAAGACAAGCGTCCCGTTATTCAGCGTCGTCCCGTTCGTGTAATTAGCCGCGTTGCTGATCGTCAAGCTTCCCGTCCCCGTCTTGATCAGGCCCAGCGCGCCGCTGACCGCATTATCCTGAACGATGCCACCGAAGCTCGAGTTGCCCGCTTGATTGACGGTCAGCACTGTCACGACGCCCGGCGTGTTCTGCACGATGTCGTTGAGGTTTGTCGCATCCGTTGTTGAAAGGCCGGCGATGGTCGTCGTGCCGGCCAGTTGCAGCGTGCCGGTGCTGCCCGCGCCGAAATTGACCGCGCTGCCGAACGCGGAGGCGTTCAATTCGAGCGTCCCGCCGCTGATCAACGTTGGGCCGGAGTAGGTGATGTTCGCGCCAGACAGCGACAGTTTCGACGTGCCAACTTTGGTCAAGGCCAGCGTGCCCGTCCCGCCCGTGCCGATGTCGCGCATATACCCGTTGAAGGCCGAGTCGAACGTGCTGGACGCGATCGTCAGCGTGGATGAGCCGCCCGCGCCGTTTTCGAGGTATTGAATGATGGCAAGCGTTCCGCCATCCACGGCCAATCCGCCGATGGTTTCGTTGAAACCGTTCAATTCGAATTTCGCGTTGCTCGCGCCATTGTTGAAGTGAAGCACGGCCGCGTCGTTGATCTGATCGCTGGCTCCGAGGCGCAGTGTCGCATCGCTGCCAGTGGCCCCGGCGTTCGCGCCGAGAGTGACACTGGTTCCGGCGATGGCGTTGCCGACGCTCTTCGAAAGAATCAGCGCGTTGGTGGTGCCGGAACCCGAGCCGATGACGGTCACGGGTCCGTTGAAGGTGTTGGCGGACAAACCGGTGAGGATCAACTGGCCGGAGCCGGCTTTGTTCAAGCCGAAGCCGCTGCCGGCGATGGCACCGCTGACCGTCAGGTTATTCGCCGAGACGGTGACGGTCGGCGTTGTGCCGAGAGTGACAGCGCCTGTTCCCAAGTCGAGCGGGTTGGAGCCGGTAAAAGTGAAATCGCCGTTCCAGTTTTGAGGATTGTTGTTGCTCAGCGACGTAAAGGCGCTGATGTTGTCGAGCGTGGTGCCCGCGCCGATGGTGACTGTGCCGCCGCCAAACGCGGTGTTGCTGTTGATCAGAACGGAACCGCCGCTGAGGTTGAAAGCTCCAGTCCCGGAATTCGCGCCGCCCAAGGTCAGCGCGCCGGCGCTAGTCTTCGTTACGGCGGCGTTGAAGATCACGTTGTTGCTGACAACGAGCGAGCCGCTGGGATCGACATCCCATGTTTGCGGCTTGGACGCGGCGACGGTGAGCGGTGAGGCGACCGTGACGGCTCCGCCGCCCGTCAGCACGCGGATGCCGCCCGAGGCGCTGACCGGCGCCAAAGTCAGCGTCCCGCCAATTCCCGGATTAACGGTCACAGCCGTGATGCCAGCGGGCACGTTCGTGAATTGCATGCTGTCGATCATAAAGGGCGCGTCGAGCGTCGTGGTAATTTGCGTGGTGGCCGTGAACGGCGCATTGGTCGCGCTGAAGACGGCGGTTTCGGACGCGCCGGGTACGTGTGTGGCGTTGATTGAGCCGGCCAAATCCGTGGACCAGTTGGTGAGCGGGCCAGCGTTGACGGTGTTCCACGAACTATCCGTCTGGCTATTCGTCCAATAGATGGGCGTGTACGGCGTCGTGTCGATGCTCACGAGCGTGGGTGTGGCATGGATGGTGTAGTTGAAGCCATTGGGCGCGGCCCCGAGCACATAAGTCGCGCCATTGAGGCCGCTGGGCGCGGTGATCAGGTTGTAAGTGCCTGTCGCGACGGTGCCGAAGAAATTTAAGGTCACGGTGCCGCTGGTGATGGCGGTTCCGCCGGCGGGGACGGCGATGCTGTCGTTGGCGCCGGTGTTGGTGAGTTCGAAGCCCACTTGCGCACCGCCGGTCAAGGTCAGCGCTCCGGCGCTGTTCTTCAGAGTCAGATTCTCGATGGTGCCATTGTTGAAACTCATGTTTCCGGCCGCGCCCACGGTCAAAGTGGCGATGCCGTTGGTTCCGAATCCAGCATTTAATGTGCCGGAGTTGACCACGACGCCGCTGTTGCCGGCGTTCAGCGTCGTTGCGCCGCTGATTTGGAATGTACCCGGGCCTGTCTTAACGAGATTTCCGCCGGTGCTGATGACGTTGGTGGCAGTCAACGTTCCCGAGGAATTGGAGACGTTCACGGTGCCGGCGCCGCTGGCGATGACGATGTTGCGGTTGATCGCGGTCGTCCCTGAGGCCGTGTAACTGATGCCGCCGCCGTCGAGGTTAACTCCGGTCGTATTGCCCAGCGGGCCGGGCGTGGCGCTGGCCGACGATGTTGAGAACGCGAGCAATCCGCCGCCGGTTGAGAGCAGCGTGCCGGTGAAGGAGTTGGCGCCGGAGAGCGCAATGGTGCCGAGGCCAGTCTTGGTGACATTCAGAATGCCGCCGCCGGTGCTGCTGCCGGAGATCACTCCGCCGTAGTTTCCGCCCGTCGCGTCGCCGATGCCGAAGGTCAGCGTCGAAGTACCGGCGGCGTTATTGAGGATCGTTCCGGACGCGCCGTTCAAGTTGCCGACTGCTTGGTTGGTGCCGTTGAGATCCACGGTTCCGCCGTTGGTGACGAGGTCTGCGTGGAAGCCCAGCGTTCCCGCACCGCTCAAGAGGATGGTGCCGGCGTTGGCGGTCGTGGCGCCGGAATACGTGTTCGCCGCCGTTAACGCCAGCGTGCCCGCGCCGGCTTTGGTCAAGCCGCCATTTTGGATCACCGAACTGATGCTCAAATCGTTGGCCGCGGAAGTGCTGTCGCCGACCGTGAAGTTGCGCGTTCCCGCGCCGAGGTCGAGCGTGGCCGCGCTGATGATGCCGCCAAGCGGATTATTGGTCGCGACGTACGACACATCGCCGCCCAGCGTGATGGTGGACGCCGCGCCGGTGATCACGGGCGTGCTGGTGGTAGTGCTGCCGCCGAGAGTCAGCACGGTACCGCCGCTGAAGGTCTGGTTGAAACCGTTGCAATCAAAAGTTGCCGTAATGCCCGCGCCGGTGGCCGTGACGTTGATGCCTTGTTGATTGTTGCTCGGGATGATGTCCACCGCGCCGGCCTTCAACGTCCCGTTAAGGACTTGCGTGATGCCCGTGTAAGTGCTGCCGGTGCCGGAGATCGTCCACGTGCCGGCGTTTTGTTTGATGATGCGGGTGTAGCCGCCGACCAGCGGCACGAACGTGCCGGCTTCGCCGACGTTGGCGCTGAGCACATTGCCGGTGCTGGTGCCGTCGAGATAAAGCGTGTCGTAATTGCCGGTGGCGAACCCGGACATCTGGCTGGTCACCGCGCCGCTGATGGTAAGGTTCGTGGTGGTCGGAACGAGGATGGTATCCTGACCGGTGGTGCCGGGAAGGGCCAGTCCATTGAAAGCGATCTTGTAGCCGTCTCCGCCGGTGAAAGTCGTGGTCGTGGCCAAGGCGGTCACAGGCGTGAGCAGCGCGGGGAAGGAAACCGTGTTGCCGGTGTTGGCGCCGTTGTTGTCCACGTTGATCGTCGCGCCGCTGGCGCCGAGCAGGATCGGATTGGAATGAACGATCGTGCCGTTGTTGCCGGTGCCGTTGTTCAGGAAGCTTAAGATGCCGGCGTCAAGAATCAGGTTTCCGGTGGAGCTGTAGATTCCGCCGATGCTGAGCGTATTCACGCCATTTTTGGTCATCGTAAAGGGCTGTCCGCCCAGCGCCTGGACGCCGCCTGCCAAAAAGATGTTTGCGGTGCTCAGATTCGGATTGGCCAGATTGTTCAGCGTGAGGTTGTCGGAGAGCGTCGTGCTGCCCGTAAACGTCAGCGTATTGACGTTCCCGTTGGCCGTGACGCTCAACAATGTGCCCGCTCCAGAGCCGGTCATGGTCAAATTGCCGAGACTTGTATCCGACGAAATATCGATGGACGGCGTGGACGTCGCGGAGACGGTGAGGTTGTTTCCGAAGCCTGCCGCAATTGAAGAATTGGGCGCCGTGGTGAACACAGTGATCGGAATGATGGTCAAGACGTTGTTCGTATCCGGGCCCTGGTATTGAACCACCAGCGTCCCGTTTCCACCGTTGTTGTTCTGGCGCAGATTGAAGATATGCACGCCGGACGTCAAATAGAAGGAATTTGTCACCGTGTTGACGCTGGTCACGATCGGCGGGTTTCCGTCAACGAACAGATTTCCGGGGTCGTCGGTGTTGCTGCTGAAGTTGTATACGCCAGCCGTCGTAATCGTGATCAATCCAGTAAATTGAAAACTAGTTGTCGTCTGAAAACTCGCCGAAGAAGGGAAGTTGAGGGAATTCGCGTTGTTGTAAACCGCGCCGCCGGCCACAACGTTGAGCAGAGTATAAGGAGACACCGTCCCCGCTGTCACAGCCTGGCTTGCACCCAGGAAGTTGGTAGCGGCGAACGAAGCGACGCCCGTATAGCCCTTCAAAAACAGTCCGGGCGACGATCCCGAAGGGGCTGACGTGAAGGTCGGGCACAGCCGCAATGTTGCGGTCGAATTGAGTCCGATCGTGGCCGCACCGAGCGAATTGGCGCCGCCGCCAGGCACGGCGTAGCCGATGAGTGTCGCTCCGGCACCGACGGACAAGGTGCCGGAATCCGCCACGCCGCTAATGCCCATCGCCCGGTAGGGGCTATTTCCAAGCAGACTCAGCGTGGTCGCGCCGGACATATTCAGCGGGCCGGTGAAGTCCACGGGAACGCCGGTCGAATTCATCGACGCGCTGCTGGTGACGTTGATCGTGCCGGCGAAGGCGGCTTTGTCGGCCTGCGACGTTGCGTTGGTGCTGAAGCTCAGCGTGTTGCCGCTGCCGAGTGTGAGGTTGTTTAAGAAAAATTCGAGGCCCGTGTTGGCGCCGCTGGGGCGCTGCACGTCGATGTCCGCGTTGCCACCGAGGGTGACGTTGTTGCCGGTCGTGCCGTTGCCGGTCACAATCGTCTGGAACGATGCAGTGCCGACGGCGCGGAGATCCAGCGTTCCGGCGTTCAACTGGATCGGGACGGTTCCGAAGGCTTGGATACTATTGTTGGCGGTGCCGGTGTTTCTGCCGTCGAGACTCCCCGCATTGACTGTGATGGTTCCCGTATACGCCGAATTGACGCCGTCAAGATTTAAGGACGACAGACTGCCGTTATTGTTTTGAATGATTAAGTTGTTAGCGCCGGACAAGTTGCCGGTGACGGTGAGCGCGCTAAGTGAATTGTTGGTCCATGTCTGGTTGCTGTTGATCGCGACGGGGCCGGAAATTGTGACGGGAGCCGCACCGGAACCCAGCGTGATGCCATTGGTCGATGCGAGCAGGCCGCTGGCCGATCCCTGCGCGACGGTTACGGAGGTGACGGACGCGGGAACCGCGCTGAACGTCAGCGACTTGACACCAAAGAAGCTGTCCAGCGTGGTGCTGAGCGCGCCGCCGGTGGTGTTTGAGGCGCTGAAGATCACATCGGTGTTCGAACCTGGCGTGACGCCGGAGTTGATGGTGCCGGCCGCGTCCTTGGTCCAATTTGTGACGCCGGACAACTGCGAGGCCCACGAATTACCAGCGACAGTCAGCCAATAAAGCGTATTGGCCGCCGCGGGAGTGAGGTTGAGCGTAACGGCGGTGTCGGTCGCGGATAATGTGTACGTAAATCCGCCGGGCACGGTGCCCAACGTGTAAGTTGCGCCGCCGGAGGTGAGGCCGCTGGCCGTGGACAACAAGGTGTACGACGACGACGCGCCAAAGCCCGGAATGGCCGCGATGTTCAAGACAATGTTTCCGGCCGCCGTCGCCGCTCCGGTTGCACTGAGGTTGTCGGAACCCGCGGCGTTGGCGCCGAGGTCCAGAGAAAGCGTTGTGATCGTGCCCGCCGCACCGAGGCTCATTGTTGCCAACGAAGCAGGGGCATTTGCCGTGCCGCTCTGTAAACTCAGCGACGTCCCGCCGGCGACCGTCAAACTGGTGCTGGCAATGCTTCCGGTGATGGCCAGCGACCCGGAGAGCACGGTTGTCGTGCCCGTGTAAGTATTCGCTCCGCCAAGCACGAGATTTCCCGTGCCGGTTTTGGTCAGGCCGAAATTGTTGCCGCCATCGTTGATGTTGCCGTTGAGGATCGCAGTCGTGCCCGCGACCGTATTGCCGACGGTGCTGTTGACAGTGGCAGTGCCTCCGGAAATAGTCACGGGACCGCCGAAGACGATGCTATTTTCCGTTGCCGCGGTCAAGAAAGTGATACCGCCGTTGAGCGTGACGTTGTTGTTGATCGTGTTGATGCCCGAGGTCATCGACCGAATCGCGGCGCTCGGCACAAATGTCAAGGTGCCGGTGCCGAAGGGTCCGCTGACCACGGAACCGGGGTTTCCAATCGTGCTGGTCTGCGGAATGGTGGAGGTGTTTGCGGAGAAGGTCGTGCCGCCGCTATAAGTGGACTGGGCGCCCGGAACATACTGGCCAGTGCCGGTGACGGTGACCGAACCGGTGCCGCTGATGACGCCGCTGACGACGAAGTTGGCGGCACTGTTATTAGTCAACGTCAGCGGGAAGGTTTGAGTGTTGATCGTCGCGGCTGCAGAGAGCGTCAGCGCTCCGGCGCCTCCGCCGATCGTTGCGCTCGATCCAAGAGTGATGGGTGCTATCCATGTGCCCGCGCCCGACGCCGTGAGCGCGCCGGCCGGGGCAGCGGCCAAGCCAGTCCCATTTATCGTCAGGGGCTTGGTGTTGGTCATGACAATGGCCGCGACATTCAGTTGTGCGCCGGACTGAATCGTAATTGTGCCACCCGTGCCGAACGCATTGGCGCCTGAGGGCTGCAAAGTTCCGGCTGAAATAACGACGTTGCCTGTAAACGCCGTTAAATTATTCCATAGTATTGTACCCAAGCCGGTCTTGGTTAATGTGCCGCTGCCCTGTAGCTCCGACGCCGTTGTGGCCGTGCCGGTACCTGTAGTTCCGTCGTCAATCGTCAGCGTGACACCGTTGGGAGTGTCGAACACGCCGCCGCCCGTTCCGATATTGAAGACATAGCCGTTAGCTGGAAGCGCCGCGGTTGGAACATTGACGTTGTAGGTGGCGGTTGTTCGCCATGTGGCTCCATTGGTCAGGAACACTTGTTTAAACAACGGCGTGGTGGTACCGCCAACGACAAATCCCAAAGGCCCGCCGGTAGCCGAACCGTTGCTCCCGGTGACGGACAGCACGGTGCTCGCGCCGTCAACCGTGATATCTCCGCTGAAGCTATTGTTCACGCCGGTAATGCTCAGAGTTCCGCCGGTGACGGCCATGGAGACCGAGCCGTTGGCGGTTGTGCCGCTGATGATGCCGTTCAGGATCAGCGTGCCAGCACCGGACTTCGTGAGAACGTTCGCTCCCAAATTCACCGCTCCGCCGATCGTCAACGTATTTCCATTCACTGTTATTGTGCGGCCACCCGCCAAGGCGGCGACTGCGCCTGTTCCCAAGTCAAGACTTTGCGTGCCGGTAAAAGTGACGTTTCCGTTCAGCGTCAGCGCCGGATTGGGCAGCGCGAACGCGACCGAGCCTGTGTTGTCCAACGTGCCGCCGGAAATCGTCAGCGCGCCCGTGCCCAGCGCATTGCTGTTGGTGATGTTCAGCGTTCCGGTGGAAAGGGTCGTGCCGCCCGTGTACGCGTTTGTTCCGCTGAGCGTCAGCGGTCCGCTTCCGGCCTTTGTCAGCGCAAACGCGCCTGAAACTCGTCCTGAGACAATCAGCGGATTGGTGCCGTTGTTTGCCCAAATCTGGCCTGTGCCAAGAACGACATTTGCGGCGATCGTATCGGTCCCCGCGCCGTTGCTTACGGTGATGCCCGAAGCGTTGTTAATAGTCAGGGCGTTCGAAGCGAAGCCGGGATTTAAGGTCAGTCCTGCCGAGTTCGACGTGCCCGTACCGCTAAAGGTCAATGTATTAATGGTGAAACTCGAACCCAGCGACATCGTTGAGAAGTTCGAGGCTGAGTTCGCGGTCAAGGTGACATTGGTGGTTGAACCGGGGATCTGGTTCGTGTCGGTTCCAGCGGCGGCATTCAACCAGTTGCTGGCTGTCCCATTAAGCGTGTTCCACTGCGAATCGACGGTCCCCGCGAAAAACGCGCTCGCCGGAGTGGCGGCCACACTGCCCGAAATGGTCAACTGCAGAATTTGTCCGGTAATATCGACGGCCACGGAGGCCGTGTAGCCGGCGCTGTTACCCATCGTAAATGTGCCGCCGGATGTAACGTCGATCAGTCCGGCGCCGCTGGTGGTGATCAGGTTGTAAGTGCCCGGCGTGATCGCGGACAGCGCGTTGATGTTCACCACGCAGCCGCCGGCGTTGAGTTTCACAATTGAGTTTGCACTTATGACGATCGAATCGTTGGTGGCTCCGGAAAGGTCAAAGGTGAGGTTGGCGGCGTTGCCCGCCGTTGCGTCGCCAAGGACCAAAGCGTTCCCTGCCGCGGTGGCCGTCAGGTTGAGCGTATTGATGGCGCCGTTTGCCAGCGAGAGCGTGCCGCCGGTGTTGGTGGGGCCGCCGTTGACAGTCACCGTCGGCGCGGTGGCTGTAGTGATAGTAGTGGTGGCTGCCGTCGCATTCAACACGGCTCCGGCGTTGACGGTCACAGGCGAGGATTGTGTGTTGGAAACAATCAGCGCACCGCTGGAAACCGTGGTCGCGCCCGAATACGTATTTGCGCCCGACAGCAGCAGCGAGTTCGAGCCCTGCTTGTTGAGCGTGAAGCCCGAGCCCGAGATCACCCCTTTGACTTCGCCCGATGCAATCACCTGGTTGAAGTTATGCGTACCGCTGGCGAGAGTGATATTGCCGAAGCAGGTGCCAAGATCGGTCAACGTGCCTGTTGTGAACGTAAATGCGTCGATGACGTTCACCGCATTACCGATATTGTGGCCTTGCATGTTCAAAAGGGCGGTTGCGCCGTTGAGTGTGATCGTTGTAGTCGAAGCTCCGCCGCCGTCGGTGATGTCCGCGTTGGTATTCACGATGCCGCTGCCGGAGAGCGCCAAAGTACCGGATGCGGTGCCGCCGCCGCCGCTCTGGCTGGCCAACTGGAAGGGCGTGCCAAGCACATTCAGCGTGCCGCCGCTGACATTGATTGCGGCTGTAGCGCTCCCGGAGGTTCCGGTGCCGTTTTTAATAGCGCCACTACAGGAACCCAGATTCAGGATTCCTGCGGACAGATTGATCGTGCCGGAGCAGGGGACGTTGACGGCGGCGGATGCAGCCGAATTGATTCCGAGTGTCGTCGGGCCGGTGACGCTGAATGTCGCCCCGCTGCCGCTGATAGCCAGAGTTCCGCCCGAGTTCGCGGTCGCGAGCAGTGCAGTCACCACTCCCATGCTCATCGACGAGGCCGTGAACGTGCCGGTGTCGAAGTTCACGGTTCCCGACACGCCGCCGGCACCGGTGGCCTGGGCGTTCATGCCAATGACCAAGGCGGCCGCATTGACGGTTGAATTATGCCCGCGCAGATCCAGCGTTCCAACTGAGCCGGCGCCTGTACCGGAGTTGACGCAGTTGGCGACGGTGATGTTGGACCCGCCGGTGCCGGCCCGATTGGTGATTGTGACGGTGCCGGAACTGCCAAGGGTTTGAGACGAGAATTTTACAGTACCCGGCCCAGTGTTTTTGCCTCTGCCAATGTTAAAGGTGTCGGCTTGAATGATGTTGGTGCCGGTGCCCAGGATGATTGTGCTGGTCCCATTTCCGTTGGCGGTCTGCGTATCGCTGACAGTGAGTGTAGTGGCCAAAATTGAATTCGCGGTATTGGACAGTGTCAACGTTCCAGTGCCACAGGTGTTGGTGCCGACACCCATATTAAACGTTGTGACGTTGGCGCTGAAATTACTCAGCCCCGACACGTCGAGGAAGGCATTGTTGAACCACGCTCCGTTCGCCCCGGTGCCATCGACGCCGAGAGTGACAGTTGCGCCCGTTAGTGACATGCTGCCCGCGCCGGTCACGGTCAGGCGTGAATTGGAGGCGGCTCCGGCGGACTGACCGAATCCGAGGGTCATACCGCCGGTGGAAGTTAATGTTTTGCCACTGCCTACTGTAATCGTGTTGGCGGCGGCGGTATTGGTGACGACGTTGAGCGCAGTCGCGGTCAGATTGCTGGGAGTTGTGCCCAGGTCAAGTGTGGTCAGGTTCGTGCTGCCGTTGGCGAGGCCGAACTGGAGTGTTTTCACGCCGGGATTGTCAGTGGTGTAGCGCACCGTGCCTCCGTCGAGAAGAGTGTTGCCTGTATAAAGGTTATTCGCACCGACGATCAGCGTATGCGTACCGCTTTTGCTCAATCCGCCAACTCCGCTGACAACGCCGGTTAGAGTTGTATTGCCGGTGCTTGATCCGCTAAGGGTCAGCGTGTTGCCGGCGTTATTTACCGGCCCGGCGACCGTGAGCAAACTCGACGAACTGTTGGTCCACGTCTGTGTTGTGCCTAGCGTCATGGTGCTGTTGAGCGTGACCGCTCCCGCTCCGCTGGCCAGCGTCACACCCGCCGCATTGTTGATGTTCAAAACCCCCCCGCTAATCGTGACAGGATTGCTTGCCGCGCCGCCGTCGAAGGTCAGGGTGTTGATCAGGAGTCCATCGGAGAGCACGGTGTTGAGGTTGTTCGCGACGACCACGCCCGTCGTGTAGAAGTGAACGTTTGTGTTCGCGCCGGGAAGGGTCATGGCATCGACGCCGGATGTGGCGTCGGTGTCCCAATTGGTGTTGTTAGTGCCATTCTGAGTCAACCAGTTGCTGTCGAGCGCGCCGGACCAGGTCAGCGATGTCGGTGAAGCGCTGATCACTTTCAGCAAGAGCGCGCCGGTACCGTTGATCAGGATGCCGGATTTGCTCGTATCGGCGCCAGTGAACGTCGTGTTCAACGCCAGATTGGCGAAGCTCGAGGGACTGAGCTTTCCGCCATAGCCCGAAATCAGCGTGTAGATGTTGCCGACCGTCAGCGCGCCCAGCGTGTTGATGTTGATCTGCGTGACTCCGGCGATGACGGGAACGGTATTGGTCGAAATGAAATCGTTGCCGCTGGCCGGTGTGCTGCTGAGATCGAAATTAAGATTGCTGAAGGTATTGGTGGTGAGCGGCGCGTTGTTGATGACCAACGTTCCCGGCGTTCCGGCTGTACCGGGATTGAGCACGGGGCCTTGGGCGAAGGTGGTTGCGCCGTTTGTGGCGAGTGTCGCGCCGCCAGCAAATAGGCCAACGGCCTGCAGCGTGCCCGGTGTGGTGGTGCTGCCGTTGATCGTTACTGGCCCCACCGAATTGGCGGTGTTTGTAATTTTGAGCAGGCCGCCGCTGACGGTGGTCGTGCCCGTGTACGTGTTAGCGCCAGTCAATATCCACGTCCCAGTGCCGGCTTTGGTCACGGCGGTGGTATTGGCGGCAGAATTGTTCTGAATGATGCCGTCGATCTGGCCAATTCCGGCGGTGCTGCCTTGGAGTGTTACGGTCTTTGCGCCGGCGCCAGCGGCGATTGCCGCGGTGCTTGTAAATTCCAGTGTTCCGGTGCCCGACATGTCGATGATGGCACCGCCAGTCGTTCCCGCAAACGAAAGCACCTTGTTGCTGACTTCGCCGGTTCCAGTGTACTTTAAGGTGCCGCCCGTGTTGGTGCCGCCGCCGACTTGAATGCCGCCCGAACCCAGTTTGCTCGGCGAGCCGGCGGTGCCAATTTGCGTGGTCGAAATAATGCCGGTGTTGATGAGCAACGTACCCGAAAAATCGTTGGCCGCGTTGTTGAGGATCAGCGTGCCCGTATTGGCGCTGGCGACAAACGATTCGAAGCAATTGGCGCCGGTGATTTTTGCGTTGATCGTCAGCGTGGTAGCATTGGCGGTGCCGTTGTTGCCGCCGTCCGTGGCGGAATTTTGAACGATTGTGATGGTACCGCCGCCGCTGGCGTTGATTGTGCCGCCCGTGGTCGATTGGATTGTGCTGCCGCCGGCATTGTTCAGAAAGGTCAATGAACCGGCGCCAATATCGATTATGCCGGTCGAGTTGACGTTCAACGTATTGATCGAATTAGCCGAACCCGAAAGCGTGAGCGTGCCGGTGGATGTATTGGTCAGAGTCAGCGTCGTCACGCCGCCTTTGGTGATGTTGCCGGAAAGAGTGATGTTGCCTACTCCGGTGGTCGTCAGGACCTTGGCCGCCGCAGTGCCTCCGGTCCCGCCAGTGATGTTCCCCGCAATCGTAAGCAGATTCGTGGAGGCGTTGGTGAATGTCGTTGTGCCGGCGAGCGCCGTTCCCAACGTGATGTTGGAATTGATAAGTTGATTGGCGCCGAGGCCGGCACTGACCGTAATGGCGGTCGTCGTTCCATCGGCGAAGGTAATAGTTCCGTCGCCGACGGTGCTGCCGATGATGAAGGGCGAAGTGCCCGCCGGACCGTATACAAGACTGAGCACGCTGATGCCGGTGGTGGGCGCGGCGCTGGTGCCGGTGCGAATGGTGGTGATGCCATTGGTAACGGTGACGTTGAACGTGGCGATGTCTGTGGTGTCACTCACGCTTCCGGTGAGACCGGGGAAGAGTCCGGCGCCGTTGGACCAATTCGTCCCCGTGGTCTGCCAGAAGGCATCCGACGGCGCGGCAACCCAACTGCCGCTGTTGGCGGCGGCGAACGCCGCGCCGCTCGACACCAGCAGCGCAAGCGAAAGCGCAAACAGCAGTGGCGACAAGCGAAGCGCCTGCTTTTTCGCAGAATTGGAGACGGCGGCATGATGAGATTTGGGTGTCATTGTAATGACCCTAACGATGAGTGAACGCATGCTTACAAACATGTGTGAAAAATGAGACAAAATCGTTTCCAAAAAAGCGACCCATATCGTAGCGCTCAAGCGTATAATTGCAAAGTGTTTGCGTTTGAAAATATCGTTTTTTTTGGAACCAAAAAGAGCGGGAATAACGCATCGCGCGAATCTTCACGAAAGAAACGTCCGCGGCAGGTAGTTAATATTAGGGATGCCGATGAGCGCGGGCCATGCCGAAGTTACGCGCAGCTTTTTTTCGCAGTTTCACACTTCATCCGCGTGGCGTTCAATTTCGTCACAGAGCGCGGTGATGTCGGGGACTTCTGTAAATGGATTCATGATGACCAGGCGCAGCCAGGCGGCGCCGTCAAGGGTGGTGCGCGTGAGGTAAAAATCGCCATCGCGGACGATCTGGTGGCGGATTTTATCTTGCAGCGCTGAATCGGTTCCGAACCGGAAACACAGGATGTTGCATTGCGGCTCGCAGCGGCATTCAAAGCCGGCACGCGCACGGATGTACTCGTATAATTCAAGCGTGCGCGCGAACAGGTGTTCGACGTGGGCGGCGAGCCCCTTTTCGCCGACGGCCGCGAGATTGAAGAAGAGCTTCAGACTCAAAATCGATTTTGTGCATTCGAAAGTGTTCTTCGACAAATCCTCGCCGGGCTTTTCGATGTCGCTAAAAAGGTACGGCGCGTGCTGCGCGTAAGAGGCGGCCAGCGTCGCGGCGTCGCGAAAAAGCGCGGCGCCGCAAACAACGGACGTGCCCAGCAGTTTGTGCATGTCCCAGCAGAGCGAATTGGCGAATTCAATGCCATCGAGCAACGCTCGGTGTTTTTCAGAGACAAGCGCAGAGGCGCCGTGCGCGCCGTCCACGTGCAGCCAGATGTTGTGCGCGCGACAGAATTCGCCGATCGGGCGCAGCGGGTCGTAGGCGCCGGTGGGCGTGGCGCCGGCGTTGGCGACGAACGCGAGAACCTTTTTTCCCGCGCGCGCAACATCAGCGAAAACGCTTTCGAGCGATTCGGGTTTGACGCGCAGGCTAGCATCGACGGGAAGCGGGATCACGGATTTGGAGCCGAATCCGAGAATCGCGGCGGCGCGCGAGACGGAATAATGCGCGGCTTCGGACGTTAGGAGAACGTGGCCGCTTACTGACGTGCGCGGCTCTGGGATTCCTGAGCCGCGCACGTCAGTAAGCGGCATTCCGTTTTCCCACGCGTCGGGCAAAACTTTCGCTCGCGCCGCAAGGAGGCAACTCAAATTCGCGAGACTCCCGCCGTGCGTCAGAACGCCGTCACCGCTCCCCCACCCCGGCCCGATTTTGGCAAGCAGCCAGCGGATCAGGCCGCGTTCGATGGCCGAACCCGCCGGGCCCATTTCATAAACAGCCATGCCGTTGTTGGTGACACCGCTGATCAGATCGCCGAGCACGGAAGTCAGCATCGGCACGGCGACTTGATGGCCAAAGTAGCGCGGGTGATGCAGCCGGTTGCTGTTGTCGAGAATGATTTTGCCAAGCGCGGGAAGATCGCCGCCGCCGCGAGCAATGAGCGCGTCGAAATCCAATTCGCGCAGAATTTCGTCGATTTCTTTTTGGACGAGAACCTTGCCTTTGCGCACGAGTGAATCGCGGATAGCGGAGGAGAGAATTTGTTTGAAGGCATCCAGATTGGATTCGAAGAGGTCGGGGTTGAAGACGGTAAGTGGATTATTTGTCATTAATTTTGCATTTTGAATTTTGAATCGGTACTCACCCCATACAAGAACATCTGCATCACCATCTCCCCGATCATCACGGGATCCGGCGTCGGATCGGTGAAACGCCAGATGTTGCGCATCATCCCAAACAACATGTTCGCCGCCACTTCCGGCCCATACTGGCACGCGACCAATCCGTTTGCCTCCGCCACGGCAATTTGCTCGGAATACAAATCGCGCAGCACGTTCCGCCGCTGAAGGCTCTCCTCGTTTTTCAGCGCCCACACTTCGCACTCGTGGCGCAGCATGACTTGAAAAAAGTCGTGGTTCTCCGAAACCAACTGCGCCGAGCGCACGATCTTCGCGCGGATATTCGCCAACGGATCGCCCGCCGGACCCGCCTTGCGCACTTCGGTGATGAGCGTGTCCAGAAATTGAAGATGCAGCGCCGCAAACAACTCTTCCTTGTTCGGAAAGTAGCGGTAGATCGTCCCCTTCGCAATCCCAATCTGCTCCGCCACTTCGTCCATCAACACTTCATGGTAAGGCTTGCGCGCAAACAAGCGCGCTGCGGTCTGCAAAATGGAATCCCGGTGGTCAGTGGCGATGCGCACGTGATAAATCGGTCCAAAGTCCAAGGTCAGTCGTCGATTGGACATTTATACCCCATAACTGACCAGTCAGTCATTTATAATCCAAAATTTTTTTTCTTCCTCTCATCAGCGCTTTTAGTTCCAACCAGTACAGCCACACATCTCAAAATTCGCCGTCGCATGCCCGTGGCTGTGCTGGTGATGCGGATGATGGTGGTGGTGCCGCACTTTGAAGCGTTCCAGTGTTTTCACCGAGCCGCACCGTTTGCACGTGCAAAGTTCGCCGGCGACCGCGTGCGTGGTGGTCATCCGGCATTGAGCGCAGTAATGGATAGTTGCTTCCTTGTGTTTCATGAGTCACACTCCCTTCGTCTATTAATATAACGTTTCAAACGCCAAAATCGGTTCCATTAATTTGGCAAATTCCGTCGAACTTTTAAAAGTTCTGGGAGGAGGGAGGTGGGAGCAGGGAGGAGGGGATGGCGGATTGATCTCCATTCTTCTTCCCTCCGCCCTCCACCCTCCACCCTCCTCCCTTTGCCCGCGGCAACACCCACGGCCGCCGCGTCCCATCAATCGTCTCTTCAAAATACCCGTGCGCCACCTCGATCCCATAGACGGATTCCAAACACTTTTGCGTCAACGTTTCATCCGGCGTCCCTTGTCCCGCAACCGTTCCCGCGTTCAACAAATAAAGCCGGTCCGCAAACTGGCTCGCCAAATTCAAATCGTGCGTCGCCGCCACAATCGTCTTCCCTTCCTCCTCGCGCATTCTGCGAATCAATTCGCAAATCAAAATCTGGTGCTGAGCGTCCAGCGCGCTGGTCGGTTCGTCCAGCAGAATCACCGGCGCCTCCTGAGCCAGCGCGCGCGCCAGTATCACGCGCTGCCGCTCGCCGCCTGCCAGTTCCGTCATCAAGCGTTCGCGAAAATCCAGGGCCCCCGCCCGCCGCAGCGCGCCCTCCGCGACCGCGTAATCGTGGCGCGAATAAACGCGCCACCCTTTAAGGTGCGCATACCGCCCCAACAGCGTAAA
>Ga0209579_10001554_pt1 | contig 18809 bp, 20 predicted proteins | sample Coa_R1_2_FD_187152 | JGI IMG/M metagenome (GOLD analysis project Ga0209579, IMG submission 187152) | Surface soil microbial communities from Centralia Pennsylvania, which are recovering from an underground coalmine fire - Coalmine... | ecosystem: Environmental > Terrestrial > Soil >... | reverse complement strand
GAAAGCGATCCTGTTTCGGGTGCCGTCATTAGCCAGGAAATATTGACTAATCAAGTTTACTCCGGCACCTATTCGGTTCAGGGTTATGACGGTACGACTAATATCGTCGTCGGGGGGATCAAATTTGAGATTCTGCCCGCCGCTCCCGATACGATTCTCATCACCCTTGTCATACAGCAGCAAAATAACATGTTGGTGGAAAACACGGCGATCATGGATAATACATTGACTATCACTGCCCGCGCCGGGGTGCAGATGTTGAACAATTGAAAGCGAGGAACACTATGCCAAAGAAATTTGAAGTTTCGTCCAGAGCCGGGCGCGGCGCGGCGCTTGTGGTGGTGTTCTTGGTGATGGCCGTGCTCGCGTCCACGATCATTGCATTGCTGCAAGTCACCGTCTCGAACGCCGCCATCACGGACAACACGCGCGACCGCTATCAGGCCTTGCTCCTGGCGCAAGCCGGGATGAATCAGGCGATTGACGAAATGAACTTGGGCAAGGCCATCAACGGCACCCACCAAGTTGGCGCTCCCTATGCAACATGGGGCACTCAACAGAACTATGTGGTGACCAACGTCCTGAACGCCGACGGCACGAACACGCTCACGTCCATCGGCACTTTCAACTACGAACAAACCGCGGGGAACATTCTCATCGCTCAACGCAAACTCGTCGCGGTCGTGGCCCGGCCGGTCAGTCAGGGAAAGTTTTTCGCGGGCGGCTTTGGCAAATCGTCGGTCACGCTCACGGGCGTGGCGCAAACCGATTCGTTCAACTCCGCCAACGGGACTTACGCCGCTCAAATGGCCTCGACGCCGGCCACAACCATTGGCGGTGTCACTTATCCGGCCGGATCGAAATTGGCTTACGACGCCAGTCTTGGCAATGGGGGAAACGTGGCCAGCAATGGTCCCATTTCCGGGGTCGGCAACATCATCGTCCACGGCGCCGCAACGCCCGGACCAGGAAACGTAGTAAGCTTATCTGGCGGGGCGACAGTGACGGGCAGCACCGCCGCGTCTCCGGCGCCATTCAATGTTCCTTCATACGTCTACTCGCCCCCCGCAGGATTGACCGCGACCAGCTACTCCGGCAATACCAACGCGACCATCACGACTGGAACGTACCTTTATAGCGGCGTTAAACAAACAGGCGGAACGATTACCTTTTCAGGCGGGGGCGTCATCAACATGTACCTCGCTGGTGACTGGAAGCAGAGCGGTCAAGGCCTCATTACGGTGGCTTCGGGAACAACCGTGAATATTTATCAGGCGAGCGGCGCCACATTCGATCTGAGCGGCCAGGGTCTCACCAACAGCAACAATATTCCCAGCACGTTCAACGTCGTGAGCGCCAGCACCAGCAACATCAACGTGACGGGACAGGGCGACATTTACGCCACGGTCTATGCGCCGGATGCAAGCGTCAAAGTTGCGGGACAAGGTCAGATGTACGGCGCGGTGATCGGAAACGATCTGACGCTGGACGGTTTGGGCGAATTCCATTACGACCAGAATGCCACGTCCCCCGGTATCCAAACCAAAGTAGTCGTGATTTCTTATTGGGAAGTGGACATGTAATCATGCCGACTTTATTAAGAGCGACATTCTTTTTCTCACTCTCCGTAACCGTTTGCTCCGTGTACAGGGCAGAGGATAGGCTTGCAGATGCAAGTTCGCGGTTATTGCCCGAAGTCCCGGCAACCGTCGTTGAAATTGACAGTCGTCCGAAAGGCATTCCGCATGCGCTGGACGAGAGAGAAATTGACGCGCTGGCAGCCAAAATTGCCGAGCAAGGCGCAGCGGGTGTTCCTGAAATCCTGAAGATGTTGAGTGCCGCGCAGACGGCCGACAGCACTCAAGTGATTGCAAACATCCGTGCGCTGGTCAGCCTCAAAGCATCTGAAAGCGTTTCTGTTCTGGCCCAGCTTGCGAAGACGACGAATTTTCCGGAGGTTGCCCAGGAAAGTTGGAAGGCCATCGGCAAATTGGCCAACCCGGCGGCGCTTCCAAGCCTGCTGTTCATTCTCGACGCACCGCGCGACATGCCCTACGCCAGGTTGCTGGCGCAAAATGCCGCCATGAACGCGCTCGCCGAGATCGCTCAGCGTGACGGGGGGGCCGAAGCGTTTGTTGCCCAATGCGAAGAATTGCGCGAAAAAGCCACGCCGACCGGCAAACTGCGCATGCTCGAAATCCTCCAGAAAATCGACACCTCCGGTTCGCGAAACGTGCTTATTCAACTCCTGAAAGACCCGGACACCGACGTGCAGCGCGTCGCGGCAAGCGCGGTTGCCCGTACGGATTCGCCGGAAATGATTGGCTCCGTGCAAGCGCTTTTGGCCAGTCCCAATCCCCTGGTAAAGAAGGAAGCCATCCTGGCGCTGGGCCGGTGCAAGTCGCAGCGCGTTATGCCCGCTCTGATCGAACAATTGAACAGCACTGACGCAGGAACCAAAGCCAACGCGAAATGGGCGATTCAGAATATCACCGGCCGGGCGTTCAATTCGGTGGGCGAAGCAAAATCCTGGTTGGATGCTGAAACAATCAGCGCCGCGGAATCCATGAACGTGCTTCTGGAGCAGTTGAAAAGCGGGCCGCCCGCACTCATGCCGCTGGCCATTGAAGATCTGGGCAAGCTCGTTTCCGTTCGAGAGAAATTGGAACCCGCGTTGCGGCCTTTCCTGGCACACAACGATTTTCGAGTTCGAGCTGCGGCGTGCGATGCAATTGGCCAGGCGAGTCCGTCGCCCAAGGCCATTGGTTTATTGATCAGCAAATTGCAGGATTCCTCGGGTGTGGTAAGGAGCACTGCGTGGCGCTCGCTGCTGCAAATGACCGGGCAGAAATTGCCCAACGATTATGAAATCTGGAGCAAATGGCTGCAAAAGCACTTTTAGTGCGCATTCGGCCAGATGAGGAAATGATGGTAAACAGCAACGATTGGGAAGAGCTGGTAGAGGAGGTGGCGCGCTCGCAGAAACGTGCCGCGCCGCCCAGCCAGACACCGCAGCGTCGGCGAGCGGTGGTCCCGAACGTGTTGCCGCCCTACATGATCAAACCGGCCGCACCGGCACAAGACGGAATCGATGCAAAGAAATGGCTGGCGATTGCAATTCTTCTTGCGCTGGTTTTAACCGGCGGCTATTTCGTCTATTCGAAGAATTACATGGCACCGCCGACGCCACCGGAATCCGCTGTTTCGAATTTCGATCCTTCAAGTTCCGCGCAGCCGGCTACGGCAACGGGCAGCGCTTACTTAACTGGCAATGGGATTGTTTCGGCCGGAGACGCCACGCATGCCGTCGCCGTCAGATACGCGTTGGAAAGCAGGCTGCGCCCGGCCGGTTTTCTCGAAAACTTGAGCGCCGGTCAAAAAATCGAACTGCATGCAGCCGGCGACTTGAAATTGCCGTTTGATGGAAAGCCTTTGGTCGTGTACGCACTGCTTTATGCGCGCCTCGATGAAGCGACGGAAAAGCGCTGGCGCGAAGCTGGACTCTTCAAAAACGAAGTCGTCCCCAATACGTTCTTGCGCGCCGTCACGCTTGCAAATCCGGAAAGCCTGAGCTTTTTGTTGGACTGGCATGTGGAAGGTATTTTGCTGAAATTGCCGGGGCGCCAATAATTCTGAGTGGACGGGAGCAGAGGTAATGGGCGACACACCACCGCAATCTGGCGTCTACGTGAGAGTAGGCGAAATCAAGGGGAAGGTCATTCTTCGCCAGATCGACGCGCCGCTGATTTTGTGTGACTTGCAAGGCATCCGCGAAACGGGTTGCCGTTGTATTGCTTACGTTCCGCACAACGAGTGGTCCGACTCTGAAAAGTGGTCCGCGCTTTTTCGCGCCGGTGAATTCTTCGAAGCTGAAATTGCATGCGATCCCTACATTCCATTGCTTTGCTCGGCCGTCCAACTCCGCAACTGCGTGGCTTTGCCCAAAAAGATGGGTTTCGAGTTGGGTTTCGCGTTCGTTGACCTGGAATCCGATCTTCAACAGATCCTGAACGACGCGTTGGTTAAAATCAACGCTGAACACCGTGGATCGCCGAAGGTGGCGTCGGACTGGGATTCGGGGGAGCACAAACTGGGAGAGATTCTCTGCCGCACGAGTGCGATAGCGCCGGCGAGAGTCGCGGAGTCGGTTTCGTCGGCAAGCCAAAGCGGCATGCGGCTCGGCACATTTCTCATCCGCGAAGGCGTGGTGACCCCGCGTCAAGTCTTGGAAGCCCGTTCGGCACAAACGGGCTTGGCATACGCCGAATTCGATGTGGATTCGATTCCGGAGGAACTGCTTCAACTATTTCCGCTGGAACGATTGAAGCGTTTCAATTGTGTGCCCATCGCAAGGAATGCCGAAACTATTCGGATCGCCTGCGCCGATCCTATTTCCAAATCGGAACTGGCCGCGTTTGAACAGCTCTGCGGAAAACGCGTGGAATTGGTTCTGTGCCCGGAGGGTCTGCCGTCAAAAGTTCTTAATCTTCTCGAATTGAATCTGAAACGGCGCACGCATCAGCGTTTCAATGTGTCGATGCCGGCATCGATTCGGAACCGCACTGCGGAAGGCTGCTTCGGCGATGCGTTGCCGGCAAAGGTCATCGAAATCAGCAAAGGCGGGATGCAGGTGCTGTGTCCGGCCGCGCCTAAGCTCAACCCGGGAGCACTTCCGCCGGAACGATTGAAATTGCTCGTCACGGTGAAAGCCGCGCAGAAGGAAATAGTCGCCTTGTGCGAAGTGCGGCACATCCGCCACACGCCCAACGACAGCGGCGGTTCGGACTGCGTTTACGGTTTGAAGCTCGACGCCATCGTCGATGAGCACAGCGAGCTCACGCGCGAAATAATGTCGCGTGGCGTGCCTGCACGCCCGGAGGTGGAGGACGAGCCGGCGAAGGCTAACGAACAGAAAGCGCTGGGGTCGTAAATTTTTCTGTGTGGATTGCGTTGCAGTCAAGTCAACCATCTTTGACCGCAGGTTATGCATTCCGATTTGACGCAACAAGTATTGTTTGCCGTTGAGATTCTGATAGTAGCGCACGTGCTTCAGCACGTGGATCAAAATCAAACTGGGCAACCAGCGCGGCGCCTGCGTCAATTTGCAGCGCTCCAATATTTCAATTACGTCGTGCGCATCAATCAGGCCGATGTTGACGGGATAAGGCCGTCGATCCATTCCTCTTTTATGCAGAGCATCGAGAAGTAGCCATTCTACGATGCCGCCCTTTGCGGGGATTTTGTTGAATGCGTCCTGGAGGACTCGAACCTCCGACCCGGTGATTAAGAGTTTAGAGCCTTGCTGCTGCAACTCATTTTTCACAAAGACTTTATGTGGTTGAAGACCTTTTTCTTGGCGGTTTCTTGGCGGATTTCCACCAATCGACGGCTCATCGTCGGGCGGCTCGTCACGGTCGTCGGTCCCAGTCTTCCTGGCGACGGCGACTTCATCCTTCAGGATTGCCGGCTTCAACTCGGGCAGCGCGGCCACGGCATCTTTGAGCCGGCCCTTGTCCGAGTGCACATAAACCCCGAACGTCATGCGCGGGTCTGAGTGGCGCATCAGCGTCTGCACGGTCTTCGGGTCAATTCCCGGTGTAGCACCCAGCCGCGTGCCAAACGTATGGCGAAGGGCATGTAGATCCAGCGTGCGGCCAGAGGAGTCACGCTTATCCACGATCCACTTTTCCGGCGTCGAGACGGGCCTGCCATGTTCACCCAACGGGATCGGGTTGCCCTTCTTATCCAGCGGTACGCGCTTTGCCAAACCAATGGTTACAAGGTCGTCATTCAAATGGTCCAGGGTGCGGTCGGTTATGTTGACCACACGATCGCCGTCGGCGGCATTGGCCTCTGCCTTGCGCCGCTTCAACGCGTCCATTAATCCTGCGGTCAGCGGTAGCGTCTCACGCTTGCCGTTCTTGTTTCCGACCCACTCCGGGCGTGTGGTCAACGTGCACGCCGCCCAATCCACATCCGCCCACGTTAACGCTTGGGCTTCACCGCGCCTCAATCCGACCTCCAGCATCAGCCGATAGGCCAGCACATTGGTGCGCCCCTCGCTGGCCAGCCTGGCTTGCACATGCAGCGGGATCGGGACGGGTTTGTATGTGCCATCTTTGCGCGGCCGGTTTTGGTAGCGGCGCACAGCGCGGCGGCGCGGCCCGTCCAACGCGGCTGAAAGCAGGCGCGAGATTTCTTCTTCTGACAGCGCCCGGCGGCGGCGCGTCTTTTCCTGCTCTGAAACCTTTCTCACGCAGTTGATCGGGTTGTAGAGGATGCGTCGGGTATTGACCGCCCAGTTAAGCAGGGCCTTGATCGCGATCAGCGGCGCATTGACCGTCCGGCCGGCAAGCCCCTCATCTTGCAACCGCGCCATGTAACCGTCAACTCCACAGGGCTTCACGTCTTTCAAATAGACGGCTTGGAGCTCGGCCAACAACGCCTTGATCGCACGCTCGGTCTTTTGGCAGTGTGACGCGCTGACACGCGGGCGTAGCGCTTTGATGTAGGCTTCGAGCAGGTCCGACATGCGAATCTCATCAGCCCTCTGTGTCGGCACACCGTTCTTCTCTGCAAGGACATTCGCTTCAGCCTGCCGGAGCGCGTCCTTCGCGGCGGCGGCGGTCAGACCTGCCTTGCGTCGTCGAGTGCGGCCCTGCGCATCCGTGTATTCCAGGTGATACGCTTCGCACTCTTTGACGATGCGCTCACCGGCCGGGCCTTTTGCCATGTACGTCGGTTTGAAAATGCGTCCCATCTTATTCACCTCCCGAACGCTCTCGCTTGTACACCATCGGCCAACAAAAAATAGCTCAGTTCAAAATCTTCTTGTGGCGGGAACTGGTCTGCTGCCACGCCTTAAACGTTGCTGCCGGTGGAAAACCCGCTGAGGCCCAAGCCTTCAAATCGTCCGGGATGAATCGCGGATTGCGCCCCAATTTTGAATGCGGAATGCTCCCCGGCTCGTTCTCCGGTATTTGCAGCGAGTAGAAAATCCAGCGCGGCGACTTGCGTAAAAATGCGGCAGCGTCCTTCACGGTCCACAGCGGCGCCGGTACGGGCGCGGCGGCAACTGGCGCAGGTGCCTGGGCCGGCGAGGCTAACCCACGTCTTGGAGACGCCGGTGCAACTTCAATTTCAGCATGATCGTCGGCCGCATCTGGTGCGTCGTCCGCGGAACCATCGCCGCCCAGTTCCGCGGCCGTCGTCGCTGTGTTGTTGGAACGTGCGAACGATTCCGCGGCGAGTTGTTTGATCGAGACGACGCGGCGCGCACATGAGAAGGTGCCAAGCATCACCCCGTCGTCAAAATCCGCAAACGAGATTCTTGATGCCGGATAAACATTCTGTAGTTCCATCACCGCCTCCCCTTTCCGCTCTGTCGGAGCCAGTTTCGTTTGCATGACTGCATTCCTTAATTCAAGCCACTTTACGGCGGGGCGACAGTCGCATCCCCGCCTTACTTGCCTCATTTTTTTTTTTTTTGTGCAGGCTATTTTAATTCAACGGCCTGTGGGCCGCTGCCGGCGATTGTTGATCTTGTATCTGATCGCCAGATCATTCCAAAGAGCTCAGCACGCGGAGGCCAACCTCGTGAGCAAAGTTATTTATGTCGATCGTTTCATTGCAGTCTTCAAGCACCTCTGCCTCCGCGAGCGCGAACGGCACAATATCGATTTTCTTATTCGCGCGTTGTAAGCCGCGCAGATATTGCACCAGCGCGGCGACGTTCATGTCTGCTAATCGTCGTAGCAAAAGACAGGACCAAGGCCAAGCCCCACTGTTTCGCGGTCGAGCCCGGTCGGTTCCTCAGTTTGCATCTTTGACATCGTTGTATCCTTTCTAAAAGGAATGCCTAATCCTTGGGCACTCGGACGTTTCCTGCATGTCGGTTACGAACCTTTTTCCGGAAAAACCTTTTGTATTTGCGCCTTAATCCAATTCAGCGTTCCCGTGTCGTCTTCAAAAAGTGACTCGACATCTACCTGGTCCAAATCTGCCATTTGGAAGAGCGTTACCAATATTTGATTTTTTAGAAACGATCCATTGATAATATATGGCTCACCATCAAAGAACTTTTTTCCTGGGACCGCACGTCCATTTAAAACCAGACCAATCTTCTCAATCGCCGCTATTTCAAACTTGAGCTTCTGATTGAGCCAGGAAATTTGTCTGTCGGTTTCCATCTGCTGCGACTTTTTCCATTCGGCGATGAATTCATCCGTCGATTCACCAAAAACGCGAATTAGCTTCTCACGTGCTTCACTCACTGAATCTTTCATGTTGATTTCCTTTCAAAATCGGTTGGCTTAAGAAACTGTCGTCATCACATTCAACTCGGATGGCACCGAGCGATTTGCTCGGTGCCACTCGTATGGTTGGAAGTGCGCTCTACTTGCCCGACAAAATCTCATGGCAGATTTGGTGATGGATAAAGATTAGCGACCCTTCATCGCCATCGAACAAACACTCGGCTTCCTCGTCCGAGAGCCCTGCGTGTGTTACAAGCGCGTTGAGCGCTGCCTCGGGCATGACGATTTTTTCCAAATCGAAATCGTTGTCCTCGATGTCCATGCCGAGCGCCGTCTTTGCAGCCAGGCGCACAGCGTTATTCTGCACAAGGTTTTTAGCGGCGAGTTTGTCGATCAGGTGGAGGCGTCGGTTAGCTGCCTCAATCGCCGCGCGTTGCTCCGCCTTCCAATCCGCGATCATCGCGGAACTGGTGGCGACCTTGCCCGCAATCGGGTGATCGTGTGCCACGTTCGGTTTTTGCCAGCGACAGATGATCGTCGTCATGTCCACCGGGCTCCCGAATCCCACGCCGCAGGCACGCAGGAAGTCGAGCACAACCCGTCCATCTTCCGGGGAACAGCGTTCAATGCCCCCGCCCAAGCGCGCGGCATCAGCATGCACGAGATATTCGTCGGAGCCATGGACGAAGATGCGTCCACGTGACGGCGAACCATTGATCGTGATCGCAAAGCCGCCGACGTGCTCATAGGCGCCGGGAAGCGCTGAGACCAATATGTCATGGCCCGGCGCGCCAACGTCAGGCCAACCGCATGCGCGACGGAATACTTCCCGCAGCGCCACAGCGGCATCCCCAGCGTCAATTTCTCGCACATTCAACTCGCAGTACCGATTTTTCATTATTTTTCTCCTCAAAATGATCCCGCTCCCGGGATCGTTACCATTTATCAGAGCCGCCAACATTTTTTGAACAGTAGCAGCGCCGGACGAAACTCCAGTCTCGTCTCCCGAATTCTGGGGCGCGATTTTTGGGGTCGCATTGCGAGTTTGGAGGTAGTAAATGAAAAATGTTTACAATTATTTTGTGTACTGATCAACGATGTTTACCTCACTGTTCAATGGAAGCCCTTGACCCCATGCCGGTGCACGCCGCAGCGCGGCCTCCAGCGCCGCCCTGCACGATTCGGCCTGTTCTTCCAGACATTCGATGACGATTTCGTCGTGCACGTGGAACACGACCTTCCAGCCCTCGGATTCAAGGTGAAGAATGGCCTCCACCAAGACATCACGAGCGATGGCTTGGACGATGTTTTCGCAAATCTTTCCGCCGTAGAGCGTGATGTCTTTGCCGTAGACGATGCAGTCACCCTCCGGCATGAATTCTGCTTCCTGTCCGTTTTGGTCGAGGTAGCGAATAGTCCTCGGCTTCGTGGTTAGCCGGGCATTGGGGTAACGGAGCGCCCGGCCGGAAGGCAACCAGATCAAGACTGTATCTTTTCGTTTTTCAAACCTGACGGGGCCAACGGTGTTCTGAATGCCGTTGATCGCCTGCCTGAAGCAGTTGTCCAGATCGGCCCAGAATTGAGGTATTTCGGGGTAACGTGACCGGTATGCGCTTACAATGTCCCGGCACAACAGCGGCGTGAGAACGCCTTCGACAAACAACTTTGCCGTCGCCGGCTTCGCGCGCAAATTATTCATAAATTTAAGCGCCCCCATGCTGTAGCCCAAGCCGAGGATCGACTCTTTCCCGACTTGGCGGCGCGGGTCATGAAATGCCTTCACCTCAGGAGGCTCGTGCTTCCCGGGCTTGCGGACTTCGCAATGAAAGACTTGTTCCGATGCAAATGTTGAATAAATGTCTGCTTCGCGTTGAAAGCCGTCCAACAGTTCAGGCTGCTTTGCACACCACGCCAATACTCGGGCTTCGATTTGAGCGGCGTCGCCCACAACCAGCTTGCATCCGGAGCACGCTGCAAGCAGTTTGCGCATTTCAAGTCCGAATCCCTCTTTACCCAGGTTTTGTATATTAAATTTTCCGCCGCCCGTGAACCGGCCGGTGACCGCGCCCCAGTACTCCAGCACAATGGCGAGGAAGCCGCCGAGCGACGTGACGATGCGCCGAAGGGTTTCGAGTTTCTTGAGAAGTTGATTTTCTGATTTCTTTTTCACGCGGGCATTTGCAAGGTAAGCGACGACGGGATCGCTGTCTTCCAGCATCGCCTGCATCGCCTCGTCCTTCTTCGCAATCGCTGGAATCAATCCTCTTTTACCCGGCTTAAGCGGCACGAGCCGTCCGGTTCTAGCCAATGCGATTTCCAGCAACCGCGCAAACTCGCGGTCCTTGCTGATTTGCTCGGGGGTGGCACCTGTCTTGGAAAGCCAGTCGAGCGTTTTGCTCTTGATTTGTTGTTCAAGCTCTTGGATCCGCTGCATATCCACCGCCATGCTGCGCTCCGTAAACAAACGGATAGTGTGCATCATGATGGGGATTTCGATTTCCGGATTTGAAACCTCGGGTATGAGTTTCAGGGCCAGTTGATAGGTTATTTCCACATCGTTGCGTGCGTAATCTGCCAATTGTGCTTGCTGAACGGCGTTGGGTTCAAGCACTCCACACATGAAGTCCAGGTCGCCTTTCGCCGGCAGGCCGTAAAGCCCAGCAAGCGACTTGAGTGATGCGTCCGTGCCGCCACCAACATGTCTTCGTCCGTGAACGTGATACGTGAGCATTTTGGTGTCAATAAATTTGGCTGGGCGGATGTCAAACTTCTTGTTCAACACAAACAAATCAAAGTGTGCGTTGTGCACGACAACAACGGCGCGCTCAAGCGATGCGCCGTACTGTGTCTTTAATTCTTCCAGGGCGACGGTTACGTCAGTACGGAATTCGCAGCGGCCGTCCGGATGTCGGATCGCCAACCCGTGCGGATGAAACCGCGGATCAGCCACGTATTCGGGAATAGTCATCTTCCGGAGAGAAAAGTCGCGGTCGAAGTACGACTCGAAATCAAGGACCAACAGTGGTAGTGACATTAGATCAATCCTCCACGTTGCAGAATGTTTGCGGCATCGGCTTCGGTGTTGGTGGTGGCTGGTGCGGCTGGTGCAGCCGTCAGCGGAGGTGTGGGTGCAGTGGCGTCGCTGGCAGAATCGGTTGAAACGACTGGTGGTGGTGAACCCTTGGCTGGCGGCAGTTGTTCGTTGATCAGTTCCTTGCCGCGCATTCGGGAATCCGCAGTTTCAAATCGGAGCCCCCACTTGTTACCGTGGATTTTCACGCGACAGCGAATCGGCGGACTGTCGATTCCAAGGGTGTCGTTCCACGGCGCGGCTTCCAGATTGGCTTGGGCCAGCCGGCGAGCCTGCTTGATGGAATCGGCGTCATCAAGCGCCACGAACGTGGCGATGAGTTGCTTGATTGGTCCTGAATCGAGGTTCAGCCAACCGCGCGCGAACGTTGGGTCCTTGTCGAACAAAATGCGGTTGCCCGATTCGTTGCGGGCATAGCTGTAGATGGCCATCAGAAGCTCGGGATTGAGCCCGTCCTCACCATCGGCCAATGAGCCAAATCCGAGGGCGTCCGCGACACACGTCGGCTTAGAAGAAGGTGTAGTGGTGTTCACGACAGAGCCTCCAGGCGTGGGTTAAAATGCTGTTTGCGATGAATGCGTTTTCTGGTGTGCGATCCCGCCAGTCACAGGTGTCGCCCCCGGAGGTGTCCTTCCATCCGGGCACTTTTCGATGGAGCGTGATGCTGCGGGTCCGTCGAAGGAATTCAGCACTGGTTCTCAGATAATCTGGAAAACGAACGCAGGGCAAGAAAAAGGCTGCGCGGCAAGGCGTCTTGACGCGGTAATTGGCGAACAATGGCCTCCAGTCCACGAAGGCGCCCAATTGGAGAAAGTTTCCAAGCTTGTCGGGCAGCCGCGGAATTCTGCCCAACTCGTCGAACGTCAGGAACCGCTGCCCACTGGCCAAGACCATGCCGATGCCGCGGAAGAATTTCTCAGTATCATCGGTGGTCTCCACCTTGATAACATCCTCACCGAAGAAGCTGGCCGCGAGCCTGGGGGTTTCGCCTTTGCCCGATCCTGATGGCCCCGTCACTGCGAGGAATGGCGGCTGGCCGCCGCCCATCTCAGCACAAATCGCAGCTGCGATGCCGCCCATCAGGAACTCGCGATGAACACCTGGAAAATGAACCGCAAGTTTTTGAAACGCTTCATCCAGCGGCATTGGATCAGTAAGTAGTTCGATGGCATGTTTGGGGCCGGGCGGCACCATGAGTGGAATTACGCCCTCTGGATGGCGGAACAGAATTCCGCGATAGGGATGAACCGGAGTGTAGCCCTCTGGGTGACGGTATTTCAATTGTGCGCGCTTCACTGGATCAATTTTGATTAGGGATGCGCCATTTTTTGCCTTGATGACATATTGGCAATAAGGAAGTCCGTTGCAGAGGTCGTTATCGACCTTGGTTGGCTGGAGATCGGATGTGCGAAGCCAAAGGCCGCTGCCCAGCACCACGTCGAGATGCTCGTTGAAAACGTTTTTGATTCGTGGGTCAGTACCGTATTGATCCAGCAGGCCCAAACAGTATGCCTCCTTAAGGAGCCTCGCTCCCCGGTTTGGATAGAAGTGCTGCAATTCGTGTTGGGCGTGTGTCCAGTGAACACGCCAATCGACCAGATGCTTGAGATGCGTCGAAGCCGAACCCCCAAGAGCATTGGCAAGCGGGAAGACGCCCGGCTTGAGGTCCGGCGAGACAGAGACACCGTGGGATGCACAGCGGTGGCAAAAAACAATGTCCTGCAAGACCACGACGCACGCCTTGGCATCGGATCCTGAACTTGGATCAATGGGGCAAAGATCGTGGTCGAAGCGTTCGGCTCCAATCAGGCCGAGTTTCTCAAGCGCGGTCTGGCGGTCCTTGTCACACAGATGCCCAACCAGCCTTGACCTGAATTCGGATGGAGGCTCCACGGCACCGAACGAAACAGGTCCGCATTTTGCGCCCGGCATGTCCGAACGCGCAGACAGTGGATGACGCGTGTGATCGAGCAGCTCGACGTGGAATAAATCCGCCAGTGACATCGCCGCCGAGATGGCACGGGCGCGGTATGCCGGGCCGATGTAAATGAGTTTGAGTCCCGAACCGTGCGAGATCCAGTAGGCGTCCGGCTGAGGATGCACGGCAGACTCATATGCCGTCAATTGCTCTGGCGTCGGCTTGACGCGGAGGTGGTGTGTGTCGGCATCAACCACCAAGAACTGAGCGCCCACTGCCTCAATTATTGCGTCTGTTTCTACCGGCTGTTTAAGTAGCTGGCGCAGGTCCGGATTCTCAAGCGTCGCATGTTCCTCGCGGCCTTGGAACATCCGGCCCAGGCGCAGGTGGCCCCGGACCAGCCATGGATTGGGTTGCGTTGATTCCCCTGCGTCGGATTTGTCGGCGTTTGAATTATTAGCACCTTGATTCTGTTTTTCTGATGGTTCGGGTTGCAAAGGTACTATATCAATGGTAGTATCCATGTCGTGGTTTCTCCACGCCCCTTCATCATTGCGACCAAGCGGGATGACGGGGCGTTTTTACTAGGCGCGGGAAGTTTCTTGGCGGCAACAGGCCGCTTCAAGTTGCTGGCGGAATTCGAGTGTGTCACGGCCAAGGAGACGTGCGAGTTGGAGCACCTGTTCAGGCGTCCACGCGCGCCGGCCCAATAGGATTTCAGGATGGATCTTATCTAATCGTATCTGTGAAGTGACGCGATGCTCTGGTACGCCGAGAAGAGTCGTGACTTCGCCTGTTGAAAAACGCTGCATGGGTTGGCCTCCGGTGGCTACGAGGGGTGAAAAACCCCTCTGCTTCCGAAGACCGAAGCGCGAATTTTGAGGTCGTAATGCTACTTTTGGGGTCGTAAATCGCCCGGAAGGAATATTTCCCAAGAAACTCCATGGGCTGGGCAATATTTAAAATATGAACGACGTTTTACCGAAGAAAGCTGCTTGCTTAGTTTCGGCAAGCCTCCTTTACTAATGTTTTTGACTGCTGCTTTGATCGCCTTAGATACAGCATCATTCGCCTTTTTCATAGTAGAACTTGAGTCACTAGCTTTTTTAGTGTGAGGATTAGTTAACCTTTTTATTTCTTTTAAACAAGTCTCTACCTCTTGCTGCCACCACTTTATTTCAGGTTCGTCGTGGTTCTTCTTTGCCCGCTCAAGTTCGAGTTGTGAATCTTCGAGGTTGTGTTTTGCATCTTGCAAATCGAGATCCTCAATGCCTTGTTGTTTGTGAGGACGAGAATATTTTTTTCCGCTGAATGTTCGCGTTTTGGAAACATCCACTGCTATTGATTCTACTGCTGATTGAAGCTGAAAAGCCGAAAAATCTTGATTTGCATTGCGAATAAGGTAGCCTAGATAGCGCATTCCCAAGGTATCTTCAACATAGCCCTGTTCATCATCAAAATGGAGTTGCCACTGTCGTCCCTGCCATAAGAAGCAAGGTTTTAAATGCTGAATTCCGTGCGACAGTGGATTTTGGATAAGCTTGATTGGATTAAAAGTTCCCAACGATAGATCCGTAGCATGCGCCGATTCTTGTTTAGTGGCCAAATATGCCGTTGCCCAACGTGGAATAGCAGTTTCATCAAAGCCGTGCCGACGAAGCCGCCGCAAGACACTGCGAATTGCCTTTTGTGCTGATTCAGGCTCGGACTGTTCTGCTTTAAGCCATGCAAAAACAGGATTGAGTTCTAAAAAAAAATCCGCCGCGGCCGGAAGTTCAGACATGACTGCTTGTAGTACATTTTGGACTATGAAATATGCGTGCTCAATACAATCCTTGCGCTTGTCATTGGGCGCAGTCTTCGCTGACAGTTGATTACCAATAAACTCAAGGTGTTCCTTAAGCACGTCCGCTAAAAGTCCGTCGTCTTGGATTAGTGACTTGGCAGAAGCCCCGACCGCATCATTGGTGAGCGTTGCACAATATGCCTCAAAGCCGGCGTCTACTTCCGCAGCATTGGAGTCTTTGAGCGCGGCCGCCAAGAACGCCTCGTAACGCGGGTCGTCACCCTTTAATATGCTGATTGCATGTCGCTTCTCTTCATCTTTCATTGGTGCCCCCTTTCGTCCGGCAGCCGTCCGGCACACGTCCGGCATATTTACATCCCTGTCCGGCACCGTTCGGCACGTCCGGCAGGATTTTTGACTATACTATTAGCAGTTTTATCGTGGTTGTCATCTACAGTTTCTTCCTGCGCCCGAAAATACATCTATTGCAAAAATTAAAAAGAGGGTTGGGGAATTTCCTGCCGGACGTGCTGTACGTGCCGGACCTCCGTACGCAATTTGCCGGACCGCTGCCGGACGTATGCCGGACGGCGTATTGGAATGGTTTTGAGGTAAAAGATTAGGTATTTGTATGGGATAAGGTTTAGTGAAAGACGAATTACAGCCGCCGAGCTAATCAAACGCTTGGTTCGGTTTTCATTTCAACTTAGCCGTTCTTAGAGTTCACGCCCCGGCAAACCCACCTACTTGCCGGGCGTGAGCCCGGCCTGTCTTGTCACATCTCTCTTCATTTCAATCATCCGCCTTTTTTCCGCCCTCTTTGCCGAGGCGTGAACTCTTCCGGCACATCCCAGAAGGAGTTCACCAATGCAACTGACTCAGACCGACATCGCTACCGCCTTTGAATCGCTGCTTCCCGAACTCGAACGCCGTCTGAATTTGAACGCTCGCCGTTACACGGATGCGGCCGAAGCGTTCCAAGAAATGCTGGCCAGTTCGTGGGTCAACTTCCAACAAAAAGCCAAACACGGCTCGCTGCTCAACGCATGTGCTTTGGCGTGGATCGCGCGCATCCGCCTCCAGGCCGGGCGCGTTTTGTGTGGTTATTCGGCGGCCGACGCACTGGCAGAAAAAACCGTCCGAAGCGGTCGTTCCCGCGTGCTGTCGCTGTCGCAAATGACCACAACCAAGCCGCGCTGGAAGCTCGCTCCCGGCGAAATCCGGCGCATTACGTTGGCGCTATCCTCTTGTGAGCATGCGCGTCCTCTGGACAGAGCAGCAGTGCGTTTGGACTGGGCGGCCCTGGCGGAACGCTTGGATAGGCGGCTGCGCGTGATTCTCGAAGGGTTGGCCGTGGGTGAGTCGAAAAGCTCTTTGGCCAAAATCCTAAAAGTCACATGTGGAAGGATTTCGCAGTTGCTGGCCGTCCTGAAGCGCGAGATCGTTTCGTTCTTCGGGGAGAACTTGCCGGACTCTTGCTGGTGAGACGGTCCTATGATTTCAATCAGCGAAAGCGCGCGCGTTATTTGTTTGTCAGGGACGTGCTCGCGGATTTCCGCGGGCACGTCCAGTTCGCCCCTCGCCAAAAATTCAGCCAGCCGCTGAAAACACCCTCCAGACAGCTTTTTCACGGAAACAATGTCAAAAAGGAGATTTGAACCGTGCTCGTGCTCAACAAGGCCATCTTTTTCGGCTTTCCTATCCGCGCGCGTTCGATAATCTTCCCCACACCACGAGGCTTCTCAACCTCTATAATTCATTCCCTGCGACCGGGAATGGGCAAGGAGCATTTACTTTTTCGGAGTCCGTTCATGCGCCATGGTTTAACTCTCGTTTCAACGCTGGCGCCCGTAGCGAAAAGCGCACGCGCGGCAGCCAGCGGCTCTTCCTTTCTGGATTGGGTGGATTCACGCTAGACCGACGTTCCAATGCGCCATTAGCTTCACGCGCTTTGCGCAAGAGCAACGGCACCTGCCTACGGCGCGCCGAATTGCAACTCTGCGTCGCTTAGCGACACTCCAACAGCCGGCTCGTAGTCCGTTGTTTCCTCACTACGAAATGTTTCGAACTGTTTTGTCTCTTCAATTCGCCGGATGAGCAGGGTGGAGCGGTCGATCCAAAGCCTCAGGGGTGAATGCTCCGCGCGCTCGGGCCGTCGCCCGACAAGGGCAATGGTCTCCTGGATGCGTTTCTCTTCCTCGGCCGGGTCAATAGGAATCGGTGGAAAGCGGCCAGAGAGGCGGCAGCAGTCTCCTCCGCCGAGCGTCTCGTCGCCGAGCGACATTAGTTCCGCCAATTCAGTCAATCGCCGACCGCCGACACGGTCCGGCATCAGCAGGTCGGGAATCGTGTGGGCGGAGCCGCCGGAGACTCCAGTCGCTCCAGCCAAGGCAAGCGCGACGGAGGCGGGCTCCTGAACTCCACGCTTAATATCCCACCACGTCCGAACCAATTCTCCATCAGCCCAAACAATGTAACGCTGCCACGGATCTTTCGCTTTGAACCGGCTTCTGAATTCGAAGCGGAAGCGATCCGGACGATGGAATGCCGTGGTGAATGGCCTCACCGAAATGCGGGGCGAACAGTCGTCCGGGTAGATGAAGCGTGTGGTGACCTGACCGGAATCGAGGTACGTCGCACAGGCAGCGTACACCTGGGACACGGCTTCGAGGATTTGCTGCGGATACATTATGAGTCAGTCTCCTTCTTCCGCCCCGCCCGCCACGCAATCCACCTCTCGCACACGAACCACACCGCGAGAAGAATCGCGAGGGCGACGTATAAATCCGCAAAAATAAAAAAGGAATCATAGACAAGCTTTCGCTTCTTTCCCGCGATGAAGATATCGCCAGACCATGCCGCATTAAACGGCCATCCGTACATCGTTTCTAAGATAACGACGTCTCCGGCTCCATACGAAGCTCTAAAAGGACTGGCGTCTTCTGGGTGCCACACACAACCCAGAGCCTCCCTTGCTCTCGGTGTCACATTCCCCCAAATAATCCCCCCCGCCGCAAACATCAGCACCACCGCCGTGCTCAGATGCACTTGCAGCCATTTCATTTTGAATTTTGAATTTTTCATTTTGCATTGCGCCGTTCAGCTCAACACCACGCTCACCACCGCGCTCCACGGCCCCGGCTCGCCGGTCGTGTTCACCCACCGCGCCAGATAATAAAACGTCTTCCCCGCATTCGCCGGGTCTTCAGTGAACGTGAAACTCGTCTTCGTCTGAATATTCAGCGGCGTCATCCCCGCGCTGGTCACCGGCGGCGTCCCGCCAATCTGCTCGAACAATTCAAAGCCCTGATACCCCGCCGGCTTGGCGTGCGAGTGGCTGTCGGGCGCGGCCGAATCGTGGACCACGAAACGGATCGTGCCGTGCAGCGGGCTGGACACGTTCAAAATCGGCTCCGTCGCCGGCGGCGGATTGGGCGTGCGCGTCGAGTCGTGCACGGGCAGCCCGGCGCTCTCCAGCATCGCGTCGGTCACGCCCGGAAAAGCCTGAATGATCGCGTTGAACAGCCGCGCCATCGCCACCGCCGCCGCGATCGCCACGTTCTTGGTGTTGACCCCCGCGTGAAACGCCGTCTCCAAAGGCGGCAGCGCATCGACGGCCACAATCGCCGCGTTCAAAGCGGTTTGAAACGCCGTGGCCTGAGTGCCGGTCAACCCCCAATCCGTCGGCGTGCTGCTGATCGCCGAATTCAACTGCGTCAAAAAAGTGATCTTCGCCGCGTCGGTGCTGGGGATGAAATC
>Ga0209579_10001551_pt1 | contig 18827 bp, 16 predicted proteins | sample Coa_R1_2_FD_187152 | JGI IMG/M metagenome (GOLD analysis project Ga0209579, IMG submission 187152) | Surface soil microbial communities from Centralia Pennsylvania, which are recovering from an underground coalmine fire - Coalmine... | ecosystem: Environmental > Terrestrial > Soil >... | reverse complement strand
GCCGGTCATCCCCAACAATCCGACCCGCAAGCACCGCTATCCCTTCGATCCGCAGGCCTACAAACTGCGCAACCTGATCGAGCGCATGTTCTGCCGCCTCAAAGACTGGCGCCGCATCGCCACCCGCTACGACAAGCTCGCCGCCAACTTCGCCGCCGCGGTGACCCTCGCCGCCATCGTTATCTGGTGGTTATGATTGAGTCTGGAACCTAGAGCGGCGTCCAATCAGGTTGAATCGCCCCCTAATCGTCTGGCCGGGCTTGTCCCGTGGGCCTTCAGCCCACGGACTTGATCCGTGGGCATCCACGTGGATCCCCGGGACAAGCCCGGGGATGACGACAGGAGGGTGATCGAACTTCAATGGATTCCGCGCTAGGCGCCGCCGCGGCCGCTCCTCAGCGGTCGCTGACCAGCGGCAGGCCCTCCTCGCGGCGGATGTCGTTGATGATCTGCAGCACCCGCTCGCGGTAGGGGCGGTATTGCACGCCGAATTCCTGCACCAGCCTGGTGTTGTCGATCAGGTAATTGCCCGAGAGTTCCTTGCCGCCCGTCTCCTTGTCGAAGGTGATCTGCGCGTCCGGCAGGAATTCGCGCACGAGATCGGCCAGATCGCCCATGCTGATCGTCTGCCCGCCGGTGTTGTAGACCGTATGCTCGGGCTTATCCTTCATGATCACGCGCGCGAAGATTTCGGCGATCTCTTCGACATGGATCGGGCAGCGCATCGCATCCTTATAGGGAAACTTGACCGGCTTGCCGCGCGCCGGCGTCGTGATGCAGAACACATGGTCGACCGAGCCGACGATCTTGTCCGGGCCCGTGACGTTGGCCGGGCGGATCGTCGTGATCTCCATGCCGTGCTTGTCGCGGTAATCCTGCGCCTGCCATTCGTTGAAGATCTTGTGCATCGCGTATTGCACGTGGCCGTGGCGGAAATCCTCTTCGGTGACGATCCGCTCGCCATAGAATTTCTGTTCGCCCGACACCGCCAGCGAACTGGCGTAGGCCACCCGGTTGACCCCGGCGAGCCGCGCCGCCTCGAAGCAATTGTCCATGCCCAGCACGTTGAGCTTGAAGGCGACGCGCGGCGGCAGATCGCTGCCGATATAATAAGCGAGGTTGATGACCCGGCTCGGCTTCACCGCGCTCATCACCCCCATGACGTCGTCGAACTGGCTGACGTCGCCGCGGATGACCCGCACCTGCTTACCCAACTCGGAATAATCGGCGGTCTGCGGGTTCATATCCATGCAGGCGACTTCCTCGCCGCGCTTGGCCAAGAGCGGGACGAGGCGGCGGCCGATAAAGCCGGTGCCGCCGATGATCAGGGTCGACATGAGCGCTTCCTCCCCGGGGGACGCCTTGCGGCGGGATCGAATTGCCCGGCGAGGTTAGCCCCCGCCCGGCCGCGCCGCAACGGCAGCGCCCGGCGCGCCAGCTATGCCGCAGCGCGTTCCAGCGCCGCCCGGTCCCAGCCGGCGAGATCGGCCGCCGCCTGGTAGGTCGCCTGCAGGAAATCGAGCAGCAATTCGGCCGGCGCCGCGGCGCCGCGCACCGCCGAGTAGGGCAGGATGAACTCGCCGACATCCTTGGCGTAGAACGCGCCCGGCGGGCCGGAAGCGGCCTCGGCGAAGCCGGCCGGCTGCGGGTAGGCGTAGCAATAAAACGCGGCTTCGCCAAAGCCGCCATTGCCCGGCCAGAAGCCGCAGCTGCTGACTTCGTGCGAATAGGCCTCGCGGTTGACCCGGTCCGGGATCATCGGGTTTTTGGGCGGCGGCGGCGCCGGGCGCCCGGAAAACCGGGTGACCGCGAGATCGAAGCTGCCCCAGAAGAAATGCACCGGGCTCGCCTTGCCGAGAAAACCGGCGCGAAACGCCTTCAGCACCTGATCTACCTGGGAGAGAACACGCCAGAAGCGGTTCACCCAATCAGGCTCGTAGGCGGCATGCAGATGATCCTGCTCGAAGGGGATCGGGTCGGCGATCTCGACCGGCGTCGTCCAGATGCGCGTCGCCAGATCGAGCGCGCGCAGCCGCCCGGTCAGCTCCTCATAGAACTGCGCGACCGAGCACGGCGTCAGCGCGAAGCAATCGCCCCGCCCGTCGCTGGCGGCAATCAGCAACTGGTGGCCGATAAAGTCGAAATCGATCTGGAAACTGCGCCCGCCATAGGGCATCGGCGAGGTCGTCAGGCCCCGCGACGTCAGGTAAAGCGGCACATGCCACCAATGGTTCGCCGCCGGCGCGTGCGCCATGCGGATCTTGCCGACGATCTGGGTCCACAGATGCAGCGTGGCGCAGCTGTCGTGCCACGCCGCGTAGTCGAGCGCCGGCCACTCAGCGTCATCGGATGCCATCGGCCTACTCCCGCAGGTCTCGTGCGAGCATATATCGCGCGACCGGGGTCAGGCCGCGACCCATTACGACGAGAGCGGCGGCCCGCCCTCGCGGGCACTATATTGGAATGATTCTAATGCTGCGTGGGGTTCGGCCGCGGTTCGCTCGCCGCGCCAGCTCGGAGGCGGATGATCACGTCGACCCGGTGGATCGCGGCGCCGGCGGGCGGCGTCGGCAGCTGCCCGACCGAGATCATGTCGCACGGGATATCCTGCAGCATGCCGCTCGATTCGCAGAAGAAATGATGGTGGTCGTCGGTGTTGGTGTCGAAATAGCAGCAACCCGGCTCGACCACGACCTCGCGCAGGATGCCGCACGCGGTGAACTGATGCAGCGTGTTGTAAACGGTCGCGAGCGAGACCGGCATCGCAGCGGCCCGCGCCTCGTCGTGCAGCTGCTCGGCCGTAACGTGCCGGTTGCCGCTTTCCAGCAGCAGCCGCGCCAAGGCGATGCGCTGGCGGGTCGGCCGCAATCCGGCGGCGCGCAGGCGCTGAACGATGGCCGAGGGGAACGAGAGCGCGTTATTCATGAAGGGGATATGGGTTGCGACCCCGCGCCAGACAACGCTTCGCGGTGCGAATCGCCGCGCCGTGCACAAGGGAGCCGGCAACCCGTCTTCCCTTGCGCGGGAAGACGGGGCCAGTTCGGTCGGCGGACGCCGGGGGGCGTCCGCCGCGAGCGGTCTACAGGTTCGCCTGAAAATCGGTGTAGTTGCGAACCTTCTTGTAGATCTGCAGCCGATTGCGCTGGCTGTCGGCGACGATGACGCTGTCGCTCTTCGGGTCGAAATCGACCGCGGTCGGGAAGCAGAACCGCCATTGCGGCTCGAGGCTCTTAACCCGCCGGCGCGCCTTCATCATGTCGGGGTTGGCGTCGACGCTCTGCTTGCCCCACTTCGACAATTCGTGCGCGTCGCCGATCAGCGTCGTGATCGGGCCACCCTCGGAATCGAACACGCAGATCCGGTGGTTGCCCCAATCGCAGACATAGATGTCGCCGTCGCTGTCGACCGCGACATCGGTCGGATGGTTGAACTGGTCGGTGCGCGGCAGCCCGGCCTTTTCGCTCTCGCCGGCGATAAACGGCCCGAGAGTCGTCACCGCGTAGGAATTGTCGGGTTCCGCCAGCGCGCCGTAGGAGCCGATGCACATCAGGCACTTGCCCTGCGGCGACAGCTTCTGGACGCGATGGTTTTTCCAGTCGGCGACCCAGATGTGGCCATCCTTGTCGATCGTGATGCCCCACGGCTGGTTGAACTCGCCCGGGTTCTTGCCGGGTCCGCCGCATTTGCCGAGGAACTTGCCGTCCGGGCTGAACACCTGCAGCCGGTTGTTGCCGCTGTCGACGACGACCAGATTGCCGTTGGCCTCGACCGCGAGCCCGGCCGGACGAGAAAATTCGCCATCACCGCTGCCCGGCTTGCCGATCTTGCTGATGAACTTGCCGGCGGTGTCGAACACCGAAATCGTGTTGGTCCACTCGTCCGAGCAGTAGACGCGGTCGCGCTGGTTGTCGACCGCCACGCCGAACGGCCACACCGACTTGCCTTCTTCGCCTTCGCCGTATTGGAAGAACTCGGCGAGCAATTCCTCTTCGTCGGGGCCTCCGATCTTCACGTGATTGACGCGCATGCCGAAGTTGTTTTCGTTGCCGCGATTGGCGGTATAGATATTGCCGTTCTTGTCGAGGCACATGCCCTGCACGTAATTGAAGCCGGTGCCGGTCGCGGCGCCGCGACCAATGGCATGGCTCCAGTCGTAGACCCGTCCGCGGGCCACCGTTGTCAACGGCATCGCTTCCTCCTATTCGATCCAAGACCCTCGGCCTTCCGGGGGTGGAAGGCCCATTGATTTTCTGCCCTTGTGGCGTGCCTCCTCCCTCGCGGCTTGCGCCGCAGGGAGGAGGCGCCGGCCGGCTTCCTAGTTCAGGAAGGCCGGCTGTTCGAACGTGCCGTTGACGATCGGGGCCGGATTGAGCTTCAGCCACTTCTCGAGGATCGTCGAGTAGACGCTGCGGAAGTCCATGTTCGGGTTGAGATCGCCCTGCACGAGCTTGCCGGCTTCAAGCGACGGCATCTCGCCGTAATGCCCGCCCTTGACCTTGTCGCCGAGCACGAAGGCGACACCCCCGGCGCCGTGATCGGTGCCGGAGCCGTTGTCACGCACGCGCCGCCCGAACTCGGAGAACAGCAGCATGATGACGTTCTCGGACTTGTTGTGCTCGCGCAAATCCTTGAAGAACGCCTCGACGCCGCCGCTGACCGCCGACCACAGCGCGTTGTGCGCCGGGGCTTCGCCGGCATGGGTGTCGAACGTCGAGTGATCGCAGTAGAAGATGCGGCTGCCGATCTCGGCGATGTGCGTCTGGGCGATACCCTTCAGCTTGCGGGCGATCGGCGTGTTTGGATACTGCACGGTCGAAGAATATTTCTCCGGCGCCACCTTGATGATGTCCTCGCCCTTCAGCGAGTCGATCGCGGTTTCGCTGAGATAATCCATCACCGGGCCCGAACCGATCGCCGAGCTGTACATCTTGGCGAAGCGGTCGAGCACATGGGCGCGCTCGTTGCCCTGGACCTGCGGCAGGAAGCCGTAGCGCTCCAGGGGGCCGGCGACGCAGGCCACCGGCACGCCGGGGGCGACCAGCGAGCGCGGCAGGCTCGGGCCCATGCTGACGACCTGGACGACGTTTTCCTTCTTCGGGTCGTATTCGCGCGCGACGCGCCCGAGCCAGCCCTCGGTGCCGACCTTCTCGGGCTCGCAGGTGTGCCAGATATCCATCGCCCGGAAGTGCGAGCGCGGCGAATCCTTCCACCCGACGCCATGCAGCACCGCGAGCTTGCCGTCATCCCAGAACGACTTCATCGGCGACATGTATTTCGGGATGCCGTAATCCTTGTCGAGGTGGACGATGTCGTCTTCCGAGATCCCGACCGCCTTGCGGTTGTCGCGGTACAGCGGATTGTTATACGGGATCACCGAATTCAAGTAGTCGTTGCCGCCGGTCAGCTGCAACACTACGATGCACGGATCGTTGTTTGCCATGGTTGGTTACTCCTTGTCCGATTCTGTTGAGCCCAGGTGATCAGGCGAATTGATACTCGCGGGTGGCGACGATCAGCTGCAGCATCTGGCCGACATGCTGGTCGGACGCTTCCGAACTGCCGTTGCTCCAGGAGATCTGGCCCCACTCGTTGGCCTGCGACAGCAGCTGCTGCTTGGTGTCGCCGCTGACCCGAACCGGCCCCAGATAGTCGAGACAGCCATCGACCAGCTGCTCCGGGGTCAATGTCCCCTTCGCCTTCAGCCGGTTGATGATGCCGCGCACGCCCGGCGCCGAGGTGTCGCCGATCTTCTCCGCCATGAAGTTGATGCGGGCCATCAGGGAGCCGGAGTTGATCCACTCCTTGCCGGTGTGCCAGCCCTCGACCGAGGGCGGGTTCAACAGATCCTGGCCCATGTAGGCGGTGTTCATCGACAGTTCGCCATAGCCCGGCTTCGGGATCTCGTAGCCGCCGACAAGGCGCAGCGTCGAGACCACGACCTCGGCCGGCGACTTGACGTGCTGGAAGCGGGCGTTCTTGAACCAATCGGAGTTGAACACAACCCGCAACACCGCACGCATGTCGAATTTGGAGTCGCGGAACGCCCCGACCATCTCGTCGATCGCCTGCGGGTTGGTCGGCGGCTCGATCGGCCAGGCGGGCACCTGCGGCTCGTCGGCGACGAAGAAGTTGTAGAGGTGCCGGCAGATGAACTTGCCGCAAGCCGGCTGCTGCACGACGATGTCGAGGATGTCCTCGCCGTTGAAGCGGCCCTTGTGCCCGAGGAAGACTTTCTCGCCGTCGTCGTGGTCTTCCGGCCGGTACTCGAACTTCCAGGGGAAGCGGCCATAGGGCAGGCGCGGGATCTTGGTCTCGAAGGTCCAGCCGGTGAAGGCGCGCGAGCATTCGCGCACGTCGGTCTCGGTGTAGTTGCCGGCGCCGAGGCTGAACAGCTCGAGGAGCTCGCGGCCCCAGTTTTCGTTGACCGCGGTGCCGTGGTTCTGCTGGTTGTCGAGCCAGAACATCATCGTCGGGTTGGTCGACACCAGCGACAGGAGCTCACGGTAGTTGCCCATGCCGTGCTCGCGGAACAGCTCGATCTGTTCCAACAGCTGGTCGTAATTGTCGACCTTGGAATTGCCGGTGGCGAAAACATGGTGCCAGAACAGCGCCATCTTCTCTTCGAGCGGCCGCTTGGTGTTGACCAGGTAATAGAGCCAATTGACGTTGCCCATCGGCGGCTGGCCGCCCGGCAGCAACGAGGCCGGCTGGTAGCGCAGCAGCGTATAGGCATCGACCGCCGGCTGCGTCTCGGGGTGCAGCAATTCCTCGACGGTCGCTTCGTAGCCCTTGGCGACGCGCGCCTCGAGCTCCTCGCGGGTCGCCCCGAAACCGGCTCGCCGCATCAGATGGGCCATCAACTCGATGTCGTCTTGATATGCCATGCTCTGGCCTCCTCCCAGGAATGAAAAGCAGTTCGTCAGCGCCGCGCGCTCGTCGCGCCGAAGCCGCACGAAAGAGGCGGCAGCGGTTTGCGATTCTCGGAATCGATCATCCGTCCCCCGGTATTCCTGGAACGGGCGGTCGCGGAATTGCGGCCGGGCCGACGCGATGTGCCGATTAGAAATCAGGCAACGCCGCGAGTCAACAGATCAGAAAAATTCCAAACTAGATTGGTAGTTCGCTGCCGTCCGCGGCGCTGTTCGCCGCTTCCGAGACCACCCGGACGATGACCTCGACGCGGTGGATCGCGGTGCCGGCGGGCGGCAGCGGCAGCCCGCTGACGACGACGCTCTCGCCCGGGATGTCTTGCAGCACGCCGCTCGCTTCCCAGAAGAAATGATGGTGGTCGTCGATGTTGGTGTCGAAATACGAGCGCCCCGGCTCGACCACGACCTCGCGCAGCAGGCCGGCGTCGGTGAATTGGTGCAGCGCGTTGTAGACCGTCGCCAGCGACACCGGGATCGCGGCGGCCAGCGCTTCGCCATGCAGCTGCTCGGCGGTAACGTGGCGATCGCCGGCGAGGAACAGCAGGCTCGCCAGCGCCAGGCGCTGGCGCGTCGGCCGCAGCCCGACGAGGCGCAGACGTTCCAAGGCGTTCGATGCGGCTTCCCGATGCGGCATGCTCAAGTTATAGGCGCGTGCGCGCGGAAAATAAAGCGCGACGGTGTCACCGTCCTGTAACCTTCGATCAATCGCCGGTTTGCAGCCGCTCGACCAGCTCATTGACGCTCGGCACATAGCCGTTGGCGTAGAACGGGTCGGAAGCGAAGCGGTAGGCGTTGTGGCCGGCGAACATCAATTGGAACTCGACATCGTCGGAGTGGCGGATCGCCTGCAATGTCTTCTGGATGCAGAAGCTGCGCGGGTCGGCCTTCTTGCCGGTCGAGGCGGTCTCGGTCTGCGCCCAGTTGGAGAACTGGCAGGCGCTGAGGCAGCCCATGCAGTTGATCTGGTCGCGGCGGATCTCGAGGGCGCGCGCCGGGGTGACGAAGATCAGCGTCGAATCCGGCGTGCGCAGCGCCTCGGTAAAGCCGGCGGCGACCCAGCCTTGCGCCGACTCGCGATCGTGCACGGTCAGATAGACGAGGCGCCCGCGCGCCCCGACATGGAACGGCGCGAGGTGCTCGCCGACCGGCTCGACGGTGAAGGCGACCTGGTGCTCGGAGCGCTCCTGCAACTCGCCGAGGAAATCGTTGCGCACGGCCGAGGAATAAAACCCGGTCGGGCTGAAGCGGTTGAGCAGCACGTCGCCTTCCTGCAAGGTCAGCAGCCGGCGCTTCCAGGCATCCGAGATCGGGCTTTCGCGGGTCAGCAGCGGCCGCGTGCCGAACTGGAAGGCCACCGGCCCCAGTTCCGGGTTGTCGATCCAGTCGGCCCACTCGCGCAGGCACCACACCCCGCCGGCCATGAATATGGGCGTGTCGGCGAGGCCGAACTCGCTCATCAGGCTGCGCAATTCGCGGACCCGCGGATAGGCCGGCTCGGGCCGCGCCGGGTCTTCGCTGTTGGTGATGCCGTTATGCCCGCCGGCGAGCCACGGGTCCTCGTAGACGACGCCGCCCAGCCAATCGCAGAATTTGTGGTAGGCGCGCTTCCACAGCGCGCGAAAGGCGCGGCCGGAGGAGACGATCGGGTAGTAATAGACCCCGTAGCGCGCCGAGATCTCGGCGATCCGGTAGGGCATGCCGGCGCCGCAGGTGACGCCGTGGATGAGCCCGCGCGCCCCTTCCAGGACGCCGTGCAGGATGCGCTCGGCCGCCGCCATCTCCCACAGCACATTCATGTGGATGCGGCCCTGGCCGTTCGAGCGTTCGTAGGCGACGCGCGCCTGCTGGATGCCGCCGGCGATCGCGTAGGCGATCAGCTCCTCGTGGCGCTCGCGGCGGGTGCGGCCGAAATAGAGCTGCGGGATCGGCGCGCCCGCCTCGTTGTAGCTGTCGGCGTTGACGCCGGAGAACGTCCCGACCCCGCCCGCGGCGGCCCAGGCGCCCGAGCTCTCGCCGTTCGAGATCGAGATGCCCTTGCCGCCCTCGACCAGCGGCAGCACCTCGCGACCGGAGATCACGATCGGATTGAGCGGTTTCACGGGATCGCTCCTTGCCGCATCACAGCCGGGCTTTGACCCAGGTTAAACTTTGAGGAGTATATCGGGAGCATCGCAAAAAACGGAAGTGACGCCCCAACCAAAGAGCAGGCGCGCCCGCGCCGGGTCGTTGACCGTATAGGCCGCCAATTGGTAGCCGGCGGCGCGGATCTCGGCAACCCGCCGCCGCCGCAGGCGCCGGTGGTCGGCGCCGACCACCGCGCAGTCGAGCCGCGCGGCGATCCGCGCCCAATTGCGCGGCACCAGGCGAAAGAGGATCCCGAGCGGCACGTGTGGCAGAAGGGCGCGCGCCGGCAGCGCCATCGGCTGAAAGCTCGACACCAGCACCGTCGGCGGCCGGCCCTGCCGGCGCAGCGCTGCGGCGACGGCGGCCGCGCTGGCGTATTCACGGCCGCGATCGGCCTTGATCTCGATGTTGGCGCCAAGCCTGAGTTCGCTGCACAGGGCGAGCGCCTCGTCGAGCGTCGGCACCCTCTCGCCGGCGAAGGCGGGGCTGAACCGGCTGCCGGCGTCGCATTCGCGGACCGCCGCCAGCGGCAGCGCCGATATCAGGCCGCCGCCGGTCGTCGTGCGCTCGAGGCGCGAATCGTGGCACAGCACCAGCGCGCCGTCCGCCGTCAGGCGCACATCGAACTCGACCCAGGCGCAGCCGAGCGCCTTGGCCTCTCGCAAGCCGGCCAGCGTATTCTCCGGCGCGCGCGCCGCCGCGCCGCGGTGGCCGATCACCGGCGCCAGCGGCAGTGGGGCTGTGCGTCCTTCGAGACGCGCCCCTGCGCGGCGCTCCTCAGGATGACGAACATTTGTGTGTGGCATCAAAGGCTTACGTCAGCCTGAGGAGCCCGCAAAGCGGGCGCCTCGAAGGACGCGCCGCGGCCCGGCCAAGGTTTCGGCCCGGTGCAGCCCGGTCCTCGAAAGCCGTCAGAACGCGGCCTGCGCCGGTTCCGGCTGGCGGCGGGCGGGGCCGAGGTCCTCGCCGGTCTGCTGGTCGACCTGGCGCATCGAGAGCTTGACCTTGCCGCGGTCGTCGAAGCCCAGGACCTTGACCTTGACCGGGTCGCCGACCTTGACGACGTCGGCCACCTTGCCGACCCGCTGCGGCGCCAGCTCGCTGATGTGAACGAGCCCGTCTTTCGAGCCGAGGAAGTTCACGAAGGCGCCGAAATCGACGACCTTAACCACCTTGCCGTTGTAGATGACGCCCAATTCCGGCTCGGCGACGATGCCGCGGATCCACTCGATCGCCGCCTTGGAGGCGCCGGCATCGACCGCCGCGACCTTGATCGTGCCGTCGTCGTCGATGTCGATCTTGGCGCCGGTCACCTCGGTGATCTCGCGGATCACCTTGCCGCCCGAGCCGATGACCTCGCGGATCTTGTCCTTGGGGATCGAGATCGTGGTGATGCGCGGCGCGTTCTCGCTGACTTCCTCGCGCGCCCCGGTCAAGGCTTTCGCCATCTCGCCGAGGATGTGGGCGCGGCCGGCCCGCGCCTGGTCGAGCGCGACCCGCATGATCTCCTCGGTGATCGAGGTGATCTTGATGTCCATCTGCAACGCGGTGACGCCGCGCTCGGTGCCGGCCACCTTGAAGTCCATGTCGCCCAGATGGTCCTCGTCGCCGAGGATGTCGGACAGGACAGCGAAGCCCTCGGGCTCCTTGATCAGCCCCATCGCGATGCCGGCGACCGGGCTCGCCAGCGGCACCCCGGCGTCCATCAGCGCCAGCGAGGCGCCGCACACGCTTGCCATCGACGAGGAGCCGTTGGATTCGGTGATCTCGGAGACGACGCGGATCGTATAGGGAAAGCTCTCCTTCGACGGCAGGAGCGGGCGCACCGCGCGCCACGCGAGCTTGCCGTGGCCGATCTCGCGCCGCCCGGGCGAGCCCATCCGCCCGGCTTCGCCGGTCGAGTAGGGCGGGAAGTTGTAATGCAGCATGAAGTTTTCGCGGTACTCGCCCTCCAGCGCGTCGATGATCTGCTCGTCCTGCCCGGTGCCGAGCGTCGCGACGACGATCGCCTGGGTCTCGCCGCGGGTGAAGAGGGCCGAGCCATGCGCCCGCGGCAACAGCCCGACCTGGCATTCGATCGGCCGCACCGTCTTGCCGTCGCGCCCGTCGATCCGCGCCTCGCCGCGAATGATCGCGCCGCGCACGATCTCCTTTTCGAGGTCCTTGAAGAGCTTGAGCGCGAGGGTGCGCTCGGCCTCGTCGTCGAACATTAGGGCGGCGCTCGCCTTGGCGGCGTCGATCCGGTTGCTGCGGTCCTGCTTGCCCTGCGCGCGGTAGGCGGCCGCGATATCGGGTCCGACCGCCTCGCGCAGCCGCCCTTCGATCGCCTTCTTGTTGGCCGGCGGCTCGGCGAGGCTCCACGGCTCCTTGGCGCAGGTCTCGGCCAATTCGATGATCGCGTCGATCACCGGCTGGAAGCCCTTGTGGCCAAAGGTCACCGCGCCGAGCATGACCTCCTCGGACAGCTCCTTGGCCTCCGATTCGACCATCAGGACGCCCTCGCCGGTGCCGGCGACAATCAGATCGAGCTTTGAGCGCGGCAGATCGTCGAGCGTCGGGTTCAGCACGTACTGCCCGTCGATGTAGCCGACCCGCGCGCCGGCGATCGGCCCCAAAAACGGGATGCCCGACAGGGTCAGCGCCGCCGAACTGCCGACCAGCGCGACGATGTCCGGGTCGTTCTCCAGATCGTGGCTCAGAACGGTGCAGACGACCTGCGTCTCATTAAGAAAACCGGGGACGAACAGCGGCCGAATCGGCCGGTCGATCAGCCGCGAGGTCAGCGTCTCCTTTTCCGAAGGCCGGCCCTCGCGCTTAAAAAAACCGCCGGGGATCTTGCCGGCGGCAAAGGTTTTTTCCTGGTAGTTGACCGTCAGCGGAAAGAAATCCTGGCCCGCCCGGGCGGTTTTCGAGGCGACCGCGGTGCACAGCACCGTCGTTTCGCCGTAGGTCGCCAGCACCGCGCCGTCAGCCTGGCGCGCGATCTTGCCGGTCTCCAGCACGAGGCGGCGGCCGCCCCACATCAACTCCTTACGAAAGACCTCAAACATCCGTTCTCTTCCTTCCAAACAGACCGGCAGCGCGCAGGGCCATCCCTGGGCGCTGTCCGCGGCGGGCCGTCCCGCCGCCGCCGATTTCGCTTCGACGTCATATCGCCACGCATATGGCGATTGTTGCGCCGGCCGCAATGCGGCCGACAATTCCCGCTTCGGGCGTGGCCTCGCGCACCCGCGCCGTCAGCGCCGCAGGCCGAGCCGGCCGATCAGATTCGTGTAGCGCTCGGCGTCCGACCGCTTCAGGTAGTCGAGCAGCCGGCGGCGCAGCCCGACCATGACGAGGAGGCCGCGGCGCGAGTGGAAATCCTTTTTATGGGTGCCGAGATGGTCGGTCAGGTTGCGGATGCGTTCCGACAGGATCGCGACCTGCACCTCGGGCGAACCGGTGTCGCCGGTCTTGATCGCATATTCGCCGATGAGCACCTGCTTGCGCTCGGGGGTAATCGACATCGGGTTTACCTTTCAACGATTGATGATGCGCACCGGGCGAAGACAGCCGGCCTCGATCCGCGCCACGGCAACCAGCAGGCCCGCATGCCGCGCGCCGACGACGGTGCCGTCGGCAATGGCGCCGAGGCGGGCGCGCTCGCCCGCATCCTCGGGCGTCACCCGCTGCCCATGGCGCAACCGGGCCGCCTCTTCTGCCGTCACGGCGAGCGCCGGGATGTCGTCCAGCGCCGTCTCGATCGGCAACAGGTGCTCGGAAGCGCCCAGACTATGCCCAAGCGACACCGCGCAATCCAGCGAAATCGCTTGCGCTTCGGCGAAGCGGCCGACGCTGAGCCGGCGCAGTTCGGCGATGTGGCCGAGCGTGCCGAGCGCCGCGGCAAGGTCGCGGGCGAGCGAGCGAACGTAGGTGCCGCCGCCGACCGCCGCCGCGAAATCGGCGGTGTCGCGGTCAATGACCGAGAGGAGGCGCAATTCGCCGATCTCGACCGGCCGGGAAGCGAGTTCCGGCGGATTGCCGGCGCGGGCCAGCGCGTAGGCACGCTTGCCCGCGAGCTTGATCGCCGAATAGGCCGGCGGGCGCTGCTGGATCGTGCCGGTGAACGACGGGAGGGCGGCCAGGATCGCGGCCGCGTCCGGCCGCGCCGCGGTCGCGGCGACGAGCGCGCCCTCGCGGTCGTCGGTGTCGCGCGCCTCGCCCCAGCGCACACGGAACCGGTAGCGCTTGTGGCCGGCGGCGGCGAACCGCACGGTCTTGGTCGCTTCGCCGAGCGCCAGCGGCAAGACCCCGGTGGCGAGCGGGTCGAGCGTCCCGGCATGGCCGACCTTGGCGCCGCTGCTGCGCTTGACCAGCGCGACCGCGCGCGCCGAGGTCAGCCCATAGGGCTTGTCGATGACGAGCCAGCCGTGCAGCCCTCCCGCCCCCACCCTTCCCTCCGCGAGAAGCGGGTTAGGGAGGGGGCTCTTCGTTGTCGTCATCGGGCTGTGGCGGCTGCAGGTCGCGCTCGACCTCGGGGCGGGCGAGCAGCGCGGCGATGCGCGCGGCATTGTCGAAGGCGTCGTCGAACGCGAACGCCAGGTTGGGCACCTGCCGCAATTCGACCATGCGGGCGATCCGCCCCTTGAGAAAGGGCGCGCTGCGCTTGAGCCCGGCCATCGTCTCGCCGGCATTGGCGCCGGCAAACGGCATCACAAACGCGGTCGCGTTGCGCAGATCGGGGCTGACCCGCACCTCGGTCACCGTGATGCTCGCATCGCGCAGCGCCGGATCGCGCAATTCGCCCGGCCGCAGCAATTGCGCCAGCGCATGGCGCAACTCTTCCCCGACGCGCAATTGCCGCTGCGAGGCGGCGCGCGGGCCGGATGAAGGATCGTGAGAACGTCGTCGGGGCATCAGCGCAAGTGTCAGCCAGACCAAATCGACCGAATGGGGTTCCTCCCCCGCTTGCGGGGGCGGGGGACCATGCAAGGCATGGTGGAGGGGGCGCCCCCTCCGGCTCTCTTCGCTCGCCACCTCCCCCGCGATGCAGGGGAGGATCCTCGGACCGGCGGGCTACAGCGTGCGGGCGACTTCCTCGACTTCGAAGCACTCGATCACGTCGCCCTGCTGGATGTTTTCGTAATTCTCGAAGGCCATGCCGCATTCATAGCCTTCGCGCACCTCGCGCACCTCGTCCTTGAAGCGCTTCAGCGTTTTGAGCGCGCCCTCGTGGATGACGACGTTGTCGCGCAGCAGCCGCACCTTGGCGCCGCGCCGCACCACCCCGTCGGTCACCATGCAGCCGGCGACCTTGCCGACCCGGGTGATGTTGAAGACTTCGCGGATCGCCGCGTTGCCGAGGAAGCGCTCGCGCAGGCTCGGCGACAGCATGCCCGACAGCGCGGCGCGCACGTCGTCGATCAGGTCGTAGATGATCGCGTAATAGCGGATTTCGACCCCGTCGCGCTGCGCCAGCTCGCGCGCCTGCGGGTTGGCGCGCACGTTGAAGCCGATGATCAGCGCGCCCGTCGCCTTGGCGAGGATCACATCGCTCTCGGTGATGCCGCCGACCGCCGAATGGAGCACCCGCACCGCGACCTCGTCGGTCGAGACCTTTTCCAAGGAGCCGACGATCGCTTCCAACGAGCCCTGCACGTCGGATTTGACGACGACCGCCAACTCCTTCGCGCTGCCCGAGGCGATTTTCGAGAACATCTGTTCGAGGGTGCCGCGGCCGCCCGCCGCCGCCGCCACATCGCGCCGCCGGCGCTGGCGGAAATCGGTGATCTCGCGGGCCCGTCCCTCGCTGTCGACGACGACGAAATCATCGCCCGCGAGCGGCAGGCCGTTGAGCCCCAGGACCTCGATCGGGGTCGAGGGGCCGGCCTCGCGCACCGCCTGGCCGCGCTCGTCGACCAGCGCGCGCACCCTGCCCCACTCGCTGCCGGTGACGAAGATGTCGCCGATCTCCAGCGTGCCGCGCTGCACCAGCACGGTGGCGACCGGGCCGCGGCCGCGCTCGAGCTTGGCTTCGAGCACGACGCCCTCGGCCGAGCGCGCCGGGTTGGATTGCAGGTCCAAGAGTTCGGCCTGCAGCAGGATCGCTTCCTCGAGCTTGTCGAGATTGGTCTTCTTCAGCGCCGAGACCTCGACGTCGAGCACCTCGCCGCCCAGTTCCTCGACGACGATCTCGTGCTGCAGCAAGGCCTGGCGCACCCGGTCCGGGTTGGCGTCGGGCCGGTCCATCTTGTTGATCGCGACGATGATCGGGACGCCGGCCGCTCGGGCGTGGCGGATCGCCTCGATCGTCTGCTCCATGATGCCGTCGTCGGCGGCGACCACCAGCACGACGATGTCGGTGACGTTGGCGCCGCGCGCCCGCATCGCGGTGAACGCCTGGTGGCCCGGCGTGTCGATGAAGGTGATCTGCTTGCCGCCTTTGAGGGTGACCCGGTAGGCGCCGATATGCTGGGTGATCCCGCCTGCTTCGCCGGCCGCGACGTCGGTTTCGCGCAACGCGTCGAGGAGCGACGTCTTGCCGTGGTCGACATGCCCCATGATCGTGACGACCGGGGCGCGCGCTTCCAGCATGTCCGGTTCGTCGGCTTCGCCGCGCAGCCCGATCTCGACATCGCTCTCGGCGACCCGGCGCAGGCGGTGGCCGAATTCGGTGACGATCAATTCGGCGGTGTCGGCGTCGATCACCTGGTTGATCGTCGCCATGACGCCCATGCGCATCAAGGATTTGATGACGTCGGCGGCGCGCTCGGCCATGCGGTTGGCCAATTCCTGGATCGTGATCGTCTCGGGAATGACGACCTCGCGCACGATCTTGGTCTGCTCCTGCTGCAGCATGCGCTGGCGCTCGCGCTCGCGGGCGCGGCGCACCGAAGCCAGGCTGCGCATGCGCTCGCCGGCATCGTCGTCGAGCGCGCGCGTCACGGTCAGCTTGCCGCGGCGGCGCTGCTCGTCGCGCCGGACCGGTGCGGCCGGGCGCTTCAACTCCGGGCGGCGGCCCGGGCGGAACGCGCTCGCCGGCTCCTCTTCCTCCTCGGCCGGCATCTTGCCGGCGGCGGTCAGCGCCGCGACCTTGGCGGCGGCCGCCTTGCCGGCCCGCTCGGCCACCTCGCGCCGCGATTCCTCTTCCTTGCGCCGCGCCTCCTCTTCTTCGGTGCGCTTTTTCGCGTCTTCCTCGGAGCGCTTGCGGGATTCTTCGTCCTCGGTGCGGCGGCGCGCGTCTTCTTCGACCCGGCGCTGCGCCTCTTCGACCGCGCGCTCCTCTTCCTCGCGGCGGCGGTCCGCCTCGGCGAGCGCGGCCCGGCGCCGCGTATCGTCGTCGGCCTTGCGGGCGTCCTGCAAGGCGCGCACCCGGCCGGCGCGCTCCTCCTCGGTCAGGGCGCGCGGCAGGGTCACCGGCCGGCGCACCGGCTCGACGCTGGGCTCCGGCTGGGCGCGCACGACAACCGGCCCGGCCGGCTCGGCGCGGCCCGGCTCGGCCGGCGCGCCCGGCGCGATCACGCGCTTTTTGCGGACTTCGACCGTCACCGCCTTCGAGCGGCCGTGCGAGAAGCTCTGGCGCACCTGGCCGGTCTCGATCGGTCGGCGCAGCCCGAGGGTCCCGGCGGTACGCAGGGTCAGCGGCCGCTTCTGCTCTTGCTCGTTGGCTTCTTGCTCGTTGGCTTCAGTCATCCGCTTGGGCACCACCATCCTGCATTGCCGGCCGCGCCGGCGCCAAATCCATCGCCTGATCGCTCGCCGCGGCGCGCAGGCCGGCCAGCCGCGACAGGTCAAGCATCAGCCGGCGGCACAGCGGCCCGCCGGCAACCACCGCGTGCACGATCCGCTCGCGGCCGAACGCGGCGCCGAGTTCGGCCGCCGTCAACACGCCGACCACCGGCACGCCGTGCCCGAGCGCCGCGAGCTTGCCGCGCCCACCGGCGGCGCCGTCGAGCGCGCACAGCAACAAGCCGCTGCCGCCCCGGCGCACCGCCTCGCGCACCCGTTCAAACCCGGCGACCGCGAGACCGGCGCGGCGGGCAAGCCCGAGCGAATCGCAACAGCGCCGCGCCAGCAGGCCCTCGACGCGGTCGGCCAGCTCGGCCGGCGCCGACACCGAGCGCCGCGCGGCGCGCGCGAAAAGCCGCTTCGCCACCGCGCGCTCCACTATATCGCGGCGCGGGGTTAACCACAAACCCCGTCCGGGCAGGCGCGCCGCGACATCGGGCACGATCTGCCCGTCCGGACCGACGACAAAGCGCAGCAGCTGGGCGCGGTCGCGGACCTCGCCGGTGACGAGGCAGCGGCGCTGCGGCGACGGGTCGGCCGCGGTCGGCTCGGCCGGCGCCGGGGCGGGGTGGGGAATAGGCGTCGCGCTTACTCCTGCCCCGCCGCCGGGGCCTCGTCCGCGAACCAATGCGCCCGGGCCGCCATGACCAGCGCGTTGGCGTCGTCGAGGTCGAGCTTGATGCCGCCTTTTTCGGGCGCGGCGAGCATCTCGACAAGCTCGTCGCCGGCGAGCCCGGCAAAATCGTCGAGGGTTTTGATGTCGTTCTCGGCGAGCGTCACCAGCATGCCGGGGCTCAGGCCCTCGAGCGCCACCAGATCGTCCTCGACCCCGAGCTCGCGGTAGCGCTTTTCGAATTCGCGGTCGCGCCGCTCGAGCGCCGTGCGCGCCCGCTCCTGCAGCTCGGTCGCGACGTCCACGTCAAACCCCTCGATCTCGGCCAAATCGTCGACCGGCACGAACGCGACTTCCTCGAGCGAGCCGAACCCCTCGGTAACCAGCAGGTGGGCGATCACGTCGTCGATGTCGAGCGCGTCGATGAACATCTGGCTGCGGCTGCGGAATTCCTCGGTGCGGCGCTCCGATTCCTCGGCCTCGGTCAGGATGTCGATGTCCCAGCCGGTCAGTTGCGAGGCGAGCCGCACGTTCTGGCCGCGCCGCCCGATCGCGAGCGACAGCTGGTCGTCGGGCACGACCACCTCGATGCGGCGCTGCTCCTCGTCCATCACCACCTTCGAACTTCGGCCGGGGCGAGCGCATTGACGACGAAGGTCGCGGGGTCGGTCGACCACGGGATGATGTCGATCTTCTCGCCCTGCAATTCGCCGACCACTGCCTGCACCCGGCTGCCGCGCATGCCGACGCAGGCGCCCACGGGGTCGATGCCGCTGTCGCGTGAGATGACCGCGATCTTGGCGCGGCTGCCGGGGTCGCGCGCCACCGCCTTGATCTCGATGATGCCGTCGTAGATCTCCGGCACCTCCTGGGCGAACAATTTCGCCATGAATTGCGGATGGGTGCGCGACAGGAAGATCTGCGGCCCGCGGGTTTCGGCGCGCACGTCGTAGATGTAGGCGCGCACCCGCTCGCCCTGGCGGAAGCTCTCGCGCGGCAGGAGTTCGTCGCGCCGCAGCATCGCCTCCGCGCGCCCCAGATCAACGACGACGTTGCCGAATTCGACCCGCTTCACGAGGCCGTTGACGATCTCGGTGATGCGGTCCTTGAACTCGGCGTACTGGCGCTGGCGCTCGGCGTCGCGCACCTTCTGGACGATGACCTGCTTGGCGGTCTGCGCCGCGATCCGGCCGAAATCGATCGGCGGCAGCGGATCGGTGATGAAATCGCCAACTTCCGCCTCGGGGTTGAGGCGCTGCGCCGCGGCGATCGGCATCTGCGTCGCCTCGTTCTCGACCGTGTCGACGACCTCGCGGAAGCGCAGCAGGCGAATTTCGCCGTTGCGCCGGTCGATCTCGGCGCGGATGTCGTATTCCTGGCCGTATTTCGAGCGG
>Ga0209579_10001548_pt1 | contig 18852 bp, 17 predicted proteins | sample Coa_R1_2_FD_187152 | JGI IMG/M metagenome (GOLD analysis project Ga0209579, IMG submission 187152) | Surface soil microbial communities from Centralia Pennsylvania, which are recovering from an underground coalmine fire - Coalmine... | ecosystem: Environmental > Terrestrial > Soil >... | reverse complement strand
TCGACCTGCACGTCGCGGGCATCTTCAAGCCGCCGAAAGGCGGCTCGCCGTTCGGCTCGGTGACCACCTCGGCGGCGACGTTCGACTCGGTGTACCCGAACCCGCAGAACGTCTTCACGCTCGTGAACATCCGCGGCGGCGTGACGCCGAAGAACACCGGGCTCCTGAATCGCACGCTGCAGCCGTATCCGGACGCGAAGATCCAGACCGAGAAGCAGTTCGAGAAGTCGCAGGAGCAGGGGATCGACATTCTCCTGAACCTGCTGTTCGTGCTGCTCGGGCTCTCGATCGTGATCTCGATCTTCGGAATCGTGAACACGCTCGTCCTGACGGTGTTCGAGCGGACACGCGAGCTCGGGATGCTGCGCGCGGTCGGGATGACGCGCGTCCAGGTGCGGCGGATGATCCGCCAGGAATCGGTCGTCACCGCTCTGATCGGCGCTGCGCTCGGGATCCCGCTCGGCGTCGCGCTCGCCGCACTGATCGGCTACGCGATCAACTTCTTCGCGTTCGCCGTGCCGTGGGGCACGCTGGTCGCGTTCGTCGCCGCCGCGGTGATCGCGGGGATCCTCGCCGCGATCTTCCCCGCGCGGCGCGCGTCGCGGCTCAACGTGCTGGCTGCGCTGCAGTACGAGTAGCGGCGCGGCGGAACCCGACCGGCTCCGGGCGCGGCTCCAGTGGGCTCGTCTCGAGGCCGGGCAGCGGCTCGGGGTCGTTGTAGCCGCCCGGCGCCACGTCGTTCGGGCCGTCGGCGGAGAAGAGGGCCGCGAGCAGCTGGATCTGCCCGCGGCCGGGGCCGAGCTCGAACTGGCCGCCGCCGTAGAGCGCGATGCCGGCTTCCTCGCAGCGGTCGTAGAACTCGAGCAACCGCTCGAGCGAGCCGAATCGCGACGGCTTGACGTTCAGGCAGCGCGGCGGGAACGGGAGGGCCTCGACGTCGGCCCACGAGTGGATCGGCGCGTCCCAGGTGATGCGGTCGCGGTACGGGCGCAGCACCGGATCCATTGCGCCCGTCAGGTTCGGATCCTCGATCCACGCGTCCGGAAACGCGCGTGCGACGCGCTCGTACAGCTCCGCGTCGGGTGGAGTGTCGACGACCGTGCCGTGGTACTGGCCCTTCAGGTCGACGACGTCGACGACGCCACGGGCGGCGAGCGCGTCGACGAAGCCGTCGGTCCAGTCGGGCGTCGGGTCGAGCTTGAAGCGGAGCGTCGGGTAGAGCTCGAGCCAGGGGTCGAGCGAGCTCGCGCGCGTCGAGGAGACGAACCTAGCCGGCCGGGGCTCGCGTTCGAGCGCCTCCGCCAGCGAGCGGCCGGCCTGCCGGAGCGCGAGGTCGAGCGCCGCAGACTCGAACGCCCAGCGGCGGTAGTCGCGGAACGCATGCTGTCCCGGCTCGCCGCCCGGAAAGAGCTCGAGCCGGTCGAGCCGGGCGGCGAAGGAGGCGAACGTCCACTCGCCGGCGAGCTCTGGCCGCGGGAAACGGTCGGCGTCGTGCTCCTGGGGCGCGTAGGTGACGTCCTCGCCGAGGCCTTCCTCGCCGTTCCCGTGCAGGTGCACGACCGTCGTCTTGCGCGTGAACTCGGGCGAGATCGTGCGCGACAGCACTTCCGTCGCGATCGAGTCGATCTCGAGCCGGAGCCCGCTGAGCGCGTCGTAGAGCACGATCCCTGACCCTAGCGATATCCACGCGGGTCGCCGGATGCGATAAAGAGCCGAACACGTCCATCGGCGGAGCGGCACGCCAACCACGATCCGGAGGTATGCCGCCATGCCGACGCCAACCTCGACGCACCCGCGCGTCGACGCCCGCGAGTTCGAGCTCGCGATCCGGGAGCTGGAGCTCAAGCGCCGCGAGGCGCGCGTCAGACGAGCCGAGCAGGCAAGCGCCCTCCCTCGCGTTCCCAGCAGCTACTTCGACTGCGGGGCGAACGAGGACGAGGACGAGTGGTGGGCCAAGCAGTTCGGCCCGACGCGGTCAATCACCCTCTGAGACGACCGACGAAGCGATCCGCGCGACCGCGTCGCGGAGGATCGCCCTCGAGGTGCCGAAGTTGAGACGTGCGTAGCCTCGGCCCTGGCTTCCGAACGCCGGGCCGGGGCTGAGCGCGACCCGGCCGCGCTCGAGGAACGCCTCGGCCGGGTCGTCGCCGAGGCCGAGCGCGCGGCAGTCGAGCCACGCGAGGTAGCCGCCCTCTGGCTGGATGTAGCGCACCTGCGGGACGAGCTCCGCGAGCAGTTCGCCGACGAGGCGGCGGTTGTCGTCGAGGTACGCAACGAGCTCGTCGAGCCACGGTTCACCCTGCTCGAAGGCGGCGATCGTGGCGAGCACTCCGAGATGGCCGGCGTGGTAGCGCAAGGTCAGTGCGAGCGGCGCGAGCTCGTCCTGGAGGGCGGCCTCCGCGACGATCACCGCGCATTTGAGGCCGGCGAGGTTCCACGCCTTGCTCGCGCTCGTCACCGTCACCGTCCGCGGCAGGCCGATCGTCGCGAACGGGGTGAACTCGGTGCCCGGCAGCGTCAGCGGAGCGTGGATCTCGTCCGCGACGACGGTCGCTCGGTAGCGCTCCGAGAGCGCCGCGACCGCTTCGAGCTCAGCGCGCGAGAACACCCGCCCGCTCGGGTTGTGCGGGTTGCAGAGCAGGAACGTGCTTGTTCCAGCCGCGAACGCCCGCTCGAGCGCGTCGAGGTCGAGCTCGAAGCGGTCCGTGCCGGGCGCAAGCGGGGCCTCCACGACGCTGCGGCCGAGCTCGCGGATCGTCGAGAAGAAGGGCGGGTACACCGGCGGATTGACGACGACGCCCTCGTCGGGACCGGTGAGGAGGCGGAGCGCCTCCGCGATCCCGACGACGACGTCGGAGGCGAGCCAGACGGACTCCGGCTCGACCGGCCACCGGAAGCGCCGCGCCGCGAACGCCGCGAACGCCTCGCCGAGGCCGGCCGGGTTCGGGTAGCCGCAGTCGTCGCGGTCGAGCGCCGCCTGGAGCGCGTCGCGTACGGGCCCGGCGAGCGCAAAGTCCATCTCGGCGACCCAAACCGGGAGGACATCGGCGGGGTAGGTCACCCACTTCGCGCTTCGCCTGGCCCGTAGCTCGTCGAGCGAAAGGTCGTCGAACGCCGGCGCCACCGCCGGCTCAGACTACGCTGCCGCCCGGACCGCGAAACGTCGATTCTTGATGCCTCAATCTTCACAATTGCAAACGCCTCGGCGCACGAGCGGATTCCGTGCCGGGGAGGCGCGCACGATCGGCCCCGCGGTCGTGATCGTCGGTGGCGGCTTCGGGGGCCTCGCGTGCGCGCGTGCGCTCGCCGGCGCGCCGGTCGACGTCACGCTCGTCGATGCGCGCGACTACCACCTGTTCACGCCGCTTCTCTACCAGGTCGCGACGGCGCTCCTGAACCCCGCGGATATCGCGTACCCGTTCCGCGCCGTGCTCCGCCGCGCGCGCAACGTTCGGTTCCACCAGGGAACCGTTACCGCCGTCGACCTCGACCGGCGGTCGCTCGCGACAGCGTCCGGACGCGAGCTCGCCTACGACTACCTCGTGCTCGCGACCGGGAGCGTGAGCGACTACTTCGGGAATCCGAAGCTCGAGCAGGCGACGCTCGGGATGAAGAGCCTGCCGCAGGCGCAACGGCTCCGAAACCACGTCCTCGCGTGCCTTGAGCAGGCGGCGCAGCTTCCGGACGCGGCCGCGCGTGCCGAGTGGCTCACGTTCGTCGTCGTCGGCGGGGGCCCGACCGGCGTCGAGTTCGCAGGCGCCCTCGGCGAGCTCAAGCGGCTCGTGGGACGTGAGTACCCCGAGTTCTCGTCCGAGGAGATGCGGATCGTCGTCGTCGAGGGGACCGGCCGGCTGCTGCCGACGTTTCCGGAGAAGCTCGGCCGGTATGCGGAGCGCGTGCTCGAGCGCCGCACCGTCGAGGTCTGCACCGGCGTCGTGACGACCGACGCAGGGCCCGAGGGTGCCTCGCTCTCGAACGGCGAGACGATCGCGACGCGCACCGTCGTCTGGTCGGCCGGCGTCCGCGCCAGGGGCGTCGACGGGATCGAGAGCCTCGCGACCGGCCGCGCGCAACGCCTGCAGATCGACGAGCGTCTTCGCCTCGGCGGGCGCGAGGAAGTCTTCGTCGTCGGTGACCTCGCGGAGGGCCTACCGATGTTGTCGGCGCCCGCCAAGCAGCAGGGTCGCTACGCCGCCCGGTCGATCGTGGCCGCCGTCGACGGGAAGCAACGCGCGCAGCCGTTCCGCTACCGCGACAAGGGAACGATGGCCGTCATCGGCCGCAACGCGGCCGTGGCCGACGTCTTCGGCCTGCAGCTGACCGGCTTCGTCGGCTGGGTCGCGTGGCTGACCGTGCACCTCTATTACCTCGTCGGCTTCCGCAACCGAGCGGCTGTCTTCTTCAACTGGGGCTGGGACTACCTCCGCCGCGACAGGCCGACGCGCCTGATCACGACCGTCGATCCCGACCCGGTCGTCGCCGCGCTAACCGGAGGCCGCTGACGCGCCGGACGCGCCCGACTCGCTCGCGTCCGAGACCCAGTTGAGCGTGAACGAGCGTCCGTCGAGCGTCACGGCGCCCGGCGCCGACGTGCCTGCGGTCGAGGTCTGTACGCCGTAGCCGTGGCCGTGGTACGGGCCCGGGAAGAACCCGAAGCCGTTGCCGTCCGGGACGAGCTGGAGCGGCACCGCCGTCCACGACGGGTCGAGCAGCGTTCCCGGATGTCCGTCGCCGATCATCGCGATGCGCGAGAACGTGACCGAGCCGAAGTTCGCCAGCGGGAGCGGGTTGCACGTGAAGCCCGTACACGACGACGGCGCCTCGGCGATCCACTCCGCAGACGACGTGTCGGGCCGGGCCATGCTCGAGCGCTTCGTGAACCGCACGTGCCGCGTCCGGTCGATCAACTGCAGGACGACGTTGTCACCGTCGACGTTGACCGACGTGGTGATCACGTCGCCTGGATGGATCTTGATCGTCAGGTTCACGGGCGGGGCGGGAACGAGCTCGTACCACGCGTAGTAGGACGGCGGCCCGTCCTCGGTGCAGTCCGCGTCGGTGCCGATCTGCTCGACGGCGCGCGACGTGAGCGAGTAGCCGCCGAGGCCGACCCAGGCCGCCGAGGCGGCGCGCCCGTCGCCGGGGCCACAGGTGGCGGTTGCCTGCGTCCACGTGCCGGTCACGCTCGTGAACGCGATCGGGCTGTTCGTGTCGGCGCCGGTGACGGCGTAGCCGGCCCAGTTCGTGCTCGCCTCGCCCGCGCGGGCGGCGAGCCGCTCCACATGCATGGGGCGAGCGGGTCCGGCGGCGCGCGCGCCGAACACCGCCGCGAGCAGGGCCGCCACCGCCAGCAGTCCGGCGAGGGCAGCGGTTGACGCCTTCGGGCTCAACGGGGAACTCGAGAATCGTAAGCTTCGCATGAGAATCCGTCGGCAACCCGCGCTTGGCGGACGCGCGACCCCACTCTAGTTTGCGTCGCCCATCCTCGCTCCGCGACCGGCCCGACCTGATCCTGCTCGTCGTCGCGAGCGCGGTGTCGCTCGTGCTCGGCGGCCTCCTCGCCGTCCGGGCGATCTGGTGGGCGCCCCTCAACGTCGACGAGGAGCTGACCCGCCGCGTCGGAACCGAGCCGTTCGGCGCCATCTTCCACATCGTCTCGAGCGAGCGCGGCGGCGGTCCCTTCCACTTCTGGCTCGAGCACTTCACGCTCCAGTGGCCGGGGGGCCTCGTCGGGCTCCGCGGGCCGTCGCTTGTCTTCTTCCTCGCGGCGCTCCCGGCAGTCGCTCTCGTCGCGCTCGAGCTCACCGACGCCGTCACTGCCTCGCTCGCCGTCCTGCTGACGGCGGCAGCGCCGCTCGCGATCTCGTCCGCGACGTTCGGCCGCCCGCACGCGATGCTGCTCCTCTGGCTCGAGTGGGGGACGTGGCTCGGCCTGCGCGCGGTCCGCACGCGCCGGGCTCGCGACTGGATGCTGGCAGGCGCGGTGCTCGGGTCGTCGGTGTTCGTCCATCCGACCGCTCCCGTCTACTCGCTGACGGCGTTCGCCGCGGTGCTGATCTACGCGCGGCGCACGCCGCTCGCGCTCGCGCGGGAGGCCTGGCCGGGTGTGGTCGCACTGATCGTGACCTTCTTGCCCTACTACGCGTCGACGCTCGGCGTCCTCGCCGAACGGTACGGAATCGGCACCGGCGCGAGCGGGCGCACGTTCTCGGGCCGGGGCGTCTGGCACGACGCGTTGGCGGCGCTCGCGCCCGGGGCGCACGTGAAGTGGCCGGCGCTCGGGCTCGCAGTCGCCGGGCTGCTCGTCCTCGCCGCGACCCGCCGCGTGCGCACCGCGCTCGCGCTCGCCGCGATCGTGCTGACCCCGGTCGCCTTCTTCAGCCTCGTACCGACCAAGGGCCTGTCGGCGATCTTCTTCGATCGCTACGTGCTGCCGCCGCTGCCGTCGTTCCTGCTCCTGATCGCCGTCGCCTGCACGACGGTCGCCGGCTGGGCGCGCCGCGCCCGTCTACCGGTCATCGCCGTGTTCTCGGCCGGACTGGTGTTCGTCGAGGCGCACGTCGTCTATGTGCGGCAGCACCAGCTGAGCCGGATCGAGCTCGGCGCGCTGACCACGTTCGTGCGCGGCGAGAGCCGCGGCGCCGTGATGTTCGGCTCGACCGGGTCGGAGGACCCGAGCGGCTACCTCGGCGACCTGACCTTCGGCCGGGGGCCCTACCTGCTCGACCGCTACCTGGGCCTGCGGATCGGGTCGCTCGACGTCGTCGACGACGACACGTGCCTCCCGGTCGTCCCGTTCCTCGCGACGGCGGCGCCGCCGCGGCGCGGACTCTGGATCTTCTACGTCGCGCCGCAGGACGACCTCGACGCCGCGCGCACGGCCTTGTCGGTCCGCGGTGTCACGGTCGCGAACCCCGTGCGACGCATGCTCGTCGTCCGCTCGGCGCCGCTCGGCCCGCGCGCGCTCGTGACGCTCGGGCTCGAGCTACGCCGGCGCTGGCACGCGGTGATCAAGGACAACCCGCGTGTCAGCGACCTGATCGGCGCGGACTCGCAGGCGCTGCACGACCCGGCTGCGTGCAAGGGGCACGGGTTCCTGAACGACCCCGACATCTCGCCGAACTGGCCGGAGAGCCTCACGTGACGAGACGCGCGCTTCGCAGCCGACGCACCGAAGCCGCGGCGGCGTAGAGCGCGGTCGCGACCGAGACGATCGCCGTGCTCGGCGGCAGGTTCGCGATCTCGTAGCTCAGCGCGAGCCCGATCCAGACGCATCCGACCGCGAGTGCGGCGCTCAGCCCGAGACCCGCATAGGGTCCCGGCGCGAGCTCGTGAGCGGCGGCCGCCGGCGCCGCGACGAGCCCGAGCAGCAGGAGCGCCCCCACCGCCTGCGTCGCCTCGGCGGCGACGAGGCCGGTCAGTGCGAGGAAGGCGAGGCCGAGGATGGTCACCGGCACCGCCCGCGCGGCAGCGACGAGCGGATCGAGCGACGCGAACAGGAGCGGACGCGCGATCGCGACGAGGCCTGCGATCGCGGCCGCCGAGACCGCGACCGCGAGCTCGACGTCGCTGCGGCTGAGCCCGAACAGCGACCCGAACAGGACACGGACGGCGGCCGTCCCGTTGCCGGCGCTCGCCCGGGTCGTGAAGATCGCCAGGAAGAGCACGCCCAGCCCGAGGATCCAGGCGAAGACGATCCCGATCGTCACGTCGTCGGCCCGCGCCCGGTCGCCGATCGCGCCGACGCCGATCCCGACCGCGACCGTCGCGGCGAACAGGCCGACGCGGACGTCGACGCCGAACGCCGCAGCGGCCAGCGCGCCGGTGAACGCGACGTGGCTGAGCGCGTCGCTTGCGAACACCTGCGCGCGTAGGACGAGGAAGTAGCCGACCAGCCCGCACGCCGCGCCGACGAACGTCCCGGCGAGGAGCGCGTAGCGCATGAACTCCTGGGCCAGCATCTAGCGTCGCACGACCCGGACGACGACGTAGACGGCGAATGCGAGCGACGTGACCCAGAAGCCGACCGGGTAGATCGAGTAGTACGCGAGCGCGAGCCCGACCCACGTGACAGCAAGGCCGATGGCGATCGAGAGCGCGAGCCCGGCGAGCGGCCGCGAGGTCAGCCGCTGGGCCGCCGCGGCGGGCGTCACGAGCAGCGCGAAGACGAGCAGCGCGCCCGTGATCTGGCTCGTGGCCGCGACCGCGAGCCCCAGGAGCAGCAGGAATCCGAACGAGAGAGCCCGCACCGGCACGCCCGCCGCGCGCGCGACGTCGGGGTCGACCGAGGCGAAGAAGAGCGGCCGGGCCGCGAGCGCGAGCAGCAGCAGCGTCGCGGCAGAGACGCCGACGAGCGTCCGCGCCTGTGTGTCGCTGATCCCGAGGAAGGTTCCGAACAGGAGCGCCTGCAGGCCGTTCAGCAGCCCGTGGTAGAGCTGCACGAAGAGGAAGCCGAGCCCGAGCCCGAACGCCTGCACGGTGCCCGTCGCCGCCGACTCGCGACCGTGGCTGCCGCCGCGGTCGGCGGAGACCCCCGCGAGCGCGAGCGCGCCCGCGCCGCAGGCGCCGAAGTACCCGAGCAGCAGCGGCAGCCCGGCAAGCGTCGCGCCCGCGGCGCCGGGAAACGCGATCACGGCGAGCGTATGCCCGGCGAACGTCTGCCGGCGCAGAACCATGAACCAGCCGATCGCGCCGGCGAGTACCGCGACCGACGTTCCGGCCTCGAGCGCGTTGCCCATGAAGTGGTAGGCGAAGAGCCCCCGGACGTCGGTCGCGAGGTTCCAGGAGAGCCCCTGGAAGACCGAGGCGTCAATCGACATGGCGGTGGCCGTGCACGAAGGGGGCCTCGGGCACGCCCACGACGACGAGGCGGCCGTCGCCCGTCTGCAGGACCTCGATTGGGGCGCCGTACAGGCGCGAGAGCGTCTCGCTCGTGACGACGTCGACGGGCATGCCGGCGACCGCCGTGCCGCCCGCGAAGTAGACGACGCGGTCGAGGTAGCCCAAGATCGGGTTCACGTCGTGCGCGACGAGCAGCACGGCGACGCCTTCCTCGCCGCAGATCCGTTGCACGAGCGCGGCGACGCTCGCCTGGTTCGTCAGATCGAGCGAGTCGAGCGGTTCGTCGAGGAGAAGGAGCCGAGGCCGGCGCACGAGCGCCTGTGCGATCAGCAGGCGCTGCTGCTCGCCGCCCGAGAGCGCGCCGATCGGCCGGTCGGCGTACGCGCCGGCGCCGACGAGCTCGATCACCTGGTGCACGCGGGCCCGAGCGTCGCCGTCCCGCCAGGGCAGCGGCACGCCCCACCGCGAGCCGTCGAGCCCGAGCCGAACCAGGTCGACGCCGCGGACGCGAACCGAGCCGTCGAAGTGGCGCCGTTGCGGGAGGTAGCCGATCTCCGCGTTCGCCTCGCCGGGCCGGCGTCCGAGCACACGCGCGGTGCCGGTGCGCAGCGGAAGCAGTCCGAGCACGACGTTCAGGAAGGTCGACTTGCCGGCTCCGTTCGAGCCGAGGACGGCGACGAACTCGCCGGTCTCGACGGAGAGCGAGACGTGCTCCCAGACGACGTGGCCGCCGAGCTGCACGGAAGCGTCGTCGAGCGTGACGGCGTCGCTCACCGACCGGTGGCGGCGTGGAGCGCCGCCCGTAGCGCGCGGAGCTGTGCCACCTGCCAGGCCTGGAACGTCGCATTCGCCGGCGAGAGCGTCTCGGTGATCGTCGTGATCGGAATGCCGCGCTTCCGCGCGGCGTCGGTGATTCGCGCGACATCGGGCGTGCTGTTCTGGCTGTTGTAGACCCAGACCTTGATCGTCCGCTGCGCGACCTGCCGGTCGATCGTCGCCTTGTCGGCGGCGGTCGGCTCGGTACCTTCGCTGATCGCCTTCAGGAACGACGGCGGCGTGACGAGGTCGAGCCCGAGCGCCTGCGCGAGCGGCGCGAAGATGCTCTCCGAGGCGCCGACGGGCACGCCGCGGTAGCGCCTCCTGATCGACGCGATCAGGCTCTTGTATGCGGCGAGCCCGTTCGTCTCGAAGGCGTGCTCCTGTTGCGCGAAGTAGCCCGCGTCCTCGGGGTCGAGGCGCTGGTAGTCGCCGACGAGCGCCACGATCACGCGTTGCACGTCCGTCGGCGAATACCAGCGGTGCGGGTTGTCGCCGGGTGCGAGGCCGAGCAGCTTGCCGACGGTGAGCACGACGCGCCCCTTGACGGGGTTCGCGGCGAGGAGCTTGGGCGCCCACGGGTCATAGCCCACGCCGTTCACGATCACGAGCTGGGCGCCCGCGAGCGTGCGGGCGTCGACCGCAGACGGCTCGTACTCGTGGGGATCGGTGTTCGGGTTCGTGATCACGCTCGTCACCTGGACGCGGTCGCCGCCGAGCTGCGCGGCGATGCTGCCCCAGAAGTTCTCGGCGGCGACGACCCGCAGCGTCGAGTGGGCACCGGCCGGACCGGGCAGAAGCAGGACGAGCAGGACGGGGGCGAGGGCGGCGAGGCGGCGCATCGACCGAAATGCTAACGATAACCATTCCCAAAATCAACTGGAGGCCGTCGTCGTGCCCCGGCCGCGGCGAACTAGGCTCGCGCCATGGCGTTCACGGCGCACGACGCGCTCGTGCTCCTCGCGCTCCTGGCCGCGGTCGCGGGCATGTTGTCGATCGCGCCCTCGCTGCGCATCCCGTATCCGATCCTGCTGGTGCTCGGCGGGCTCGCACTCGGGTTCGTGCCCGGCATCCCGCACGTGCGCCTGAATCCGAACATCGTCCTCGTCGCGATCTTGCCGCCGCTCCTGTACGGCTCGGCGTTCTACACCTCGTTGCGCGACCTGCGGCGGAACGCCCGGCCCGTCACGCTGCTCTCGGTCGGGCTCGTGCTGACGACGACGGTCGCAGTCGCCGCGGTCAGCCACGCCTTCATCTCGGGTCTCTCCTGGCCGGTCTGCTTCGTGCTCGGCGCGGTGGTCGCTCCGACCGACGCGCTCGCGGCGACGGTCGTCGCGGCCGGGATCGGCCTGCCGCGGCGGATCGTCGCCATCCTCGAAGGGGAGAGCCTGATGAACGACGCGACCGCGCTTGTCGCCTACGGCTTCGCGGTCGCCGCGGTCACGACGGGCACGTTCTCGCTCTGGCATGCGACGTGGCGGTTCGTCGTCGACGTGCTCGGCGGCGTCGCGATCGGGCTCGCTGCCGGCGTCGTTCTGCGGCAGGTGCGCAGGCGAATCGACCACTCGCCGACCGAGATCGCGCTCGCGCTCTTCTCCGGTTACTTCGCGTACCTGCCGGCGCAAGCCGCAGGCGTGTCGGCCGTGCTCGCGGCGGTGACGGTGAGCATCTACGTCGGCTGGTACACGCCGGAGCTGACGACCTACCAGACGCGGCTGCAAGGTGACGCGGTCTGGGGAATCACGACGTTTCTCCTCAATGCGCTGCTCTTCGTCCTGGTCGGCCTGCAGCTGCGGCCCACCCTCCACGCGCTCAGCGGTCGTTCGAGTGCATCGCTCGTCGCCGATGGCGTGGTCGTCAGCGCGGCCGTGATCCTGACGCGCCTCGCCTGGCTGCCGATCGGTGCGTACGTGCCGCGCGCCCTCGTGCCGGCAGTTCGGCGCAGCGATCCGTATCCGCCCTGGCAGTGGCCCGTGCTGCTCGGGTGGGCCGGCATGCGCGGGGCGGTGTCGCTCACGGCGGCGCTCGCCATCCCCTTGACGGTGCGCGGCGGGGCGCCGTTCCCGGACCGCGAGCTGGTCGTCTTCCTCACGTTCTGCGTCATCCTCGCGACGCTCGTCCTGCAGGGCGGCACCGTGCCGCTCGTGGCGCGCGCGCTCGGGGTCGAGGACGACGGCAAGGCCGAGAAGGAGGAGACCAAGGCCCGGTACAAGGCGGCCCAGGCGGCGCTCGCCCGGCTCGACGAGCTCGTCGGCGAGGACTGGGTGCGGGAGGACACCGCCGACCGGCTCCGCGGCGCCTACCAGTTCCGCCTCAACCGCATGGCGTCTCGGTTCGACCCCGACGGCGACGGTGCCCTCGACGCGCGGTCGCTCGACTACCAGCGCCTGCGGCGCGAGCTGCTGGACGCCGAACGGCAGGCCCTCGTCGACCTGCGCCGCCGCGGGACGATCGACGACGAGGTGATGAACCGCGTCACACGAGACCTCGACCTGGAAGACGCCCGGCTCGAGATCTGACCCGCCCCCGTCTCTGACACCTCTCAGAGAAGTGTCTGAGACGAGCGCCGGGTGACGGAAGTGTAAAAGGCCTGCTCAGAGGTCAGTTTTCTGTGCTTTTCCTCTGAGACCCGGGCCCGGCGGGGGCGGACGCTGACGGCACTTCAATAGTTGAAGCTACTATGACTTGCATAGTGCAACCCGAAGAGGTGAAAACGTGAGCTCCCTGCTTCTCGTACCGCTCGACGACATCGTCGTCTTCCCGAACATGAACGTCACGATTTCCACTGACGTCGGCGACGAGGAGCGCGTGCTGCTCGTCCCGCGCCACGAAGGTACCTACGCAAAGGTGGGCACCGTCGCCGATGTCGGCGACCGGGTGCGCCTGCCCGGCGGCGCCCGCGCCGTCAGCCTCGAAGGTCTCCACCGCGCGGTGATCGGCGCCGCGCACACGGACCCGCAGGGCCGGCTGCGCGTCGAGGTCGATGAGCGACCCGACGAGGAGCCGCCCCGCGCGCGTACCACCGAGCTCGAGCGCGAGTACCGCGCAGTCGTCGAGGAGCTCCTCGAGCTTCGCGGCGACGACGGCCGCGTCTCTGCGTTCGTCCGCTCGATCCGCGAGACGGGCGCGCTCGCCGACACCGTCGCGTACGCGCCCGAGCTGACGTTCGAGCAGAAGATCGAGCTGCTCGAGACGGTCGACGTCGTCGAGCGGCTGCAGCTCGCCCTGCGCCTCCAGCGAGATCGCCTCGCCGAGCTGCAGGTGCGTCGCCGCATCCGCGAGGACGTCGAGGAGGGCGCTGCGAAGCAGCAGCGGGAGTACATCCTCCGCCGCCAGCTCGAGTCGATCCGCAAGGAGCTCGGTGAGGACGACGCATCCGTCTCCGACGACTACCGTACGAAGATCGCCGAGAGCGAGATGCCCGACGACGTCCGCAACCAGGCGGAGCGGGAGGTCGGACGGCTCGAGCGCATGGGCGACCAGAGCGCCGAGTCGTCGATGATCCGCACGTACCTCGACTGGCTCCTCGCCGTGCCGTGGGGGAAGCGCTCGGAGGAGCGCCTCGACCCGGTCAACGCACGCGAGGTGCTGGACGCCGACCACGCAGGTCTCGAGGACGTCAAGGACCGCATCGTCGAGTACCTCGCCGTGCGCAAGCTGCGGCAGGAGCGCGGCATCGCCGAAGACAAGCGAAGCGGTGCGATCCTGACGCTGATCGGCCCGCCCGGCACCGGCAAGACGTCGGTCGGCGAGTCGATCGCCCGCGCGTTGAATCGCGAGTTCGTCCGCATGTCGCTCGGAGGCGTCCGCGACGAGGCGGAGATCCGCGGCCACCGCCGCACCTACATCGGCGCGCTGCCGGGCCGACTCGTGCGTGCGCTTCGCGATGCGGGGACGATGAACCCGGTGATCCTGCTCGACGAGGTCGACAAGGTCGGCGCCGACTGGCGCGGTGACCCGTCGGCGGCCTTGCTCGAGGTGCTCGATCCTGCGCAGAACCACTCGTTCCGCGATCACTATCTGGACGTCGAGCTCGACCTGTCCGAGGTCGTCTTCATCGCGACGGCCAACGTCGCCGAGACGATCCCCGGACCGCTGCTCGACCGCATGGAAGTGATTCGCTTCGACGGCTACACGGTCGACGAGAAGGTCGCGATCGCCCGCGGCTACCTCTGGCCGCGCCAGCGCGATCGCGCCGGCCTGCGTGAGGACGAGGTGACGATCGACGACGCGACGATCGAGCTGATCGTGTCGCAGTACACGCGCGAGGCGGGCGTCCGCCAGCTCGAGCGCGAGCTCGGCAAGCTGCTCCGCAAGGTGGCGACGGGAGTCGCCTCGGGAACGCGCGAGACGCCGATCGTCATCGACGAGGCGATTGTGCGCGACGGGCTCGGCCGCCAGCGCTTCTACCAGGAGGCCGCCGAGCGCACGGCGGTGCCCGGCGTCGCGACCGGCCTGGCCGTCACCGGCACGGGTGGCGACGTGCTCTTCGTCGAGGCGACGCGCATGCAGGGGAAGGAAGACCTCGTGCTCACCGGCCAGCTCGGCGACGTGATGAAGGAGTCGGCGCGCATCGCGCTCTCGTACGTCCGCTCGCACGCGCCCGAGCTCGGGATCGAGGACGAAGCGTTCGACCACACGAGCTTCCACGTGCACGTGCCTGCGGGTGCGATCCCGAAGGACGGCCCGAGCGCCGGCATCACGATGACGACCGCGCTCGCGTCGCTCCTCACCGGGCGCCCCGTCAAGCACACGGTCGGTATGACCGGCGAGGTGACGCTGCAGGGCCGCGTGCTGCCGATCGGCGGGCTCAAGCAGAAGGTGCTCGCCGCGCACGCAGCCGGGCTGACCGACGTGATCATCCCCGAGCGGAACCGTGGCGACCTCGACGACGTCCCCGTCGACGTACGCGAGGAGATGTCGTTCCACCCGGTGATGAGCCTCGGCGAGGTGCTCGCGCTCGCACTCGAGCCGGAGCCGGCCGCACATGCGCTGTCGTAAGTGCGCACCGCTGCCCGAGGAGATCCGCCGCGCGGCGGATCTCCTCGAGCGGCGCTGGACCGTCTCCATCCTCTGGGCCTCGCACGAAGGGGCCGTACGGTTCAACGAGTTCCTGCAGGTGCTCGGCACGGTGCCGCCGGCGACGCTCAACACCCGGCTGCGCGAGCTCGAAGAGGCGGGCGTGCTCGAGCGCCGCGTCCTCGACACACGGCCGCCGCGGGTCGAGTATCTGCTCACGCCTCGCGGCGAGCGGCTGCGCTCGCTCGTCGCGGCGCTCTCGCAGTTCGCCGGCCAGAGCGGCGCCTGACACTCGTTAGAGTGCGCAGCGGTGGCCGACCGCCGCGCCGCGATCCGCTGGGCTCGCCCCTTGCTCGTCGTCGCCGCCGGTGCGGCACTCGCGGGCTGCGGCGGCAAGAAGGCGAGCTCGCTGCCGACCGTGCTCCAGGCAGTGCGAACGACGCTCGGTGGCTCGTCGGCGTCGACGTTGACGCTTGCAGGAGCGAGCGCGTTCGGCGCGCCGCACCGGACGCTCTCGGGGCAGGGCGAGTTCGCGCTCGACGACGGGATCGGCTACCAGTCCGTCGACGTCGCCGGCGGCCGCGTGACCATCGTCTACGCGCCGCAGGAGGTCTACCTCCAGCCGACGTTCGCGACGCGCCTCCCAGCCACCAAGGAATGGGTCGCCGCGACCGTCACGAGCTCCCGGAACCCGCGTTCCGACGTTGCGCGGTTTGTCGAGCAGGCCGAGAGCCTGAGTCCGCAGCTGCTGCTCGACGAGGTCCGTTGGGGCGGCGTCGACGCGATCGCGCACGGCCGCGAAACAGTCGGTAAGGCCCGGCTCGTGCGCTACGACGTCGACGTCGACCTGGCGCGCGCGGCGCGAACGGCCGCGCGGCGCGGATCGCCCGCCGAGCGAGTCGCGCTCGAGCAGGAGCTTGCGGGCTCGAGCTCGCACCGAACGACGGTGACGGTGCTGATCGACCCGTCGTCGGCGCGCGTCGCGCGTATCAGGGCGGCTGCTCCCGGCGCCGGGGTCGGAGCGGCCACCGTCGACCTCACGGCGCTCAAGTTCCGCTTCGCCTCGGAGCCGCCAGCCGACGGCCAGGTGGCGCAGCTCAGCTCGCTCTCGTCGGCCTACGCTGCGACCGTCCGTTCGCCGTGGACCGGAGGGTCCGGATGAGAGGACGTCTGCTCCTGCCGGCGCTCGCGACGCTCGTCGCCGCGACGGCGGCGGGCTGCGGCGGAGGCGGGGGCAACACGGCGGGGTCGCTCGCGATCGCCATCGGCGCGGCGAAGAACTCGCTGACCCAGACGACGCTCGGGCGCTCGACACTGACGGGCTCGACCGCGTTCGGCACGACCTCACAGGTCTTCACGATCGGCGTCTACGACGTCGCGAGCAAGTTCACCTTCTCGCGCGTCGACCTTCCCGGGGCCGGCAAGAACGCGAGCGCGCGGCAGGACCACCTCGTGATCACGTCCTCGACGCTCTACCTCGACCCGGCGGAGACGACGGCGCTCCCGAAAGGGAAGCTCTGGCTGTCGGTGCCGCTCGCATCGCCGGCGGCCACATCCGGTCGCACGGGCCGCTTCGTCGCGCAGGCGGCGGCGACCGACCCGCAGCTCCTCGTCGGTGAGGTCGCCTGGGGCGCCGTCTCGGCCCAGCGCCGTGGCAGCAGCGTCGTCGTACACGTGCCGCTCGACAGGTACGAAGTGAAAGTCGATCTCGCGCGCGCGCTCGCAGGCGCGAGCGGGCCGCTCGCGGCAGCTGCGCGGATCTCGATCAGGCACCAGCTCGGCGCGCTCGGGGGCAAGGGCGAGGTCGACGTGACGATTCTCGTCGACGCGGACGGCCGCATCGCGCAGCTCCAGGGAAGGGCGCCCGGCCTCGGGCTCGGGGCGATCTCGACGACGATGTCCTACGGCGTCAAGGTCGGCAGCCCGAGCCTGCCGCCGGCCGCGCAGGTCGTTCCGCTCGCCTCGGTCCTCAACTCGGCCGCCTGGACAGCCGCGTCGCCGTGGAGGTTCGCTTCGTCGTAGACGGTCGCTAGATCAGGCCCGTGTCGCGGATCAGCCGCGCGGCGGCGCTGCCGTCGCCGAGCTTCGCCACGGGCACGGTCGCGTGCGGCGTCTTCGAGAACGGCGGCAACGCGCTGTTCGCGGGCACGCCGGGACGCGCCGGATACTCGAAGTCGTCGCCCTTGGCGATCAGGCGCTGCCCGGCCAGGCCGACCACGAACTGGACGAAGCGCAACGCCGCGTCGCGGTGCTTGCTCGACGCAAGCACGGCGACGCCGGCGACGTTCACGACCGAGCCCACATCGCCGTTCGGGAAGAAGTAGAGCGCGCTGTGCATCGCCTTCGCGCCGACCTCGAGCCGCAGGCGGTACCAGTAGTAGTGGTTGATGATCCCGAGTGCGACCGAGCCGCGATTGACGGCGGACGTGACGGCCTCCTCGTCCTGGTAGGACTGCGCGTTCCGCTTCAGGCCCTGGAGCCACGTGGCCGCCCGGGCCTGCCCGTAGCGCTCGATCACCGCGGCGACGATCGGCGGAAAGTCGGAGTCCGTCGGCGAGATCGCCACCTTGCCCTTCCAGCGCGGCTCGGCGAGGTCGAGGATCGAGCGCGGGAGCTGCGAGCGCGGGACGAGTTTCGGGTCGTAGACGAGGCTGCTGACACGCAACGCCATCCCGACCCACTTGCCGGTCGGCGACCGGTAGTCGGCCGGTACCGCAGACAGGATCGAGCTCGGCAGCTGGGCGAGCAGGCCGTGCTCCTGGAGGGTGGTGAGCTCGGGCGAGTTCTCCGTCAGCACGACGTCGGCCGGTGAGTGCCTGCCCTCCTGCAGGATCTGCGTCGCGACGACGAGGCTGTCCGCGTCGTGCGTGTTCACCTTGATCCCGGTCTGCTGCTGGAACGCGCTGACGAGCGAGTTCGTGAGCTCCGGGTGCTGACCGTTGTAGAGGACGATTGACTTGGAGCCGCCGCCGCTGCTTCCGCCGCAGCCGGTCGCGGCCACGACCATCGCGACGAGTGCGACGGTGCGTGCTGCCAGCCGATGTGTCATACCGGGTAGACCGTCACCTGCCCGTCGACCGAGAGCCCGACGAGCTCGCCGCGGGCCGGCACCTCCTGCTCGAACGTGCGCAGCTCGATCGGCGTCCGGTCGTCGCCGCGGAGTGCGAGGTAGAGGATCGTCTCGGGCCCTCGATAGCTCTGGCCGAGCACCTCGGCGTCCGCCCCGGGCGAGAGCCGGAACTGCTCCGGCCGGATCATCACACGCACCTCGCCGTCGGCCGTCGCGTTGCGTGTCCTGAGCGTTCCGAGCGCGGTCTCGACGGCGCCCGAGCGCAACGTTCCGGCAAGCACGACCGCATCGCCGACGAAGTGTGCCACGTCGAGGTCGACCGGGCTGCGATAGAGAACGGTCGGTGCGGCCGTCTGGACGAGCAGGCCGTCGCGCAGCACGGCTACCTCCCGTCCCATCGAGAGCGCTTCCGACTGGTCGTGCGTGACGAGGACCGCGGTCGTCCCCTCGCCTGCGAGCGCGTTCACAACCGCCTCGCGCGTCTCGCCGCGCAGCGCCGCGTCGAGGCCCGAGAACGGCTCGTCGAGGAGCACGAGCCGCGGCCGCGGCGCGAGCGCGCGCCCGAGCGCGACACGGCGCTGCTCGCCGCCCGAAAGCTGGTTGGGCCGTCGCGGTGCGTAGTCGTGCGGCAGTCCGACGAGGTCGAGCATCTCGAACACGCGGCCGGCGCTCCGGCGCTCGTTGCGCGGGAGCCCGAAGGCGATGTTCCCGGCCACGGTCAGGTGCGGGAACAGCGCGCCTTCCTGCGCCACGTACCCGACCGAGCGCTTGTCCGGCGGCACGTGCACGCGGCCCGCGTCGGCGACGACGGTGCCGCCGACCGAAATCACGCCGGCGTCGGGAGCGATGAAACCGATCACGAGCCGGAGCAGGGTCGTCTTGCCGCTGCCGGACGCGCCGAGGATCGCGGTCAGCGTGCCCTCCGGCACGTCGAGCTCGATGTCCGTGAGCACCGCACGGTCGCCGTACGACTTCGCGAGCCGCGAGCACCTCAGGTCGGCCATCGGCTAGTCCTCGCTGAGGGCGCGGACTTCGCCGAAGCGGCTCATCAGGATGTACGCCGCGACCATCGCGAGCACGATCAGCACGCCGGCGAACGGGGAGGC
>Ga0209579_10001546_pt1 | contig 18867 bp, 17 predicted proteins | sample Coa_R1_2_FD_187152 | JGI IMG/M metagenome (GOLD analysis project Ga0209579, IMG submission 187152) | Surface soil microbial communities from Centralia Pennsylvania, which are recovering from an underground coalmine fire - Coalmine... | ecosystem: Environmental > Terrestrial > Soil >... | reverse complement strand
ATCGCGCGCCGCAGCTGACTGCTCCGCGCGATACGCTTCGGCGAGCGCAGTGATGTAGTCCTGGGGGTGATAGTAGGAGATGTACTGCAGCGCGTCGGCGACGCTCTGGATCACATCAGCCTGCCGAATGTTCCTCATGAAGGCTCCCGCGGCCGTACTCGACGTCGGACCTCCGGATGGACCAGGTTCCAAAGGGCATAGTGTAGGACGCATTGGCACGACGCATTCGCCATCGCAACCTTTGCGAAAGCGCGCCAAGTAAGATATCCGTGACGACGGACGACGGCCAGCGTCAGGCCGAGCCGCCGCTTCGAAACTACGCGAGGAGGGACCGTCGCGTGCTACCGGATCTGGTTTCGCTGGCGCTATTCCTGCGCGCCGTCGAAACGAACAGCCTGTCGAAAGCGGCCGAGCAGTCGCATATCGCGCTCGCAGCCGCAAGTCGGCGCATCGCGTTGCTCGAGCATCGGTTCGGCGTGCAGCTCCTGTATCGCTCGTCGCAAGGCGTCGACCCGACACCTGCCGGAAGAGCGCTCGCGGTTCACGCTCGCCGGCTGATCGAGCAGGTGGAGAAGCTGCAGGCGGATCTGTCGGACTACGCCAAGGGCGTCAAAGGCCATATTCGCCTGAAGGCGAACACCTCGGCGATCGCGCAGTACCTGCCGAGCGATCTCGCGAAATTCGCAGCGTCGTACCCCGACGTGAAAATCGAGCTGGACGAAGCGCGCAGCGGTGAAATCGTTCAGGCGTTGCGCGACGGCAAGGCCGACATCGGCGTGGTCATGGTCGGCGTCGGGGTCGAAGGGCTCGCCAGCTTCGAGTACAAGCGCGACCGCCTCGTTGCCGTCGTCCCGCGCGGCCACGATCTGCATGTGCGCCAGGCGCGGTTCAACCAGCTCTTGAAATACGACCTGGTCGCGCTGGACAGCTCGGCAGCAATGATGCGCCTGCTCGCTGACGCGGCGCTTGGCGAAGGCCAGCCGCTGCGGCTTCGCGTGCAGGTCAAGAGTTTCGAGGCCGTTTGCAAGCTGGTGCAGGCGGGCATGGGGATCGGCGTGCTGCCCGAAGTGGCCGCGCTGGACTTCGCGCCGAAAATGGGCCTGCGGCTCATACGCCTGACCGATTCGTGGGCCGAGCGGACCATGCGCGTCTGCGTGCGCGATGTCGATGCTCTGCCGCAGATCGCGCGCAAGCTCGTCGAGCAGCTCGTTGGCTTCGAGCGCCTTCGCAAAGCGCGAAGCCTGCCCTGACGAGATTCTAATTTCGCACCGGCCCGTTCACGCCTAGACTGCGCTTCGATAGCGCGCACTTCGTGCCGCGCCGCATTTTGTGGAGGCGAACGATGGGCAGGCTGTTCATCGATGGCAAGTGGGCCGCGGCGGCGAGCGGCGAAACGATCCCGGTGATCTCGCCTGTCGACGGCGAGGTTTTCGATACGATCCCGCGCGGCCGCGATGCCGACGTCGACAAAGCGGTGAGCGCCGCGCGGCGTGCACGCGACGGCGCTTGGGGCAGGCTCAGCGGCGCCGAGCGCGGCCGCATTCTCACGAATCTTGCACAGAAGATCGCCGATGACGCCGAGGCTCTTGCCGACCTCGAGGCACGCGACACCGGCAAGCCGATGTCGACGGCGCGCAACGACATCCAGGTTCTCGCCCGTTACTTCGAGTTCTACGGCGGAGCCGCCGACAAGGTGCACGGCCAGATCATCCCGTTTCAGAACGGGTACACGGTGTCGCTGCTTCGCGAGCCGCTCGGCGTTACGGCGCACATCACGCCGTGGAATTATCCTGCGCAGATGCTTGGGCGCACGATCGCCCCCGCGCTCGCGATGGGTAACGCCGCGGTGCTGAAGCCCGCCGAAGATGCGTGCCTTTCCACGTTGCGCATCGCGCAGCTCGCCGCCGAAGCGGGACTGCCCGAGGGCGCGTTCAACGTCGTCACCGGTTACGGGCACGAAGCGGGCGCGGCACTCGCGGGGCATCCCGGCATCGACTTCGTCACGTTCACCGGCTCGAACGAGGTCGGTACGCTGGTGCAACAGGCCGCCGCGCGCAACGCGGTCAAGTGCGTTCTCGAGCTCGGCGGCAAGTCTCCGCAGATCGTGTTTGCCGATGTCGACGTCGAGCGCGCCGTGCCGATCATCGTCAAGGCGATCGTGCAGAACGCCGGCCAGACGTGCACGGCGGGAAGCCGCCTGCTCGTCGAGAGCTCGATTTACGACCAGTTCGTGGCGAAGGTCGGCGATGCTTTTGCCTCGCTGCGGGTCGGCACGCCGCAGATGGACTACGACTGCGGTCCGGTGGTGAATCGTGCGCAGTTCGAGCGCGTGAACGGGATGATTCGCACGGCGAAGGATGCGGGCGTGCCGGTCGTTTCACAGGGTCAGCTCGCACCGGGACTGCCGGCGGGCGGCTACTTCGTGCGGCCCGTATTGTTCGGCAACGTGCCACGTCAAAGCGAAGTCGCGCACAAAGAAGTGTTTGGTCCCGTGCTCGCCGCGCTTCCGTTCGAGGACGAGGCGGATGCCATCGCGCTCGCGAACGCGACCGACTATGGCCTTCTCGCCGCAGTATGGACCGAGAACGGTGGCCGCCAGCAGCGCGTTGCGAAGGCGGTGCGGTGCGGCCAGGTGTTCGTCAACTGCTATGGAGCGGGCGGCGGCGTGGAGCTGCCGTTCGGCGGCGTGAAGCGCAGCGGCCACGGCCGTGAGAAAGGTTTTCTCGCGCTCGAGGAGATGAGCACGACGAAGACCGTAGTGCACTGGCACGGCTGAAGGATGGAAATCGTCGTCGACGACCGATCGCGCGCGGTGCCCGCTCGCATCGAGGGATACGGCGAGGTACGCCCGTTCGCCGGCGCATTCGCCAATCTCGGCAGCGTGCAAAAGGCGCCGGTGCGGCTCACGAGCGCCGTGCCGGGGCGTTCGAAGCTGCTGCGGACGATGCGCGAGGTGATCGAGGCGTGCGGCCTGCGCGATGGAGGTGTCGTCTCGTTCCATCATCACTTGCGAAACGGCGATCGAGTGCTCGAGCTCGTGCTCGCCGAAATGGAGCGCGCAGGACTGCGCGACATCACCATCGCACCGAGCTCACTGTTTCCCGTTCATGCGGCGCTCGTTGACTACATGCAACGCGGCGTCGTGACCGGGATTCACACGGCGTACATGACAGGGCCAGTCGCCGACGCGGTTTCGCGCGGCATCCTGACCAAGCCGGTCACGATGTGCACGCACGGTGGCCGCGCGCGTGCGATCCAGTCGGGCGATCTTCGCGTCGATGTCGCATTCATCGGCGCGCCGACGGCCGACGCGTACGGCAACATCAACGGGGTCGACGGCGAGTCGGCGTGCGGTAGTTTGGGCTACGCCACGGTCGATGCCGAATGCGCACGGACCGTCGTCGCCGTGACCGACCACCTTGTGGATTACCCGGCATGCCCGATCGATATCACGCAGGACCACGTCGACTTCGTCGTTGCCGTCGACTCGATCGGCGACGCGCGGGGCATCGTGTCCGGGACGACGCGGCCGACGAGCGATCCCGTCGGTCTCGCCATTGCGCGCACGACCGCGGACGTGATCGCGGCGTCGGGATTGCTGGTGGATGGCTTCTCGTTCCAGACCGGCGCCGGCGGCATCTCGCTCGCCGTGGCCGCCGAGGTGGCGCACCGCATGCGCGAGCGCAACGTGCGCGGCAGCTTCGCCTCGGGTGGTATCACCGGAGCGATCGTGGACATGCTGCACGCCGGATTGTTTCGCGTGCTGTTCGACGTGCAGTGCTTCGACCTCGCGGCCGTCGATTCCTATCGTCGCGATGCCGCACACCTGGGGATGAGCGCCTCGATGTACGCGAACCCGCACAACCGCGGCGCCATCGTGAACATGCTCGACGCGATGATTCTCGGCGCCGCCGAGATCGACGTCGACTTCAACGTCAACGTCACGACCGGCACTGATGGCGTCATCATGGGTGGCTCGGGAGGCCACGCCGACGCCGCCGCCGGCGCGAAGCTCGCGATCGTGACCACGCGCCTCAATGCGGGCGGTTATGCGAAGGTCGTGGAGCGCGTGACGACGATCACCACACCGGGCGAGACCGTCGACGTGCTGGTGACCGAAGCCGGCGTGGCCGTGAACCCGAAACGCGCCGAGTTGCGAGACCGGCTCGCACATGCAGGACTTCGCGTCGTTCCCATCGAACAGCTCGAGAAGCTGGCGGCCCGTGGCGTCTCGCTGTCGCACACGCGCCCGAAACACGCGCGCGTTGTCGCCGTCGTCGAGTATCGCGACGGGACAGTCACCGACGTCGTGCGCGCTGTTGCGTAGAGATGGAGCTTCAGCGCCCGAGAATCGCGCGCAACCTTGCCGCCATCGCGTCGTCGATCGCGCCGCTACGCAGGCCAAGCGGAATCGTGCGATCGCAAACCACGCGGTAGAACTCGAGCACGTCCGGCCCGAGCGGCGCAAGCGCCGCCGCGTGCCTTTCGATCGAGCCCAAGTCGCCGCGCGACACCGGGCCCGGCATGCCGTTCGCGACGCCCGCCGATTCGATCGACATGAGCGTGCCGCGCGCGAGCGGCAACAGCGCCCGCACTGCATCTTCTTCCGTCGCGCCCCACGACTGCCAGATGCGCGATGCCTCGGCGAACAGCGCGTTGATGAATTGCGACGTGTAGCCTGCCGCGGCGTGGTAACGGCCGCGCATACCGGGCGGAAGGCGGTTCACGCGGCACTCGAGACGCTGCGCGATCGCAACCAGCGTCGCATTGAGCGGCTCCGGCGCTTCGATCGTGATCGTGCAACCGGGCAGTGATCGAACCGCAGCTATCGGATCGCCGAACGTTTGCATCGGATGAAAGCCGCCGGTCGTCGCGCCATCATCCGCCGCGGCATCGAGTGCACTGACTTCGGTGACACCGCTGCAGTGAACGGCGGAAACATCAGGGCGCCACGTCGCCGTGGCCGTTGTCGACGCTATCGCGTCGTCAGGAGTGGTGACGAACACGATGTCGCAGGCATCGACGACTTGCTGCGTGTCTGTAAGAACAGCACAGCCCTGCAATGGCGCGGCGAGCTTTTGCGCGTCCGCGGTTATCTTGCTCGTCACGGCCGATACGCGAAGTCCGCGCTGCCCGAAGCTCCACGCGAGCGCGCTGCCGAGCCGGCCGGCGCCGATGAAGCCAATCCGAATGGTTTCCAGATCCTGCACAGTCATGGCTCGTTGTCGCGTCTCGCTCGACAGTCAATGTCGCGGCGGCCACGTGCGATAGCGGTGGAGCGCCGCGACATTCGGCGTCGCCCCGAGCCCGTGGCCTTGGGGCACCGGCACGCGTCCGCCACCGATCGGCAGCAGGTCGCCCACGACGAGCTCGCGTCCGGCATTCGGGTGGCAGTCGAATTCGAGCAAGCCGAAGCCCCCCGCGGCCGCCAATGCGTGCAGCGAAGCGAGCAGCGATACTCCGCCGCCGAAGTAATGGGGGCAATAGCGCTTGCCCGCTTCGACCGCCTTTCGCGCGACGCGAATGTTTCCGCTCACGCCTCCCCATTTCGTGATATCCGGCTGAATGACGCCGAGCACGCGATCGGCGATCGCCTCGTCGAACTCGCCTCCCTGCAAGTTTTCGCCCCCGGCGAGCGCGATCGGCGAAGCGTCGGCGAGTGTACGCCACTGCTCGATCGACGCGTCGACCCGGATCGGCTCCTCGAACCATTGGACGCCGATCGGCGCGGCGTCGCGCGCGAATGCGATCGCAGCATCGACGCCGAGCGCCTGGTTCGCATCGCACGTGAGAACGGCATCGGGCCCGAGCGCCTCCCGCATCGCGCGCAGGTTGTGTACGTCGTGAACGTGATCGAACCCGGTCTTGAGCTTGAACGCGCGATGTCCTTCGGCGTAGCGGTCGGCAGCGAATCGTTCCGGCCGATCGGGATTGATGCCTGTCGCGTAGACGGGCAAGGACTCGCGCGGTGGGGCGCCGAGCGCGCGGTAGAGCGGCAATGCCTGCCGGCGAGCGGCGAGATCCCATAGCGCGATGTCGATGCCCGCGATGGCGGACGCGATCGGTCCCGGTTCACCGGTTTGCAGCGCGAGCACTTCGAGCTCGCGACTCAATTGCTCGAATGCCTGCTCGGGCGAGGCGAGCGTACGGCCGACGAGCCGCTCGCCCAGGTCGGCGGCGAGCCGTGCGCGGTGCTCGGCGCCCACCGCAGGCCAGTTGCACCATATTTCGCCCCAGCCTTCCGCGCCGTCGCTCGCAACGACGCGCACGAGGACCATCGGACGATCGCGAAATGTTCCGAAGGACACTTTGACGGGCGCCACGATGGGGACGCGGTAGGCGAAAGCTTCCACCACAAGCGGCTTGATGGCATCCATACTCGTCATTCCCATGTCGGGTCCGCGGTCGCGACGAATCGCGGCTCGACGAGACCGCGCACGCCAACGTCGATCGCGAGAAGCGCGCCTGCGAGCGGCTGATTCGCCATCTCGTCGGGCGCCATCTGCTGGCTCGCGGTGGTGATGTAGAGCGTATCGAGATTCGGACCGCCGAACGCGCAGCACGTGGGACGATGCGTCGGTAGCTCGATGATGCGATCGATCCGGCCGTCGGGTGCGTAACGTACGACGCGCCCGCCGTTGAACTCCGCGTTCCACAAGAAGCCTTCGGCATCGACAGTCGAACCGTCCGGAAACGCCGGTGCGCTCGTCGTGGCGAATACGCGTCTGCGGCCGATATCACCCGATGCGGGATCGAAGTCGTACGCGAAAATGGCGTACTGTAGCGAGTCGGCGAAGTACATCGTGCGTCCGTCGGGACTCCAACCCAGGCTGTTCGGGATGCGAATGTTGCTGGCAACGTGCGCGAACTTACCGTGCGCATCGACGCGGTAGAGAATGCCTTCGGGCGCACGCGCCACGTTGTGCATCGTCCCGACCCAGAAGCGGCCCTGCCGATCGCAGCGGCCGTCATTGAAGCGATGCCCGGCAACGGGCTGCGGGGTTGCCACGAATGGTTGCAGCGAGGTCGTCGCTGTGTCGAAGAACGCGAGCTGGTCGGGCAACGCGACGAGGAGGCGCCCGTCCGTGCAGAACGCTATGCAGCCCACGAGATCGGGCATCGTCCACGTGTCGATGCGTCCGCTCGCATGGTGATAGCGCCGAACGGCCGGCCGGCGGATATCGACCCAGTACAGGCATTGATCACGCTCGTTCCACAAAGGGCTCTCACCCAGGATGTCGGTCTGGTCGCCGACGCGCGTCACGGTCGTCATAGAGCGCTGTCGTTCCACTGATCGCCAAGCTTGCATTTTGCGTCGCCACGGGGCGCCGCGGGTATTGCGATTTCGGCAAGCGCGTCTTCGTGCGCCGCGAAGCGAAGCACGCCGTGCTGCAGAGCGCAACGCGCACCCGCACGGAAAACAGTTCGGCTGCGCGAGTCTATTTCCGGCAGCGCGAGGCGTAGGTTGCTGTAAGGGCGAACAGTTGTCTGCGGGGCCGCGAAAAGGGGCAAGCGTTCGCGCAATGCGAAGCCGTCCTTGTTGAAACTCTAATTGCGGCGATGCTGCGCGAGTCCTAGCATTGCGCCATCAACTCACGCGAAGCTGCGGTGCTTCGCGATGCGCGGCGATCCGCAGGAGGCATGCCGCGTCGACAGGAGGAGCTCGATGTTCGACCATCTTTCCCCCGCGAAGCTGTTTTCGCTTCAGGGCCGCGTCGCACTGATCACCGGCGGCGCGGGCGGCATCGCGTCGGGACTTTCGCGCGGATTCGCCGCAGCCGGTGCGCGCCTCGTTCTCGCCGATCGCAGCGAGACCGTGCGCGAGCGCGTCGACGAACTGCGCCGCGCGGGCGCGGATGCGACAGCGCTCGTGTTCGACATCACCGACGCGGGTGTCGTCGAGCGTGCGTTCGCTGACGTCGCCCAGCGCTTCGGCCGGCTCGATGTGCTCGTCAACAACGCGGCGATCATCGTGCGCAAGCCTTTTCTCGAGCTGACGCAAGACGATTGGAAGCGCGTGATCGACATCGATCTCACCGCATGCTTCGCGGCAGCGCAGCACGCGTCGCGGCTGATGGTGAAGCAGCGCTCAGGGCGCATCATCAACCTGAGCTCGATCATGAACTACGTGTCGCGGCCGAACCTCGTCCCGTACGTGACAGCGAAGGGCGGAATCGCCGCATTTACCCGCGCGCTCGCCGCCGACCTCGGTGGAACCGGCATCACCGTCAACGCGCTCGCGCCAGGTTATACGGCCACCGAGTTCTCGCAGGCAGGCAACAAGGAGTTCCACGACTTCATCCGCGACTGGACGCCGGCGCGCCGCTGGGGCACGCCGGACGACATGGTCGGCGCGGCCCTGCTGCTCGCATCCGACGCCGGCGCCTACATCAACGGCACGGTGCTCTACGTCGACGGCGGCTTCACCGCCGTGACCAGGTAGAAACGGTGCAGTGGAAGGCTCATCGACGATGGCGATCACCGTGAACAACGTTCAACAACACGCCGCGGATCGCGGCGCGCGGGCGATCGGCGCGTTCACGGCCCGCGCCGTCCCGCCCGCCGGGAGCGAGGCAGTCGCCGCGCCGACTGCGCAGGCAGCGACCGCCCTGCTGCGACGCCTCGCGGCGACCCGGACGGTCACGGCGCTGTGCGCGTTCGCGCTCTTCGTCGGACTCTGGTACGGGGTATCCGCATGGATCAACAACCGGATCCTCGTTCCTTCGCCGACGCAGGTGGCGACGGCGCTGGTTCAGCTCGGCGCGAGCGGCGAGCTCTTCACGCACGCGCTGGTGAGCACGAGCCGCCTCGGCATGAGCCTCATAGCGTCTCTCGTCCTCGCGGTGCCGCTCGGCTTCGCGATGGGCATGAACGAGAAGCTCAACGCGTACCTCGATCCAGTCGTCGAGCTGCTTCGGCCCATTTCGGGCATCGCGTGGATACCGATCGGGCTGTTCATCTTCGGCGTGGGCGACACGCTGCCCGTGTTCATCATGGTCTATGTCGCGTTCTTCCCGCTGCTGCTTAACACGATCGCCGGCGTGCGCAACGTCGACCGCAAGCTCATCGACGCCGCGCGCACGATGGGCGTGAGGCGCACGCCGATGCTTCTGCATGTCGTGGTGCCGGCGGCGCTGCCCACGATCATGGTCGGCTTCCGCCTCGCCTTCGCCGGCGCCTGGTCGGCGATCATCGCCGCGGAGCTGATCGGCGCACCGAGCGGCCTTGGATTCGCGATCGAGTGGTATCGCGAGCTCCTGATGAGCCCGAAGATGTTCGCCTTCATCGTCCTGATCGGCATCGTCGGGTACGTGTGCGACTTGCTGTTGCGCGCGTTGCAGCGCGTGCTCACGCCATGGGCGGAAGGAACGGGACTCGCATGAGCACGATGTCTTTGCCGGTCGCACCCGTGCGCCGTTTGCGCCGGGCCTGGTTGATGCAGATCACACTGGTACCCCTGGTGCTTCTCGGCGTTTGGGAAGTCTGGGCGGTCCTTGCGGGAGACTCGCACGCTCCGGCGCCCACGCGCGTGATCGAGTCGTTCATCGAGCTGGTCGCGCAGGGCGGTCTGATCGGTGCGACCGTAGAAAGCCTGGGCCGCGTCGTGTCGGGTTTCGCCGTCGCACTCGTGCTCGGCGTCGTCCTTGGCATCCTAATGGGATCGAACCGCTGGGTGCGCAACCTCCTCGATCCGATCGTCGAGAGCTTCCGCCCGGTCGCGCCGATGGCGCTGCTGCCGCTCGCGATTCTGTGGCTCGGCGCCGGGACGCCCGCGGCAGTGTCGATCGTCGCGTACGCGGCGTTCTTCCCGCTGCTCATCAACACCGTGCACGGTGTCAGCCGCGTGGATCGCAAGCTCGTGCTCGCCGCGCGCACGATGGGCGTGCCACGCTGGCGCATCCTCACCAAGGTGGTGCTGCCCGCGTCGTTGCCCGCGGTGTTGCTCGGCTCGCGCCTTGCGATGGGCGTCGCGTGGACCGCGATCGTCGCCGCCGAACTGGGCGTCGGCGCGAAGTCCGGGGGTGGCGGCTCCGGCGGAATCGGCGCCATGATGTTCGTCTTCTACGCGTACAACGTCGATCTCAACGCGATCGTGGTGTGCATGATCGTCGTGGGCGTCGTCGCGCTGCTGATCGATCGCCTGTTCCGCTTCGCGGAGCATCGGCTCATGCCCTGGAGAACCTGAACCATGAAGCTGCAAACGACCGCGCCGAAGCTGCGGCTGCAGAACGTTTCCAAGCAGTTCATCGCGCCGCGCACCGGCCAGCTCACCACTGCGGTGACTGCCGTCGACCTCGAGATCCAAAGCGGGGAGTTCGTCTGCGTGGTCGGCCCTTCCGGTTGCGGCAAATCCACGGTGCTCAACCTGATCGCGGGCCTCGACACGCCGACCAGCGGCAGCATCGAGGCGAACGGCCAGTCGATTCGCCGCCCCGGCGCCGACCGCGGCGTGATGTTCCAGGACTACGCGCTGATGCCGTGGCAGACGGTCTACGACAACATTGGCTTCGGCTTGCGCTACGGAACGCCGGGTGAGGGCCTGACGCCGACCGAGCGCGAAACGCGCATCCGCCACTTCGTCGACCTTGTCGGGCTCAACGGCGCGGAGAAGAAGTATCCGCACCAGCTTTCGGGGGGCATGCGCCAGCGCGTCGCGCTCGCGCGCCTGCTCGCGAACGGCCCCGACATCCTGCTGATGGACGAGCCGCTCGGTGCGCTCGACGCGCAGACGCGGCTCATTCTCCAGGTCGAGCTCCTGCGTATCTGGGGCGAGACCGCTCCGCAGTCGCAACGCAAGACGGCGATCTTCATCACGCATGACATCGAGGAAGCGGTGTTTCTCGCGGACCGCGTGGTGGTCATGAGCACGCATCCCGGCCGGGTGAAAGCCGTGATTCCGGTCGATCTGCCGAGGCCCCGCAGTGAGCACACGCGCGCCGAGCCGCGCTTCGGCGAGCTTGCCGAGCAGATCTGGGCGCTCATCCGCGACGAAGCCTACCGCGCGATCGGCGGCCTGGGCGCGGCTCCGCAGGCGACGAACGAAGCCGTTGCGTAATAGCGGAAGAACGCCGGCGAGGCTGGCGCATCCGAAAAACAGGTAACACAAGTCGAACCAAGCGAGGAGATGATGACCACGAAGCGAACGAGTAGCCCTGGCGCGCTGCAAAGCGAATTCCAAAGATCGAGGCGACGCATGGTTCTGGGCGGCGTTGCGGGTAGCGTGCTTGCAGCCGCGCCGTACGTCGCCAGGGGACAGAAGGCGCTGCAGCGGCTCAAGCTCTCCGTCGGCTGGATCCCATGGGCCGCGGGGAACGCGCCGGTGACGCAGTACATGATCAATAACAAGATGTTCGAGAAGCGCGCCGCCGATTTCGGTTACGACCTGACGATCGACTGGCGGGAATATCCGACTGCGATGCCGATGGTCGAGGCGGTCGTCGGCAACAACCTCGACATGGGGATGTGGGGCAACACGCCGATCATCCGCGCGCTCGCGCAGAACCTGCCGATCAGCTTGATGTGCGTCGGAGAGGGCCATCTGCGCTTCCTGATCGCAACGCGCAAGGGTTCGCCTCTGCACAAGCTGCAGGACTTGCGGGGCAAGACGGTCGGCGTGCAGCTGGGTGGAGATCCGTACAACGCGCTCACCTCGATGCTGCATTACGAGCTGGGCAGCCCGGACCCCAACGCGAACAAGATTCGGCTGATCAACACGACGACGCAGGCGATGTCCGCGACGGTGCCCGCCGGCATGGATGCCTCCTGCTGCATCTATCCCGCCTTTCTGGCAGCCGAGAGCGGCGGCACCGTCGGCATCATGAACTCGTTCGGCTACACCGAAGACTACTACGAAGGCCCGCTCGGCAAGGGGGGCGGAATCCTGATGCCGTCGGTGAAGAAGTCGCCGTTCTACCCGGACGGGTACTACCTGCATCGCTCGTTCTGGCTCGTGCACAACGCGATCGCCGAGAAGCATCCGCAGGTCGTCGTTGCCTATCTGATGGCGAATGAAGAAGCGGTAGCTCAATTGACCGCCATGGATCCCGGCGCGGTGTCGCAGCTCGTGGCGAAATACTGGAAGCTCGACCCGGAAAAGGGTGCGAAGGTGGTCAAGGACGATGTGCTGTTCTCTCGTGGCTGGGCGTGGCCGACCGAGAACGACGCGCGAGCCGTGCTCGAGACCTCGAAGTACCTGGTGGAAAGCAAGGTCATCGATCAGCCGCTGAGCTGGGCGCAGGTGAAGGATGCCTTCACGCGTACGGCGCCTTTGGTGAAGCAGGCTTACGAGCGCCTGGGCTCGAAGCCCCCGGCCGCCGAGTTCGTCCGCAAGGACACGAAGGACCTGCGCGGCTTGCCGGTCTGGGAAATGAATCGCTGGGCCGCGCCGACATGACGCGTTCCTGGTGCAATCGAACGCGCGAACGAATGGTGCCGGCACGCAGCGCAGTTCCCATCGCGTCGACCGGGGCGTCCTCGCCACGCGTCGCGCATCAACTCTGAACGAAAGGTCATCATGAAAGCAGGATTCATCGGCCTCGGCGTCATGGGCGGCCCCATGGCGCAGAACATTGTCAAGGGTGGGCACGAGCTCACCGTGTACGACCTCGATGCGGAAGCCGTCGCACGCTTGACCGCGGTCGGCGCGAAGGCGGCCGAGTCGCCGCGCGAGGTCGGCGCTGCGAGCGACGTCGTCGTCACGATGCTGCCCGAGCCGCAGCACGTGCGCGAGGTGGTGCTCGGGCGCAATGGTGTGGCGGAAGGGTTGAAGAAGGGTGGCGTGGTCATCGACATGAGCACGATCGACCCGTACACGTCGCAGGAGATCGGCGCCGAGCTCAAGAAACGCGGCATCGACATGGTCGACTCGCCCGTCGGCAAAACGTCCGAGCACGCCGCGACCGGAACACTCACGCTGATGGTCGGTGGCGAGCCGGCCGTGATCGAGCGCGTGAAGCCGGTGCTCTCGTGCATGGGAACCGACACGTACTACTGCGGCGGCCTCGGCATGGGCCACGCGATGAAGATCACGAACAACGTGCTCGCGACAACGATCATGGCGGCGAACACCGAGGCGCTCGCGATCGGGGCCAAGTGCGGGCTCACGCTCGAGCTGATGCTCGAGGTGTTCAAGACGACGATGGCGAACAACGCGCAGCTGTTCGTCGCGATGCCGAAGAAGGCGTTTAAGGGCGACGACAGTCCCGGCTTCATGGTGAGGCTCGCCGCGAAGGACGTGCGCCTTGCCGTGGAGCTTGCGCGCAAGCAGGGGTTCGAGCCGCTGGTGGGCGCCGGCGCGCAAGCAACACTCGAGCGAGCGATGAAACTTGGTTTTGCGGACCGCGACACGGCCGCGCTGATGTTCATCCGCGAAAAGGAGCTGGGGATCAAGGTGCGGCCCGCAGCCGCGAAGTCGTGAGGCGGACATGGTCGCGTACGTGATCAACGACATGGAGGTTACCGACCCGCAGCGGCTGGAGGAATACAAGAAGCTGTCACCGGCGACGGTTGCGCAATACGGCGGTCGGTTCCTTGCGCGCGGCGGGCATTGCGAGACGCTCGAGGGCACGTGGTCGCCGAGACGCCTGGTGATCCTCGAGTTCCCGAGTGCGGAGCAGGCGAAGGCCTGGATTGAGTCGCCGGAATACGCGGCGGCGAAGCGGCAGCGGCAGAAAGCCTCGCGGTCAAATATCGTGCTCGTCGAGGGCGTGTAGGTAATCAGCTTGCTTCCAAAAATGCGCCAATCAGTCTCGGTGGCATTGCAATGGAGCTCGCGTAGCGCCTGACTTCGGCGATCGTTTCTACGCACAGGTTGCCGAGTTCGCGTTGCTTTACGTATCCGAACGGGTACTCGACCGGATTGATCTCGGAGGTACAACCGGGAGACGCTCGAGGGGCGATTGGGTCCGTCCAACTACCCGACATAGGCGCGCGCACGCGTCGGCTTGCAGTGCGCTGGCAAGCTGCCTGCCCAACAGCTTGCCTTCATTCGTTGCGGCCGCGTCGAGAAAACTCCCGGCTTCGAGTCCTTGATCGCGCCGCCGAACATTCGCAAGTAAATGCCCTCAGAAGCTTGGCACCGCGAGCAGCGACAGGTACACCGGTTACGGAATTGCGAGTAGGAGAACCTTAATGAAATTCGGATCATCGCTCTTCGCGAGCGTTCTTATCGCCGTACTTGGTTCCGTCCAAGCGTTCGCTGCCGATAGCTTCCCGTCCAAACCCATCAAGGTAGTTGATGCTTGGCCAGCGGGTGGCGTTGTCGATGTCATTACCCGTGCCGTGACGCAGAAGCTGTCAGAGGATTGGGCGACTCCCCTCGTCGTGGAGAACAAGCCCGGGGCTTACGGGCTTATCGGCACGGAATTCGTCGCAAAGAGCGCCCCGGACGGATACACCTGGCTAATCGGTACGCTCGGAACACCAATGAGCTCGAGCCTCTACAACAAGCCGTGGAAGGCAGTGGAGCGATTCGCCGGCGTCGCGATTCTTGCCCGCTCCGCTTTGCTTGCCGTCGTGCCGGCGGACTTGCCCGCCAACTCACTCAGGGAATTCGTCGCATTAGCCAAGTCGGAGCCGGGACAGTTGAATTATTTGAACCCTAGCATCGGCAGCGCTTCGCATCTCAATGTAGAACTGATCAAAGCAAAGGAACACATCGATGTCGTCTCCGTACCGTACAACGGGCAGCCACCCGGCGTGGCCGATCTGCTCACCGGCCGCCTGCAGTTCGCCTTGCTCGCACCACAGGTCGCCGCGCCGCAAATAAGGGCGGGCAAGCTAAAAGCGCTGGCGGTTGCATTTCCGACGCGTATTGCAGCGTTTCCCGATTTACCGACGTTCGCAGAAGCGGGGTATCCCTATGCCGATGTGGTTGCGACGTATTCGATTCTGGTTCCAAAGCAGACGCCGAGTGACGTTGTAGCGAAGATTTCCGCGGGAGTAGAAAAGGCCCTGAAGGATCCGACCGTGCAGAAGAGAATCGACGCAGCCGCCGCCGAGGTCGCCTCTTCCGTAGGACCGAAGCAAGTTGACACATTTCTGAAGGCGGAAACGGTGCGTTGGGAGCAGTTCTTTCGGGAACACTCGATGAACCCCAAATAAAGTAGCAGTGACTCCGATGTCGAACCATCCCAACATCATCCTTTTCATAACCGACCAGCAGAGGTCGGACACGATCAGCGCTTTAGGGGCACCGTGGATGCGCACGCCGACGCTGGACCGGCTGGTGGCGGAAGGCGCGGCATTCACTCACTGCTTCACCACTTCCCCTATTTGCGTTGGCGCACGGGCCAGCCTCTTCTCGGGCTGCTTTCCGCACATGCTCAATGTGTATCGGAACTTCGATCAATGGGAGCCGTCCTGGGTCCGATGGCTCACGGAAGCCGGTTATCACTGTGCGAGCATTGGCAAGATGCACATCAATCCGTACGACGCAAAAGGAGGATTCCATCAGCGCTTCCCCGTAGAGAACAAGGACCGAGCGCTCTTTCTCGAAGAGCCCGAGCGAGCGATCTATGACGAGTGGGACAAGGCGCTGAACGCGCATGGCGTTATCAAACCGTCGCGCTACACGCGCTTCGCCAACAACCCAGAAGGGTTTCGTCATGCGCTCGGAGCGTTTGTCTGGGACCTGCCGGAAGCGCTGCATTCGGATAACTTCATCGGCGATACGGCGTTATGGTGGCTCGAGCAACGCCGAGCGGTCCACCCGCTGTTCCTTCACATCGGATTTTGCGGTCCCCATCCTCCCTACGATCCCGTGCAACGCTACCTCGATCTCTACGACAACATAGCGATACCGGTGCCGGAAGTGGCCGACCACGACCTGCGAGGCCAGACACCCGCGCTACATGCGCTACGTGAAACGATGGAGATTGGCAATTTCGATTCGGTCGCGTGGCGCAGCGGTGCATCAAAGAAGGACCTGTTGCGGTTGCGTCGTCACTACGCCGCCAATATCACAATGATTGACGAAAAAATAGGCGAAATCCTGGAAGTTCTCGACCGACGTGGCTATCTGCGCGACGCCGTAGTCATTTTCACGTCCGACCACGGCGACAACCTTGGCGAACACAGGCACATCCAGAAGCACAATATGTACGAAGGCGCGGTACGCGTCCCACTAATCATTACGTCTCCGGGACGGATCGCCGAGGGCCGGACGATCGACCAATTCGTCCAATGGATCGATATCGCCCCGACAATTCTCGATTGCGCTGGGGTGACGGTGCCGGAAAATTGGGAGTCAAGATCGCTATGGCCCCTCATCGAGGATAATGGGAATTCTCTTGTCGAGCGGGACGCAGTGTACGCGGAGCTCGCGCGCGATCATATTCAGCGGGACGCCGAGCTAATGGTCATGCGCCGTGACCGAAAGTGGAAGGTCGTGTTCTATCTGGGACAGTCGTGCGGTGAACTTTACGATCTCGAGAGCGACTCAGGCGAAGCAAACAACCTTTGGGAAAGTCCTCAGCACCGCGAGGTACGCGACGAGCTTGTTGGCAAGGTTTTGAGGTGGCAGATACAGGGAACGCTGCGCTCACGCTCGCAGGCGCGCGCCTCTCCGCAGCAGCCCATGATCATTCCGTAGCGATGAAGAGCCCAATTCACGCGCTCAATCATACCGAGACGGGTCTGCCGACGAAGGGGGCGGCGACGCAAACGGCATCGGGATGAGGAGTGGCTGAAGTTCCGGGCAATGCCTTCGCGGAGTGCGAAATGGCGATTGCCTAAACAACAATGGCGCGCCGGCCCGCAGCGGACTAGCATCGTCAGAACTACGATCAAACAGGAGCAGCGGCAATGGAGGCAGTCGTGCAGCAGACCTCGCGTGCAAAGATCTCCTTTGCCGGCGTCCAGAAGCGCTATCCGGCGAAGGGCGGACAGGCCGGAGGAACGCTCGCGCTCGATGCGTTCAACTTCGACATCGCTCCGTCGGAGATCGTATCGATCGTCGGACCAACGGGCTGCGGCAAGTCCACCGCACTCAACGTGCTCGCGGGATTCGAGCATCCATCCTCGGGAACGGTCAGTGTCGACGGGCAGGAAGTGAGCGGACCGGGTTTCGACCGCGGCGTCGTTTTCCAGCAGCCGTCGCTGTTCCCCTGGCTCACGGTGCTTGCGAACGTCGTGCTCGGCGTGAAATGTCGCGGGCATTCGCCCGAGCAATACGAGCCACGCGCATTGGCGCTGCTCGAGGAGGTCGGGCTCAAGGGCTTCGAGCGCCACTATCCGTACCAGCTCTCCGGCGGCATGCAGCAGCGCGTGCAGATAGCGCGTGCGCTGATCAACGAGCCGGACATTCTGCTGATGGACGAGCCTTTCGGCGCGCTCGACTACCAGACGCGGCTGATGATGCAGAAGCTGCTGCTGCGCCTGTGGGCCCACTTCCGCCCGACGATCCTGTTCATCACGCACGACGTCGGCGAGGCCGTGTTCATCTCCGATCGCGTCGTCGCGATGACGAAGCGGCCGGGGCGCGTCAAGTGCGTCGTCGAGGTCCACGCGCCGAAGCCCCGCGATTACGAGTTCATGCGCTCCCCCGAATTCACGCGCCTGGAGGGCGACCTTGTCGTCGCCGTGCAGGGTGAGGTGGAGGGCGAGGATATGGAAGCGGTGCATTGACCGCGGCGGCGAAAGGAAGGCAAGGATGAAGCTCAAGGGCCCGTTCACCACGTTGGTCGCATGCGTCGCATTTCTCGCGCACGCGGTCGTCGCGCAACCCAGGGGCGCCCCGGCGCCGCTCGAGTTCAACTATGGCATCCCGACCGCTGACCATGCGACGGTGTTCGTCGCGCAGGATCTCGGGTTGTTCGAGAAGGCCGGCCTCAAGCCGAAGTTCTTCTACTTCCAATCGGGCGCGCCGCTGCTCGCCGCGCTGAAGAGCGAAAGCCTCGACGTGGTGACGGCCGGGCTCGCGCTCACCTTTGCGATCGGTCAGAAGATTCCGCTCACGTTCATCTTCTGGGAAGCGAACAACGCAGCGGGCGAGGCGCTCGTGGTCTCGCCGAAATCGGGCATCGCATCGTACAAGGACATCGGCAAGGCGAAAAGGATCGGCGCTGCGTCCGGAACGTGTGCACAGGTCTCTCTCTACCTGATGGCGAAGAAGGTGGGGATCGACTACTCGACGCTGAATGTCGTCAATATTCCAGCACCGCTGTTTCGCAACTCGTTCCTGAGCGATTCCGTTGACGCCGGCGTCGCATGGCCGCCTTATTCGCTCCAACTGAAATCGGAAGGGTTTCCGATCGCGAGCTTCGACGAGGACTACACGCCGCCCGGTGGTGCATGCCCGGGCTTGACCGCAGTGCGGCCCGATTACCTGAAGCAGCACCCCGAAATCGGCGTGAAGCTGTTGCACGTCGAGGCGCTGGCGCGTGAAGCGATGGCAAAGAACCCGCAAGTGGGCGTCGACGCATTCGTCAAGCATCTGGGCGTATCGCCGGAGGTTGCCAAGGCAACGCTCGATCGCGAATGCTGCGGCCGGGTGCCCAGCTTCGAGGCACAGCTCGATCCGAATTCACCGTACTCGATGACGTCGAAGGAGGGTGGGCTCGCAGGCAAGCTCAAACTGGCGAGTGACGTGCTGTACGCCACGAAGGCCATTCCCGCGCCGATCCCCGCGGCGGCCATCCAGGAGGCGATCGATCCTTCCTATTTGCGCGAGTACGTGAAGATGTCCGGAAACGGAGGGAAGCCATGAGCGACATAGCGGTCGACTCGGAGGTCAAGGACGCGCTGACGCAAGGACAGCCGATCTCGCCGACAGGTCGATCACAACGCGCGAAATCGCGGGCGCAGCGCGTTCCGGACATCGCGTACTCGGTCGGTGCGATCGGTGTGCTGCTCGTGCTCTGGTACGTC
>Ga0209579_10001544_pt1 | contig 18877 bp, 14 predicted proteins | sample Coa_R1_2_FD_187152 | JGI IMG/M metagenome (GOLD analysis project Ga0209579, IMG submission 187152) | Surface soil microbial communities from Centralia Pennsylvania, which are recovering from an underground coalmine fire - Coalmine... | ecosystem: Environmental > Terrestrial > Soil >... | reverse complement strand
TTGGGTTTGGGATTTGGTCCATACCGGGTCGGGAACAGACCTAATTCCCAACGGCGATAGTCACTGAGTTGGAGATTACGCCTCCCATCGAGATGGCCACGGGTACTGCTGTGCCGCTGGGTGTACCCGCGCAGACACCTGTGCATTCACCTGGTAAAGGGAGAAAGGCCAAACAGGTAGCCGCGCGCAATTACGTTCAGGTAGGGCGCGTGGCCTTCAGGTCACTGTATCTTCGTCAGAAACAGCGATCCCGAGTCTCCACTGCACGCCCCAGCAACCACCACGTAAGCGCCAGTAATCGTGGCACCGCTCGAATCGAGCATACCATCGAGGACAACTTGAAGCGTACCATTGAATGTGGCCTCCAACAACATCTCTTGAGCGATGATGCTGCCAGAAGCGGTTCCGTTGGTGAAGCACGGGGAACCATTCAGAGTGATCGGGGCCGTCAGGGTCGTTCCCGTCTGGCTGATGGCTGCACTGACAGAACCAGTTAGGCCCAAGACAGAACTCCACGTCCCCTGCCAGTTCCCGGCGACTGAAGGTTGACTCGGCAGCATCGTCATGGAAAATGTGCCTGAGTCGCCAGCACAAGGGCCGGACTGAACAGAATACTGGCCTGTGCCGGAGCCGACTGAGTTGAGCGTGGCTGTGAATGCGACCTGCGATGTTGGCCCAACAAGGCTAAAGAACACTCCAAATGAGAGTGCGTTATTGGTAATCGTTCCATTGATGTTGCCAACCACAAAGCAGGAGGAGTTGAGCAGCACGAGGGTCCCGGCTAAGGCAGTGCCGTTCTGTGCGATGGTAGCTCCGAAAGAGCCAGACACGCCCGTGACCGAAGACCATGTTCCTTGCCATGTCCCGGCGGCTGATGCCTGAGGGGCAGTCACGGTAAATGGTAGGGTAAACAGCGATCCGCCATTCCGGAATACGCTGACGTGCCAAGTACCCGGATCGGTGGCCGGTTCGTGTCCCCCTATGTATATCCCCGCGGCCCAACATGAAGATCCATTGAAGGTGATGGTAGCGGACTGACTTTGAAGATAAACAGCTCCCGACGGTTTAATCCAGCTGACCGTCAAGACGTCTCCGGTCTGACCGCCATTAAAGGAGAACCATACCCAAACTGCGGGATCGGTTGGCTGGAAGACATTCTGCGCGATTGGCACCGCGCAGGTAAGGTTTCCGCTACTATCCTCCGGCACCGAACCGGCGGTCATCTCGTTGGTGACTGCGAAGGTTGTCGTAGGCCCTTGAACGACAATGGTCACCGTGTTGGACGTTATGCCTCCCATTGAGACGGTTACGGGTATGGAGGCCCCTCCCGGTGCTCCAGCAGGAACCTGGGCATTCACTTGGTATAGTCCTACGAAACCGGGTGCGAGGCCCGAGAAAAGCACCTGGGCCGGTACGTTGCCGATGTTCACTGTGGGAGTCGTTGTCGTTTCGGCAAATGGGGGAACGTCCGGTGCTGGATGGCCGCTCGTTGGTTGATTGCTCACCGGTCCAAGGCCAGTACAGTAGATCTGGATATAGGTGGACCCAGGGATGGCGGGGTTGGACGCATCCACCAATCGATACGAAGTGTCCAGGACCGCCCCCTGTCCCGTGCCCGCAGAATTGATACTGAAGATGGCCGGGGCAAATGGTGCGAGATTCACGGTTTGGGGAGAACTAGTCTGGCCACCGATAGACGCAGTGACGGATGCCTGCGTTTGTCCGGCAAGTTCCCATGGCACCTGAAAATTAACCTGTAGCCCAGAGGCAAAAAACAGCGGGGCGTCCACGCCGTTGCCGAATGCCAGGGAAAGCCCGGAGAGGTCCGTCGGCAGCGGTATACTTTGTGCCCCGGAGGGAGAACCGAGAAGAAAGTTTCCAAATGCTGCGGCGATACTACCTGGGACTACGGGCGCGGTATAGCTGGCGGCGTTCACGACACCACCGGAGTTGATCGATGGAACCGGCGGTCCGGCGGTCGTGATCTCGAATACGGTCCCGCAGCCGTTAAAGCACTCGGAAACACCGCCGATTGAGGCGGTCCCGTAAAGATTGCCCGAGGAGTCCCGAACCACTGCCGCTTCAGGATTTGCGCCGTCCGCCCCGCCTGTGAAGCTGTGGAGTGTGGTGAGGTTGCCCGCCGTGTCCAGTTTGAAGACAGTCCCCGCATTGAAAGCGCCGCCGTTGTAGGTGGTGCCATAGAGGTTACCATTCGAATCCCGAACCACACCTGTGCGGGGATTCGCCCCATCTGGACCAGCAAAGGTGTAAAGTACGGTCTCCTGGCCAGTCGCGATGTTTATCTTGAATATAACTCCGTCTCCAGCGCCGCCGCTGCCGTTTCCGCCGGTCAAAGTTGTGCCATAAAGGTTGCCCGACTCATCAGCAATCAATCCTCCTTCGACCCATGGATTACCCCCATCTGCGCCCCCACTGAAGGTGTAAAGCAAGGTAAAGATTCCAGTGTTTGAATTCACCTCAAAGACTGTTCCGAAGTTGTATGCGCCGCCTGCAGACATGGCGCCGTAGAGGTACCCAGTGCTCTGGGCCAGGAGCAAGCCCGACTTTGGCAAACTCCCATCAGGCTGGCATGAGAACTTATGAAGGAGCCCAACTTGGCCAATCACCGGCAGCTTAAAGACGGTTCCGCACCCAAGACCGCTTCCGTTGCCGCCGAATGCTGTGGTGCCGTACAAGTTGCCTGCCGAGTCCCGTGCCAGGGTTCCATTAGGCGTTTGCGCGTTAGTATTACCGGAGTTGTTGAAGTCGTACAACACGCTCAACGAGCCGGTCGCACTCATCTGGAACACAGTTCCGTCGGCATAAGTGCCGCCGCCTTGGGTAGCGCCATAGAAGTTCCCTGCCGAGTCCTGGATCAGACCCCCTGGAGGGTTTATTCCATCGCTGGAGGAAAACGAGTGCAACACCGTCTCTTTAAAGGTGTTAAGATCCACTTGAAAAATGATCCCGCTGCCGGACGAGCCCCCGCTGTAAGTCGCGCCGTAAAGACTGCCACCATATAGGACCGGGGTCCCGACGGGTGCTATCCCGTCTGTGCCGCCGGCAAACGTATGAAGTACCAGGAAGGTCTGCGCTTGGGTGACGATGGCAGGCGCAGAAAAGAGGGAAGCGAGCATAAGTGCGGGACACCAGCCAATTCGAGAGATCATAGGAAATCCTCTATTCGAAGGGCATAGTAGTTTATTTGTCACGCCATGTAAAGGATGTCGCCCCCGTAGATCGCCCGCACCCTATTCTGCCCGCTCTTTCCGAGTATTCGTGGGACAATGTGTTTTTCAGAGGCGATGGATCAACGAATACAGCGGGTCGAGTGCAACGGCCAAGAAGCGGGCCGATCAGCCACCCACGCCTCATATGCTGTCGTACCTGGAAAATTTGATGGACGAACCAGGATCTCGGCAAAAGAATCCAACGAGCGCTAGTCACGATCCTGACACTCCTTTCGGAATTCGAAGGCTTGCAAGGATATCCACAATCGACCCGTCCGTTCTTGAGTTGCTATGGCTGGCGCTGTTCCTCATAGACGGCAAATTAGGAGGTGATGATCGCTGATATCACGTTGTCCCGTGGCGTCCGCCTGGTCATCTTGAAGCGCGGCTAGATTCCCCAATCAAATAGACGAGGCCCACGCTGGCACGGAAGTCGTTGAGGTTAGTCGTGGGTATCAGATCATGGAGATTGTGGCGTGTCAGTACATAATCGAAAGAGGGGCGGACAGCCCAATGACTGTTTGGAATTGTTAGCTGTACACCTCCACCCAGGATGGTGGTAAAGCCGCTGTCAGTATACGAAATGCCGTCAGCCCCAACGGACACTCGATCAACTCCGAATAATGCATGGACGAACGCCTGATGAATATTTATGCGTGGTCCGCCAGTAAAGAAGTAGTCGTGAAAGTTCACGATAGATATCGACTTGTAGTATCCAGCCACATCGCCCTCAATGGCGAACCACCCGTTTGCGTTGACTGAGACTGATGTGTTCCAGCCGTTTCCACTTTGCCTCGAAATCCCAGTAAGGTTCTCCTTCAGGTCTACGTTCAAGTACGAGTACCCAAAGAAGAGATCGGCAGACGGATGGACCTGGGTGCGGACAGTGGGGGCCGACGCAGGGGGAGGAACGGCAGATGGACGCTCTTCGACCTTGTAGACTCCGGGTTGGCCGGGAACGGGGACCCTCGACTGGTTATCGCTTCCAGCAGGCTGGCTCGAATAGCCTGGGATCGGCTGACCCATTTGCCGTGCCGCCATGGCTTTGAAGACTGCGTCCGGCACCTTGCCCTGTTCCAGGACCGTCAAGCCGTTAGGGGTGAGGTCGAAGTTGGCTGGCGATTCGGCTATCACCTTGATGATGATGTCTTGGCTCAATCCCGTCTGCACCATCTTTATCACATCGTTGTTTGTGAGGGCCGGGTGCGCGGGCTGGGCGAAAGCCAGCATCGTCCCGAATAAGGCGAGAAGAAGAGTCTTCGTTAGCGAGAGTGGGGCACGCACGAAAACAGGCAAGGCAATTGACTGATGCAAGAAATGCCGCATACATTCTCCTTTTGTTTTTGGGGCCGCCTGGTGCAGATCCGCGTTGCCCGGTAACAGTGAGGTCAGCATGACCGACTGAGGGCTGATGGTCTTCGGCGAGCATTTAAATGGCTTGGCAGTTTCCGACGGCAACGAAAAGATGTAAAATCCCAAGACGCGACCGGCAATATTCTAGCCACTTGTACCACCGTTGCCAAGGACTAGACTTACTATTCCGGTTTCGGCATGCGTTTGGAACCCTTTGATTTTAGGCATTCTAGCGATATTCTCGCGATTGCGACTTTATTTTTCTGACCTTGAAACCCATTTTGGGGCGTTTTATCGAATCGACGGTTCGGGAGGATAAAGATTTCCTTGGTCGCCACGCTTCCGGTAGATGGTGAAGGCCCTGAACGCCGTTCTTCCCGACAGGCAATGCACTCTTCGTATAAGTAGTATGTTTTTAAGCAGATTACCCCGAAACTGCTGGTGGTGCAACGTGAGGAAATTCAGAGGCGGCTCGGCGCACGAATGCGAAAGCTGCGGCTAAAGCGCGGCTGGACGCAGGACGAATTCGCGGACATTTCTGGCCTCCACCGGGCACAGGTGGGCGCATTCGAGAATGGGCGTATGAACATTACGCTTGCCAGCTTGCATCTGGTGGCACAGACGCTTGGGGTTCGGATTGTGGACCTGTTCCGGGGTGTAGAGCACTGAGAATGACAAGGCCTTCAAAATCAGCGACGATTCCTTCTACCCAGAATTGGTGGTGGCGTTGCAATTAGGCCAGCCGAGGAATTCGATTTCGGATGACAACAGAATTGGCAAAACGCTAGCTAGCGCTGGTCGTGTTTTAGGCCTACCGCAGGCGGTCTATCCGATGCGCTGCCGACTTGCAGTCCTTAGGGCATCACGGGTCGTTCGGAATAAGCTCAAAAAGTCGCCAACGGTCGCACAGAAACGGTCTGTCCCCTGGGCAGTTCTAGAGAGGGGGAGGCCACTTACCAGGTGTATCAAAAACCCCCCGCTCAGCAGCCGTAGTCAGTACTGAAAATGCAGCACCAATCGGACCCCTTGGATGTATAACAAAAACAACTCTTTATGGTACAATAAGAGATATGAGGATCGCATTATACGCCAGGGTCAGCACGAAGGACAAAGGGCAAGACCACCAGAACCAGCTAATTGAGCTTCGTCAGTTCGTGGCCAACAAGGCCGGAGAAGGATGGGTCCTGCACCCGCACGCGTACGTGGACAAGGCCTCCGGAAAGTCATCGGATCGGCCTGAGTTCCGGCGACTGTTTCAGGACGCGTCGCGTAAAAAGTTTGATCTGGTTCTTTTCTGGAGTCTAGACCGGTTCTCGCGCGAGGGGGTACTGGAAACGTTGCAGCATCTACAGCGGCTTTCGTCCTTCGGGGTCGAATGGTTCTCTTATCGGGAAGAATACCTGCGCTCCATGGGCATGTTTAAGGATGTGGTGCTGGCAATTCTGGCGGTCATCGCGAAACAGGAGCGCATCAGGCTGTCTGAGCGGGTCCAGGCCGGTCTGGTCCGGGCAAGGTCACAGGGAAAGGTTCTGGGGCGCCCCAGAGCGGCAGTGCGGCTTGACCGGGTCCTCGATCTTAGGGCGCGAGGCCTGAGCGTCCGGCAGATAGCGAAGGAAACGGGAGTGAGCCCGATGACTGTGTCACGGATGCTGGTTCCTGCAAGATCACCCTCCGTAAGAAACAAGAAACCTGGTTCGGCCAGCATCAGGTGAAACTGGCAGGCTGCCTTCCCCTACGGCAAAGTTCGAGGTTTGGCAGAGATCGATTTCTCATGGGAAAGTGGCGACGCGTCCTAGGGCCTGGAAATGGCCTTGCCGATGGTCCGCACCTCACCAGCCACTCACCACCAACGATGCCTCCGCGATTCGTCCTGGGGAAATGTACGAGTGCCATTCCCGCTCGTTACGGGGCCGCCAACGGTTGCACCGGACAGGCCGCGTATCCTCCCACAGACACCCCAGAAGTCCAAGTCGAAAGTATGTCACACTTCGCGGATGGTGTCAGCGCAACGTCTTGAGGGCCAGCGAACCGACCACGCGCAAAACCGGGGCAACGATCGGGCGCGCGATCATCGGCTAGAGTACTCGGAACATGTCACACTTCGCGGATGGTGTCAGCGTAATGGTGAGCTGGTACCGATACCAACGGAGGAATGCGCACCCGGTGTCACACACGAATTTAACTATTGCCCACTCGGTGGCCGTCGGCGTAAAATGCAAAACTAGGAGTGCAACCTTGTTAGACGCCAGTGACTTTGTGGAGCCCGTCAAGGGCCTATATGTGGGGCCGGTGGACGCGCCGCCGAAGGATCGGATTCGGCTCGATGGTGATTCGCTGCTCTGGGAACTTGACCTTAACCTCAGTGCGCAGGATCGCTATCGCAAATCTAGTCCCGAACCCGACGTGTTCGACCGTTTTTTGCGGCTCCATCATTGCCCTGACACCGAGATACTTCGTTTCGCTGGCCAGAACGGCGTTTTGGGCCTTTGCAAACACGGTCTGCCGCTCTGCCACGTTATCGATCCCCAGGGCGCGATTTTTGAAAATAGTCGCTTACACTGCACGTTTGGCTTGAGGTCTAGGGCCATCGTCGAGCCTTTGGATTCGTGGCGCGCGCTGTCCCGCGGTGCATCAGCGCTCCTTACACTGAAACAAGAAGGATATGGACCGGCTATTCGGCCAGAAGACTACAAGTCGACTTGGGAGAGTGCACTCTGGCTGTGCGCAGAAGTCTATCAGCATCAAGGCCCCGCCAGCTATCTGACACTTATCAAGGAACCGGTCCCTGAACCGTCAAATTCCGGTTTACGGGTCCTCACGGTCGCCAACGAGTGGCTGCGGTGCAGCGGCGTTTCATTTCAACTGCGTGACGGTGAGACTGGTCGCTATCGGTTCGACGCTAGACTCGACGCCTTTGGTCCCAACTTGTTTGGATTCATAGCGTTCCAATTGGCACTTGCTGTTGCAGAACGAACTCGCTGGGCAATGTGCGCAAACCCAAACTGTGGAAGGGAAATTGACCACCCAGCGAATACAGTAAGTCTGAGCCGACAGAGGTGGTGCGCGAGGGACGAGTGTCAGGCCATGGCGGCCGCCGTAAGATCGAAGAAGTACCAGGCCAGCAAGAGAGATGCTATGCGGATGCACGCAGGTGGATGCACAATCGATCAAATCGCCAGCGAGATGGGTCGTTCACGCAAGATTATTACGAAATGGGTCTCGCCGAAACCGGCGCAGGCTAGATAAGTGCTGCCGGTGGTCCGGATCGATCACTGTCTACGTTGCCGTTGTGCTATACCTCTAGACAACTGGTCCGGCAGGCACGTTAAAATAAGATTTGGCTTGTATGGCAAAGTAAGCATATATAGAAATAACCCCAGGCGCGCACTCCATCTCGCGGAGAGGATAGCCGCAGTTCTTCCAATGGAGTCCTGGCATGAGCTTGAATTCTCTATCACCATCCACGGAAAACTAGCCATCCCAACTGTCATTTTGGTTCGATTTATAGTTCAGCCATACACAACCACGCAACCCGCACGCAATTACTCCAGGGCCATGACGTTTTCGGCAGACTGTCTACGTTGTTGTTGCGTTCCTCCCTAGGCCTCTGCTTGACCCCACTGATAAGCTCGTAAACATGTTACGAGACCACCGTCAGAAACAGGTACAACGTGCACAAGAGGCCTTCCGACGCCGGCAAGCACCCCAGCAGTATGGCGAATGGTTGCAGAGCGCTGCGCGCTGGTCGTGGTTTGTCACTGTAACCTTCAGACGGGCACGCGGTCGGGACGTGGCACTTGGGGAACTTGAGCGATTCCTGAATGAGTTGGAAGTGGCCGCTGGTGAGCCTATCTTGTGGGTTATCGCCGAAGCTTTCGGAAAAATTCGTGGCCGCTACCACTGCCATCTGCTGATTGCAGGAGTTGACCGCGTGAGCATCGATCCCTGGGAGCGGGAAGCGCATCGGCGGTTCGGATGGACGGAGATCGAGCCTTATGAACCATCGTTGGGTGGCGCACATTACGTCGCCCGGAACGCATTCGCCCGCAACGGTGAGCTTCACTTCGGCGGTTCCGGATCTAATAACAATGCTATCGGGCCGCGCCCGTAGGGGCGTACCGTCCGTTAGAAGACGACAGGGCCTCTGTTTCTCGCAATGCAACGTCGCTCGCCAACTATCGAGGATCGCATCGGTGGTGCACCGGTGTCGGCTTTGGGTATAATCCAGAGCATCCTCGATAAAGGCGAGGGCGGCATGAAACAGCGCTACCAGGATCCCAAGATCCTCACGCGGACCGATGTTAGTCGGCCATTCTACTATATTCTGGCGACCGTGCCCGTGGTTACGGCAGATGGCTTAAAGCGTAAGCGGCGCTCGCTCCAGCTTGGTTTCTGCGACGAGATCACGATGCGCGAAGCTAAGGCGAAAAAGCAACAGGTACTCGCCCCGATCAATGCCGGAAGATTCGTCATCCAATCACAAATCCTCTTTCGTGATTTGGCGCAAAAGTTTGCAGATGCCCGTATTCCGCAGCTTGGAGCTGCTACTCAGGAAAAGTATCGGGCCCATCTCCAGAACCATATCCTGCCGGCATTCGGCGGAATGCAGTTATGCGAGATTACAAGACCTGCGATCGAAGTATGGCTTAATTCAAAGGCGGGAACGCGAATTGTCATTGCGGAACGCAACGGGAAGGAGGTTACAGAAGAGCGGGAAGGTCTGAGTTGGTGGGCACGGTCGGATTTACGCAATTTACTTTCCGCAATCTTCACGAAGGCAGCGGAGTGGAACCTGTGGGATGGTAGAAACCCATGTGAGGGCGTAACTGTTGGAAAGAAGAAGGTAAAGCGCGCCAAGAGCATTCCGGGTCCGGCTGATCTGCAGAAGTTCTTAGATGCGATACCGGAAACAGCGATCATTGATGCCGCTGGCGCACGCCTCATCGTCAAAACGGCAGTTGTGGCAGGTTTACGGATCTCGGAGGTTCTAGGCTTGCAGCAGAAAGATATCGACGGTCAATCACAAACACTTCGGGTGGAACGCCGCCAGCATCGCGGCGATATCGACGATCCAAAGAGCGAGTCATCAAAGAGAGTGCGCCAGATCCTTAGTGTCGCCTCCGATTTACTTCAGTACGCCAACGGCAGAGCGCCCGGCGATTTCATCTTCCTGAGAAAAGACGGTACATTGCTCGACGACCGCGATCTGCAGCAACACGTTTTTCGACCAGCCGCAGAAGCCGCAGGGATCTATCATAAAGGTTTCGGCATGCACACGTTCCGCCGCTTGAACGTAACCTGGCGGCAGGAGGCAGGGGCAACTCCGATCGAAGCCCAGAAGGCCGCCGGGCACGCTTCGCTTGATATGACCTTCCTCTACACTCAGACCGATGAAGTACGCGAGCGTGAGCAGGTAGGTCGCATTCTAGACCGTTTGAAGGAGCGCGGCGCCCAGTTGGCGAAGCTGCCCCCTGTGGGCGGTGTGCAGTGAAATCTGGGCCGAAGTGTTACGCAGATGCTACGCACGAGGATTCGTTAATCAGGTGTAAACCATTGAAAACAATGGTGGGCCCGTGGCGACTCGAACGCCAGACCTCTACCGTGTCAAGGTAGCGCTCTAACCAACTGAGCTACGGGCCCTGGGGGTGAATTCCGATTTTAGCATGGCGCCGCCGCGCTCACTCCGAATCGGTCACCGCCATGATGGTCAACGGCGAATTGCCCTCCAACCGGTTGTTCACGAACAGGAATGCCATGTGGCGCTGCTCGCGTGCGCGGTCGATCAGAATGCGTAAACCGTCGCGGGCCGGCGGATACGGATCGCGAATTTCGTTGTACGGCGTGAACGCGGCCACCGCATCTTCGTAGGACCGGCCCGGCCGCAACAGCGCGCGGCATACCAGAAAGTCCGCCGTCGCGGAACCTGGAATTTCGACCTGCTGCGGCAGTTCCGGCATGCGCGACCACCCGTTGTAGACATGCGCGATTCCGCGCGCGCGCAGACAGCCGAAATAATCGGGCTGCAGGAACTCCGGGTTGCGGACTTCCACCGCATAGCGAAAGTGCGGCGGCAGCGCCGCCAGGAACGGGTCGAGGCGATCCAGAAACTCGCTCAGCCCGGCCATGCTCCGCCGCGCAAACGCGCCGAATTCGAAGATCAGCAGCGCCGTCTTCTGGCGATGCGGCCACAGTGGCCGCAGGAACATCTCCTTCAGCATCTCCGCGTCCAGGAACGATTCGTTGGCCTTGCCGGCCTGGGGTCCATAGCGCAGATGCGATGGAAACACTTTGCAGGTGATTTGCTCGGGCACTTTGAATGCGAACCGGAAGCCTTCCGGCGTTAGCGAAAACAGGCGAGCCCAGAATTCCGGCGTGGGGAACTGGTAGAAGGCGAAGTCGCCGCACACGGTGGGGAAGGTCTGCGCGTACTCTTTCAAACAGGTGGATTCGAAAAGCTGCCGTGAAAACCGGCCCCGCGAAAGATAGTTGCCGCGCGAATAGACCTGCCCGATCCATCCTTCATACTTCCACGAGCTCCCACCCAGGTAGATGCCTTGGGCGGCGAGACCCCGCAGCCGCTCGGCCAGCGCATCGCGATCGAACGTGGAAGGTTCGTCGAAGAGACCGTCCAAGACCTGTTCTCCCTCCTGCGGATATAATAGCCTTAAGCCCGTGCAGCCAGCCGAACAGAAATCCGAAGACGAGCCGATGCTCTACTGCCCGGTTTGCTCCGCGCGCCTGGTCCAGCACAAGTGCAAACTGGTGTGCCCGAAATGCGGATATTATCTGAGTTGCGCGGATTACTATTAGCCGCCATGGACACGGATGCACACCGATAAAGCACTGGACGAATTGCTGGAGCGCTTTCGCCGCGGACCGGAGTTGCTGGCCATGGTCCTGACCGGAGTGTTCGGCGAAGAGGAGGATTTCACGCCCGCTCCCGGCAAGTGGAGCATCCGTCAGCTCATCGCGCACCTGGCCGATTCCGAACTGGTGTGCGCGCAGCGCATGCGCCAGATAGTCGCCGAGGAACATCCCACCCTGATCGCTTTCGATCAGGACGCCTGGGCCCGCAATCTGGACTACGCGCGCCGCAAGCCCAAACAATCGCTCGAGACTTTCCGGCGGTTGCGCGGCGAAAACTACGAGCTCTTGAAAGAATTGCCCGAGGCCGCCTATGCTCGAACGGGCAATCACAGTGAACGCGGCGCCGTCACGCTACGCGACCAACTGGAAACGCTCGCGCAGCATGCCGAGAATCACGCGCGCCAGATGCAGGCCATTCGCGAGGAATATAAGAAGGTGAGGGGCAAGAAATGATCCGCCGGGCCACCCTGGCCGCTGCTATGGCGGCTGTCCTGCTGGCCAGCGCACCGGATGGCCGGCGCTGGTGGGGCCACGTCCTCTACCTGGCGGACGACAAGCTGGAAGGCCGCGAGACCGGAAGCGCGGGACATCGCAAGGCCGCGGCTTACGTGGCGGGCGAATTCGAGCGCGCCGGCCTGAAGCCGGCAGGCACCGATGGCTACATCCAGCCGGTCCGCTTCCACTCGCGCCGTCTGAGGGAAACCGAATCAAGCCTGACGCTGATCCGCAACGGCGAATCCGAGGAGCTGGTGCTCGGCGAGGACGCCATCATCAGCACGCGCATCGACCTCGCCCCGGCCGTGGATGCCGGCCTGGTGTTCGCGGGCTATGCGCTTACAGTTCCCGAGATGCAGTACGACGATCTGGCGGGCCTCGACGTGCGCGGCAAGATCGTGGTGTATATCAGCGGCGGTCCATCAAACATTCCCGGGCCTCTGCGCTCGCATTACCAGTCCGCTACCGAGCGCGGCCGCTTTCTGGAACGCGCCGGCGTGGTTGGAACCATCTCGATTCCGAACCCCCGTCACATGGATCTGCCGTGGTCGCGCATGGCGTCCGGCAGCCGGCAGCCCTCCATGAGCCTGGCGGATCCGGCGTTAAGCGATCAACATGGCCAGCGATTTGCCGCCGTGGTGAATCCCGAGTATGCCGGCAAGTGGTTCGCCGGATCCGGCCATTCCTTCGACGATCTGGTGGCTCTGGTGGAGGCGGGTAAACCGCTGCCGCATTTCCCGCTGCACGCGTCCATCAGCGCGCGAGTGATGGTGGACCGCTCCGACGTCGAATCCCAAAACGTGGCAGCCATTCTGCCCGGCACGGACCCTGCGCTGAAAGACCAGTACGTCCTGCTTACCGCGCATATCGATCACGTGGGGATCGGCGAACCCATCAACGGAGACCGCATCTACAACGGCGCCATGGACGATGCCTCCGGCGTAGCCACCCTGATCGACATCGCCCAGTCCCTAAACGAAACGAAGCCAAAGCTGCGGCGGTCGCTGCTGTTCGTGGCAGTTACCGGCGAAGAGAAGGGGCTGCTGGGGTCCAGGTATTTCGCGGCCCACCCCACCGTAAAACCGGACAGCATGGTGGCCGACCTGAACGTGGATATGTTTCTGCCGCTGTTTCCCCTGCACAGTGTGACGGTGTACGGGTTGAATGAGTCGGACCTGGGCGATGAGATACGCGCAGTGGCGCGCGCGCGTGGTGTGCGGGTGCAGGACGATCAGGAGCCGGAGCGCAACCTGTTTATTCGCAGCGACCAGTACAGCTTCATTCGCCGCGGCATCCCTTCGCTGGCGCTCAAAGTCGGTTTTGAAAAAGGATCGCCCGAGGAGAAAATCGCCAAGACCTGGTTGAAGGAGCGCTATCACGCGCCGGCCGACGATACCAAGCAGCCGGTGGATCTGGAATGCGCGGCGCGCTTCGACGACCTGTTGCGCGGGCTGGCCGAAGCGGTCGCTGACCGCCCCGTGCGCCCGCACTGGAACGCCACCAGCTTCTTTCGCCGCTTCGGAGAGTAGTCCTACCTGGTTGTCAGATCTATGACCGCGTAGGTGTCGAGTTCCGGTACCGTGAACTCAGTGGCCTCATCGTCGCTGGTGTAATCCTGAAGGTCGGCTTTCGGATGAGCAAAGGCGGACAATGTGGCGTGCTGAAACGAACCACGCACACGCACGCGCAACCCCTGCACGGCTGCTCCCCCGTAGTTGAGCAGGTGCACCCGCGTTCTGGAGCCGTCGCCGGTCAGCCTCACCAGCACCACGTTGCTTCCGTAGATCCGCACCAGGCGCTTCGGATCGGTAAGGCGCCGCCGGACTTGCATGGCGAACTGATACGGATCGGAAATGTCTTCGCCAGGGCGAACGATCACGTCATACCTGGGGTCCACCGCCGGAATGACCTGGAACAAAAGGTTGTGGCGGGCCATCAGGTTCAGGACCTCGCCCATGGCATCGGAGCCGTCATCGATCACCCCTATATTGGCTCGCACGGGCAGGGCCGGCTGGCCGATTCGCTCGAGGAAATTGAGCATCCGCGCAAGCACCGGTAAATCCTCCGGCACGGCGTGAATGGCCGCATGGACTCCGTATGCAAACGCCTCGGCCGCCGCCAGCGCCGCCGCGCCAGCGGGAGCGTCGTAGAAATAAGCATTTTGTGGCCGACGCTCAAACTGCCAACCGTTCGCGTCCACCCACGGGACGCGCGTGGCCGACGCGACGTCCATGTGATATTCCACCCTGGGGGCCGTAGCCTGCGCCGCGCCGGCGCGATCGAAAGCCGATGCGTCAAAGCCCAGCTTGCGCCAGGCCTCTTCCCGGCCGGGAGGCACGTCCAGTTTCTGGATACCCGCTTTACGCAGCAGATCGGCGCTATCGGCGGATCCATCCCAAAACAGCGTCGGCAGCAGGAATGCGACAGTCGCCAGCATCAGACTTCAAGCCGCGTGACTTTGATCTTGTCGATATCGTACACGCCCAATCCGAGATGCGCCGCGTATTCGATATGTCCCGGCTCGCGCACGAACTCATTCGCGTTGGGATTGTTGCGATGCGCATCCGAACCCGCCAGGTACTTTTCGGAGCGGTCCCACACCGAAACGGCATTCTCGGCTTTGCGCTTTTCGTCGATGATGTCGATCAGCAGCCGGTCGATGGCCACCGGATCGGTGCCGATCATGATTCGTTTCGGATAGAACCGGTATCTGCGGTTGAACAAAAACGGTCCGCCGTGCCAGACGCCGCGCAGTCCATCCATCACCTGCAGCACAGTACGCGAACGCAGCGGTTCCACGGCGGCCAGCGTCCCGATGAAGGAATACGTGTTCGTGACGGTGCCGGAATGCGAGCGCGCCACATTCGAGAAGCTCCCGTAAGCGATGTTCTTCAAGCACCCGGTGACGCCCGCCGCGCCGTGATCCTTCATGTTCGGCACGTTGATGATCTTCGTGAAGCGGCCGCCGACCAGGCGGATCAGGTTCGAGCGGGTGTCGTCTTCATCGAAGAACGTCGTCTCCACATACGTGGCCGGATCGTAAGATTCCGTGGAGCCGCGCCGGTGTTCGGCGGTCCAGATGTGAATCCCCCGGGGCAGGTGCCGGTCGTAGTGGACTGAGTCGACCTGCTCCTGGAAGCGTTCGTAGATCCAGATGGCATCTGGCGGGACTCCCACCTCCATCAGGTTGCGCACGATTTCGGCCACCACCGCGGGCGAAGACATAATGCCGGGCGCGCCGGAGCAGTTGACCTTGATTCCCACCACGTCGGAAGGCGTAACAAACTGCGCCCAGGCGTCGCGGTGGTCTTTGCCGCCGGTTAGGGAGCGCATGCCGCGCGACATCATCTCGCTCACCACGGCCGCATCCGGCGCATCGCTGGCCGTGTCGATACATTTTTCGGCGTGGACTGAGACCACTTGCCCCGGATAAGCGCCCGGCATACCCGGCTTCTCGGCTGCCGGATAGCGCGAGACCACGCGATACTCGGGCAGCTTGTGGTCGGTAGCGGCCAGCCCCAAAGGCACCCCGGCGGGCGCCGCGGCGGCCATTTGCAGAAACTTGCGGCGGTGCATCACTCTCGATGATAACTCGAACGCAAAAGCCGGCCGTCCGCCGCCCGACTAACCTCCACGCTCGCCCGCTCCCCTGCGTCAACTTCTTTGTGAGCCCCGTTCGGCTACTGTTGTGCCTGCTGCCTGTGTCGCTATGCGCCGCCACGCCCGATCTGGGGCCGCTGCTCAAGGCCGTGGAAAGCCGCTACAACCACGCCCAGACATTGCAAGTCGTTTTCCATGAGGTATATACAGGTCCAGGACAACCCCGCCGCGCCGAGAGCGGCACCCTGCTCCTACGCAAACCAGGGCGCATGCGTTGGGACTACAGCTCCCCACAGGGCAAGCTCTTTGTCTCCGACGGCAAGTTCTTGTGGCTGTACACCCCCAGCAACCATCAGGTGGAAAAAATGAAAATCAAGGAGAGCGATGATATGCGTGCTCCACTTGCATTTTTGCTGGGTAAACTACACTTTGATAAGGAGTTCCGCAACATCCAAAGCAAGCCGTCGGAGGGCGGCGGCACGCTCATCACAGCCGAGCCCAAGACGGATTCCCTGCCCTACACGCTGGTGGAATTCGTTGTCGGCCCGGACACCCAGATCCGCCGCGTCCAGGTGACCGGATATGATCGCTCCATCCTGGAATTCGCATTCGACCAGGAGAAGCTGAATCCCCCGCTCGAGTCCAAGCTGTTCCAGTTCCAAATGCCGCCGGGAGCGGAACTCGTGGAGACCGCCCAATAACATGGCCGAATTCGTGATGAAATACGCGGACACGCGGGGCGAGATCCACCAGCAGGTGGCCCACGCCGGCTCGGAGAAAGAGCTGCGCGACCGCTTCACGCAGCAGGGCTTCCTGATTTATTCGATCAAGGCCAAGGGCGGCCTGACGTCGGGCATCTCGGGCGGGCTGTTTGCCAAACGCAAAAAGCTCAACATCGAAAAGTTCCTGATCTTCAACCAGCAGTTCGTGACGCTGATCCGCGCCGGCCTCCCCATTCTGAAAGCGCTCGACCTGCTGGCCGACCGCCTCACGGATCCCAAGCTGGGGCCGCACGTTAAAGCGGTGCGCGACGAGGTCCGCAACGGCACGCTGCTTTCCGACAGCTTCCGCATGCAGGGCATCTTTCCCAAGATCTACGTCACTACCGTAATGGCCGGCGAGAAAAGCGGCAGCCTCTCGGAGGTCCTGGACCGCTTCATCACTTACCAGAAGCTCTCCCTGGCGGTGCGGAAGAAGGTCCTGGTTTCGCTGATGTACCCGTCGGTTCTGATTTTCCTCACCGTCTGCTTGATGGTATTTCTGGTGACCTATGTAGTGCCCAACTTCGCGCAGCTTTATACCAGCATGCAGGCGCAGCTACCCAAGGCGACGTTGATCCTGATCGCCATCGGCACCACCGCGCGCAACTATATTCTGGTCGTATTCGGAGCGCTGGTAGCCGCCATTATTCTGTTCCGCTACTGGTCGCGCAGGGAGTCGGCGCGCGCCCGGATCGACGGCGTCAAATTGCGCGTTCCCCTACTGGGGGATATCTGGGTGAAGTATCAGGTAGCGCAATTTTCGCGTGTGTTGAGCACCTTGCTCACGGGCGGTATTCCACTGGTGCAGGGTCTGGAGACGGCTTCCGATTCGCTGGGTACGCCGCTGCTGCGCAAGGCGCTGGATAAGGCCAGCAAGATGGTGCGCGAGGGCCAGGCGCTGTCTGCCTCGCTGAAGACCACCGGCATTTTTCCGCCGCTCTCCATCGATATGATTGAAGTAGGAGAGTCCACCGGAGCCCTTCCGACCATGCTCAACAGCGTGGCCGAGTTCTACGAGGAGGATGTGAATACCCGCATGGCGGCGGCGCTTTCCCTGATCGAGCCCGCCATCATGATTTTCATGGGATGTTTTGTGGCATTTGTGCTGATCGCGCTGTATCTGCCGATCTTCTCGCTGGCGGACACGATCCGATAAGGGCCTGCTTATGGCAACTGATAAACCCAGACTTCCCGACAACGCCGCCGAGGCCGCCCAGGCGCAAGCCATGGCCGCGCGCTATCGCTGCGAGTACGTGGACCTGCGCGAAGGCTCCATCGATCACGACCTGTTCCGCTCCATCCCGGTGGACCTGATGTTCCGCTACAACTTCGTGCCGCTGCGCGCGCAGAACGGCACGCTGGACATCGCCCTCGCCGACCCGCGCAATCTGAACATGATCGACGAGCTGGCGCTGCTGCTCAACAAGAAGCTGCGCGTGAAGGTGGCTACGCTCTCGCAAATCGCCGATCTGCTCAAGAAGACCGAACAGTCCCAGCGTGTGCTCGAAGAAGTCACCGAGGGCTTCACGCTGGACGTAGTGATCGACGAAGAAAACTCCGACGAAACGCTCTCCATCGACAAGCTCACCGCGGTCGACAGCGACATCGCGCCCGTCATTAAGCTGGTCGATACCACTATCTTCAATGCGCTCGAGCGGCGCGCTTCCGATATTCACATCGAATCGCGCGATCAGGAAGTGGCCATCAAGTACCGCATCGACGGCGTGTTGCACTATGCCATGCCGCCCATCGCCAAGGACTGGCACTCCACCATTCTCTCGCGCATCAAGGTCATGAGCGAGTTGGATATCGCCGAGCGCCGCGTCCCCCAGGATGGCCGCTTCCGCGTGCGCTACAAGGGCCGCCTGATCGACTTCCGCGTCTCCATCATGCCTACCATTTATGGCGAGGACGCCGTGCTCCGCGTGCTCGACAAGGAGTCCATGAGCGAGAAGTTCTCGAAACTCTCGCTCGAAGTGGTGGGGTTCGCCGAAAGCGACCTGGTCAAGTTCCGGCGCTACATCTCGGAACCCTACGGCATGGTGCTGGTCACCGGGCCGACCGGCTCCGGCAAGACCACCACGCTGTATGCCGCGTTGAGCGAGATCAAGAACGACGAAGACAAGATCATCACCATCGAAGATCCCGTCGAGTATCAGATTAAAGGCATCACCCAGATTCCGGTCAACGAGAAAAAGGGACTGACGTTTGCGCGCGGCTTGCGGTCCATTCTGCGCCACGATCCGGACAAGATCATGGTGGGCGAAATCCGCGACCAGGAGACCGCCCAGATCGCCATCAATTCCGCGCTCACCGGCCACCTGGTGTTCACCACCGTGCACGCCAACAACGTGCTCGATGTGCTGGGCCGTTTCCTGAATATGGGCGTGGAGGCGTACAACTTCGTCTCCGCTCTGAACTGTATCCTGGCACAGCGGCTGGTGCGCGTGATCTGCGATTATTGCCGCCGTCCGCAGCCCTTCGAGAGCCCGGAAGCGCGCCGCGCCGCGCTGGCGGAGTCCGGACTGGATCCCGCGGAATGGGAGCATATCGGCCTGATGGAAGGCGCCG
>Ga0209579_10001543_pt1 | contig 18886 bp, 8 predicted proteins | sample Coa_R1_2_FD_187152 | JGI IMG/M metagenome (GOLD analysis project Ga0209579, IMG submission 187152) | Surface soil microbial communities from Centralia Pennsylvania, which are recovering from an underground coalmine fire - Coalmine... | ecosystem: Environmental > Terrestrial > Soil > Unclassified... | reverse complement strand
TTCGCTTCGTGAATGTTGATCTTGCGCACGTGTTTCCAAAAGCCAAAAAAAATCAATGGGACTAAGTCCGCCAAGTCTAGTCCAATCTTGCCTAGCGGGCAAGAGAAAGCGGGCAATCGTCGTCGTCGAGAAGCGGGCTGGAACGAGGCGAGCACGTACAATCCTGCCGATGAACACACCGACGCTTCGCCCGAAACGCTTGCCGCGGACATCGCGACCGGTCATCGCCGCAAGCCTCCTCGCTGAAGCGGGATTCATCGTCGCGCCTTCGAACAGCGACGTGAACCGTCCTTGACCGGCATCACGCGCAAGCCCGCGTTCTGGCTCGCCTACGCCGTCGTCGCGCTCTGCGCGCTCGCCGTCGCCGCTCGGCTTTTTCCCCGCGCGATCCCGATCGTCCATCTCGACGTGACGATGTCGCGAACGCAGGCGATCGCGGCCGCGCGCACCCTCGCGACGAAGCTCTCGCTTGCCCCCGAAGGTGCGCGCACTGCGGCGCGCTTCGAGCACGACGCGGCGACGCAGAACTACGTCGAGCTGGAAGGCGGCGGCAAGGACGCGTTCGCCCGCCTGACGCAGGGCAAGCGCTACGCGCCCTTCTACTGGGAGGTGCGGCTGTTCACGCTCGGCGAAATCGACGAGAGCACGCTGCGCTTCGCGCCCGATGGCACGCTCGTCGGCTTCGCGCGTCGTTTTCCCGAGACCTACGTTCGCGACGCCGCGCACAAGGCGCTTGACGCGCAGAGCGCGCGTGCGCTCGCGGAGTCGCGCGCACGCACCGATTTCGGCATCGATCTTTCGCCGTACCGCTTCCTCGAGCAGTCTCAACAAACTCAGCCGAGCGGCCGCGTCGATCACAGCTTCACCTACGAATTGCCGGAACCGCTCGGCGAGGCGCGCATCCGCCTTGCGTTGAACGTTGCCGGCGACGAGCTCGTCGGCATCGTTCCGTACGTGCACATTCCGGAGTCGTTCGGCCGTCGCTTCGCGGCGCTGCGCAGCGCGAACAACCTGATCGCGAGTCTCGCGACGGTGTTCGCGGGACTCGTCTATGGCGTCGGCGGATGCGTGATCGGCGTTTTGTGGCTTGCGCGCAGGCATTGGCTTGTCTGGCGTCCACCGATCGTTGCCGGGCTGATCGTCGGAGCGTTGCTCGCGAGCGCGTCGCTCGCTTCGGTCGACGCGTCGTGGTTCGGCGCGGACACGACCGAAACGGTGGCGACGTTCTGGCTCAAGCACGCGGGACTCGCGCTTCTGATCTTCGCCGGCGGAGGCCTCGCGTACGCGCTCGTATTCATGGCGGCGGAAAGCCTTTCGCGGCGCGCGTTTGCGCGTCAGCCGCAGCTTTGGCGGCTATGGTCGAAGAATGCCGCCGCGTCGCCGCAGATTGCGGGGCGCACGTTCGGCGGTTACCTCTTCGTGCCGATCGAGCTCGCGCTCATCGCCGCGTTCTATTACGCGACCAATCGCTGGCTTGGCTGGTGGCAACCGTCCGAGATGCTGACGGATCCGAACATCCTCGGCTCGGCCGTGCCGGCCCTTTCTCCGATCGCGCTCTCACTGCAGGCAGGCTTCTGGGAGGAGTGCGCGTTCCGCGCGATCCCGCTTTCCCTCGGCGCGCTGATCGGCGCACGTCACGGGCATCGCACGCTCGGCGTCGCGATCGCGGTGATCGTGCAGGCGTTCGTCTTCGGCGGCGCCCATGCGAACTATCCGGGGTTTCCCGCGTATTCGCGCCCGCTCGAGCTTCTGCTGCCGTCGATCGTCTGGGCGCTCATCTTTCTGCGCTTCGGTCTTCTGACGACGATCCTGCTGCACGCGACGTTCGACCTGTCGCTCTTCTCGATTCCGCTTTTTCTGGTCGATGCGCCGGGTGCGCGCGCACAGCAAGCGCTCGTGATCGCGGCAGTGCTCGTGCCGCTCGCGATGATCGTCCTGCGCCGCGTACAGAGCGGCGCATGGCGCGAGCTACCCGCGTCGCTTCGTAACGGCGCATGGACGCCCGGAACGCAGGCGCCCGAAACGGTCCAGGATACGAAGGCTTTGACCATCGGACGCGCGTCGCACGCGTTCCAGCGCGCATTGCCGGCGCTCGGCATCGCCGGCCTCGTCGCGTGGGCGTATTTCGCGCCGTTTCGCGCCGATGTGCCGCCGTTGACGATCAACCGAGCCGATGCGATCGCTTCGGCCGACGCGGCGCTTGCCAAGCTCGGCGTCACGCTCGGTCCGCAATGGCATCGCTTCGCGACGGTGCGGCTTGCAAGCGAGGACGCCGCACAGTGGACGTGGCACAAGTTCGTCTGGCGTGAGGCGGGTCCCGAAGCGTACAAACGCCTGGTGGGAACCATCCTGTCGCCGCCGGTGTGGCAGGTGCGCTACGCGATGTTCGGCGGCGACATCGTGGAGCGCGCGGAGGAGTGGCGCGTTTCCATCGACAACGATCGCCACGCGCGCGTCGTCGCGCATACGCTTCCCGAATCGCGACCAGGTGCGCATTTGTCGCGGGAGCAGGCGCTCGCGCTTGCACAAGGCGCGTTGAAGAAGCGCTTCGACGTCGATGCGGCGCCGCTCACGCTCGTCGCTGCCGACCAGGAGCAGCGTCCCGCGCGCACCGATTGGTCGTTCACCTTCGGCGATCCGCGAATCGTCGTCGGTGCCGGCGGCGAGGCGCGCTATGCGGTCAGCATCGCCGGCGACCAGGTGTCCGGCGCCGGACGTTTCGTCCACGTGCCCGAGACGTGGACGCGAAGCGAGCAGGAAATCGCCAATCGCCTCGCGGTCGTTGCACTCGGCGGCATCGTCGTGTTCATCGCGGCAGCGCTCGCGGCACTGATCGTCGGCATTCGCGGATACATTCGCCATCGCGTCGACACTCGCGCGCTCGCGGTCGTGTTTGCGGTGACGCTCGTCATTGCCCTCTGTTCGGCTGCGAATGCGTGGCCGACCGTCGCGATGAACCTGTCGACGACCGAGCCGCTCGCTTCGCAGCTCACGATGAAGGTGCTGGGCGCGGTCGCGTCGTCGCTCGTCGGCGCGTTATTGCTCGCGCTTTGCGCAGGCGTCGGCGCGTTCGGCGCGACGATGCAGCCGCCGCGCGATCGTATCGGGCAATGGCCGGCCACGGTGGCGGCCCTTGCCGCCGGCGTGTTCGTCGTGGGCCTGCAGGCGGCGCTTGGCGCGCTGGCGATTCCCGACGCACCGACATGGCCGTCAGCCCCATGGAAATCGCTTGGCGTGCCGCTCGGCGGCGCGGCGCTCTCGGGATTTGCCTTCATCGGCCTCGCGAGTGCAGAGCTCTTCGTGATCTACGTTGTGTCGCGCTTGACGCGCGGGTTCTCGCAGCGCCTGTGGCTTGCCGTCGTGGTCGTGCTCGCGCTCGAATGCGCGGTCGCGCTCGCGCAGGGTCGCGCCAATCTCGCGCCGGCGCTGATCGGCGGATTGATCGCGGGCGCGATCGCATCGGCGGTGCTTCTGATGTTGCTGCGCTTCGATCCGCGGCTCGTCCCTGCGTTCGCGGCGACGATCGTGCTGCTCGGCGGTGCCGTCGAGGCCGCGCAATCGCTCGCGCCCTTGTCGTTCGCGATCGAGGCGGTCGCGACGATCCTGGTCGCCGTCGTATTCACGCGCTACCTTCGCGCGCGAACGAACGCGAGGGAATTTTCGTAAACAAAGTGGGGTCGGAGACGACTTTCCCGAGACGCCTGGCCAAATCCGAAGATCGTCCAGGGAAACTCGTCTCCGGCCCCAAACGCCGCGCCGCCAAGCCTGCAATCACGTATCCGCCGGAGCTGCCCGTTTCGCGGCGCGCCGACGAGATCGCGAAGGCGATTCGCGACCATCGCGTCGTCATCGTCTGCGGCGAAACCGGCTCGGGCAAGACGACGCAACTGCCGAAGATCTGCCTTGCCGCGGGACGCGGCGAGCGCGGACTGATCGGCCATACGCAACCGCGAAGAATCGCCGCGCGCGCGGTCGCCGCACGAATAGCGCAGGAGCTTTCGACGCCGCTCGGCGAGGCGGTCGGCTACAAGGTCCGGTTCACCGATCGCACGCGGCCGGACGCGTACATCAAGGTGATGACCGACGGCATCCTGCTTGCCGAAACGCAGAGCGATCCCGAGCTTGCCCGCTACGACACGATCCTCGTCGACGAGGCGCACGAGCGAAGCCTCAACATCGACTTCCTGCTCGGCTACCTGCGGCGATTGCTCGAGCGGCGGGCGGATCTGAAGATCGTCATCACGTCGGCGACGATCGATGCCGAACGCTTCGCGCGTCATTTCGCGCTCGATGGCCGCGATGCGCCGATCATCGTGGTCAGCGGGCGAACGTATCCGGTGGAGATCGCCTATCGGCCGTTGCGCTCGCAAAGCGAGGAGTCTGATGACGAGCAGGAGCTCGAGGAGGCGATCGTCTCGGCCGCCGAAGAACTATGGCGCGAAGGTCCGGGCGACATCCTCGCGTTTCTTCCCGGCGAGCGCGAAATTCGCGAAACGGCCGACGTGCTTCGCCGCTCGCTTGCACGGCGCCCGTATGCGAGCGCGGTCGAGGTCCTGCCGCTTTATGCGCGCTTGAGCGTCGACGAGCAGCAGCGCGTCTTCGCACCATCGCGCGGACGTCGCGTCGTGCTTGCGACGAACGTCGCCGAAACGTCGCTGACCGTGCCCGGCATCCGGTATGTCATCGACAGCGGGCTTGCGCGGATCTCGCGCTACTCGGTGCGCAACAAGACGACGCAGCTTCTGATCGAGAAGATCTCGCGCGCCTCCGCCGATCAGCGCGCCGGTCGTTGCGGACGCGTCCAGCAGGGGCTCTGCGTACGCCTCTACGACGAGGACGACTACGCGTCGCGCCCCGCGTACACCGACCCGGAGATCCTGCGAAGCTCGCTTGCGTCGGTGATTCTGCGAATGGCCGCGATCGGGCTTGGCGATGTCGCCGCGTTTCCTTTCCTCGACTCACCTTCACCACGCGCGATCGCCGACGGCTACCAGTTGCTGCAGGAGCTTGGCGCGGTCGACGCCACACGCGCGTTGACGCCGCTCGGCAAGGAGCTCGCGCGCATGCCCGTCGACCCACGTGTCGGCCGCATCGTGCTTGCCGCGCGCCACAACGGCTGCGTCGCCGAGGGTCTGGTGATCGCGAGCGCGCTCTCGGTCCGTGATCCTCGCGAGCGCCCGCTCGAGCACGCGCAGGCCGCGGACCAAGCGCATCTCGCATTTCGCGACGCGCGTTCCGACTTTCTGTCGCTTCTCGCGTTGTGGGAATTCTTCGGTTCGCTCAAAGGGCTGTCGCATCGCAAGCGAGTCGACGCGTGCCGCGCGCATTTCGTCTCGTTCCTGCGCATGACTGAATGGCGCGACGTGCATGCGCAGCTCGTCGCGATGCTGACGGAGGCGGGCTGGAAGCTCGGTGGTGCGCTGCCGGCGACGATCGACGCGGCAACCTATGAATCCATCCATCGCGCGCTTCTCGCGGGCCTTCTCGGCAACATCGGCGTCAAGTCCGAGCCGGCCGCGACGTCGGGCGGCCAATACGACGGCGCGCGCGGCATCCAGTTCTTCCTGCATCCCGGCTCGGATCTCGCGAAGAAGGGCCCAAAATGGGTGGTCGCGGCCGAGCTTACGCAGACGACACGCCTCTTCGCGCGCTGCGCGGCGCGCGTGGCGCCCGAGTGGATCGAATCGGTCGCCGGCGATCGCGTCACGCGCGAGCATTTCGACGCGCACTGGGACAAGGCGCGCGGCGAGGTGATCGCGAGTGAACGCGTCAAGCTCTATGGATTGACGCTCGTCGCACGCCGTCCCGTCGTCTACGGCGCGATCGCGCCCGCGCAGGCGCGGGAGGTCTTCATTCGCGAGGCGCTGGTCGCGGGCGAGCTCGGCGTCGAGGCGCCGTTCGTCGCGCACAACCGCGCGCTGGTAGACGAGATCGCGAAGGTCGAGCAGAAGACGCGGCGCGAGGACGTCCTCGTCGGCGACGAAGCGATCGCCTCGTTCTTCGACGCGCGTATTCCCGACGACGTGCATTCGCGCGCGACGTTCGAGCAGTGGCGAAGGCGCGACGAGCGGGCGCAGCCGAAGCGTCTTTTCCTGTCGCGCGACACGTTGATGCGCGAAGCCGCGGCCGCCGAAACCGAAAAGCTCTTCCCCGACGCGCTCTCGATTGCGGGCGACAAGCTGCCGCTCGAGTACCGCTTCGCGCCGGGCCATCCGCTCGACGGCCTGACGCTCACGGTGCCGCTCGCGCTGCTGAATCAGATCGACGACGCGACGCTCTCGTGGCTCGTGCCCGGCATGATCCGCGACAAGGTGACGCTTTATCTGAAGGCGTTGCCTAAGGCGTGGCGAAACCGCCTGATCCCGCTGCCCGAGACGGTCACCGCGTTTCTCGCGCAGGCGCCGTCGCACGATGTGTCGTTCGCCGATGCGCTTCACGCATTCCTTCGCGCGCGTCTTGGCGAGGCGCCGCCTGCGCACGCGCTGAACGATATCGGCTTGCCCGAGCATTTGTCGATCAATCTGCGCGTTGTCGATGCATCAGGCGAGGAGCTCGCGATGAGCCGCGATCTGCGCGCGGTGCGCGAACGGCTTGCCGATGCCGCGCGGCTCGAATTTGCCGCCGAGAGCCCAGTGTTCGAGCGTCATGGCACGCGACGCTGGGATTTCGGCGAGTTGCCGCAGACGCTGTCGATACGCCGCGGCGGCCAGCGGCGGACCGGCTATCCGGCGCTCGTCGATGAAGGCGACGCCGTCGCGCTGACCCTGCTCGACACGCAACAGGCGGCGTTGTCGGCGACGCGCAAGGGCACCGTACGCCTGATCGACTTCGATCTCGGCGATGGCCTGACGCGAATGGTGAAAGGCGCTGCCTCCTGGAATGCGATCGGCGCGACGCTTCGCACCACGATTCCATTGACGGCGCTTCAAGACGATCTCCGCACCGCCGTTGCGGATCGCGCGTACCTCGGCGACGACGCATTGCCGCGCGATCGCGACGCATTCGTCGCGCAGGCGAAACGCGCGCGTGCACGCCTTGCCGCGGTCGTCGACGCGGCGATGCGCAACGTCGCGGCGATCGCCGCTTCACATGATCGCCTGACGAAACGCATTGCGGCGCTGCCGCCTGCGCAGCGCAGGCTCGCAGCGGAAGCGAAGGCGCAGCGCGACGCGCTCGTCTACCCCGGATTCGTCGCCGCGACGCCATGGCCGCAACTCGGTCATCTGCCGCGTTATCTGGATGCGCTCGCGCGCAGGATCGAACGCGCGCCCGCGAATCCGGAGCGCGACGCCAGACACGCGGCGCAGGTCGCGGCGTGGTGGACGCGCTATCGCGAGCGCGCGGACGCCGAGCAGCACGCCGGAGGCATATCGCCCGAGCTCGAGGCGTTTCGCTGGCTGATCGAGGAGTTTCGGGTGTCGCTTTTCGCGCAGGAATTGCGTACGCCCGTCCCGGTGTCGCAAAAGCGCGTCGCGAAGGCGTGGGAAGCGCTTGCGGGCCATGACCGACGACGACCGGTCACATAGCCCGGTGGCATACAATTCGTCCCCGTGCTAGTGTCCAAAAACGCGCGCTCACTCATCATCGGCCCCATGGCCCTGGGTTCTCCCACGTTTCCGCCGCCGGCTTAAGAGGCTGTGCCCAACGTGACGACCCACACCGCCCCCGTTCGACGCCCCGTGCCGAGGGAACTGGCGAAAATCCTCGCCGACTGCCGGGACATCGCCGTTCACCGCCTGATCCTGTCGTTCACGGCGCTGACCGATCGCCTGTGCGACATGCTGATGGATCGCGCGGGCAAGTCGGACGTTCGCGACGAGCAACAACTCTTCCTCGACGCGCGGCAGGCGCTGATCGTCGGGCGCGCCGGATTGATGACCGACTTCGAGAAGCGGCTGCGGACGATGATCGAGGATCAGGTGTCGGGTCGCGCCGACGAACGCAGCGATTTCTCGAAAGCCGATGCGACCAAGCTCGCGCTCGTCGACCTCACGATCATCGACGAGTCGGTCGTCGTAGGCAACATCGTGCGCGTCGTCGAGAACGTGTGCCACGAGGAGCTCGTCACGCTCAATCGCGGCATCGGTCATCTGCTCGGCAAGTCGGTGCTCGAGAACACGGCGAATCCGCTCGGTCCCGCGACGATCGTCCGCGCGTTCGCCGAGGCACTCGACACGCTGAAGACGAGCGCGCGGATCAAATTCCAGATCCTGAAGGAGCTCAACCAGGCGCCGCTTTCTGAAATCGCGGCGATCTACAGCGACGTGAACCGCCACCTCGGGAACCTGCGCATCGTGCCACCGACGACGTCGCGCGGGAAAGCATTGCGAACCGCATCGTCGCAACGCAAACGGGTCGCGTCCGAGAGGTCGGAAGGCTTGCAGGGGCCGGGCTCGTTCCAGCACGCTTTCGTGGGCAGTCAGGAGGCGTCGAAGGCCGGATCGCAGAGCGCCTTCCAGCCGTCGCCCGAAACCGACGTGATGGCGATGTTCCGCCGCGCCGCATCGCGGGGCGGCTTCCCGCTTGCCGGGCATCCACCGCCGCCGACGCGGGTGTTCCCGCCGCTGCCGCCAACCCCTTCCGGATACATTCCCGGCAATCCGATCGTCGCGACGCCGGGAATGCGCGAGGGATTGACGCGCCTGCAGGCAGGGCACACGCAGTTCGACGTGGAAGGCATGCAGGTCGCGTTTTCGGGCATTCCCGAGGGCACGCACAACGTGCTCCGCGACCTGCAGGAATCGCAGCTCGGCCAGCGCGCGAATCAGCTCGAGGCGATGACCATCGAGATGGTCGCGATGCTCTTCGACTTCATCTTCGAGACGCGCGACCTTCCCGACGGGATCAAGGCGCTGCTCGCGCGATTGCAGATTCCGGTGCTGAAGGTCGCGATGCTCGACGGCGCGTTCTTCGCGAAGAAGTCGCATCCGTCGCGACTGCTCGTCAACGCGCTTGCGACCGCGGGGCTCGGCTGGTCGCCCGCGATGGGCCAGGACGATCCGCTTTATCGGACGATCGAGCGCATCGTGCGCCGGATCATCGACGGCTTCGGCGAGAACCTGGCCATCTTCGACGAGCTTCGCGGCGAGCTGGAGGCGTTTCTCGCTTCCGAAGAGCGCACGGCCGAGGAGAACTTCTCGTCGCAGGCCGAGGCGATCAACGAGGGCGATCGCAAGGATCTCGCGACCGTCATCGCGAAATCCGAAGTCGAGCGTCGCATCGAAAGCTATCCGATCCCGCGTTTCCTCGCCGAATTCCTGCGCGAGAAATGGCAGGTGACGCTCGAGTCGATCTATCTCCGCGACGGCGACGAAAGCGACGCGTGGAGCTCCTGCGTCGCGACCCTCGAGGATCTGGTGTGGAGCGTGCAGCCGAAGAAAACGCCCGAGGACCGCAAGCATCTCGTCGCGATGCTGCCGTCGCTCCTGAAGCGGCTTGCGATCGGCGCGCCGTCGTCAAAGTGGCAGGCTGGCGAGCGCGAGGCGTTCATGGCCAATCTCGTGGAGGCGCACGCCGCCGCGGTGAAGCCGTCGCTGTCGTCGGTCGTGTCGCCGACGGCTGCCGTTGCGGAAGCCGCGCGCGCCGAAGCGGTGGTGGCGAAGGCGTCGGGGGATGCCGCTGCGGCTGCACGCGCGGAAGCGCTCGCGATCGCGATGACGCCTGCCGAGCCGGCGAGGGCGGACACCGGTCCGGCCGTCGTCGAGGACGAGTTCCTGGAAATCGCGCGCAGCATGGATCGCGGCATGTGGGTCGAATTCGAGGACGCCGACGCGCAGCTTTCGTTCGCCAAGCTCGCATGGATCAGCCCGCTGCGCGGCACCTACCTCTTCACCAATCGCCAGGGGCAAAAGGCGCTGTCGATGACCGCCGAGGAGCTTGCCGAGAAGTTCCGCGCGAACCGCGCGCGGCTCGTCGAGGCGGAGCCTTTGATCGATCGCGCGCTGACCAGCGTCGTGTCCGAGCTTTCCGACCGCTTCGAGCTCGAGACCGCGTCGGTTTGAGTTGGTTGCCATCCTCGCGGCGCTGCGCCGTGCGCTGCCGATCATCGCGAGCGCCCGTATCATCGGGCTCGCCGTCCTGCCGCTTTTGATCGCCGCGATCGTCTGGACAGCCATCGCGATCGCCGGGTGGACGCCGTTGACGCACTGGCTCGCGGGACTTTTCGGCGCATCGGACAGCACGTCGTGGCTCGCGCGAACCGGCGCGGACATCATGGCGGTGCTGATGTTCGCGGCACTCGCGCTCGCAAGCGCGCTGACCGCGGTCGCCGTGCTCTCGATGCCGGTCATCGTGCGAACGGTCGCGGCGCGCGATTTTCCGTCGCTCACCCCGATGCGGGGCGGAACGTTCGCGGCGAGCCTCGGAAACGCCGTGAAGGCGATCCTGATTTATGCGCCGCTTTGGATTGTGTCGTTGCCGCTTTTGTTCGTTCCGCCGATCTACGGCGTCGTCTCGCTCGTGCTCAACGCATGGCTCACGCAGCGGATGTTCCGCTACGATGCGCTCGCCGAGCACGCAAGCGGCGCCGAGATCGAGACGATCGTCGTGCGAAGCCGCATGCGCCTCATGGGACTCGGCCTCGCGCTGTCACCGCTGTCGCTCGTGCCGCTCGTCAACATCTTCGTGCTGCCGCTCGTGGGCGGCGTGGCGTTCACCGAGCTCTGTCTCGCGGAGCTTGCATCGCTTCGCGCGCGGCGGCGCAGTGAAGCCCCGTGAGCCCGAAGGGCCGCCGCCCCGAGGTCAGCGCGTAGCGCGGAGGGTAGTCCAATGACCAGAGTCGAGGACGCATGAACGGACTCGTCGGCAGCGGCAAGTGGTTCGAAGACGTGCACGTCGGCGATACGTTCGAGAGCGCGCTGACGGTGACCGAGACGCACATCGTTCTCGGTGCCGGGCTCATCGGCGATACCAATCCGCATCACATGAACGCCGAATTCGCGAAGACGACGCGCTTCGGCACGCCGATCCTGCACGGCATGCTGACCTCGTCGATCATGGGCGCCGCCGTCGGCATGTACTTTCACGGTACCGCGATCGCGTACCTCGAACATCGCGCCCGCTTTGTCGCGCCGGTTCGCGCCGGCGACACCTTGGCGTCGACGTGGACGATTGCCGAGCTCGCCGACAAGCCCGCGCATGACGGAGGCATCGTGACGTTGAAAGGCACCGCGAAGAACCAGGCGGGCGTTGTCGTTGCCGAGGCCGAAGCGCGAATGCTGGTCGCGCGACGGATGCCGCGCTCGTAGCGCCGATTCCTGGCGCAGCCCGGAGCGTCCCTTGTCAAAACGTCCCCGCGGCAGACGACACCCGGACCAGCCTGTCCCCACGCAGATTCCGCCACAGCGGCGAAGCCGACGTGCGCCCATTGCATTGTCGGTAGCGCTGGCCGCGATCGGCGCCGCACTGCTCGCGTGGTGGATCTGGCACGTCGATCAGTCCGCGACTCGCGTCGCGTCGGCGGGCGAGAATGAACCGAAAGCCGCGACATCCTCACCGCCGCCGGCAACTGCTGCCGGCCAGTCCTGGACGAACGCGAACGCGTCATACGTGGGCAGCGCGGCATGCGGCCAATGTCACGAGTCGCCCCTCGCTGCCTGGCAGACTTCGCAGCACGCGGTGGCGATGCAAGCGGCGAGCGATCGCACGGTAGAGGGCAATTTCGCGGGCGCCGCGTTTCGCTACGGCGGTGTCGAATCGAGGTTCCTCGAGCGCGACGGCAAGTTCTTCGTTCGCACCGACGGCCCGAACGGTGCGCTTGCCGACTACGCGGTCGCATACACGTTCGGCGTCGATCCGCTTCAGCAGTATCTGATTCCGTTCCCCGATGGCCGCCTGCAGGCGTTGTCGATCGCCTGGGATACGCGGCCGGCGCGCAATGGCGGTCAGCGCTGGTTTCATCTCTATCCGGGCGCTGCGATCGATCATCGCGATCCGTTGCATTGGACGGGTCCAGCGCAGAACTGGAACTTCATGTGTGGCGAATGCCATGTCACCGGCTTCGAGAAAAACTACGACGCACAGGCGAATCGGTATCAAACGCGCTGGAGCGAGCTCGGCGTCGGATGCGAGGCCTGTCATGGCCCCGGCTCGTCGCACATCGAATGGGCGAACGGTCGCACGAAGGGAGCGCATTCGGCCGCCATGAACGACGGCCTGATCGCGAAGCTCGACGAGCGAAGCGGCGTGCACTGGATCCGTGCTGCGGATCGCGATACGGCGACGCGGTCGGTTCCGCGAACGGAAGAGCGCGAAATCGACGTCTGTGCGCAGTGTCATGCCCGCCGCGCGCCGATCGCGGCGGGTTACGCGGCGGGAAAGCGTTTTCTCGATTACTACGTTCCGGCGTTGCTGACGCCCGGTCTCTATTACGCAGACGGTCAGCAGCGCGACGAAGTCTATGTCTGGGGATCGTTTCTGCAGAGCAGGATGTACGCCGCCGGCGTCACGTGCAGCGATTGCCACGAGCCGCACGGCGGCAAGCTTCGCCTGCAGGGGAATGCACTGTGCGGGCAGTGCCATGACCTCGGCAAATTCGACAGCAACGCACATCATCATCATGCGAGCGGCAGCGCAGGCGCGCAGTGCGTCAACTGCCACATGCCGACGAACACGTACATGCAGATCGATCCGCGTCGCGATCACGGCTTGCGACCACCGCGCCCCGATCTTTCCATTGGGACCGATCTGCCGAACGCATGCAACGGCTGCCACCGCGATCGGGATGCGCGATGGGCCGTCGCGCAGGTGAAGGCCTGGTGGGGTGAAAATCGCGATCCGCTTCACCGCTATTCGTCGCCGTTCGTTGCAGCGGACGCAGGCGTGCCCGGCGCCAGCGCCGCCTTGCGGGACGTCGTGAGTGCGACGGACCTCCCCGCGATCGCACGCGCATCGGCGCTTGCGCGTCTCGACGCCAATCAAAGCCACGCAAATCTCGACGCGATCGCGCAGGCAACGAGCGACCCAAGTCCGCTCGTTCGGCTCGGTGCGCTCGATGCGCTTGGCCGTGCGCCGGCGCAAGCGCAGCTCGCATACGGCGCGACGCTCCTTACCGATTCCTATCGTGCCGTGCGCATCGAGGCCGCGAAGATGCTCGCCGGCGAGCTCGATGGCGCGACCGAGGCGCAGCGCGATGCGTTCGCGTCCGCCGCGGCGGAGTTCGTGGCGAGCCAGCGCTTCAACGCCGACCGGCCGGAAGCGCGCACGGCGCTCGGCTCGTTCGAGATTCGCCGCGGCGATTTCGCGCAAGGCGTGAAGGACCTCGAGTCGAGCATCGCGCTCGATCCGATGTTCGCCGGCGCATATCTGGACCTCGCCGATGCTTATCGCGACGCGGGCGACGAACCCCACGCCGTAGCGACGCTTCGCCAGGCGCTTGCGCGACTGCCGCGCGATGCGATGCTGCATCATGCGCTCGGACTCTCGCTCGTACGCGCCAAACGCCCGGACGAAGCCTTGCGCGAGCTCGCCGACGCGGCGAAGCTCGATCCTCGCAACGCACGCTTCGCGTATGTCTACGGCGTCGCGCAGAATTCGTTCGGTCAGTCGAAGGCCGCCATCGCGACGCTCGAAGCCGCGAGCAACGCACATCCCGCCGATCGCGACATCCTAGAAGCGCTCGTGGGTCTCGAGCGGAACGCAGGCCATGCCAGGCAAACCGACGATTACGCGGAACGGCTGCGCGCACTCGGCCAATGATCCTGTCTCCGCCTCCGGTTGTGTTCCACAGACTTTGAGCCGGATTGCAAGCGCCGCCGCTGTCGGCAACAATTACAATTGCCGCCTCGCGACGGTCTCTGTCCTGAGTATCTCCTCGTGAGAACAAGCGATTACGTCACGGGGCATGCCATCTGCTTTTGGCGTGGGCTTGACCGTAACAAGTAGTGGAGCAACGTTTCGAGGGGCCGGTCGCGTGCGTACGGGATCGGAACGAAGGAGGTGCGAAGTGAAGCTGTTACAACATGTGTCACGCATCGTTGCGTTGCTTGTTTTGATCGCGTGCACCGGCGTGGCTGTCGCGGCCAATGGCAACGGCAACTCGAACGGTAATGGCAACGGCAACGGCAACGGCCGCAATCCGAACATCCTGTTCATCATCATGGACGATGTCGGCATCGACCAGATGCACGTGTTCGGTTACGGCGGCGCGGATCCCGCCAGAACACCGAACATCGATGCCATCGCCAATGCGGGTGTGAAGTTTCGCAACGTATGGGCGATGCCGGAGTGCTCTCCCAGCCGCGCCGTGTTCTTCGAGGGAAGATGGCCGCTGCGCACGAACGTCAACAGCGCGATTCTCAACATCGATCTCGCGAATTCTCAGGTGTCGCCGTTCGAGATCACGACACCGAAGCTTCTCAAGACGCGCGGCTACGACAGCGCGAATTTCGGCAAATTTCACCTGGCCGTCGACACGAACAATCCGTTCGGCGATGCCGTGGTGCACGCGCTCGGCTGGGATTACTTCGATGGCTTTCTCGATGGATCACCGCATCCGATCGACACCAGTGCGGGCGGCTTGCTCGACAGCAGCAACCAACCCCTGACGATCTATACGTGCGGCTTCGTCCCCAATCCGATCAAACCGGGGGACGGCGGGGCCAACGAAGGTTCGTGCCATTTCCTGAACAAGACGTGCCAGGACATGTCGGCAACGTCAGCCAACCCGACGCCGGGACGCGCGTGTCTCGAGCAGGGCGGCATCTTCGTGCCGAATCAGAGTTGCAGTGAGCCGCTGTCGATGACGCTGCGATTCGACAATCAGAATGCCTACTATGCGTGGCAGAGGGTGATCAACTACCCGGATGGCAGCGTGAAGATCATCACGCCGGACAGCGGCGACCCGAGCACGCGCCGCTACATCGGCGAGGTGACGACGGATTCCGCGGTGAGCTGGATCAATGGCAGGAAGGGGAACAAGAAGTGGATGGTCACGGCGGCCTATCCGCAGATTCACGCGCCATACCAGCAGGCGCCGCGCTCGCTGCTTCCTTCCGGTTCCACGGATCTCAGCAACGTCGACTGCACGCCCAACATCCCGGGCAGCGATGGAATTGCCAATTACCATCTGCTGAGCAACCAGATGCTCGAAAGCATGGACGCCGAGATCGGGCGTCTTCTCGTGCAAACCGGCCTCGCGAGCTACAACGCCGACGGAAGCCTGAATTACCAGCCGGACAAGACCGACACGATGGTGATCATCATCGGCGACAACGGCACATACGGCCCGGGTGTCAAACCGCCGTTCGAGATCTCGCGCGCGAAGGGATACGTGTATCAGACCGGCGTGTGGGTCCCGCTGATCATCGCGGGACCGCTCGTGAATTCACCGGGTCGTGTGGTGAACGCGATGGTGAACGTCGCCGACCTCTACCAGCTGTTCGGCGAACTCGGCGGCGTCGACGTGCGCAAGGCGGTCCCATCGAGCCACGTGCTCGACTCGCAGCCGATGCTCGCCTACCTGACCAATCCGAACCAGTCCGAAATTCGCCAGACGAACTTCACGCAGATCGGCAACAACATTCACCCCGTGGCCCCACAGCCTTGCATCATCACGGTCGGACCAACCCAGGCGTGTGTGCAGCTCTTCTCCTCCAAGGGCATTTGCCATTTCGAGGGAGGCGTGTGGTACGGCGACGCCCCGGATATTGGGACGACCGCATTCGACAGTTGCTGCGAGCTCAAGAATTCGGACCCGACAACGTTCAAGGATCTGACACTCGTGCCGGACTCGCAGCAGGCGGTGCGAAACGATACCTACAAGCTCGTCAAGCTGGCCCAGCCCAACTGCGCCGCTCCTCCCGACTTCAAGCCTGTCACGACGACGGAGTTCTACCAGATCGACGAGGCGGTACCGCCGGCGCTCGACACGGCGAACAAAGCGCTTTGCGCGGACCAGTTCGACGACCTCACCGGCGTGCTGACCGTGAACTGCCCGGCCGCGCTGACGTCGCAGCAGTTGACGAATTTCAACAACCTGTCCGCGACGCTGACCACGATTCTGAATTCCGAGACGCAGTGTCCCGGAGATGGGAATCTGGACAAAGTCGTCGACGAGCAGGACTTGAAGAACTGGGCACTGTTCTCGAAGATCACCACGCAGCCTGTGATGACGCCGCCTCTCTCGTCGAGCTGGTATGACTTCGACTTCGACGGAATCACGGGGACGACCGATCGCGACCTCATTCTCGCGAACATGGGCAAGCGATGTGTCTCGAAGCAGTAGGGTGGAAGCGAGAGCGTTCAATCATTCGTCGACTTACGCCGAGCGAGAAAAAATGAGGGCTTATTCGCGAGCGGGAAATGGCTGCCGTTAGGCCTGGCGCGCGATCGTTGGAGTTGCGATCGCGACGCTCGGCGCGCAGCAGGCGCACGCGCAGTCAGCGCAGGCGACCGCCGGAAACCTGATCGCGAAGATTGCTCTCCTTCGCGCCGCGCACGTCGGCGATGCGGTGCGCCTCGCGTCGATCGGGGTGAATCTCCAGAAGGTCCATCTCGATTGGCGGCTGGTTCGGCGACCGGCGCTGAGCAAAGCGAATCTATCGGATCGCAATTCCGCCCAGACGTCGTTTCAGGCCGATGCGCCCGGCGTCTACGGTGTCAGCCTTACGGTGCGCTTCAAGAAACCGCAGCGCCACGGCCACGCTCGACGTTACGGCGACCGAGCCCGGGCCGCTGGTGGCGGTCAACACGATCGACGTCGACGGCCAGGGTCACCGCGGCATGCGCATCGGCAGTCAGTTTTATCAGGATCCCGCCAACGGCATGCATTTGCAGATTGTGGTTCTCGACCGCAATACGCTCGAGCTTCCAAGCCAATGCCGCATGGCCGTTCAGCACAACCGGGGTGGTGCCGATTCAGTCCTATCTGAGCGGCCTCGACAGCGGAAGCCTGGTGCTCGTGTCGATGCCCTCGAGCGCGGGGACGTTTTCGAACTCGACGCTTCACGCGCCGCTCAACGCGGCACTGGGCGAAATCGGCGCGGTACTGCCTATCGGCTGGGTCATGGGGGTCGGCGACCAGATGTCGCAGTGCTGGACGTCCAACAGCCGCTACTGCACCGACTTCGGCGCTCGATCGGGTGACATTGAAGCTGGTCGCGCACCAGACGGTCACGAGCACTGCTTCGCTCGAGAACCTGCTGCATTCGCAGCCGCCCTCGTCGGCGTCGGGTCATTTCTTCACCGGGACGTCGGGCTTTCTATCCGATCGCGTGGTCGTTCTCATGCAAAGCGTCGGCAATGGCAAGCTCACGTTCGACGCGGCGACGCCCTTGCTGCAAACCGTCGACCAGGTCGGAGGAACGCCGGAGAAGTTCGGGCCGGCCATTACGCAAGGGCAGCCGTACGCGCTCGTCGGGGTTGCCGGCAACCTTCCTTGGCATGGCCGGGGAATCGAATCGAGTCCCGTGATCTCGCAGGCGATGGGGCAGTCGATGGCCTTCGCGCAACCCGGGCGCAGCCGCGGCGAGCTTGCGCGCGATCGCTACACGCCGATCGCCGGCGATCCTGTCGGCGGCTCCAACCTCGAGCTGTTCCCGATCGTCTTCCAGGATCCGACGCCGTGGCCCTATGCGGGAAACTGCGCGATGCCGTACTTCGCCGATCAGATGGGCATCGGCGTCGCCTATCCCGACGTTCGTTCGGCTTATCAAAATTCCAGCTTCGACATCACGCTGCATCCGGACAGAGTCCCGTATCCGGGCACGCTGGCGAACTATTGCACGACGGTTCCAACGCAAGCCGAGTTCGACGCCATTCAGACACAACTCGAGACCGAGATCGATTCGGTATCGGATATCCGAACCTTCATAACCAACCTCAGTTCGCCGTTCGACGAGACGCAGTCGTCCGACACGGTGATCGTGGCGCAAATCGCGGACGACGTTTACCAGAGCGTCAAGCCTCCCTCGAATGCCAACACGGGCCTTTCGTGGTCGAGCATTTTCGATCTCGCGGGAGCTACGTCGGGCCTCTTCATCGAGGGGTCTGAACCGGCGGTCGGACTCGTCGTTGCGAGCGCCGCAGTCGCGACCGAGCTGACGGCGAGCACGCCGGCAGGCGATCCGTCGGAACAGATATTCTCGACCGCGATCGAGTTGTCGGGCGAGCTCGATCAACACCTGGACGCACTGGGGAACCTCGAGGCGGTCCTCGTCGCCGATTCCGGAAAGCTGGCAGCGGTCGAAGGCAAGCTCAAGAGCGGAGCCTGGCCGTGGCAGACGAATATCACGACGACGCATGTGGTCGAAGCGCTCAACGCCTCGACGAGCCAGGCGGTCTACAGTGCGTTCCTTCCCGCCACGTGGCCGCTCGTCAATCTCAAGCCTGATCTCGTCACGCTGTTCAGCTCGGCGGATGTGACCAAATTCCGTTGCGCGCACAGCACCCTCGAACGCGCGCCGTTCACGAGCGCACTCGAAGCCAACCAGTTTCACTCGCTGTTCCAGTTGATGCCCGGTACGGAAACGTCGGACAACGAAGTCTGGGACCTTCGGTTCATCGACGTGACGACGGTCACCGCGAAGCTGCCCGGCACGTCGCTGACCGACAGCCTGTTTTCGACGAGCAACGGGGGCGCGGGTGCCTACAAGCCGGCCTGGTACCGCTCGACCTACAATCCGCCTTCGTTCGTTCGATGTGGCGATTCGACCAACAACCCGAGCACGGAGCAGCACCCGGCACCGGTCATTCCGCCCGTCGAGGCGGGCTACACGTTGGGCTGACGCGAGGCGGCGGCCCCCCCGGGAGCATCAACGCTTCGTGAGGGCTCGCACGCACTCGTCGACGAGCGCCGGCCCGCGATAAATCAGGCCGGTGTAGAGCTGCACGAGCGTCGCGCCCGCATCGATGCGCGCGCTCGCGTCATCGCCCGACATGATGCCGCCGG
>Ga0209579_10001542_pt1 | contig 18892 bp, 11 predicted proteins | sample Coa_R1_2_FD_187152 | JGI IMG/M metagenome (GOLD analysis project Ga0209579, IMG submission 187152) | Surface soil microbial communities from Centralia Pennsylvania, which are recovering from an underground coalmine fire - Coalmine... | ecosystem: Environmental > Terrestrial > Soil >... | reverse complement strand
CTTCCTTTGCTGACGTCAGCGCTACGACTTGCATCACCGTCACCGAAATGTCCGCATCGTTCGGCTGCGGCCCATAGCGCCATCCGCCTTCGCCGTTCTGCGCGCGCAGCGTGACGTCCACCGCCATCTTCAACACATCCCGAATTTCCTTGCGGTGATCGCTTTCGCCCCACACTTCGGAAAGCGCCAGCGTGCCCAGACCGTGCTCATACATGCCCATCTGCTGGCCGCCCAAAAAACCCTTCCCCTCAACGCCGCGCTTGATCAAATAAATCGTCGCCTTCTCCAAAATCGCGCCATACTTACCGCGCTTCGGGAAATTGCCTTTAAGCATAAATGCCATCAGCGATGCTGACGTGTCCGCCATCGGGTATTGAGAGCCCCAGCTCCCGTCGGGGTTCTGCGTGTTGGCGAGAAAATGCAGCCCTTTCTCAATCGCCATTTCCGCCGCCGGCGACAATTCAGCCACCGACACGGCATCTTCAGCGCGCGCAGAACTCGATGCGACGAAAATCGCGCAAAAAAACGGCGCCAATAAACATCGCAACGCAACGAGCAAGACGCTATAGCTCAGCATCCTTCCGCGCAATCCCCTCACCCCGCGAGCGAGTACGCTCGTCGGCCCTCTCCCGGAGGGAGAGGGGATCGCGTCCAAAATTCGTTGATGCAAACAAAGCTTCATTTCGAAAGCGCCTCGTAATAATCTTCCAACAATCCGCGGTATTCCGCCGGCAATTCGCGCGCGTAATTTTCCTGCAGCGACTGCTGCTCGCGCGGACTCAACGCTCCGAGCGTTGCCTTCCCCACTTTGCGCTCGCCTTCGGGCTTGGTTGAATTCGCAAACAAGCGCGGCGCTTCCTTCGGATCGAGACTCGGGTGCTGCATCAGCGCCGGATGCGGCGGCCCAATTCCAATTTCAAATCCCGGCTCTTCCCCATGTTCCTCGCCAGGCTCTTCGCCATCGTGCAGAGCCGCATGCAAATGCGCCAGCGCCTCTTCGTCGTGATGCCCGGCTTCGTGCTGCTCGGCATGTTCCAGCGCTTCCGCGGCAGCGACAAGCTCCACCTGCACCGCCTGAATATGCAGCGGCTCAAGCTGCTGGTTGATCTCGGCCTGCTGCGTCTGAAAATTCGAAAGCTGCGCCTGAAATTCCTGCGGCGTCGCGTTTTCGATCTCGTTCTTCAGCGTCTCCAAATCCTTCATCGCCTTGTCCAAATCCGCGTTGTCGGTCAGCGGCGTGGCGAAATCGTCGTCGAGAATTTTCTCGACCTCGCGCAGCATCTCCAGAATCTTGTCCTGCTGCGCCACCGCTGGAATCGGCTGCTTGTCGCGAATCGCCTGCATGGCGCTGTTCACCATTCCGCTAGCTGGCTTCTGCACCATCACCGTGTTCGCTTTGTCGTAGCGCGCTTTCATGTCCGCATCGGTCTCGTCTTTGAGAAGCTGCTTCAATTTCTCGTGAAACGATTGGATGCGCAGCCCGATCTGGCTCTGCATCAGCGCCAGTTCCAAGCGCTGATTGTCGTCGTTGGCCTGGCCCTCAAGCAACTGTTTGCCCCACGCGCTCGTCTCTCGCTTGCGCTGCTCCTGCTTTTTGATGATCACGCGCAATTCCGCGAGCAAGCTTTCGAGCTCCACATTTCCCGCGCCGGCGAGCAGTTTCGCCAACTCCGTCACCGCGGTTTGAATCTCCGTATCCGCCGCGTCCAGATGCGGCTTAATCTTCACCGGCTCTGTCCGCGCTTTCGAAAAATCAGTCGCCGCGCCGAGCACGTTCGTTTTGCTGATCTTCCCCGCCGTCGCGCCCATCGCGGTAAGCTTGTCCGCGCCCAATTCTTTGCTCAACTCATTCGAGCGGATATCGTCGGCCAGCGCCGCAAGTTTCTGGTTGACCGATTCCAGCCGCGTATTGACCTGCAACTGCCGCTGCTCTTCAGTCAGCACTTTCTCCGCGCGAATGGGATTGAGTTCGCCGGCAGACGCCGCACCCAAAAACAAAACGCTGATGCACACGGCAACGCGCCAATTTTGAGTATTGAATTTTGAATTTTGAATTTTGAATCTTGCATTTTGCATTGAATTCTATTCTCCAACCTTCAACACCTTCACCTGCTCCGACGCATCGATCTCGACTTCGTGCGACTTCTTCAACTCCGCCGTCAAATTCGCCAGCGTCTCATACACGTACTGCTGATATTCCGGAATGCTCAAAATCGTCACGCGCCGCGTCATCGAACGGCCCACGCGAGGCCCGTCCTTGCCGTCGTAATTGTCGGCGGCCTCAATTGCGTACGCGACCACGTCGCCTTCCTTCAAGCTCGCGAACGCGTCCTTCAATTTCCAACTCACCGCCTCGACGGGCTTGCCCGTAAAAGAGTCGATCGGCACTTTCTTCTCTTCGCCTTCATTAATGGAGTACGCCAGAAACGCCTTTGCGACGCCGAATTCATTGGTCGCGCGGAAGCTGATCGTCAGTTTCTTGTTGATCGTACCCTTGTCGTCGCCCGACGGCTGCAGGATATCGACTTCCGGCGGCAGGACCGGCGTCACGCGCACGAAATGCTGCACGCCTTCGTCATAGGCAAAATTGTGCTCCTTCTCCGTCCAGCGCAGTTGATACCCGAAGGACGTTGCGGCCGGCAATTTAAAGCGCGCAACGGTTCCGCCGCCGTCGAGCTCCAACTGCGCCACGCCGCCGCCGTCGCGCAGCATCTCCACTTTCGTTACCGCCGGATCGAAATGCAGCGTCCACGCCACACCGGTTCCTTCGGGCACGTCCGGGCTGAGCGTGTTCACGGTTTTTTCTTTGAGCTTCGTGTATGCGGGATACGTGAGTTGAATCAGCGTGTCGGTCAGCCGCGGCGGCGGCACCACGCTCACGCTGAACGTCTGCGTTTTCGTGTCGCCGATGTGCATGTAATACGAAAAGCCATCGAACACATTTTGAAACACATACTCCAATTCGTCTTTGTCGTTCAGCGCGACGGGCAGTTTCTTCCACGCTCCTTCCTTCAGGCGATAATACAGCGTGCCCTGTGCAGGCTTGTACCCGCTGACTTTCGCGCGAAGCGTCGCGATGTCGCCCTGCTTCACGCTCAAATTTCCGGACGCATCGGTGATGTGTGTGCGCGTCGGGTATTTCACCTGTGATCCGGGATTGAAAAAGCGCAGGACGAGCACTTGAAAATACTCCGACCAATTCAGGCTCAACACGCAGAAAAGCAGAAACACGCCCGCGGAAAGCATGAAGATGCGCTTGAGCTGCCTGTAATTGAGGAAGTCGCGAAAATCCAGCGGCGCGGTCACTTCAATCGCCTGGCGCTCCATCGCGCGCAACAATCCCGGCGATGCGTCCGCGTTCGCGCCGCTCCCGAGTTGCACGTACGACACCAGCAAGCTTTCCAAATCCGGATGCCGCCGCTCCACTTCCAACGCGACGCGCGTGCGGTCATACGGTTTAAGAAAGCGCAGCCAGTTCCGATATGCCACGACGCAAAGCGTCGCTACATTAATGAGCAGCAACAACACGCGCGCCCAACCGGGAATTTCAAGCAGCCAATCGACCGCAAAATCCAACCCGGTCAGCGCGACCAGCCACACCAGCACGTGACAAGTCCCGCGCGTATGAAAATACCGCCGCTCCTTCCCCCAGGCGCGCCGAAGCTTCGCATCAATTGCAGAGTTTGCGTTCAAAGACATAAGCCAATCGAATCCTTAAACAACTTTCACGCAAAGGCGCAACGAAGACGCCAAACTCGCCACGATTCTCTTCATTTCTCTTACCCTGCTTTGCGTTCTTTGCGTCGTTCATTGCGCCTTTGCGTGAGGCAGTTAAGCGAGATCATGCCGCCGCCGGATAAACCACTCCGTCCCTGCCAGCAGCACAATCAACACGTAAACCAGCGGCGAATCCCACAACTCTTTTTCCATGCGAATCTGCGTCGCGCGCTCTTCTTTCTTCAGCGCTCGCGGAAGCGCGGGCAATTCGCGCACAGTGAAATAGCGCCCGCCCGAAATCTGCGCCAATTCTTTCAGCGCGCGTTCCTGCATCGCCGGCTCGCGCTGCTCCAGGGGCACGGTCGCTACGTCGATTTCCAATTTGTTCGCCAACGCCGCATCTTCAACGCGCGGACGAATCGAGTACCGGCCGTCCTCTTCAGGCACGTACGCGCCTTGAAAGAATCCGGGCTTGTCCGGAACCACGTCGAGCTTCACGCTCGCGGTTTTATCCGGCGCGCCCGCGCGCTCGACGAAGACGGTGTAATTCTGCGCCTGAATCGGCTCGTACGCTTCGTTCACTACCGTGGCAAAAACTTGCACGCGGTCGTGCGCCTGATAAGAGGTGCGGTCCGTCTGCATCTGCGCGCGTTTGTTCCCTCCCATCAATCGCGAAAGCGTCAGAAAGCGAATCACCTGCCCCCAATAACGCGCATGGTATTTGTCGCCGCGTTTGAAGCGCAGCCGCCAAAGCTGATCGGATCCGACGAAGAACGTCTTGCCGTTGCCATAGCGGCTCCATGCGATCAGCGGGTACGGTTCAGTGCGGTGCAGCGTGTCCGAAAGTTCCGCGAGCACAATCGCGCCAGGTTTCGCGCCGATCAGCGCAGGCACATGATGCAGCGGCCGCACCACACTCCACAGCGCGTCGTTCTTGTCTTTGCTCGGATCGAGCGACATCGCCGCGCTTTGAACTCCAGCGGGCGTGATCACCGGGTAAATATCTTCGGCGAGCAACTGCCGCTCTTCCGCGCCCAATTTCACCGGCAGCATCTGCTCAATAGGCGTGCCCGCGTACGTCGCGGGCGCGTACATCGGGCCGGCCAGCAGCAGCAACGAACCGCTGCGGTTCTTTACGAGCTCTTCGATGCGCTGCATCTGCGCGGAGTTGAAATAGCTCGCCGGCACGTCGCCGAGAATCACCAGATCGAAATGGAATGCGTCTTCGGCATCTTCCGGAAAGCGCGACAAATATTGTGGCGAATAGCGCGCGAGATTCGGATCGCCTTCCGTCATCAAAAATTTCACTTCAAGCCGCGGATCGCGCAGCAACACCGCGCGCAGATAACGATACTCCCAGCGCGGCGCGCCTTCGACGTACAGCACTTTAATCTTCTCGTCGATGATCGTCATCGTCGTCGAAAGTTTGTTGTTCTCGACCAGCGTTTCGCCCGGCAGCACGGGCACCGAGGCTTCCAATTTCACAGTGCCCGCTTTGCCTTCGGGTTCGAACGTCAGCTCTTCAAATTGCGTCTGCCCCGTGAGCGTGATGGGTTTGCTTTGAATTTCCAAGCCGTCGAGCGACAAGCGCAAAATCGCCGGCTGGCTGCGGAAACCTTTCGATTGCAGTTGCACGCGAATCGGCACTTTGTCCTTGTTGAACGCGGTTTCCTGAACGACGATCGCCTGCACTTGGACGTCGGGCGGCTCGGCGATGCCGATACCCACGGGGAAAAGCGGAATTTTGCGCTTCTTCAATTCGCCAGCAACTTCGAGCGGATCGATGCCTTTGTTCGAGCCGCCGTCGGTCAGCAGCACCACTCCCGCAATCGGCTGCCCTCCATATTGAGAGACGGCGTCGTCGATGGCGCTGCCCAATGCCGTGGCTTTCGACGACGCGCTCGATTTCTTGAGGAACTCCGCGCTCGCCCCTTCCTGATTCGACGGCAGCAGATTTTCGCCGAATGCGAACAAGCGAACTTTGTTCTCCGCGCCGAATTTGTTCAGCAAATCCAATTCTTTGTTTTCCAGAATTCCCTTCGCAATGTCGATGCGCGGAACCGCGGCGACGTCCTTCGCCATCGCAGGCGGCGTGGGCTGATTGATGTCTTCGAATTTCTTTTTGCCCAGCGCCAGCGCCGCGTCGTCCTGCTCATCTTTAGTATTGCGCGGATCGGCGATGGCCATGCTCTCCGACACATCCATCATCACGAGCACGATCCCGCGCAATTTCGAGGACATGTCAAGCGCCATCACGGGCTGCCAGAGCACAAAAATAATCAGCGCGATCAACGTGGCGCGCAGCGCGCCCAAGACGATGCGCAGTAGCCGCGACACAGCGCCCTCGCGCCGGTACATGTAAATCGAGAACGCAATACCCACCGCGATAAGCAGGATCGCCACCGCCAGCGGCCAATTGCGCCGAAAGTACATTTCGAAGTGGACGATCTCGTTGGCCTCATCCACGCCGAGCAGTTTCTTGAACATCAGTTCCTTCCATTTTCTCACGCAAAGGCGCAAAGAACTCGCAAAGAACGCAAAGAAAATTCAAACTCTATTATTGTTTTCTTTGCGTTCTTTACGCCTGCTTTGCGCCTTTGCGTGAAAAATCACTTCGCCACCGCCTCCGGCTTCCGCGACAACAACTCCGCTGCCGTCATCTTCGTCAACACTGGCGCCACGTCGGCGCTGATCACTTTCGAATAGCGCCGCGCCAGCAGCGATTCGAAGACAAAAAGCACCAGCGCCAATATCAAAAGCTCCGTCCACAACTCCCGCCCCATCCGGCTCTCCGTGATCGCGCGCATCAAATCGCCGTCTTCCGCGAGCACGATTCCCGGAACGCCGGAAAGCGCCGTGCTGAACGCTGGTCCACGCAAACTTCGCACGTCGGATTCGGACGTGTCCACGTTTGCGGCCATCAGCGTTATGCCCGGCTCGCCCGCAGCTTGAATTTCGTAAAAGCCCGGTAATTCCGCGCGATTGAATTCGAGCGTCGGAATTCCAGCGCGTTCAGTCAGCGCGATTTCGGATTTGTCGCCCGCCGGGTTTTTTACGGTCATCACCGTTTGCTCGCTCCGCCCGGGCAGTTGCAGCAGCAGCGGCTCGCCGACAAGGAACGGCCGCTCGTTGGCTTGCGCGCTCATCGATGCGATGCTTTCGTGCAGCATGATCACAAAAAGCGGATGCACCGGCAAATCAGTCCATTCGCGGTCGGCAGTCGTCGTGACGAGAAGGACTTTTCCGCGGCCAAGCTGTCGCTCAGCGAGCAGGGGCGCGTCCGCGCCGGCAATGCGCAAAATCTCGCGGCCCTCAGGCAGCAATTTCGATTTGAAATAACGCCGCACGCGCGGCGTGTCCACGATTTTGGGCGGCAGCGCCGCGATTTTCTGAGCGAGCGGATGATCGGAGGCTTTCGCGTTGATCGCAACGCCTTCGTTTTTTGCCGAAGCGTCGCCAGTATCTTCAAGCAATTCAACCGGCGCGAGATTCGCCGCCTTTGCCCAGGCATTGAACGACGGCGCATTGACACGTTTGCCCAAAAAGAAAATCGCGCCGCCGCCGCGCTCGACAAACGTTTGCAGCGCGCGCGTTTTTTCCGCGGGCAATTCAGAAACGTTGGCGATGATCGCGACGTCGCAATCCGCAAACGGCTGCGCGGTCAATTCGTCGGGCGTCACGCGCTGCACGGAAATCGACTGATTGGCCGCGTTCTTCTTCGGCAGCAGCGCAGCGATGATGTAATCGGTGTCGCTTTGAAAGGGCAGCGGCGAGGGTTCGCCGTCGATGCACAGCACGCGCAATTGCTCACGCACATGCGCGACGACGTGCCGCGCATTGTCGAACGAGAGCGCGTCCGCGCCAAGGCTTGCCGTGAGCCGCTGTTCGCCAGCGTCGGTGCAATTGTAATACAGCGACACGACGCCGCTTTGCCCAGGATCAAGCCGCGTCAGCGTGCGTTGATCGACGGCTTTGTCGTTCGCTGAAAGCGTGACCGCTATTTCCTGCACAGGCCGCTGCCCAAAGTTGCGAATTTCCGCATCGTAGCGCACTGTTTCGCCTTTGCGCAAAACACGCGACGCCAATTCAAAGCGCGTGATCGCCAGATTCTCACGGTCGTCGGTGCCCGTCGAAAGAATGAAGAGTTTGCTCAAATTTCCGAGCGTCTGCAGCGACGCGCGCGATTTGTCGGAGAGCGCTTCCCAGCTTTTGACCTGCGCGTCGGAGATGATGTAGCATTCTTTCGAGGCGGCGTGAATTTCCGCCAACAGCCCTTCCATCTCTTCGAGATTCGGTTCGAGATTCAGCTTTTCAGGAAGCACTTTCGTTGCGGCGATGGTGTCATTGACGTGCGACTTTTCGTAGCCGACGTTGCGCAATAGAATGCGCGGGCGCAGACCCATCTCGACGAGCGTCACCGGGCTGCCCGGCGCAAGCGTGCCGAGAATTTCGTCAATGCGCTGCTTCGCGCGGTCGAAGCGGCTCTGTCCCACGCCGTGGGCCATGCTGAAACTGCCGTCCAGCGCAATCAACACGCCGCTCTGCCCGCCGCCGAGTAATTTCGCGCTCGAACCGCTGAGCGTCGGGCGCAGCAGTGCGAAGGCGACCAGCGCGAGCACCGCGCAGCGCAGCACCAGCAGCCAAATGTCCTCCAAGCGGATGCGGCGCGAGCGGACCAGCAGCGCTTTGCGCAAAAACTCCATCGCCGCCCAGTCGGTGCGCCGGTGGCGGAGTTTGTTGAGCAAATGGATGATGATCGGCACGGCGATGCCCACCGCGCCCAACGTCCCCCATAGCCAGAGTGGATTTAAGAAGCTCATCGTTAGTAGTACCGCCATTAGGCGGAAGTAAAATTCGCTAATCCCTTCCGCCTAAAGGCGGGACTACGATCAACTGCGGCTCCCTCAACATCACATCCGCCGGAAAGCGCGGACTGCCTGCAAAATCGACATCGATTTCCAATTCCTTCGCCTTCGGAATTTCAACGTTGATCCATTCCGATTTTTCAGCGACAACTTTTTCAAGCACGTACTTTCCGCCCGCCGAAACGCGCACGCGCGCGTTTCCTGCGCCGCTCGCCGCACTTGAAAGCAATGCTCTGAACACAATCTTCTCACCCTTCTCCGGCAGCGGAATTTTCGCAACCGTATGCGGCCAAATGCGCACGCCCCACACGCCCTCGCGCAAATCGCGCACGCCTTCCGGCACCATGCGCGTGCTAATTAATGGAGTGACCTGCACCTGCTCCGCGCTGAAGCCGCGAATGTTCGCGATCGCATTTGATGCGCGCAGCACGTAACGCAGCGCGCTCAGTGGGAACGAAAGCTTGCCGAGAATTCCGTGCGTGAGTTCAACGGACGTTCCACTCAACTCCGTTTTTCCTTTAAAAATACTGCCGTCGCGCAGCGCGAGTTCGTCGAGCGTGTCGGTTGCTTCCGGTGCTTGCGTCGAAAAAACATAGCGCGTCAATCCGTCGCGTTGCAGTGTCAGCGCGCCGAGCGCCGTGCTCAGAGCCAGTTTTTCGCGGTCGATCCATAGGATTTCGCCGGGAATAGGCTGCGCCTTCTCGCGATAAAGCGTCGCGGGCTTTGCGGTAGGATCGCTTTCGAGACTCTGTACAAATTCGATGCTCGCAACGAGCGCCACATCCGCACGCTGCGCGCCAAACGCGGGCGAATCGAGCGTCAGCTTTTTTGAAATCAGTCCCGAAATCTCGGCGGACCAGATCTCGCCATTCTTGAATCGCACCAAACGCGGCGAGGTGACGGTGGGCTGCGCATCGCTGCGAACGATGTAACTGACCGAATTCCAGGCGACCGCTTTATCGCCAACGGTTAGTTGCCCGTCTTTGACCGCCAACGCGCCCTCGATCCGCTCATTAATGGTAGCAACCGAATCGGCGCGGCACGCGCTAACAACGAGGACACACCCGCAGACAGCCGCTGCTGAAATTCGTAGACGATGCACCGCGTTCACTATCCCTGACTCCTGATCTCTGACCCCTGACCCCTGCCGCTAATGCGCCTTCAATATGCGGTACCGGCTCAACAAAAACGCAGACAACACTTCGTCCAGCGGCTTGGCCGTGTTCACCAGCACGTAATCGACTTGCCGCCGCTCGCACGATGTCTTGACGTCCCGCAAAAACTTCTGCAATTCTTCGAGATATTTCGCGCGCACGCGCTTGGGCTGCGTCACCACGTCGCCGTCGTTTTCAAGCCCGATGAATTTCATCGAGCCGTCGAAGGGGAACGTCAATTCGAATGGATCGAGCGTGTGAAACACGATCACGTTGTGGCCGCGGTAGCGCAGGTGGTCGAGGCCTTTCATGAATTGTTCGACGTTGTCGAGTAAATCCGAAAAAAGGATCACGAAGCCGCGGTTGGTGATGCGATTCGCAAATTCGTGCAGCAGCGCGGCGATGTTCGTGCGCGGTTCCGGCATCACTTTCTCCAATTCCGCGGCAATTGTGCGCACGACAGACATGGTGCTTTTCGGCGCGATGTATTGCTTCAATTCTGAATCGAACACTGCCAGTCCGACAGAGTCGCGCTGCTCGACAATCAGATACGCAAGACTCGCCGCCATGAATTTCGCGTACTCCAATTTGCTCACCGGCCCCGAGCCGTAATGCATCGAGCGGCTGGCGTCAAGCAGCAGATTGGCGGTGAAATTCGTCTCGGCTTCGTAGAGCTTCAAATAATAGCGGCTCGTGCGGCCGTAGACGCGCCAGTCGATGTGCTTGAGTTCGTCGCCGGCGACATACTGGCGGTGCTGGGCAAATTCAGTGCTGAATCCGCGCAAGGGACTTTTGTGCATGCCCACGCGCAGGCCTTCGACGACCTGCCGCGCGACCAGATCCAATCCGCCGAGTTTTTGCAGCGTCACCGGGTCCAGGTACGGCTGATTAGGCTTTGCTTCTGCTGGCATCGTAGAGTCGCTCGTCGGCGGGGATGGTTTCCAAAAGTCGTTTCACAATATCGTCGGCGCTTAAGCCCTCCGATTGAGCCGCGAAGTTAGGGATGATACGGTGGCGCAGCACCGGCAGCGCCACGGCTTTGATGTCGTCTACGGACGCATGAAAACGCCCGCGCAGGATCGCGCGCGCTTTGGCCGCAAGAATCAAATTCATGCTCGCGCGCGGCCCGGCGCCGTAGACCAGCCAATCTTTGATGAACGCGGGCGCGTCGCTTTCCTTCGGGCGCGTGGAGCGGACGAGCTTCGCCGCATAATTGAAAATGTGATCGGCGACGGGTGTGCGCCGCACGAGCTTTTGCAGTGCAAGAATTTCGTCCTTGTGCAGCACCGCGTCCAGTGTCGCTTCGGTCGCGCCGGTGACGCGCTTCATGATTTGAATTTCTTCGTCCCAGCTTGGATAATCCACGAAGATGTTGAAGATGAAGCGATCCAATTGAGCTTCGGGCAGCGGATACGTGCCCTCCTGCTCAATCGGATTTTGCGTGGCGAGCACGAAGAACGGTTCGTCGAGCATGAAATCTTCGCCGGCGGCGGAGACTTTGCGTTCCTGCATCGCTTCGAGCAGCGCGGCCTGCGTCTTCGGCGGCGTGCGGTTGATTTCGTCGGCGAGCACGATGTTGGCGAAGACCGGCCCTTTCGCAAACATGAATTTGCGGTGTCCCGATTCGGGATCGTCCTGCAAAATTTCAGTGCCGGTGATGTCGGACGGCATCAAATCGGGCGTAAATTGAATGCGTTTGAACGAAAGTGAGAGTGTCCGCGCGAGTGTGCTGACGAGAAGCGTTTTCGCCAATCCGGGCACGCCCACGAGCAGACAATGCCCGCGCGCAAAGATCGCGATCATCATTTCGTCGATAACTTGTTCCTGTCCGACAATAATTTTTTTGAGCTCGCCGACGATTTTGTCGCGCGCGTCGCGCAGACGTTTTACGTTTTGCTCGTCGTCTGCGCTTAGCGCGGCTTCGGGCGCCGCTTGAACAGATCCTGTTGCCATACAACCTCCTGAAAAACAGTCGAAAGTCGAAACAGTCGCAAACCCCAAAAGTTTGCGTCAACGCGAACCTTCAATGAGTTCGACTTTGAACTTTGAATACACCCGCCGCGCGGCGAGAGTACGCGCTTACTTTGCGAAATTAATATTTTCCCCATCAAATTCGACGATTTGTGCGCCAACGCCAATTTTTTGAGCCATGCCGGCGCCTTCCGCTTTCACTTCCGGCGGATTTCCTTTTTGAAGCGTCAGCACCAGCACGCAATCCGATGGGCCTGAGATCGAAAGCGCGTTGCTCAGGCTGTGCGTTTCGATGCGCGCGACGCTTCCAACGAGCGTGCCTTGCAACGTCGCGCCATTGGGCGCGGTGAACTTGAACGAACGGTCGGATGCGCCAACGGTCACGCTGTAATTTCCGGTGGCGTCGAAACGCCAATTGCAACGAGCGCCTTTTTGCGCGAGCACGAAGAGTGCGGGCGCGCCGCTTTTTCCGCTGTAATCCGCAGCGAAGAGTTTGCGGACCGCGCCGGGCTGTGCGCCTTCGGAAATTGCGGCGATAAAACCAGAGCCGTCCGGTTTCGGCGCGAATGTGTCCTTGTGAAACGCGGGCGAATCTTCGGGACGGTCCTCTCGATTACGCGCCGAAACCTCGCGCAAATCATGCAATTGCCAATGTGCGCCAAGGCCGGCGATGCGAAAAAACGGCGGTTCGCGCATTTCGCGCGTTTGATGACGGATGCGGAAGGCGCCCAGGTTCACCGTGGCGACGATGTCGTCGGAGTCTTTAAATGCGTTGCGAAAGACAAAGAGATTTTGTGCGGTGTCTTCGAATGTTTTGGGCGGTTCCGTGAGGGCAGCGTCACCCGCTCCCTTGCGGTCGCGGCTCGTAATTGCGAGATTGGCGAGCGCGTAGACCGCTTGATGCGGAAAAACAATGCCAAACGTTTTGTCGCCACTCATGCCCCACACGAGGTCGAATGCAGACTTTACGGTTGCGCGCTGCGACTCCGCGAGATTGCCCATGCCAGTCGTGAAGATGTCGCCGCGCATTCCAGAGCCGCGCACGTAAGTAAGCGGCAACGGCGTTCCGTTTGGCCGCTCGCTGACGTTCGCGGCTCTGGTCGCGGCGGCGGCAATTGTTTGCATCAAACAAAACGGCAGAATCGTTTCCGCCGATGTGCCCGTCGCAAAATCGGCGCCGCGCGTGTTGCGGTAGGCGACGAGGAATGGAAGGACGCTTTGGCTGAGCGCCGCGGGCAGCGCGGGGTTGGACTCGTCGGCGCAATCATAAAGTCCCATCGCGAAGAAGCGCGTCAGCGCGGCTTCCGCAAGGAATTCGTTGTCTTTCACGCGTTCAAAAGTCGCGCCGCGTTCTGCGATGAGGCGCCGCTTCTCGCTCCATACCCACGCCGCGCTGCGCTGCTCCTGCTGCGCATCGTCCTCGGTGAGTTCCTTCAAGCGCGGGGCAATCCAGGCCATCGTCTGGCGAGGCAGCAGTGCCACGCGCACCAGCAGCGTGTGGCGGCCTTCATTGATGGTGAAGGCTTCGTTGTTCCCGACTGGCGTTCCCGAAATCCAGAGCGACATCTCCGGGACATAATTCCAGTTGTGGGTCGCAAGTTTGACCGGCCGCGTCTTTTCGTTTTCGATCACCGTGTAAAAGTATGCGACGTTGGCGTTATCGTTGTCGGAGGAGAGCGCGCCGTCCAGCGCCGCGCCGACATCCACATAGCTCCGCTCATTGCCTGCTTTAATCGACGAAACCGCGCGACCGGGAACCGCCGCAAAATCGCGAGTCATGCCGAATGCGCGTACGCGCGTGCCGACGTCGGCTCGCGCACTGGCATGGCCGCCGATCGATTCAAGAAAATCCACGGGTTCCTGCGGAGCGACCGGTCCCCAGGCGCTGCGCGGCGGAGGAACGAAAGGGCCGGCGTAAATCCAATTCTCAGGCACAGCGCTGTCTTCGAATTTCGCAATCGGCACTGCGCGTCCCAAATCGAGATTCGGAATCGCAGCGATCGTTTTCCACTTCGGTTCGCCGCCGTCATCGGCGGGAACCGGCGGAGCGGGGTCGTGCAAAATGGCCAGCGCCGCAAACGCCGCCGCGCCACGCACGACTGCTTGCCATTCGTTTCCAGGAAAAACTTCGTAATCCGAAAGCTGCGGCGTGTTGCCGTAACGCGCCGGGCTTTCGCCCGACGTGATCAGCATGTAATTGATGCGGTCTTCGAGAAAAGCCGAAACGACTCCGCGGTATTCGGGCGTCCACGCGTCGTAACAAAGATCGTATGTCAATGCCACGCCGATGAGCGCGTCTGACGAAAGATAGCGGTTCGCGCAAAAATCGTCGCGCAGCACAACTTCATTGATCTGCCGCGCAACTTCGGCTTCCTGCGGATCGTCGTTCAAACGATAAAGCAACCCATGCGCCGCAGCGACATACGCTTTGGGGTACAAGTGCGCTGACTGCATCATCGCTTGAAGTCTCGCGAGAATCGCCGCGCCCGCCGGCGTTCGCGCAGATTCCTTGATCTTCGGCAATTCGCTTTTGCGAAATACCAGGCGCGGATGCTCGCCGTTTTTGATATCGTCGATGCCCGCGATTTTGGCGGGCAGTGGTTTAATGGTCGCGTGAGCGGCGCCTTTGATCGCCTCGTTGCGATAAGTGCCGGTGTAGGCGCCTTCCATTAATGGATAGCCGCTTACTGACGTGCGCGGCTCTGGGAATTTCAAGTCGATGCCGAAGGTCCCTTCGAGGTCCTCGCCCAGCGCTTCGCGATTCATGATGACTTTTGCCACAAGATGCAGCACACTGTCTTTCCACAAGGATTCGGTCAATTCGCCCCGATGCATGGCGCGGCTGAAGCCCGCGTTAAAGCCCCACACGTCCTTTTGCCACGCGCCGTTTTCGCAGACGAAATCAAGCGTGATGGGATGCCATTGAAGTGTTCCTTCGCGTGATTTGCGGTTGACTCCGTTTTCCAATTCGATCGAAATTACGCCCGAACTGTGTTCGCCGGTGACCGACGGAGCGTCGGTTGCATCGAGTGGTCGTGCGAAAAAAAACGCGATGCCAAGTAAAATGCACAGTCGAAATGGGAATTGGAAAGTGGACAGCATTCAGAAACCCTGGCGGAAAAAGTACAGTCGTAGATACACCGCAGAGCCGATGCCACGGAATTGAATGTACTCATTCAATTCCATGCTCGAAATGTCGCAGTGACCCGCGCTTGCGCTCGCGCGTTCAATGACTTGACGGGGCGCGATCGAGCAGTGAGACTGATTGGCGGCATCTTTCCCGCTCCCTTGCGGTCGCGGCTCGCATCAAGGTCGCCGCACGATTCGGCGCTTCAAGGATTTTCAATTGAACGTATTCAGACTCTTTCTCTCCGCAATTGCCTTGCTTCTTCTCGCCGGATGTCAGGAGTTTCGCGGCCCCGTCTGGTCGCCTGATGGGCAGGCCATTGCCTACACGGTCTACACGCGCAACGCGAAAGGCGGGGTCGATACGGACGTTTATTTAGCTTTGCCGGAAGGCGACGACCCGCCGAAATTAATTGCCAGCGGCGCCACGATGCCGCAGTGGTCCAACGAGGGATCGTTCTTTTATTTTCTGGGCGAGCGCGATGCGCAAGGTTTCTACACGAAAATCATGAAATATAAATTGGGCGCCGAGCAGCCAGAAGTCGCGCTCGGCGGCGTGCATTTGACGAGCATGCAACTGGCAGCCGCGAGCGCTGGTCCGCTGATTCTGCTCTCTCAAGGCCGCGATGCGCAGCCTGGTTCGGCCGTGCACGCTGAATTGTGGAACGCCGGCGAAAACAAACGCACCGACTTGCGCGCGCTCGGCGAAATGTACGGCCCAGCGCTCTCCTATAATGGAAAGGTGCTGGTCTACGGCACCAAGCCCGCCGACGGCCACGCCGTGCTGATGGGCTATGAACTCGCCGGCGGCGCCGAAGCGAAAGCAATTTTCCCGACGCCCGAAAGCCAGGAGACGGATGCCGACGGCTTTGTGGTCCACGCGTTTCCGAACAGCGAGCGCTTCCTTTTTTATGGACCGGGCCTCACCGGCGTGTGGGCGATGCAAGGGCGTCCGAACGCCGCAAGATTTATGAAATTCGCGATTCCCGAAGGGCTCACTTGCCCGATCATGGCGCGAGTGGCGGAAGACGGAAATTCCGCGGCGCTGACGATGTTGCGCGCCGCGCCCGGGAAAATGTTCTTTGAATCGTACAAGCTGGATTTGGTGCAACGCAAGTGGTCGAGGCTTGAAAGCGATACCAGCGAACTCATTGGCGGCCCGGTGCTCGACCCAAAACTAAAGAAAGGCGATCCTGCGCGGTACGCGTGGCTTTCGCCGGCCGGATTGGCCATCGGCGACGCCGCCAAACCGCGCGTGCTGCCGGTGACGCCCGCCCAACATCTTTCCGCCAGTTTGCAGGCGTTGAAAAACAACGACGCGCCGAAAGCGCTCGAACTCGCGTTGAAAGCGCAGGACCTCAAACCGCCTCTGGAAAATCCCGAGGCGCTGAACCAAGCCCTTTACGCCGCGTATTTCGCGAACAAGAATTTCGATCGCGCCACCGACATCTTCGAACAATCGTGGCTGCTGGAACCCATCACCAGCACCGGTCCGCATTACATCTTCCCGCCCGACAGCAGCCTTCCGCCGCCGCCCGCCGAATGGATCGCGTCGCAGATCAAAATGATGGACGAATTGGTCGCGGCCAATCCAGATGCGCGCATGATTCCGGTGCTGAAAGACGCGATGCTCGCGCGCATCAAAGGCCAACACCGCCGCGCAATGGAAATCTATCAGCGCGCCATCGACCTCTGCCCCGACAAAGCGCGCGTCGGCGGCGTCCGCTTTCAGCAAGGATTGTGCGATTTGGAAATGGGCGATGCCAATCAAGCCGCCGAGATGTTCGAACAGGCCGCGGGGATCGAAGATTTTCCGCAAGCCGATTTCGCCGCGGCTTATGGCGCGATGGCTTACGCGCTCGCGGGCCGCGCTGAAGCCGCCAACAAAGCGTCGCGCGTACTGCAACTGCCCGCCGCAAAAAAATCGCCGCTCGCGGCGGAGATGGCGCAAATCCCGATGGCCATCAAAGGCCGCGTCTTCAAAACGCACGGCCAAAGCAAAGAAGCCGTCAGCGCCGACGGGCAATCCAGCGCGTGGGTCGAGTTCGACGATTATTGGATTCCCTTTGGCGCGACGAAAGCCACGCCGCTCGAACAGGCCGATGGGACTTTTGTGCCAAAGCGTTTCGGCGTGAATCATCTGACCGCGTCGGCGATTTTTTCCAATAAGCAAGCTACTCCCATTTTCAGCGCCGCGCGCCCGCTGAACGAATTGAAACTCTCACCGTCCGGCAACCTGCTTGCGTTCGAAGTCAGCGGCGAAGTTTTTCCTGTTGGGGACCAATTCTGTGAGTTGTTCGTGATCGACTTGCAGGGCAAAGTTCACTACGGCAACGCGCAGGCCGCCGTTCAAGGCAAAACCAAAGGCCGCCACATCATCAACGATTTTACTTGGAACAGCGATTCCGAATTGAAGATCAGCGGCCTCGAAGTGGACGACTTCGGCGCGCAGCGGCCGTTTGAAAAGACGCAGCCGCTGGGGCGATTAAAATAAGTCCTGAGTGCTGAGTATAGAAGCGTGAAGTGCTTTGCCGTTTTTCACTCGGCACTCAGCACTCAGGACTCAGCACTTAAAATACCGCCTCCGGAATAAACGTCTGCCCCGCCTTCAATCCCATCGCCGTCTGCGCGAGAAGTTCGGCCGAGTTCTCCACGTCCTGCAAGTTCACCATCTCGATTGGCGAATGCATGTAGCGATTTGGAATCGAGACCAGTGCAGCCGCGCAGCCGCGCCGCGACACTTGCATTGCGCCGGCGTCGGTCCCCATGATTCCGCCGTCGCCGCTGAGTTGAAAGGGAATCTTATGCGCGTCGGCCGTCGATTCCATAATGTCGGCCAGCGGCAGATTGATGTTCGCGCCGCGGTGCAGAATCGGGCCGCCGCCAAGTTTGAAGTCGCCGATCATCTTTTTGTTCTCGCTCGGATAATCCGTCGCGAATCCCACGTCCACCGCGATGCCCACGTGCGGTTCGATTGCAAACGCCGACGTCTGCGCGCCGCGCAATCCCACTTCCTCCTGCACTGAACACACCGCGAAAAACGCGCAGTCCAGCGGCGCCGCTTTCTTCTTTGACGCGTGCGCGTGAACTTTTTTCAACGCTTCAAGACACACAAACGCGCCGATGCGATCGTCCATCGCGCGCGCAATCGCCAGGTCGTTGGGCATGCGTTCGAATCCGTACACCATCGTCGCCGGGTCGCCGGAGCGCACCATCTTCTGCGCTTCGGCTTTGTCCTTCGCGCCGATGTCGATGTACAAATCTTCGAGCTTCGCGCCTTTCGTGCGGTCCTCCGGCAGTGTATTGTGAATCGGCTTGCGCCCGATCACTCCGAAGACAGGCCCTTTTTTCGTGTGAATGTGCACCCGCTGCCCCCAATGCTGCAGCGGGTCCGGCCCGCCGATTTTTGTGACCCAGATGAAGCCCTGGTCGTCGATGTATTTGACCATCAGCCCAATCTCGTCCACGTGTCCGCACAGCATCACGCGGATCGCGCCTTTCGGATTGATCACGAACCACTGGTTGCCGTGAACGTCGCGATGCACTTCATCGGCATACGCTTCATAATGCTTGCGAATCAGATTCTGCAATTTCGCTTCAAAACCCGAAGGCGAGGGTGTGGAGAGCATCTCCTGCAAAAACGTGAGCGACTCTTTGGACGGAAGCGGCATTGAAGGCTCCTGACGGGGAAATCCGAGGGATTGACGATTCAATGAATCAAGGCTGGTGTTTTAATCGCAGCTTAACAATCGTCAATCGCGTTTGTCACACGATCGCAGCGCGAAACGGGCGATCATCCGAGAATGAATGTGATTGAAATAATGCGGCGATATGGTAAGAAAAGTTGCGCGCGTTCATTCGCAAGCGCCTTCCCTTCCGGGTAGTGTAATGGTAGCACAAGAGATTTTGGTTCTCTTTGTCTAGGTTCGAATCCTAGCCCGGAAATTGTAAAGTATTGTAAATAAATGACTTCAAAATCATATAAATTGAAATGATGTACCCGAATGATGTACCCTGGACGGCCTTTGTTTTACACTGAATCTTTAGCAGGATCGGATG
>Ga0209579_10001541_pt1 | contig 18893 bp, 18 predicted proteins | sample Coa_R1_2_FD_187152 | JGI IMG/M metagenome (GOLD analysis project Ga0209579, IMG submission 187152) | Surface soil microbial communities from Centralia Pennsylvania, which are recovering from an underground coalmine fire - Coalmine... | ecosystem: Environmental > Terrestrial > Soil >... | reverse complement strand
GGTGGGAACCTTGTACCGCCGTAACCCTCGGACAAGAAAAGTAGTTGCGCGGCGTGGATAGATTACGCACAATCTGTGACTTAAATCGTTTCAAACGACGGGTGAGAACTTTTCGGCACTCCACATAAGGAGCCCTGCATGAGCCAAGACTCCGCCAGTGCGTCCGGTCTGCGCCGGAGCCTGACGCTCTGGAACCTGGTGATCATCGGCATTGTGATGATCCAGCCCATCGCGCCCATGGGAATTTATGGCGTGGTCAATAATGCGGCGCGCGGCCACGTGGTCACCACTATTCTGATTGCCATGGTGGCCATGTTGCTGACCGCCATCAGCTACGGAATGCTGGCGCGCATTTATCCCAGCGCCGGTTCGGCGTACACCTACGTGGGGCAGGAGCTGCATTCCGGCCTGGGTTTCATCACCGGTTGGGCCATGTTGATGGACTACATCCTCAACCCGCTGATCTGCATTATCCTCTGCAGCAAGCTCACGCAAAACATACTTCCGGAAATCCCTTATTGGATCCTGGCGATTTTTTACGCCGTGGCGTTCACGCTTCTGAATCTTCGTGGCGTCAAGACTTCGGCGCGTATCAATGAAGTCATGGCTGGCGCCATGAGCATCGTAGTGGTCGTGTTTTTCGCCTATGTCGTACGCTTTGTGATTCAGCTGCACGGCGTCGGTCCACACTTTTACACCCGGCCGTTTTACGATCCCCAACAATTCCAGCTCAGCCTGATCTTTCACGGGACTTCGATCGCGGTGCTGACCTACATCGGATTCGACGCGCTGTCCACATTCTCCGAAGAAGTCGAAAATCCGCGGCGCAATATTTTGCTGGCCACTGTTCTGGTCTGCTTGCTGGTGGGAATTCTTTCGGCGCTGGAAGTTTACGCCGCACAACTGGTCTGGGGTGGCAAGCCGTTTCCAGCGGACCAGGTCGAATCGGCTTTTCCCCTGGTGGCGCGGCAAGCCGGCGGAGCGTTCTTGTTCCAGTTGCTGAATTTCACCATACTGGTGGCCAATATCGGCTCCGGAATGGGCGCGCAGCTTGCGGTTTCGCGCTTGCTCTATGGCATGGGCCGCAGCGAGTCCATTCCGAAAGGCTTCTTTGCGAAACTTCATTCCAAAAAAGGCATTCCCGCCAACAATGTAATTCTTGTCGGCGCGCTCGCGCTGGGCGGCGCTCTCTGCGATATGCTTCGTGAGCCCTTTCGCATCTCCTACGAAAAAGGCGCCGAAATGCTCAATTTTGGTGCCTTCATCGCGTTCATGGGCGTCAACGTGGCCGCTTTCGTTCGCTACTTCCTGCATGCTGAACGCAAAACTGTTTGGAACTTCGCGTGGCCCGTGCTGGGCTTTTCGATTTGTGCCTACATCTGGTGGGAACTGGGCACGCCAGCCAAAATATTGGGCGCCGCCTGGTTAACCATCGGGCTGATTTACGGCGCGTGGAAAACGTCGGGATTCCGAAAAGCCATTTCCTTTGACGTTCCTGCGGAGTAGGCGATGAAGCCTGGACCGTTGCAAACCGAGGCGCTCCTGCCGGATGATGCTGGCACGGCAAAAATGGTAAAACGCTCGTCCAGCAAGTCCAGCGCAGTCACCATGCGCGACGTCGCCAACTCGAGCGGCTTTTCGCCGGCGACGGTTTCCATCGTTTTGAACAACGCTCCGTTGGCCCGCTACATCGCGCCGGCCACCAAGAAAAAAATCGAAGAGTCCGCGCGCAAGCTGGGCTACCGGCCTAACGTCATGGCTCGCTTTTTGCGCAGCAAGCGCACCAACAGCGTGGGCGTGATGTTTACCGACATCACCGATCCGTTTTGCACGCCGATCCTGCGCGGCATTGAAAATTCCCTGTTTCAGGAAGCCTATGTCCCCATCCTGGCCGATGCCCACAACCAGCGGAACCGTTTCGAGCGTTATCTGGAACTGCTGCTGGAACGTCACGTGGAAGCGCTGATCGTGGTGGCCAACTGGCTCTTCGTGGACATTCACCTCCTTGCGGATTTTTCGAAGCGCAACATCCCCGCGGCGACCATCGGATGGGAATTGCCGGGCGACACGGTCAGTTCGGTGATGGTGGACAACGAAGCCGGTGGGCGGCTGGCGCTCGAACACCTGCACAAACTCGGCCACCGGAAGATTGCCTTCATTCGCGGCCCCAAGCCGTTGATTGATTCCGCGCCCCGCTGGAAGGGAATTCAGAAGTTTGCGCATTCGGCCGGACTGGAAATCGATCCGCAGCTGACCCTGCAGTTGCCCGATGCGTTCGATCCCAACTCGGGTTTCGAGGGCGGAATGCGGCTGACGGAGGAACTGCTGCAGAAGCGCAAGAAATTTACCGCGCTGCTGGCCTTTGACGATTTGACCGCGCTCGGCGCCATTCGGGCGCTGACCAAGGCCGGAGTGAAAGTGCCGGAGCAGTGCTCGGTCATCGGATTTGACGATGTGGCCTTATCGGCGCTCTCGGCGCCTTCGTTGACCACCGTTCGCCAGCCGCTGGAGGTTATGGGCAATCTGGCGGTCAACATCATTATGGAAGGTGTTACCGCAGCGCAGGAAAAGCGCGACTGGAACATCACTCACCAAAGGGTAGCTCCGGAATTGGTGATCCGCGAATCTACCAGTGCGATTGCGATTTCATCTGCTCACGACTAAGGAAGCAGTTGCTGGCCCGAAGGACAGGCCGTGAAATCTGAGCGTGCTTGACATTTCCTTGCGGGCGCTGTAATTCAACTGCGGCAATTCTTCTGCGAATGGCGGCGGGACAGGGGACCAGCCGGCGTTCGACACCAACCAGCTAGGCGCGCTGCGCCCGATGGCGGCGCAGTCTGCGAGGGCTTCCGTGACTTGGACGCAGAATTATGATCCCCTGGGCCACTGGTGGCTCTCCACGCTGCTGGCCGCTCTGCCCATCCTGGTGCTTCTGGGCCTTCTTGCCGGATTACGGATACGACCACACATTTGCGCGATTGCCGGAGCCGCGACGGCGGTGCTCTGCGCCATGCTGGTGTTCAAGATGCCTGCCCTGCTGGCGGTGACGAGTTTCACGTACGGCGTCGGCTTCGGCTTGCTGAAAATCATCTGGATCGTCGTGGCGGCGGTCTTTCTCTACGATATTTCGGTGGAAACCGGCCAGTTTGAAATCATGAAAGAGTCCGTAGCGGCGATTACCCCGGACCGCCGGCTCCAGCTGTTGCTGGTCGCGTTTTGCTTCGGTTCGTTCATTGAGGGGGCCGCGGGGTTTGGCGCTCCTGTAGCGATCGCGGGCGCTTTCATGATCGGGCTGGGCTTCCGGCCGTTCCAGGCGGCGGTTTTGAACCTGATTGCCAATACGGCACCGGTGGCCTGGGGCGCGATTGGTACGCCAGTGCATACGCTGGCGCTGGTGTCCAATCTTCCTGACCCGGACCTGAACAAAATGATCGGGCGGATCCTGCCGTTCACAGCGGTGATTGTGCCGTTCTGGCTGGTTCGCACCATGGTCAGCTGGAGCGAAACCATCGAAGTGCTGCCGGCCATCCTGGCGGTGGGCATTTCCTTCGCGGGCATGCAGTATTTCTGGTCCAACCACGTGGACGGCAACCTGGTGGATATCGTCGCCGGCGTTTTCTCGCTTGTGGTGGCGCTGGTGTTTCTGCGGGTCTGGCGACCGAAGCGCATCTGGCGCTTCCCCGAAGAGCGCGAAACGATGCACCCGCCAGCGGCCGCGGAGCCGGAAGTGGTACGCGCCGCCACCGGAGACGAATGGCAAGTAGCCAGCAGCAGTTTGCCGAGCCACGGACCGATCCAGGCGCGCCGTTACTCGGCCGGTCAGATTGCCAGGGCCTGGGTGCCGTTCGCGATTCTGTCGCTGTTTGTTTTGTGTTGGGGGCTGCCATCCATCAAGACGGCGATGGGCAAGGCCACCACTCCAGCCTTCGCGACCGGCGGCTGGAACATGCCGTATTTACACAAAGCAGTACTGCGGGCACAGCCAGTGGTTGCGAAGCCCACGGCGGAGAACGCCAAGTTCGACTTTAACTGGTTGACCGCGACGGGTTCGGCATGTTTCCTGGCGGCGTTGTTGTCCGGCGCGGTGCTGGGGCTGGGACCGCTGACCATGCTGAAGATTTTTGGCAAAACGCTGCACCGCATGCGGTTTGCCGTGGTGGCCATGGCATGCATGCTGGGCCTCGGGTATGTGACGCGCTACTCGGGAATGGACGCGGTATTGGGCTTGGCCTTTACGCGAACCGGATGGTTGTTTCCTTTCTTCGGGACGTACATCGGGTGGCTGGGGGTGGCGCTGACCGGCAGCGACACCTCGTCCAATGCTCTATTCGGCGGCCTGCAGCGGATTACCGCCGAGCAGCTGCATCTGAGCCCGGTGCTGATGTGCGGGGCGAACAGCGCCGGCGGGGTAATGGGCAAGATGATTGACGCGCAGTCCATTTGCATTGCCACGGCGGCGACCAACCAGGTGGGAGCGGAAGGCAGCATCTTCCGCTTTGTGTTCTGGCATTCGGTATCGCTCGCCGCGATTGTCGGGAGCATCGTGATGCTCTACGCGTACGTGTTTCCTCACCTGATCCCGTAAAGCCGGAGGGTCAAGCAGACACCGGTGCAGAGGCCACCGCAAACCCCTGATAACATTGGCATGGAACGCCGGCCAATGGTCAAGGACCGGGTTCAAGAGCCAGTTGGGCTCACAGGGGTGGTGGCGGCATGGCGCGTGGGCAGAATCCCGGCAGCGAAGCACCGGCGACGTTGGCACAGAATCTGGTGCACACGCTGGCCCGCGAGCGGGTGATCCCCAGGTTCGTGGATTCCTACGTAGTGGAGAACGGGCGGCACGCCCTGCAGGTCCATGCGCCGCTATACCGGGATCTCTTGACCATGCTGCAGCGAGAGGCGCTGCTGGCGGCGTGCGTGCGCGCGCTGGAGATTACAACGTTTGAGACGGTGGAGAGCAGCCGCGGCAAGCAGCGGGTGATCATCCGCAAAGGAGCGGAATCCTTTCGCCGGAGGTTTCTTTCGGCGCTGGCGCGCCAGCAGAACTGGAATGCCGGCGATGCGCTGGACTTTCAGTCCGATCTAAAAATGTATGAAGACCTGCTGGCGCGTGCGGCTACTTCGCGCCGTCCGCGCAAACCGTATGAAGCGGCGAACCATCCATTCGTGGACCGTTGCGCGTTCCTGCTGGATTCGGAATTTCTGGAAAAAGCGCGGCTGGCCGCAAGCCGGGCCCTGGCCAGCGTGGAAGAAATCGCCAACAGGGCCGCGACGGAAGCAATCGCAGAGAGATAGACGAACGAAAAGTATCAGGTATTCGGCTCGACCCATACCGCGGTGCCGTAGGCCAGAACTTCCGTAACGCCCTGCATGACTTCGGTGGCATCGTAGCGAAAGCCGACCACCGCATTGGCGCCATGCTCGGCGGCATGCGCCAGCAGCAGTTCGTAGGCTTCGATGCGGGTCTTCTCGCACAATTCGGTGAGGATGGTGATGTTGCCGCCAACAATCGTCTGCAGTGCCGCGCCGAGATTGCCGATGACACTCCGCGATCTGACAATGATCCCGCGTACCACGCCGTAATTCCGGACAATACGATGCCCTGGCAACTCCAGCGCCGTCGTCACCATCGATGAGTCCACACGCCCCGGCATACGTTTCTCCTCTCCTCGGCAACCCGGAGGAGTCACAAGGCTGCCGTTTACCCCTGCGATTCTACCCGTGATGCGGCTACTGCGCGAGGGATGCGCGTTTGCTATTCTCGGCTTACATGGAAAATGTGTTCATTGCTCTGGCGGTTTTGCAGATTTTGCTCGGCCTGTATCTGGTGTATAGCGCGGTGCGCTGGCTGTCGTACGCGCGGAGACGGGCCACCACCGATCCAGGATTCTATTCGCCACGGACGGCGGTGCTATGCCCGTGTAAAGGGGTGGAACCCGGCCTGGAACGCAATCTGACGGCGCTGTGCGAATTCGACCACCAGAACTACGAAGTGTTTTTCACGCTAGCCTCGGAATCCGATCCGGCCGCCAGCATCGTGAAGCGAGTGGCGGCACAAGCCAAGAACAAAGCGCACCTTGTTTTTGCCGGCGTGCCACAAGAATGCGCGGAGAAAATCAATAATCTGCGAGCCGCGATCGAGCAACTGCCCCCGGAATTCGAGATTCTGGTGTTCGCCGATTCGGACGGGCGGCCGGGCCGATCCTGGCTGCGACGGCTCACTGGACCGCTGTCTGATCCCGGTGTCGGAGCAGCCACCACGATGCGCTGGCTGATTTCCAACAACAACAGTTTGCCCAGCCTGTTGCTGGCGGCGTGGAATGCACCAATTGTCGGCATGCTGGGGGAAGACACGACGAAGAATTTTTGTTGGGGCGGCGGGACCGCGATTCGTCGCGCGGTCTTCGAGCAGGCCGGCGTACTGGAGGAATGGCAGCATTCGGTGAGTGACGATTACTCGATGACCATCGCGCTGCACCGGCACAATCTGCCCATCGTGTTTTTGCCGGAGTGCCTGACGGTTTCCTATGTGGAGACGGATTTTTCAGGCCTCATGGAATTTACCGACCGCCAGATCCTGATTACGCGAGTGTATTCGCCGAAAATGTGGGGCGCGGCCGCGGTCACCCATCTGTTGTTCTGCGTAACGATTCTAACGGGCGTCATTCTCACCTTTACCCACCTGATCAGCGGCCGGCCGGCGATGCAGTTTGCCGCGTTGACCTTCTTGCCGTTGCTGCTTGCGGCGATTCGCGCCGCACTGCGTGTCACTGCGGCACAGGAAATGCTACCGCAGATCAAATCACAGATTCAGCAGCAGTCGTGGATTCATCTGGTGCTGGGCGTGTTTATTCCTTATTTATACCTCGCGAATTTTGCCGCATCGGCGTTTGGAAGAAGGATCCGGTGGCGCGGCATCTCCTATGAGCTGGTTTCTCCGCAGCAGACACGCATCCTGATCCGTTAATATTCGCGGGCAACTGAATTTCCACAACACCTGGAGCAGGCGGTGCGGGCTCCTGCGGGCGCGAATGGATGCCTGTCATTTATTGCAGTTGACACGGGAAATTTTTCCCCTTACGTGAAAATCCTACCTGGAGGGGTACATGAAAAGCGGTAAAGCGTTGCATATGTGTCCCAAACTAAGGGAGTTCTGGTACGGGGCCTTTGGTCTTGAAGTTGCAAACAAGGAGGCCAGTTCGGTAGTGCCCGAAGGCGAGCACTTCACTGCTCCTTCTCACGCCTCGGCGTAACCGTTCGGCAGGCTCGGTTGCCGCGACACAAGCCCTCTGTCCGGTTCCTCGGTGCCATTTCAGTGAAAGCTTAATAGTGGTGTGTACCGTTAGCCTCGTTCCTGAGGTGCATTCATATTACGTCGAGGCAATTTCGCGGCACCCTGAACCCGTGGAATTGCAAACGGAGAGGTCCCAGTGAGAGTGATCCGCAGAAGTGCACAGGTGCATTCCATGCGCCCCACCCAGCCTGCGATCGAGAAGGAGAAGTTTTTCTTTTACGAAAAGAATACGGGAGTCTCGCATTTCCACGTGGAAGCCGATGAGCAAGGGCGCTTCCCGGTGGAACAGGCGGCCGGTCTGCTGGCCATGCATTGCATGGTCAGGAACCAGACGCCGGACGATTACGTGATCATGGTGCAAGCCGACAGGTCGCATCTGGCGGGCCTGGTGGATAAAGCCCAAAAGCTACTGGAAGCCGGACGGTCTGTGAAAAGCCACGTCAAACTCACGCGGCGTGAAGAGGAAGTCCTCAACGGAGTGATGCGTAGCCTGGCGAACAAGGAAATCGCCGCGTCCCTGAACTTATCGGAACGCACGGTGAAGTTCCATGTCTCGTCGCTGCTGGCGAAATTCCGGGTGCGGGGCAGAATGGAACTGGTGCGAGAAGCGGTGCAACACGCTACCCCTGGGGTGGCCATGCCCGCTCCGGTGGCGACGCGGGAAGCTCGGCCGCTGGTTTCTCGCATTATGGATTACGGAAGGAACGCCGGCTCGTTCATGGCCATGCCGGGCCGGCAGGCAGTAGCCCAGTAAACGCTTTCGACACGGTCTGCATTCCTAAGAAAAGCCCGTGACGCTTCGGCGCCACGGGCTTTTTCTCTTAACGGTCAGCAACACAAGCTAAAGCCCGTGCCGCAACAGCGCGTCGCCTATTTTGCGGCGCTGTATAGCTCGGCGGCTTTGTCCCAGTTCACCACGTTCCACCAGGCCTTGATGTAGTCCGCGCGGACGTTCTGGTATTTCAGGTAATAGGCATGCTCCCAAACGTCTAATCCCAGAACGGCCTTGCCGCTCAGCAAATACGGCGTGTCCTGATTGGGAGTGGAATCAATGGCCAGCTTGCCGTCCTTGACGATGAGCCAGGCCCAGCCGGACCCGAAGCGGCCCAGGCCAGCCGCCGCAAACTTTTCCTGAAATCCCGCAAAGGAACCAAAGCTGGAGCTGATCGCTGAGGCAAGATCGCCCTTGGGCTCGCCACCTCCGCCCTTCTTCATCAGGGTCCAGAACAGGCTGTGGTTCCAGTGGCCGCCGCCATTGTTGCGCACCGCGCCGCGAATATTTTCGGGGACGGTATCGAGATTTTTCAGGAGGTCATCGATGGACTTGGACTGAAGGTCGGCATGGCCTTCGAGGGCCTTGTTCAAATTGGTGACGTAGGCGCCATGGTGTTTGTCGTGATGGATTTCCATGGTTTTGGCGTCAATGTATGGTTCGAGTGCGTCAAATGGGTACGGCAATGGGGGCACGGTGAATGCCACGGGTTGTTCCTCCAGTGTGAAATTAAGGTCAGGGCCTGCGGGGCCGCCGGCAGGAAAAAATGTTGCGCCAGCCTGATCCGCTCCAACAAGAGCGGCCCCGGTAATGCTTCCGGCAATCAGAAATTCCCTGCGATTCATCAGGAACTCCTCAGCGCGGTGGGCCCCATCGGTGCGAGCACGGATGAAGTGCAGCGCGGATTATACTGCCGGGTCGTGCGGTCGCTCAACTCACAGCGGGCTGCGAAGCGCTGTGCTGGCTATGCCCGGTTGGATGCGCGAGAGCGCCCAAAGGGCAGATTCGGCAATGACCGGGTCAGCGGCGATGGCTAGTTGTTGCAGAGTACTGACGATTTCCTGGCCAGCCGGCTCGCGGGTATCGATTTGCGCGTTGCCCAGCGAGATGCAGACATTGCGCATCAATCCCCGCCACTTTGCGCGCTTGACGGGGCTGCCGCGGAAGAGTTCGCGGAATTCCGCTTCGGTGAGTTGGGCGAGTCGCAGCAGATCGGGAAGATGGAGAGACAGGGCGGGTGATTCTTCGCTTAGCTTGCCAGCGAAGTGAATTCCGTCAAAACTGCGAGGCTGAAACTCCGCTGCCGCGGTGCGCGGCGACTTGCGATTCCAGGGGCAGACGTCCTGGCAAATGTCGCAGCCAAAAACGTGACGGCCCATGGGTAGGCGCAAATCTTCAGGAATCGAGCCGCGCAATTCGATGGTGAGGTAGGCAATACAGCGCGTGGCGTCGAGAACGTAAGGTTCGACGATGGCTTCGGTGGGGCACGCGTCAATGCAGGCGCGGCAGCTGCCGCAGCGGTCGGCTGGCGGCAAATCATTCACGCCCAAGGAAGGAGTAAGCGCAAGGCTGGTGATGATGACGCCAAGAAACAGCCAGGAACCCTGCGACTGGTTGAGCAGCAAAGTGTTCTTGGCGAGCCATCCCAGGCCTGCATATTTGGCCGCCGCCCGTTCATGGACCGGGCCAGTGTCGGCGTAGGCGCGCGCTTCGAAAGCACCGCTAAAATGAGCTCTCATCTCAGCGACTAGCGCGTTCAGTTTGCTCCACAACACGTCGTGGTAGTCGTCGCCCCAGGCGTAGCGCGAAATCCACCCGCGCGGCGTCTCCGCGTCATCGCTGCCCGCACGGGCCTCGGTGGAGTACGGCAGCGGCGAATTGTAATTGAGGGCGCAGACAATCAGGCTGCGCGCACCGGGTACAGGCGCTCGGGGATCAGCGCGGCGCGCATCGCTGAGATATTGCATTTCGCCGGCGTAGCCGCGCTCCAGCCATTCCGAATAGCGCGCCAGTTCGGGAAAAGGCACCGCAGGGGCTACGCCGCACAGCGCGAAGCCCAGCGCCTTCGCGCGATCGCAAATCCAGCGTGTTTCCTCGGCGGCCAGCAGCGTTTCTTGCATCCACTCTAGCCTGCCTGAAATCCGGTCGGGGCGAAAGTCCGCCCGCCAAAGCAAAAGCCCCCCGCTTGTGGCGAGGGGCTCGACCACTCCAGAACAAACTATTATAAAGACCGCTCAGCCTTGTGGTGTAACGTTCTCGGCCTGCAATCCCTTGGGCCCCTGCTTCACTTCAAACTCGACCTTTTGCCCTTCGTTCAGCGACTTATAACCGTCGCTTTGGATGGCCGAGAAGTGCACGAAAACATCCTCTCCTGACTGGCGCTGGATAAATCCATAGCCTTTCGACGCGTTGAACCACTTGACCGTACCTTGCTCTTTGCTCACGGGTATTCCCCTGCGCTGTATTCGCGCTCTCGAACGCGTGTCCGAACCGGCTGCGATGAACCCAAGCGGGGAACTGCCGAGGCCGGCGGGAAACCTCGTTCACTGAAACGCGGCGGTATGCTGGCACAAATCGTGTTGGCAGTCCAGAAAGATTGCTGGAGTCAGGGGTGGAGCAGGCGGGTCAGCGAAAGCTGCTGACAGCAGTAGTTTCATCTGTGTACACATCGAATACTGTATATAACTTGGTGATCTGAAGGAGGTCTTTCACTTTTTTGGTCAAGTGCAGCAATTTGAGCTCGCCGTCGCGGTTGTGCACGGAGGTAAACGCGTGCACCAGCTCGCCGATGCCAGAGCTGTCTATGTAGTCCACGTCCGCCAGATTGATCAAAATCCGCGTGCGGTCGTCTTCCAGCAGTTGGCGGACGGTCTTGCGCAGCAGAGCGCTGCCATCGCCCAGGGTAATTTTGCCGCCCATGTCCACCACCGTCACAGGCCCGACATCCCGGTAAGTTGCATACAGCGCCATGGCTTTGCTCAGGTGTCTTTCCGCGGCGACTCTTGGTTATCGGAGGAAGACTGGCCGTTGGCCGGCGCATTGGCGGAACCCGGCAGCCATTTGGACATGATGATCTCGGCGCCACCCGTGCGGCCGGGGACTACCGCAAACTCGTCCATGAATGCGCGCATCAGGAAGATGCCGCGGCCGGAGGTGCTGAGGATATTTTCTTCCGCCAGGGGATCAGGCACGTCTTTCAACTTAAACCCTTTGCCTTCGTCCATCACGTGGATAATCAGCTTCTCATCCGTAATATCCATGGCCAGGTGGATTTTCTTATCCGGGCGTTCCTGGTTGCCATAATGGAAGGCGTTGATCACGCCTTCTCGGACGCTCATGCCGATGCGGTAACACACCTCTTCGTCAAAACCGGCGGCCTCGGCGACGCGCAGGCACATTTCTTCCGCCAGATTTACGCTTTCAACCTGTGTGTCGAGCACGACTTCCAGGTGCTTGTTCTCTTGCGCCATGTGCTGAGGGTTTGTCACCGCGCAAACTGCTTCAATTTAGGGCTGTGTATGGGTAACACAACGGGCTTGTGAACGTCAATGGAGAGCGCGATGTAAGTTGGGTGGACAAATTCCGGCACCATGTCAGCCCTATGCCCAGTACGACCGGTCCAGGGTGCGGTATTGAATGGCTTCGCTCAGGTGCTTGGCCTCGACCGATTCGCATTCGTCCAGGTCCGCGATGGTGCGGGAGACCTTGAGAATGCGGTCGTGCGCGCGCGCCGAAAGGCCCAGCCGCGCTACGGCGCTTTCCAGCAGTTTTTCGCCGTCGGTGGAAATCGCGCAATGCTTGCGGATCATCTTGGGCGCCATCTGCGCGTTGCAATAGGTGTTTTTCTCGTCTTTAAAGCGCTTGCTCTGCCGCCTGCGGCCTTCCATCACTCGTGCCCGGACCGCCGCCGAATCCTCGCTGGACGCCGGGGCGCGCAGTTCTTTGTACTTCACGGAAGGCACTTCGATGTGGATGTCGATGCGGTCCAGCAGCGGCCCAGAAATTTTCGCCACGTAGCGCTGGATCATCGGCGGCGTGCAATGGCATTCGCGCGTAGGGTCGCCGAAATAACCGCAGGGGCAGGGATTCATGGCGGCGGCCAGCATGAAGCGTGAGGGGAAGGTCACGGAAACGGCCGCGCGCGCGATGGTCACCGCGCCGTCTTCCAGCGGTTGCCGCATCACTTCGAGAACGTTGCGTTGGAACTCTGGCAGTTCATCGAGGAAGAGGACTCCGTTGTGGCCGAGGGAAACTTCGCCGGGCCGCGGCACAGCGCCTCCGCCGATCAGCCCGGCATCGCTGATGGTGTGGTGCGGCGAACGGAACGGGCGTGTGCCAACCAGGCCGCGATTGTCTTCCAGCGTGCCCGCTACGCTGTGAATGCGGGTGGTCTCGATAGCTTCTTCCAGCGACATCGGCGGCAGGATGGTGGGGATGCGCTTGGCGAGCATGGTTTTGCCGGCGCCGGGGGGACCGATAAAGAGGATGTTGTGGCCGCCAGCGCATGCCACTTCGAGCGCGCGCTTGGAGGCTTGCTGGCCGTGGACATCGCGCAGATCCACACTGTACTGCGCGGCTTCGCTGAGCAATTGCCCCGCATCGACTTTCACGGGCTGGAACGATTCAGGGGAATTCACCAGGTCCACGGTATGTGGCAGCGACTTCACGGCGAAGACGTCGATTCCTTCCACCACCGCCGCTTCCTGGGCGTTGCTCGTCGGCACGGCTATCGCGCGCAGGCCGCCTTCGCGGGCCGCCAGGGTGGCGGAGAGGGCGCCTCGGACCGGGCGCACCGTGCCGTCCAGCGACAACTCGCCGAGGAACATCATTTTGTCCAGCGGCTTGCCGAAAAACTGCCCCATGCACCCGGTCAGCCCCAGTGCCATCGGCAAGTCAAACGCCGAGCCCTCCTTGCGGATGTCCGCGGGGGCTAGGTTGATGGTAACGCCCTGGCCGTAGGGAAATTCGAAGCCGCAATTCTTGATGGCTGACTTGATGCGCTCGCGGCTTTCTTTCACAGCGTTGTCAGGCAGGCCCACGACGTTGAACTGATCCATGGCGGCCGAGCCTACATCCACCTCCACCTCAACTAGGTAGGCGTCAATTCCATATACCGAAGCGCTTAGCGTCTTAAAAAGCATGAATACCCGTTATGATTACCCTGAGCAGTATAAATCAACTTGTTACGATACGCTAGCATCATCGCATTTTGGAGCGCTGCGGCATGCCGCGGCTTTTCTTCCGTTCCTGCCCTCCGTTTCAAACACCGCGCGCTCCTTTGCTGGTTCCGACAAGACGAAACTAAACCTGCCGGCGTCTGATACAGTTACACGTTTGTCGGAGGTGTCTTTTGAACCAGCCCGCCCGCTCGCTTTGCGTTCTCGCGCTCGTCTGCTCTTGCCAACTGCTGGGCAATCCTTTGTCGGCTCAGGAAAAGCACGTCCCTGCGCTCACCGAATCCCTCAGCCTCAAATCCATCAACGGCTTCGAGATCTCCCCGGACGGCAAGTTCATCGCCTACCGCGTCCGCGAAACCGACTGGAAGGAAAACGCCTACGTCCGCCAGATCTGGCTCTTAAACGTCGCCACCGGCGAATCCTTCCAGTTCACTCGCGGCAAAAAGTCCGCCGGCGCCATGGAATGGTCTCCCGACGGCCGCTGGCTCGCTTTCGTCACCGAACGCGAACCGTCCGCCATCCTCCCCGAAGAAAAGAAAGAAGAGAAAAAGGACGCCAAGGAAGAAGACAAATCCGCAGACAAGAAAGATGATAAGAAAAAAGAAGAGGGTGGCGACGAAAAACCCGCCGCGCAGCAAATCTGGCTCATATCACCGCTGGGCGGAGAAGCCTGGCAGCTCACTCGCCATCCCGCCGATATCGGGGGCTTCCGCTGGTCCAAGGACTCCAGGCAAATCGCTTTCACCGCTTCCGCGCTGGAAAGCAAAGCCGAAAAGGACCGCAAGGAGAAATTCAGCGACTTCGAAGTGTTCGAGAATGAGTTCCGCCAGAGCCAGCTCTGGACCGTTGATGTCCCCGCCGCCGAAAAAACTCATCTTCCCGCAAAGGCCACGCAAATTACCAAAGATACCAAGCTCAACGTGGACGGCTTCAACTGGTCGCCCGACTCCAAGTTTATCGCCTTCTCCGCTTCCAAAAGTCCGCTGCTTCCCGCCAGCATCGACACCAACATCTACATCGTTGAGCTCGCTCACGAAAATCAGGTCCATCTCGCCGTCGCCCTACCGTCACCCAGTGGCAATCCGGTCTTTTCGCCAGACGGCAAACAGGTTGCGTTCAATTCCGCCCTCGACCAGCAGTATTTCTTCTACGCCAACGGCCATATCGCCGTGGTGGACGTAGACAAAGTGCTCGCAACTCCCGCCAAGACTCCCGCCGACGTTCGCGACCTCACCGCGAAATTCGACGAAGATCCCGGCCTGATTGACTGGGCCCCGGAGGGCATTTACTTCCAGGCGCAACAGAAAACCGCCGGCCATCTTTTCCGCATCGATCCGGCCACCGCAAAAATCACCCGCATCACCCAGCCTGATTCCTACTATTTCGCGGGCGTCAGCTTTACCAAAGACTTCAAGACCATGGCTATCGCCGCTGATGACTCTACGCACATGGTCGAGCTTTTCGTCTCACCAACAGACCAGTTCTCCCCGCGCAAGCTCACCGACATGACCGCCCAAGTCGCCAACTGGACCCTCGGCACCGCCGAAGTCGTCTCCTGGAAATCTCAGGACGGCGCCATCATTGAAGGCATCCTGCGCAAGCCCGCCGACTTCGACCCCGCCAAGAAATATCCGCTGCTCGTCATCATTCATGGCGGGCCCACCGGCGTTTCCGATCCGACGCTCTCGCCCGGCGACACCTACTATCCCGTCCAGACCTGGCTCGCCCGTGGCGCGCTCGTCCTCTCCCCCAACTATCGCGGCAGCGCGGGTTACGGCGCCGCATTCCGCGCGCTCAACGTCCGCAACCTCGGTGTCGGCGACATGTGGGACGTCATGAGTGGCGTGGACTCGCTCATCGCCAAGGGCATTGTTGATCCCGCGAGGCTCGGCTCGATGGGCTGGTCGCAGGGCGGATACATCTCCGCGTTCCTCACCACCAACACCGACCGCTTCAAAGCCATCTCTGTCGGCGCAGGCATCAGCGATTGGTCCACCTATTATGTCAGCACCGACATCACGCCGTTCACCCGGCAGTATCTCCACGCCACGCCGTGGGACGACCCCGCCATCTATGCCAAGACTTCTCCTATCACCAGCGTCAAGAAAGCCAAAACGCCCACCCTCATTCAATCCGGCAGCAACGACAAGCGCGTGCCCCCGCCCGACAGCTTCGAACTCTACCGCGGCCTGCAGGACCAGCACGTCGAATCGCGCCTCATCACCTACAACGGCTACGGCCACGGCATCACCAAGCCCAAATCCAACCGCGCCGTGATGCAGGCCAATCTCGACTGGTTTAACCACTATATCTGGGGCGACCCCTTCCCCAAGGATTCGTCGTTGCTAGGCTCCAGCCAACTCGAACCCGCGAAGTAACAAAAAACGCTGACTCGTTGTGCTTTAATCGAAGATCCAGTCGAGCAGTCCGTAGTGGTGATACAGAGTCCGGCGCGAGTTCGCGCCGCCTCCGCCGGTTCCTCGCGCTATTCCGTCTCCACGCGCACATCTGCAAACTTCCGCAGATCGCGGTCAAAGCTCGCAATAGGCTTGTTCTCCGCCGCTGCGTTCGCCGCAATTACGCAATCTACAAGATGTGCTTTGCTCTTCCGGTACCGTTCCAGCGCGTCCAGATGCACCGGCAAATCCCTGATTTCCACCCCGGCGCTCGAGATCAGCTTCGATAACGCGGCGGCGATGTCGGCCCGTGCGTGGCCGTAAAAAGAGTCCAGCACCAACACGCACTCTGCCAGAACTACCGGCAGGATGTGCAGGACCAGTTCTCCCCGGTCGCACGCGGCAAGCAGTTTTGCTGCAGCTCTAGCGTGTTTCTCATGATCCTGCACTAAATGTCGAACGATCAGATTCGTATCCACAAACAGGCTCTTCATCGGCCGCGGCCTTCGGAGCGAGCGCGTTCCGACGCGGCCTCGCGTATCCGTGCAAACGTCATACCCCTTCCTTTCTTGCTCGCCAGCGCCCCCTTCAGCGCACTGGCGCCCGGATGCACGCGAATGGTCGCGCGGTCTCCAGCCAGTTCATATTGCAATCTGTCTCCAGGCTTGATGTGCAGGGCCTTGCGGATTCTTCCTGGAATGGTCGTTTGTCCTTTGCTGGTCACTGTGGAATGCACTCCGCCTCCTTCCTTGACCTATTTTCCTTACACCAATATAGTTCCTTACCTGCCGCGAGTTTACAAGCCCTCGCACCTCGCCAACCGGCTTCTTTACACTCCCCGCCGCCGCACGTATAGTGTGCACAAGAGCCGCCAATATCAGCTTCGCGTCGGGGTGCAGGGTTTGTTTTGCAAACTCTGAGATAAGGAGCCTCCCTATGATCGGCTGGGTAATTCTTGGGATTCTGGTGGTCATCGCGTTCGTTCTGATCGGGATGTACAACGGCCTGGTTCGGCTCAAGGTCCAGGTGGACAACGCCTGGGCGGACATTGACGTCCAGCTGAAGCGCCGCTATGACCTGATCCCCAACCTGGTCGAAACCGTCAAAGGCTACGCCGGCCACGAAAAGGGTACGCTGGAAGCGGTCATCAACGCGCGCAATCGCGCCATGGCCGCCACCGCCCCGGGCGAAAAGGCCGCCGCCGAAAACCAGCTCTCTGGCGCGCTGAAAAGTTTGTTTGCGCTCTCTGAGGCTTATCCCCAACTGCGTGCCATCGAAAGTTTCACTTCCCTTCAAAATTCGCTCTCGCAACTGGAAGACACCATCCAGAACGCGCGCCGCTACTACAACGCCGTGGTCCGCGATCTCAACACCAAAATCCAGCAGTTCCCAACCAACATTTTCGCCGGCATGCTGGGCTTCAAGCCGCGCGAATTTTTTGAAGTCTCCGCGCCAGCCGAGCGCGAAGCCCCCAAAGTCAGCTTCAACTCGCCCGCCGCTCCCACCGCCTAACGGCATGTCAAGCGTCCAGTCAGTGTCGTCGTTCCGAGCGAAGCGAGGAATCTCTCTTCGCTCTTTTCTTTACCTCATTACTTCCTTACTTCTTCTTTGCTCTCCTCTCCTCGCCAAGGAACTGCGCATCGAGCGATTCAACGCCGAAATCGCCGTCCTCCCGGACTCCTCCGTAAGTGTTAACGAAACCATCACCGTTCACTTCATTGGCGGTCCGTGGCATGGCCTCTATAGAGAAATTCCCGTCGAATACGTGACGCCGCAAGGCATGAACTACTCGCTGTTCCTCTCGGTCACCCGCATCACGGACGGCGCCGGCCACGACCTCAAGTACGAATCTTCCCGCGAACGCCACTACCGCAAACTGAAAATCTACGTCCCCGACGCCAACGACTCCGTCCAGACCATCAAGATACAGTACACCGTCTCCGACGCGCTGCGCTTTTTCGAAGACCATGACGAGTTCTACTGGAACGTCACCGGCGACGAATGGGACGTCCCGATCGGGAATGCGTCGGCGAGCATCGCACTGCCCGTAAGTTCGCAGAACATCCGCGCCAACGTTTTCACCGGTGCGTACCGCTCAACGGCAAAAAACGCCGAAGCCGAGGTCGTGGGCAATGGCGTCACCGTTCACACCACTTCTCCGCTCGGCTATCACGAAGGACTGACCATCGCGGTTGCCTTCGACAAAGGAGCCGTTCGCGAACCTAGCGCCGCCGACAAAGTCATCCTGTTCCTGCGCAGCAACTGGCCGCTGTTTCTTCCCATCGCCATTTTTCTCATCATGTTCCGCCTGTGGTGGACCACCGGCCGAGATCCGCGCCTGCGCCCCATCACCGCGCTCTACGAACCGCCAGACCAGCTGACCCCCAGCGAAGCCGGCACGCTGGTGGACAACGCCGCTGACATGCGCGATATCACCGCCGCCATCGTGGACCTGGCCGTTCGCGGCTACCTGGTCATCGAAGAACAGTCACAGGACCACATGATGGGCCTGTGGAAGGACAAGGACTACACCTTCATCCTTAAAAAGCCGCGCAGCGAGTGGACCGCGCTGAAGCTGCATGAAATCGCCCTGCTCGACGGGATCTTTGACGACGGCACCGTGGACGAGCGGGTCAAAATGTCCGAACTGCACAACGTTTTCTACCGTTCGCTGCCGGGCATTAAGAACAGCATTTTCGGCGCGCTCTTGGACCGCGGCTACTACCGTCATCGCCCAGACACCACGCGCGCCACCTACATCGGCATCGGCCTGGTGGTCGGATTTCTCGCCATTGCCGGCGGCTCGGCCATCGGCGCCAACCTGGGAATGGCCGGAGCGCCGTTTATCATTGCCGGCATCCTGAGCGGTGCCATCATCTGCGGATTTGGCTGGTTCATGCCTTGCCGCACCGTCACAGGCGCGCGTGCCCTGGAAGGTGTTCTCGGCTTCGAGGACTTTCTCGCGCACGTCGAATCCGACCGCTTCAACCGCATGATCAAGACGCCCGAAATGTTTGAGAAATTCCTGCCTTTCGCCATGGCCCTTGGGGTGGAAAAAAATTGGAGCCACGCCTTCGCCAACATCTACACTCAGCCACCGCAGTGGTATCAGGGCGGCAATTTCAGTTCCGGCTTCTACCCCTATATGTTCGTCAGTAATCTCAATGCCATGTCTTCCCAGGCCGGCTCTGTCTTTACGTCGGCCCCGCGCAGTTCCGGCGGCTCCGGCTTTGGCGGCGGCGGGGGTGGCGGTG
>Ga0209579_10001539_pt1 | contig 18896 bp, 20 predicted proteins | sample Coa_R1_2_FD_187152 | JGI IMG/M metagenome (GOLD analysis project Ga0209579, IMG submission 187152) | Surface soil microbial communities from Centralia Pennsylvania, which are recovering from an underground coalmine fire - Coalmine... | ecosystem: Environmental > Terrestrial > Soil >... | reverse complement strand
CGATCCGGGTCGGCCCGCGGAGATGGTCGGTTATCTGTGGCACAACGTCCATCCGGCTGCCCGGATGGGGCGGCGGTTGCAGGCGTTCGCCGGCGCTATCGGATCCGGGCCGGCCGGGGCGCGGGAGAGCATCCGCAACCACTGCGAGGTCGCGGAGCGGCTCGCGGAGCGGCTGTCTATGTCTGCTCGCGTGCGGCAGGGGTTGTGGTTCGTGCTCGAGCGCTGGGACGGGAAGGGGATGCCGCGGGGGATAGGGGGTGAGGGCATTCCGCCGGCGGCTCGAATCCTTCACGCCGCCAGGGACGCGGCGGCGTTCCATGCCGTCGGTGGGATCGACCTGGTGGAGGCGATGTCCGAGCGGTCCGCCGGGGCCGGACTGGAGCCCTCGATCGCGGCGTTGCTGCGCGAACGGGCGAGAGAGCTGATCGGGCGTGTATCGGCGGAAGACGCCTGGGAGCGGGTCGTCGCGCTGGAGCCGCGACACGGTCTCCGCGGTGCCCGCGATCGGGCGCGCGAGCGGGTGGCCCGGCCAGAAGGCCAGATTGAACAGCTCGTGCACGTAGTCGTCGGGCCGGTCCTCGACCTCCGATATCTCCTGGATGATCACCGTCCGCTCGCGCTCGATCTCGTCGCTCGCGAAGCGCGACTGCGTGAAGATGTCGGCGAGGAGGTCGAGCGCGAGCGGTACGTGCTCGCGCAGGACCTTCGCGTAGTAGCAGGTGTACTCCTTGCCGGTGAACGCGTTCAGCACGCCGCCGACCGCGTCGATCTCCTCCGCGATCTGGGCGGCCGTCCGCCGTTCCGTTCCCTTGAAGAAGAGGTGCTCGAGGAAGTGCGAGATGCCGGCCTGTTCGTCGCGCTCGTAGCGCGAGCCGTTCTCCACCCAGATGCCGACGGTGACCGACGCGAGGTCGGGCAGCCGCTCGGAGAGCACGCGGACGCCGTTGTCGAGACGCGTCGCCTGCATGTCTAGCGCTGCGCTTCCTCCGACCGTCCCCCCTCCTCCTTCATCGCCTCTTTCCGGGAGAGACGTATCTTCCCGGACTTGTCGACCTCGAGGACCTTCACCGGGATGACGTCGCCTTCCTTGATGACGTCCGAAACCTTCCGGACGCGTTCGTCGGCGAGCTGCGAGATGTGCACGAGCCCGTCGGTGCCGGGGAAGATCTCGACGAAAGCGCCGAAGTCGACGATCTTGCGCACCGTGCCGCGGTAGATCTTCCCGACCTCGGCCTCGGCCGTGATGCCGCGGATGCGGTCGAGCGCTTTCTTCATCGCCTCGCCGTCCGCCGAGGCAACAAACACCGTGCCGTCGTCCTCGACGTCGATCTTGACGCCGGTCTCCTCGGTGATGCCGCGGATGACCTTGCCGCCCGGGCCGATGAGGTCGCGGATGCGGTCCGGCTTGATGTGGATGGTGACGATCCGCGGCGCGTAGGTGGAGAGCTCGCCGCGCGCGCTGCCGAGCTTCGCGTTCATGATGCCGAGGATGTGCACACGCGCCGCGCGCGCCTGCTCGAGCGCCTGCTGCATCACCGCGCGGGTGACGCCGCTGCACTTGATGTCCATCTGCACCGCGGTGATCCCGGTCTCGGTGCCGGCAACCTTGAAGTCCATGTCGCCGAGATGGTCCTCGTCGCCGAGGATGTCGGAGAGCACGCGGAACTCGTCGCCCTCCTTGATCAGGCCCATCGCGACGCCGGCGACCGCCGACTTGATCGGCACGCCGGCGTCCATCAGCGAGAGCGAGCCGCCGCACACCGTCGCCATCGAGGACGAGCCGTTCGACTCGAGGACCTCCGAGACGATGCGGATGGTGTACGGGAAATCCTCGTCGTTCGGCAGGACGGGCGCGATGGCGCGCTCGGCGAGCGCGCCGTGGCCGATCTCGCGCCGGCCCGGGCCGCGGAGGAACTTCACCTCGCCGGTGGAGAACGGCGGGAAATTGTAGTGCAGCATGAACTTCTTGTACGTCTCGCCGATCAGCGCATCGATCTTCTGCTCGTCCGACGACGTGCCGAGCGTCGACACGACCAGCGCCTGCGTCTCGCCGCGCGTGAAGAGCGCCGAGCCGTGCGTGCGCGGCAGGACCTCGACGTCGCATGTGATGGGACGGACGTCGGTGAGGCCGCGGCCGTCGAGCCGGCGGCGCTCGTGGACGATCGTCTCGCGGACGATGTCTTTCTTGAGCCGCTCGAACATGCCGGCGATCTGCTTCGTCCGCTCCGGCGTGCCGTCGCCGAGCGCCGCGACGGTCTGGTCGCGGGCGGCGTCGAGCGCCGCGTAGCGCTCGTGCTTCCCGGCGGTGGCCAGCGCGGTGCGCAGGCTCGGCAGTCCGGCCTCGCGCACGCGGCGCTCGAGCTCCGCGTCGACGGTCGGAGCCACGACCGTGCGCTTCGGCTTCCCGACCTTCGCCCGCAGGCTCTCCTGCAGCGCGATGAGCGGCTGCACGGCCTCGTGGGCGGTGAACAGCGCTTCGAGGACGACGCTCTCGGGGAGCATGTGGGCGCCGCCCTCGACCATCACGATGGCGTCGCGCGAGGCCGCGACGATGATGTTGATGTCGCTCTCGCCCAGCTGGCTGGTGACCGGGTTCACGACGAAGCGGCCGCCGATGCGACCGATCCGAACGGCCGCGATCGGGCCGTTCCACGGGATGTCGGAGAGCACGAGCGCGGTGGACGCGCCGAGCAGCGACAGCATGTCGGGATCGTTCTCGCGGTCGTGCGAGAGGACGGTCGCGATGACCTGCGTCTCGCAGTGGAAGCCCTTCGGGAAGAGCGGCCGAAGGGGCCGATCGATCAGCCGGGAGGTCAATATCTCCTTTTCCGCCGGGCGCCCTTCGCGCTTGAAGAAGCCGCCAGGGATCTTGCCCGCGGCGAAGGTCTTCTCCTGGTAGTCACAGGTGAGCGGGAAGAAATCGATGCCCTCGCGGGCACTCGCCAGCGCGGTGGCGGTGACGAGCACGACGGACTCGCCGTACTGCACCAGCGCGGCGCCGCCGGCCTGCTTGGCCATGCGGCCGGTCTCGACCGTCAGCGGACGGCCGTGGAAATCGATATCAACCTTCTGGAAGCCGGATTGCGACATTTACTCTCCTCCGCGGCTGTACGGCCGCCACGTGTCTCGAGATTCCGCGAGGAGGAGAAAGAGGCAGGTTGGACGGGGAGGCTACTTCCGGATTCCCAGCCGCTCGATGACGCTCTTGTAGCGCTGGAATTCGCGCTGCTTGAGATAGTCGAGTAGCCGGCGCCGCTGCCCCACGAGCTTCAGCAGCCCACGACGGGAATGGTGGTCCTTCCGGTGCATCTTGAAGTGCTCCGTCAGGTACCCGATGCGGTTGGTGAGGAGCGCGATCTGGACTTCCGGAGACCCCGTGTCGGTCGGGTGCTGGCGATACGCCTGCACGATCTCCTTGGTGCGCTCCTGCACGACTGCCATTCCGTCCTCTTCGTCTCGTTCGTCTCTCGCTTTGACCGGTCCGCTTAACATGACGTTTGACGGCACGCAAGGAGCCGCCACCGCGGCGACGCTCGCGCCGCTCAGCGGCGACGACCGCCCATCGACCCTCAGTCGACCGCGTACCGGCAGAATCCCCCGACGCATACCGCGCCGGGAGGCAGCGCGACCTGGCAGTCGTAGTCGGCAGCGCACGGAGGATGGGGGACGTCCCATGCACCGGAGGCTGCCTGCGATCTTGGCACCCGCGGCGTTCTGCTTCGCGGCCGCGCACTTTGCCGCGGGGTTGGCGCCCGCGTGCCCTGTCCCACCCGTCGGGACCATAGCCGTCAGGATGCCGAGTCCGATCGTCGCGACGAACTTGCGGGTCATCGGCGCTCTCCTTTCGTACGGCGCGGCCGACGGGGCCGTCAATGGCGAAACCGCAGATCGTCGTTCACGCGGGCGCGAGGAGACGGGCGACGTGCCACTCGGGACGCTCACCGCCCGACTCGACGACTGCTGCCACGTCGCCGTGCGCGTCGAGGAGGAGCGCCGTTTCGCCGGCGCGTCGCGGCGGCGGTAGGCGCGCGAGCGGCTCCTGCTGTCCGTGTCGCAGGCGCGCCAGCACGTCGTCGGACGGCACCGTGAAGCTCGCGTAGCCGGCGAGCGCGGCGCGGACGGAGACCAACGGGAGGGGCGCGCTCGGCGGCGCTGCGAGGAGCACGTCGGGCGGCGTCGCCTGCTCGACGGCGAAGGCGCCGACGCGTGTGCGGCGCAGGAACGCCAGGTGCGCGACCGTCCCGAGCGCCTCGCCGAGGTCCGCGGCGAGGACGCGGACATACGTGCCCTTGGAGCAATCGACGGCGAAGTCGACGGCGTCCGGCGCGCGCAGCACGAGTGCGAGCCGGCGGATCTCGATCTCGCGCGGCGCTCGCTCGACCTCGATCCCGCGGCGCGCGAGGCGGTAGAGCGGAACGCCGTCGCGCTTGAGCGCGGAGAACATCGGCGGCACCTGTGTGCGCCGCCCGAGGAACCGCTCAGCGACGTGGTCGAGCGCCGCCTGGTCGAACGCGGGCACCGCGGCCGTTCGGACCGGTGTCCCGGTGCGATCCAGCGTGTCGGTGGCCGTCCCGAGTCGAATCGTGCCCGTATAGCTCTTGTCCTCGAGGAGGAGCCAACGCGCGACCTTCGTCGCCTCGCCGATGCAGAGCGGGAGCAGCCCGCTCGCGAACGGATCGAGCGTCCCGAGGTGGCCGACCTTTGCGCGGCCGAGGCGCGGCTTCAGCGCGCGGATGACCCCCGCCGACGTGGTGCCTACGGGCTTGTCGACGAGGAGAAGCCCGTTCACTCGCCGTCCTCGTCGCGCTTGGTACCGCGCAGCAGGTCGTCCAGGCGCTGCGCCGTGTCGGGCGTCGTGTCGTATTCGAAGCGGAGCTCCGGCGTGACGCGCAGCCCGAGGGCGTGCCCGACCTCGCCGCGGAGGAAGTGGCTCGCGCGCTCGAGCGCCTTCATCGTCGCCGGCCGGGTGTTCTCACCGCCGAGCGTGCGCACGTACACCCGCGCGACTCGGAGATCCGGGGACATGCGCACCGCGCTCACCGTCACATCGTGAAGGCGCGGGTCGTTCGTGCCACGCAGGAACAGGCGCGCCAGCTCGGCCTGGACCAGGTGAGCCACGCGTTCCGGGCGTCGCTCCGCCATGACGACCTCAGTAGTGCAGGAACTCGAGGCGCTCCTCGCCCACCTCGGCCACCTGGAGCTCCTCGATGAAGTGCACGACCTCGCGCAGGCACCGGTCGACGTGCGCCTCGTCGGTGCCGACCTGGCTCACGCCGAGCAGCGCGCGCTGCCAGATGTCGTGGTCGTCGCACTCGGCGATCGAGACATTGAACTTGTCCTGCACGCGCGCCTTGATCGTGCGCAGGACGCTGCGCTTGCCCTTGAGGGAATGGTTGTCGTGCAGGAGGAGCTGCAGCCGGAGAACGCCGACGACCACGCGTCAGGCCGAGCGTTCGGCCGCCTGCGCGCCCTTCGTCGTGGCCGGCGCGAGACGGCGGGCCACCTGCTCGACCTCGTACGCCTCGATCACGTCGCCGACCTTGACGTCCTGGTAGCCCTCCAGCGACATGCCGCACTCGTAGCCGCTCGCGACCTCGCGGACGTCTTCCTTGAAGCGCTTGAGCGTGGCGATCCGCCCGTCGTGCACCACGACGTGGTCGCGGAGGAGGCGCGCCTTGGCGCCGCGCGGGATCTTCCCGTCGACGACGAAGCAGCCGGCGACCGTGCCGATGCCGGAGACGGCGAACACTTGCCGGACCTCCACGCGACCGAGGACCTTCTCCTGGAGCGTCGGCTCGAGGAGACCCTCGAGCGCGTCGCGCACGTCGTTCAGCGCCTCGTAGATGATGGTGTAGAGCCGGACGTCGACGCCCTCGCGCTCGGCGAGCGCCGCCGCCTTGGGCTCCGGCCGCACGTTGAAGCCGATGATGATGGCGTTCGACGCGGTGGCGAGGAGCACGTCGGATTCCGTGATGCCGCCGACCGAGCCGTGGAGCACGTTGACGCGCACGTCGTCGGTGGAGAGCCGGCGGAGGGCCTCGGTCACGGCCTCGACCGAGCCCTGCACGTCGGCCTTGAGGACGACCTTCAGCTCCCTCACCGCGCCGGTCTGGATCTGCTGGTAGAGGTCGTCGAGCGAGACCTTCGCGGTCTTCGCCATCTCGGCCTCGCGCTGCTTCGAGCGGCGGTGCTCGGCCACCTGGCGTGCCTTCTGGTCGTCGGCGACCGAGACGAACGTGTCGCCCGCCTCCGGCACGCCGCCGAGGCCGAGGATCTCGACCGGCGTGGACGGTCCCGCCGCGTCGATGCGGCGCCCCTTGTCGTCGACCATCGCGCGGACGCGGCCGAACTGCGTGCCGCACACGAACGCATCGCCGGGGTGGAGCGTCCCCTCCTGGACGAGCACGGTCGCGACCGGGCCGCGGCCGCGGTCGAGGCGCGCCTCGATGATGGTGCCCTTCGCGAGCCGCTCGGGATTGGCCCTGAGCTCGAGCACGTCGGCTTGGAGGAGGAGCATGTCGAGGAGCTGCTGGATGCCGTCCCTCGTCTTCGCGGACACGGGCACCATGATGGTGTCGCCGCCCCAGTCCTCGGGCGCGAGCCCGTGGTTCGCGAGCTCCTGGCGCACGCGCTCGGGGTTCGCGTCCGACTTGTCGACCTTGTTGATGGCGACGATGATCGGCACCTCGGCGGCGCGGGCGTGGTTGATGGCCTCGACCGTCTGCGGCATCACGCCGTCGTCCGCGGCGACGACCAGGACGACGATGTCCGTCACCTTGGCGCCGCGCGCGCGCATGGCCGTGAACGCCTCGTGGCCGGGTGTGTCGAGGAAGGTCACCTGCCGGCCGCCCACGTCGACCGTGTACGCGCCGATGTGCTGCGTGATGCCGCCCGCCTCGCCGGCGGCGACGTCCGTCGAGCGGATGGCGTCGAGCAGCGACGTCTTCCCGTGGTCGACGTGGCCCATCATGGTGACGACCGGGGCGCGCCCGAGCGTCTTCTCCTCGCCACCCGCGGCCTCGACGCTCTCGAGCATCTGCTCGACGTCGAAGGCGACGTTCTCGACCTGGTGCTCGAACTCGGCCGCGACCAGCGCCGCCGTGTCGTGGTCGAGCGCCTGGTTGATGGTGGCCATCATCCCCATGTCGAGGAGCTTCTTGAGGACGTCGCCGGCCTTCACGCCCATCGCCTTCGAGAGGTCGGATACCGTGATGACCTCGGAGATCCGCACGATCCGTTTTGACGCGCGCGGGACCGTGATCTCGGTCTTCTTCTGCTCCTTGCCCGGCAGCGCCCGCCGCTTCTGGGGGCGCTTCCCGCCGCGCGCGAAGTCGCGCTCGAACGTGTCGGCCATGTCCGACTTCTTGATGACCTTGCGCCCCTTCTTCTTCTTCGGGGCGCCGTCGGCACCCGCCTCCGTCGGCGCGGCGGCCTCGCCGGGGCGCGCGCCCGGTGACGGTCCCGGCGCCGTCGGCTTCCGCAGATCGATCTTGCCGAGGACCTTGACGCCGCGCATTTCCTCGAAGCCCGGCGGAGGCGCGGCGGCCGGCGCCGCGGCGGGCCGGGCAGCCGGACGCACCGGCGCCGCCGCGGGGACCGGCGCGGGAGCGGCGGCCATCGGCGCCGGAGGCTCGGGTGTGGGGCTCTCGGGCGCGTGTGCCGCCTCCGGCGCGGTCCGCGCGACCGGCGGCTCGTGCACCGGTGCTGCCGGCTCGGGCTCCGCGGGCGGCGGCACTTCGTCGAGCGACGGCGGGAGCGCGTCGGCATCGAAATCGAGCGCCGGCGGAACGTCGCCCACCTCGCTCTCGGCGGGCGCGGGGGCGACCTCCTCCCGCTTCAGCACCTCGCGTGCGACCCGGCGCCGGATGACGTTCGCGCGGAGCCGCGTCTCGGTGGTCTGCTCGCGCGCCGTGACGAGCTGATCGCCGGCAGCGCGCTCGGTGACGACACGCTCGGAGACGACCCGTTCCGTGCCGACCGGCACGCTCGGTCGCGCCACGAGGCCGAGCGCCTCGCGCGCCTGTTGCACCTCATCGTCGGAGAGCGCGCTCTGGGAGCGCTTGCCGCGGATGCCGACCTTCTCGAGCCCCGCGATCAGGTCCTTCGGAAGGACGTTCCATTCCTTCGACAGCTCGTGGATGCGCTTCGACATGAGCTACCTCTGCACCTCCGGGGACGTCCGCGCGGCGAGCGCGTCGACGAGGCGTGCGCGCTCGTCGGCGCTCGGCGTCCGCCGGAGCGAGCGCACCGGGCCGCGCCGGCGCACGAAGGCCGCCCAGCACGCGGGCGCGGCGTGCAGGTAGGCGCCGCGTCCGGGCGCGCGCCGGCCGGGCGGGTCGAGCGCGAGCCCGTCGGCAGCGGCGACGACGCGCACGAGCGCGCGTTGCGGCGCGCGCTCGCCGCAGCCGACGCAGGTCCGGAGGGGCGCGGCGGACCTCACCCGCGACCCTCCTCCGGCGCATGCTCGGCCGGCGGCTCCTCGCCTTCGGCGCTCTCGCCGGCGGCGGGCGCCGCCGCCGCCGCGGCCGCCGCCGCGGCGGCCGCGGCGGCCTCCTCCTCGCGCTTCCGCGCGACGTGCTCGCGCGCGGCGGCGAGGACCGTGCCGGCGCGCTCGGGGCCGATGCCGTCGACGTCGCCGACCGTCTCCTCGTCGGACGCCGCGAGCTCCTCCGCCGACTTGAAGCCGTTCTGGTAGAGCAGCTCGGCCGTCACGTCGCTGATGTTTGGGATGGCGGTGAGGGACGCGCGCGCCCGCCGGGCCTCGTCCTCGGCCTCCGACTCGCTGCGGACGTCGAGCTTCCAGGTGGTCAGCTTCGAGGCGAGGCGGACGTTCTGGCCCTTCTTGCCGATCGCGAGCGAGAGCTGATCATCGGGGACGATGACTTCCATCGCGTGCTCGTCCTCGTCCATGATGATCTTCGAGACCTTGGCGGGTGCGAGCGCGCGGCAGACGTACTCCGCGGGGTCGGTCGTCCACGGCACGATGTCGATCTTCTCGCCGCGCAGCTCCTGCACGACCGCCTGCACGCGCGTGCCGCGCATACCGACGCAGGCGCCGACCGGGTCGACGTCGCGGTCGTGGGACGTGACCGCGAACTTGGCCCGCCCGCCCGGCTCGCGCGCGGCGCCCTTCACCTCGACGATGCCCTCGTAGATCTCGGGGACCTCCTGGCGGAAGAGCTCGATGAGCAGGCCGGGGTGCGTGCGCGAGAGCACGATCTGCGGTCCCTTGCTGGTCTCCTCGACGTCGAGAATGAACGCCCGGATGCGGTCGCCCTGGCGGTAGCGCTCGCGGGGGATCTGCTCCTTTTCGGGCAGGATGGCGTCGGTGCGCCCGAGGTTCACGATGATGTTCTTCTTCTCGAAGCGCTGGACGATGCCCTGGTGGGTGAGCTGGCCCTTCCGGTCCTTGAACTCGTTGTAGATGATCTTCCGCTCGGCATCGCGGACGCGCTGGATGATGTTCTGCTTGGCTGCCTGCGCCGCGATGCGGCCGAACTTCTCCGGCGGCAGCTTGGCGAGCAGCTGATCGCCGACCTCGGCCTCGGGATCCATCTTGGCGCGCGCATCGGCCAGGGTGACCTGGTTTTCGCGGTCCTCGACCGTGTCGACCACCGTCTTGATCTCGAACAGCTCGACCTCGCCGAGCTCGGTATTGAACTGCGCCTCGATGTTCTTGTCCTGACCGAACGTCTTCTTCGCGGCGGAGAGCATGGCCTCCTCGAGCGCCTTCACGATGATCTGGCGATCGATGCCCTTCTCCTTGCTGACCTGCTCGATGACGCGGTTCAGATCGGGCTGCATCCGGGCTCCTTCAAGCGTGCGCGTGCGGCGGCCCCGCGGGCCGTCCGAAGTCGTGTTCGACGTTGGCCTTGTCGATCCCGGCGAGCGGGATCACCGTTCGCCCGGCGTCCGGGTCATCGACGATGACCGACTCGGTGTCGGCCTGGACCAGCGTGCCGTGGAACTGTCGCCGGCCGCCGATCGGGTCCCGGGTGCGGACCCGGACGCGCGACCCCACGGCGCGGCGGAAATGCGCCTCGCGCAGCAGCGGGCGGTTCAGGCCGGGCGACGAGCACTCGAGGTGGTAGCGTCCGGGGACCGCGTCGTGCACGTCGAGGAGGTCGCCGAGCTCGCGCGACAGGCCGGAGAGAGCGTCGAGCGTCACCCCGCCCTCCGGGCGGTCGACGAGGAGGCGGAGCACGGTGCGCCCACCCTCGGGGCGGAACTGCACGTCGACCAGCTCGAGCCCCCGCGCGAGCGCGACGGGCTCCGCCAGATCCCAGACGCGCTGGGTCACCGCGGACCGATCCATGAGACGTGCTCCTCCAAAAATTGAAAGAGTGGGCAGGGCCCACTCGCTTTGGTCACTGACGAAGGCCGGAGAGTCGATTCGTATAACATGGCGGTTTCAGACCCGCAACGGGTTTCGGGATCAGGTCACGCGTACATCTCCTCGATTTCACGACGGTACCGCTCGGCCATGACCTTGCGTTTGACCTTCAGGCTGGGCGTCAGCTCCCCCGTCTCCACGGACAGGTCGCGGGGCAGGATGCGGAAGTATTTGACCTGCTCGAACGACGCGAGCTCGCGGTTCACCTGCGCCACTTCGCCCTCGATGAGCTCCCGCACCGCCGGGTTGGCGGCCATCTCCTCGCCCGAGCGAAGCTTCAGATTCTGGCCGGTCGCCCAGCGCTCGATCTCCTCCGGCTCGAGCGTCACGAGCGCGACGCAGTACTTCCGGTTGTCGCCGATCACGACGGCCTGGCTCACGTGCGGCTGGAGCTTCAGCAGGTTCTCGATCTTCTGCGGCGCGACGTACTTTCCGCCCGACGTCTTGATGAGGTCCTTCTTGCGGTCCGTGATGCGGAGGAACCCCTCGGCGTCGATCTCGCCGATGTCGCCCGTGTGGAACCAGCCGTCGGGGTCCCAGCTCTCCGCGGTGGCCTCCGGCCGGCGGTGGTAGCCGAGCGCGACGTTCGCGCCGCGCGCGAGGATCTCGCCGTCCTCGGCGATGCGTATCTCGCAGCAGTCGAGCGCGAGCCCGACGGTGCCGAACTTGAAGTGGTCGGGCCGGTTGACCGTCAGGCTCGGCGTGGTCTCGGTGAGGCCGTAGCCCTCGAGGATGAGGACGCCGATGGCGTGGAAGAACTCGGCGATCTCGCGCGAGAGCGGCGCCCCGCCCGACGTCATGTAGCGGATGTTGCCCCCGAGCAGCTGATGGATGCGCCCGAACACCAGGCGCTCGGCGACCGCATGCTGGAGACGGACCGCGAGCGGCACCGGCCGGTGCTGCTGCTCGCAGAGGCTCCGCTGCCGCCCGACCGACACCGCCCAGTCGAACAGCGCACGGCGCGCCGGGCCGCCCGATTCGCGCGCCGCCTGGATGCGGGCGTAGAACTTCTCGTAGATGCGCGGTACCGCCGGCACGAGGTGCGGATGCGACGAGGCGAGGTCGTCGGCGAGCGTGTCGATGCTGCGCGCGAAGGCGGTGATGCTGCCCGCCGCGATGCCGAAGTACTCGATCAGGCGCGCGAACGAGTGCGCGAGCGGCAGGAAGAAGAAGTCGACGTCGCCCTCGCGCGCGAAGTCCTCCGAGATGCGGATGAGCGACTCGACCGTCGCGAGGTGGTTGCCGTGCGTCTGGAGGACGCCCTTCGGCGGCCCGGTGGTTCCGGACGTGTACACGATGGTGGCGAGCTGATCGCGACGGATCGCCTTCGTCCGGCGATCGATCTCCGCGCGCGCCGACGCGCCCAGCGCCCGTCCTCGCTCCATGAGACCCGCGAGCGACTGCCCGGCGCCCGGCTCACCGTCGATCGTCACCACGCCGCGGAGCGCGATCTTCTGCGTGATGCCGTCGAGCTCGAAGCCGCGCCCGGTGACCTCCTCGATCTTGGCCCGCTGCTTCGCGTTCTCGACGAAGACGATCGACGAGTCGGAGTTGGCCATGATGTAGCCGCACTCGGCGGGCAGGTTCGACTGGTAGATGGGGACGGTCAGCGCGCCGCAGGCGAGGATCGCGAAATCGATCTCCATCCACTCCGGGCGCGTGGCGGACAGGAGCGCGACCTTGTCGCCCGGCTGTACGCCCATGTCCACGAGGCCGGCCGCGGTGGCGCGCACGCGGTCGGCCATCTCCTGCCAGGTGACCTCGCGCCAGTCGCCGTCCACCCGGTAGCGGTACCGCGGCCGCCCCGCCAGCTCCGCCGCCCGCTGGAAGAACATCTGCGCGAGGTTTTCGTAGGGCATGGCGGCTCCTTCCGCGCGTTGGAATCGCGCGCGCAGCGCACCGTATAATAGGCTGCTTTCGCCGCTCAACACCCCGATCCACGAGACGCATTTGTCCGAACTCCGACGCGATCCGATCCTCCGCCGCTGGGTCATCATGGCCCCGGAGCGCGGCCTCGACCTCGTCTCGCGGCGCGCGGATTCCCCACTCCCCGAGGGCTCCGGTCCTTGCCCGTTCTGCCCGGGGAACGAGCACCTGAACCCGGAGGAGATTGCCGTCGCGCCAGACGGCGACGCGTGGGGCGTGCGCGTGACGCCCGACAAGCGCCCCCTCCTCCGCATCGAGGGCGACCCGGAGCGGCGCGCGGCGGGCATGTTCGACGTGATGAACTCGATCGGCGCGCACGAGCTGGTCGCCGATACGTCCGACCACGAGGTGGCGTGGGCCGACTTCCCGCGTGCGCACATGATCCGTCTCCTGGAGATGTATCGCGCCCGGACCGTCGACCTGCGCGGCGACCGGCGGTTCCGGCACGTCTTCGTCCTGAAGAACCACGGCGCCGCGTGGAGCCGCTACGTGCACGCGCACTCGCACGTCATCGCGACGCCGTTCACCCCGAAGCGGCTGGAGGAAGAGCTCGCCGGGGCGCGCGAGTACCATCGCATGCGCGAGCGCTGCGTGTTCTGCGACCAGCTGAGCGAGGAAATTCGCGCCGCGACTCGGATCGTCGCGCGCAACGACGAGTTCGTGACGTTCACGCCCTTCGCGTCGGAGTACCCGTACGAGATGTGGATCGCCCCGGTGAAGCACGCCGCGGACTTCGGCACGATCACCGATGCGGCGCTCGCGCCGCTCGCCGACCTCCTCGTCGACGCGCTCGCGCGGCTACGGGACGCGCTTCGCAACCCGCCTTACAGCGTCGTGCTCCACGCCGGGCCGCTCGACGGCAGCGACCGCGCCGAGTTCCACTGGCACTGGGAGATCGTGCCCCACCTCGGCCACGAGCTCGGCATGGAATGGGCGACGGGGATCTTCTCGAATCCCGTGCCGCCCGAGGACGCCGCCCGCCTGCTGGTCGCCGCGCGCCCGATGCCGGGCTGACCCCTGCTAGTCCGAGTTGTCGCTGCCCCGGCGGTCGTGCAGCGTGAGCAGCTCGACGATCTGGTAGGTGCGCTTGCCGCTCGGGGTGTGCACCTCGACCTCGTCGCCGATCGCGCGGTTCAGGAGCGCGCGGCCGATCGGCGAGGAGAGCGAGATCTGTCCCTTCGCCGCGTCGACCTCTTCGGGGAAGACGATCTCGTACGCGATCGACTCGCCGGCGTCGTCCTCGACCGTGACCCGGCTGCCGTAGGCGACGACGTCGTGCGGGATGGAGGAGACGTTGTACATCGAGAGCTCGCGGACCCGGCCCTCGAGCTGTCCGATGCGCGAGCGGACGTAGTCCTGACGCGCTTTCGCCGCTTCCCACTCCGCGTTCTCGGACAGATCGCCGTGGGCGCGCGCGGTCTCGAGCTCCTTCGGCAGCTTCACCGTGAGCTCGTACTTGAGATCCGCCAGCTCCTTCTTGAGCCGGGCGATGACCGGCAGCTCCATCCCGTCTCCCTTAGGCGGTCGGCGGCTCGGCGAGCACGCGGCGGGCGATGTCGCTCGCCTGCCGGCCGTCGAAGCGGCCCGCGAAGCGGCCGCGGAGCGCGCTCATGACGGCGCCGATGTTGCGTGCGTCGGGCGCTGCGACGATGTCGCGGATGACGCGCTCGAGCTCGGCCGGGTCGAGCGCCGCGGGGGCGTACGCCTCGAGCATCGCACGCTCGCTGCGGTTCTGCGCGACGAGGTCGTCGCGCCCCGCCTTGACGGCGAACTCCTCGGCTTCCTCGCGCTTCCGGATCTCCCGCCGCACGAGCTGGACGAGATCGGCCTCGGCGAGCGCGGCGCCGCGGCGCTCGACCTTGAGATTCTTCGCTGCCGCCACGAGGCCACGCAGGACGTAGACGCGGGGCATGTCGCGCGCTTTCATCGCCTGCGCGAGCTCGTCCGCGAGCTGCTGCTCGGTGATCGCGGGCACGGCGGTTAAGGTACGGAGAAGCGTTCGGGTTGTAAAGCCGCGGATCAACGCTCGGTCGGCGATCCCGGCGGCGGCGCCGAGGCGCGCGCCCACATGTTCATCGCCACGGCGTGCAGGAATTCCCCCTGCGTGTAGTACCAGTACGCCGCCGCCCACCCGATCAATAGCCCTATCACGAAGTTCTTCATCCGGGCCTCCAACTCTCCTGGGGGCCCGTCCAGTGCTCGGCGCTTCGCGCCTGAGCGCTTCCGATGCCCCCAGACCCCCGTCGGCCACGACGCGCGCTCCCGCGCGCGGGCTCCGATAAATCCTCCGGGGGTCCGTCCGCTGCTCGCGCGCAGCTGCGCTGCGCGCTCCGCTGCTCCGATACCCCCGGACCCCGTCGGCCAGCTCGCGCGCTTCCGCGCGCGGCCTCCCGTTGCATGAGCGGGCGGGCGACGGACACAATCGTGGTCCGCCCGTTCGCGACCATGCGGTACACGATTCGATGGCTCGTGGATGCGGTCTTCCCGGCCGATTGCGAGGCGTGTGCGCGCGCGCTGCCGGCCGGCCACGACGGGCCGCTGTGCGGCGCCTGTCGTCGTGGGATGGTCACACCGCCCGAACCGCTCTGCGAGCGGTGCGGCGCGCCGCGTCCCGTGCCGGGCGCGTGTCCCGCCTGCCGTCGTCATCCCCCCGCCTTCACCACCGCACGCGCCGCTGCATTGTATCTGCCGACCGGCGCCGGGCTCAATCCGCTCGCGGCGGCGGTTCAGGCCTTCAAGTACCGCGGCCGACGCACGCTCGCCGCGGCGCTCGGGGCGCTGCTCGCCGAGCGCTATCCGTTCGCCGCCGACGCCGTTCTCGTCCCGGTCCCCCTGCATCTCGCCCGGCTGCGTGCCCGCGGCTTCAACCAGGCCGTGCTCCTCGCGCGTGTGCTCGCGCGCCGGCGTGGCCTCGACGTCGATGCTCGCCTGCTCGTCCGCACGCGGGCGACGGAGGCGCAGGCCGGGCTTCCCGCCCCCGAGCGCCGGCGAAATCTGCGCGCGGCCTTCGCCCTTCGCCGCGGAGCGACGCTGCCGCGCCGACCGATCGTCCTCGTCGACGACGTCCTCACGACCGGCGCCACCGCCGACGCGTGTGCCCGTCTCCTCCGGGCCGCGGGCGCTCCGCGCGTCGACGTCTACACCCTCGGACGGGCGCCATGACCGAAGAACCGGGCGCGCCCTCCCCGTTCGTCGTCGACCACCTGCCGCTGGCGCCGCCCGGACCGGCGCTGGACGTCGCGTGCGGCCGCGGCCGGCACGCCCTCGTCATCGCCGCGACCGGTCGACGTGTGGAAGCGATCGACCGCGACGTCGAACGCTGTCGGGCGCTCGCGGCGCGCGCCCGCGGCGCGCGGCTGCCGATCGACGTCGCCTGCGCGGACCTCGAGCGCTCACCGCTGCCCCTCGGCCGCTACGCGCTGATCGTCAACACCCTCTATCTCGACCGCCATCTGGCCGACGCCCTCGCCCGCGCCCTCCGTCCGGGCGGCCTCCTCCTGTTCGAGACCTTCTCGCGCAATCAGCTCCTGACGGGTCATCCCCGAAATCCGTGCTTCGTCCTGGCGCCGGGCGAGCTGCCGCGTCTGTTCGGCGGCCTCCAGATGCTCGCTCATCGCGACGGCCCGGTCGAGCGCGACGGCCGCGTCGTCCATCTCGCGTCGCTCGCCGCCCGGGCCCCTTGAGGGCGCCGGGTCGCGGCGATAAACAGGCGCGTGATCGCGGTCGGCGCGCTGATCTCGGGGGCCGGCACCAATCTCCAGGCGATCATCGACCGCATCGCCGCGAAGCGGCTCGACTGCGATCTCCGGCTGGTCGTGTCGAACCGCGCCGACGCCACCGGTCTCCGGCGCGCCACGGCGGCGGGGATCACGACGCGGGTCATCGATCACCGCGGATTCTCCCGGCGCGAGGACTTCGACCGGGCCGTCGTCGCGGCGCTGCGCGAGGCGGGGGTCGAGCTGGTCGTCCTCGCCGGCTTCGATCGGCTGATCACGCCGGTCTTCCTCGAGGCTTTCCCGCTCCGCATCATCAACATCCACCCGGCGCTGCTCCCCGGCTTCACGGGGCTGCACGCGCAGCGTCAGGCGCTCGCGTACGGCGTCAAGATCGCGGGCGCGTCGGTGCACTTCGTGGACGAGCATACCGACCACGGCCCGCTCATCGTCCAGGGCGCGGTCGTCGTGGCGCCGGACGACACCGAGGAGACCCTCCGCGAGCGGATCCTCGCCGTGGAACATGAAATCTACCCGCTCGCCATCCAGATGTTCGCCGAGGGTCGTATCCGGGTGGAGGGACGCCGGGTCATCGTTCACGGGGCCCGTCCTCCCCTCCCACCGCCGCTCGTCTCCTGGTGATACGGGACTCCGTTCACTTGAAATCTACGATGCTCGCTGTTAAACGACTGTTGGCGTGGGCTGATGGCGGGCGGAGGCGACAGGACGGGCGGCGCCGGGAGCCTGCCGGCGCGGGATGACGACACCACCCGCCGGCGGAGCGATCGGAACCGATGAGTCCGGCAAGGGAGATTACTTCGGCCCGCTGGTGGTCGCGGGCGTGTGGGTGGGAGACGGCGGGCGCGACGCCCTCGCCGCCCTCGGCGTGCGCGACAGCAAGACCGTGTCCGATGCCCAGGCGCACCGTCTCGCGGCCGCCGTACGCACCGCCCATCCGACCAGCGTCGTGGCGATCGGGCCCGAGCGCTACAACGAGCTCTACGCGAGCATGGGCAACCTGAACCGCCTGCTCGCCTGGGGCCACGCGCGCGTCATCGAGAACCTGCTCGAAGCCGTCCCGGAGTGTCGGCACGCGATCTCCGACCAGTTCGGGGACGCCCGCGTGCTCGAGCGCGCCCTCCTCGAGCGCGGCCGGCAGATCGTTCTGACGCAGCACCCGCGCGCCGAGGCCGACCCGGTCGTCGCCGCGGCCTCGATCGTGGCGCGCGCCGAGTTCCTGTCGCGGCTCGAGAAGCTGTCGACGCGCTTCGGCCTGCCGCTCGCGAAGGGCGCCGGGCCGCCGGTCCTCACCGCCGGTCAGGCGTTCGTGCGCCGGCACGGCGCCGCGGCGCTCGGCCAGGTCGCGAAGCTCCACTTTCGCACCACGAAGCAGGTGACGGGGGCGGCCTGATGGACGTCACGGCGAACGTCGCCGCTATCTTGGCCGAGGTCCGCTCGCTCGCCGACCGGGGCGACATGCAGACGATCGTCGCGCGCTACGGCCGGATCGACGACACACCCGAGAACGAGACGTGGAACTCGACCGAGCTCCTCTACGAGATCGGGCGCGCCTTCGGCATGCTCGGCAACGAGGACAAGGTCGAGCGCTACCTCCTGCGCTGCGCCGAGCTCGCGCCGCGCCGGGCCGCGGTGTTCCATTGCGCGATCGGCTGGTACTTCCAGCGCAAGAAGAAATGGACGAAGGCGCTGCGCTGGTACGATCGCGCGCTCGCCTCCTTCCCGACCTACCACCTCTGTCTCTTCCGTCGCGGCTACTGCCTCGAGAAGCTGCACCGCCCCCGCGAGGCGGTCGACGCGCTCGCACGGGCGCGGACGATCTGGGACGAGGCGCCGAGCGAGCAGCGCCAGCGCGGCCGCGGCGTGCAGGTGCAGGTGCTGTTTCATCTCTCGCGCGGCTATCGCGACCTGGGCGACTTCGAGCGCGCCGCCGAGGCGCTGGATCAGTGCTGCGTCCTCGATCGCGGCAACACCCCCCCGACGATCCGCAACGAGCACGTGCTCGCCTGCCGCGGCGAGCTCGATCTTCGGCGCGGCGACCTCGACGCAGCGCTCGCGGCGTTCACCGAGGCGCGCCACGTCGATCCCGAGTCGAGCTATCTCTGGGAGCGTCTCGGGCGGGTGTACGAGCTGCGCGGCGAGGCCGACGCGGCGCTCGCCGCCTACCAGCGCGCGACCGCGCTCCCGCGCGGCGCGTTCGCGTATCTCGCGCTCGGCCGGTTCCATCTGCACGAACGGCGCGACGTCGATGCCGCCGCGGTGGCCCTGACCGAGGCGCTGCACCAGCTGCCCGGCGCCGAGCCGCTCGTGCGGCTCGAGCTCGCCCGCGTCCAGCTCGCCTGCGGCCGGCCGCACGCCGCGCTCGCCCAGGCGGAGCGCGCGCTCGCGTGCCGGCGCGAGGGCGGATTCACGGAGGGGCTGCGCTTCGCCGCGGACGTGGCGGGGCGGCTCGGCCGCGGCCACGACGCCCTCCGTCATCTCGACCAGCTCGCGCGCTTCCACCCCGACGATGCAGAGGTCGTCGCGCGCCGCGCCGCGCTCGCGGCCGGCACCGTGGTCGAGGCGGCGGCGGACGATCCACCCTTGCCGCCCGCGCTCGAGCTCACCGCGCTCCGCGACGGCGTCGGCGAGGAGCGGCTCGTCGGCGTCGTCGACCGCTTCTTCGTCGAGAAAGGGTTCGGCTTCCTCCATTACGATCGGGGACAGTCGATCTTCTTCCACGTGACGCAATGCGAGGACGCCAGCGCGGGCTTCACGCCCGGGACGCGTGTCAGCTTCCGCATCGGTCACAATCCGAAGAAGGGGAAGACGCAGGCGGAAGCGCTCCGCCGCGAGTAAGTCAGCGC
>Ga0209579_10001538_pt1 | contig 18903 bp, 14 predicted proteins | sample Coa_R1_2_FD_187152 | JGI IMG/M metagenome (GOLD analysis project Ga0209579, IMG submission 187152) | Surface soil microbial communities from Centralia Pennsylvania, which are recovering from an underground coalmine fire - Coalmine... | ecosystem: Environmental > Terrestrial > Soil >... | reverse complement strand
TGCTGGGGTCGCCCATGATTTCGGGCACGGGACCGTCGGCTTGATCGTAATAACGGGATAGGCCGGTGTCACCGGCGAGGTGTGGTGCGTAGGTCCATTGAGAATAGTCCGTGACCGCATACTTATAAGCCCGACGAAGCCATATAAGATTGGCTTTTCCAGCGGCCTGATCCGATTGGTAAACGGCGAGTATCATGGACGTGAGGAATGGGGGTTGAGAGCGGCCTAAGTAATAGATCCGATTTGCATTGAGCACTCCGCCATAGTGCTCGATCTCATAGAAAAAATTTTCAACCATTCCCTTCGCTAATTCGACGCGATTGTCGCGAAGCAAACCACGAATGATAAAATAGCTGTCCCACCCGTACATTTCGTTAAATTGCCCGCCGGGCACGACGTATGGATGCTCCAGATAAAGAAGTCCGTGCTCGGGGATTTCTGAAATGTGCATCTTCGCGGGCAGGTGCTCGATTCGAACGGCACATTTCTTTCGGATTTCGTCCAAGGCGGCAGGGATTTTAGCGCCAGCGGGAAGATAGAGAGTTTGCTCTCCTTCCACCTTGCTGTCCGAATAAGTTGCGCAGGTTGCGAGCGAGCGCGTCAAGCGATCCCAATCGCTAGAAATGTAGCGTAGAAGATCGGCCAAGGATTGAAAAGCCTCCGTGGTTGGCGATAGAGACTGCGCATGGAGCCAATTGTCGATCGCGCTGCCCGAAGGAGTCGCTAAGAGCAAAACGAGGGCCAGTAGCCATGGTAAAGGGCAGACGCGCCAGAACTTGGAATTCATGACGTGCTCACCTACCCCGCTCTAGAATAAACGGGATCGAGCATCATGGAAAGACGGTGAAGCGCTTTCTTTTGATGTTCGCTCAAGCCTCTTCGAACCGACAGCTCGCCGAACAGGAACTCGCATCGCAGATCCGAAGAGCGTTGAGTTACTTGAACCGGTAGCCTTCCTTAAGCTCGCAACGATAGCTCTTCGACTGATCCTTCCCAACTTTTACGTTGCAGTTGGCCCAGCTCAGGGTGGGTGAGGGACCGAGAGGGAAAATGATATTCGTTCCGGAGATTTCTGCCTCGAGGGTGGGCCCTTGGGCCGCAGCCGGTAAGGAAAAATTCAAGGCCCTGCCAAAAATCACAGGATACGACTCGCGAACAATATCGCTGATTTCCTGGCGGAACACTTCCGCTTGAAACAGAAAAGTAGTTGTATCGGCCCAGCCGCGCACCGACACGGAAATCACTCGCCCACCGTGAGAAAAATTGTCGGATTCGATTCGTGTGAAAGGGCAAGGGCCGGCGATGCAGGAAACCCGAGCATTCTCAAACACGTTTCCCTGGCCGGCATCCAGGGAAGCCCCGCCGATGGCCGCTCTCCATTTGTTGTCCGGAGAACATGGAGTGCTGTGGTCGCAGGGTACGTTGGCCGTATTCACAACTTGAAAGGTGGTCACACCGGTGCCGATATTCACCGACGCGGTGGTTTCGATGGTATAGCGCACGAAGATATTGGAGATGGCGGCCTGCGGCTGATTGGGCTTCTCCTCCGCATCGTCGTGATGCAGCGGGATCATCCGGACCACATAGACCTTATCGCCAACGACGCCCTTCCAATCGAATGGTTGGAAATCCGGATTGCGGAAGTGGATCGTGATTGGGTGACCGCGCTTCACGCCGGGGCGCAAGGTGAGTTTAAAGTAGCCGGAGAAGTCTGACTTCACTGGAGCACTGGCTACATTCCCGTCCGCGTCAATCTGAACATCCATAATCGGCGACTGCTTCTTGGGATCTTCGTTCTGCTGAATGACTGCTCCCCGCAGCGAAATTGGCTTGTTGATGTAATGCCATGCGACCGCGGAAAGCGCTCCAGCGAGGATCACAGCGAAGGCCACGAGAGAAAGGAGCCACACCCTAATTTTGCCGTTATTGCGGATGGATCTCATCCTTCCGCAATCTTAGCAAAACGGATAACGAGACGGTGTGACTGATGTTCGATAAGCACGACTCGCTTCACCGGCATCGCCAGAGCCTCTATAATTTGAGGATGCGTCATCAGCACGAGAAATGGAGGCGCTTTACGCGCCGAGAACTGTTGGCACAGGCGGCTACCGCGGGCGTCTTGCTGCCCTGGGCAGGCTCGGCGATGCTCGAAAGCACGCAAAGAAAAGGCAAAAAAGAGCCTCCACAAGCTGCGCCTCCGAACCCCTCCCCCTTCTTTCAGGTGGACGAAGCGCTGCTGGAAGAGATGGAAAATGCGAACTTCCACTTCTTCTGGGAGCAGGCGAATCCTGAGACTGGCATCGTCCGCGACCGTTGCAATGCCAATAAACCAGATAAGAGCGACTTGGGGAGCATTGCGTCAACGGGATTTGGGCTGACGGCGCTCTGCATTGGCGATCAGCGAGGTTATGTGTCGCATAACGAAGCCCGTAACCGGGCCTTAACCACGCTGCGTTTTCTTTGGAAGAAACTGCCGAGTCATCGGGGATTTTTCTACCATTGGGCCAACGTAAATAGTGGCGAACGGCTTTGGGACTCGGAAGTTTCGTCCGTTGATACGGCCATACTGCTTTGCGGAATCCTGATGTGCCGCTCGCATTTTCAACATTCTGAGATCAGCCAGCTGGCATTGGAAATTTTCAATCGAGTGGATTGGACGTGGCTTTCAGAAGACACGCGCATTCTCCCGCACGGCTGGACGCCGGAAAACGGCTTTCTGCAATATCGCTGGGACAATTACAGCGAGATGATGATGATGTATTTGCTGGGCCTGGGATCCTCGGTCTATCCGTTGCCGGCAGAAACGTGGACTGCCTGGAAGCGCATCACGTTTGAATATGACGGGATCCGCTACATCGGTTCGTTCGCTCCGCTGTTCGTGCACCAATATTCGCAGGCCTGGTTTGATTTTCGCAATAAGCGCGACCAATACACCGACTACTATCAAAATTCCATCACGGCCACGGATGTGCATCGCCGTTTTTGCCTCGACCTGGCTTCGCAATTTCCGGATTACAGCGACGATCTATGGGGCATCACGGCCTCGGACTCGGCAAGAGGGTATGTGATTTGGGGAGGGCCGCCGGCTACGGGTCCAATCGACGGAACAGTGGTTCCCTGCGCCACGGGAGGATCGCTGCCATTTCTTCCGCAAGCGACGATTCGGGTGCTGCAGACGATCAAGAATCGCTACGGCCAGCGCGCCTGGACTCGCTACGGATTTGTAGATGCGTTTAATCCGTTGACAAACTGGTACGACACCGACGTCGTCGGCATTGATACGGGGATCACAATGCTGATGGCGGAAAATGCGCGCAGCGGATATGTGTGGAAGACATTTATGAAAAATCCGGAGGCGCAGCGAGGGATGGATCGCGCCGGATTTAAGGCTTATCAGCCTGAGAAGCCTGCCGGAAATCCCTAGTGCTTCAAACTAGCGAAATTCAATCAATGCAAGCGCCTGCGCGGGGAGGGTTAGTTTGAGTTCGCCTCCCTGAAACACTTTGGTTTCGGGTTTGGGAAGTTCGGCCGCCCGGCGAAGTTCTATAATTTGCTTCTCGGTCGGATAGGTCGGCCTGCCCATCGCCTCATAGGCCGGCAACAACGAGCCGTTCGCAGAGTCGAGACGGTAAATCACGGCCCTGTGCCGAGGCAATTTCCCGGTAAACTTTATCGTGACGGTCTTCGCGCTCCCCTTTTCTTCAGGCAGGAAAAGATTCCAAACCGCCATCACGAGCGTTCCATCGCTTCGCCGGGTTACCAGCGCTGATTGAGAATCGTTGGCGAGCCGTTCAACGCCCAAGCGGTGCAGCAGCTTGAACGCATTGAACGACGGCTTCGGAAGGCCGTCCTCTGCAATGATGCCGTAGCCTCCATAGAAGGGCTGTTTCACCACGCCTTGTTCTTCGAAGACATCCGAGAACGTCCAATACGAAAGGATATCAACGAGCCCGTCGCACTGCCGGATCGTGTCGGCAAGGTAAGGCCCCATGAAAACCGAATCGGTTACGTCCGGCTCATTCTTGTAACTGGCGTTGTATTCGCTCCAGATCAGCGGAAGCGAGGGAAGCGATGACGCTTTCACCTGATCGTGCACCTTTCGAACGGCGCGACAGACCATTTGCGTGCGGGGAATCGTTTCGTTTGTGCCGAAGACGTCTTTCGCAGAATCGTTTCCATAGACGTGTGTCGAGACGAAATCCACTGGCACGTGATTTTCGACGCAGTGACGGATAAAGCGATCTACCCAGGCCGCTTGCGCTGTTGCTGGGCCGCCGACTCGTAGACGAGAATTCACAGCTTTCAACGATTGGGCAGCCACATCATATAGGTGGTCGTATGTTTGTTCTTTTGGATCGCCGGCCCAGAAGTCGATATTCGGTTCGTTCCAGACTTCAAAATACCACTGCGAAACTTCGTCGATTCCATAACGCTCGATAAGATGCTGCGCAAAGTGCGAAACGAGTTCTCCCCACTTCTCATAACTGGCAGGCGGCGAAACGATCGGTTGGTACCAGAAAGGATTGTAGGTCACCTGAGCGGCCAGCTTGCGAGGCATGAAACTCAGTTCTATGAAGGGACGAACGCCGTTCTGCAACAATCCGTCGTAAATTTCATCTACGTAGGAGAAATTGTAGATTGGGGCGCCACTCGAATCTTCTCCATAGACGCCGACTTCGTCGTGGAAGATGGCGTGGAATCGGATGTATTTGAAATCGGTCGCGCTTTTCACTTCGCGCAAGTCGCGGCGGTAAGAATCGCGGAGGCTCAGGATTGCCCGTCCCGAGCCGAACATTTGCTCCCAATAGTGCGGAAATGGATGCGCCGGGGCGGATGGATCGACCACAACTGTTTCTTCGAGTGCGGGCTGCTGCGAGTCGGGCTGAGGGGGTTGTTGTGCCGCTTCAGAGTAAGGGCCAAGCGGAGCAAATGCTAAAAAAAGAACCAGAGAAAAGGCGCAGGCTTGGCGCCGCCACCGCGAACTGCGGTTGCTCACGGAAGTCCGGGCACGAGGTCGCGAAATTCCGGGTGCTGCATAGCTTCGCCGAATTCGCCCCTCGGAACCGGAAGCCGTTCGCGGATCGCGTCGGCATCTTTCTCGATTGTGATCACCCGGGGCCGTTTCTCCTGCAGAATTCGTTCCGTGGCCGCCACACACGGTTCGGCATGGAAGCGACGCTGAATCGACGAATCGCATAGAACGTTGGCCGCAGCCACAAGAATCATACCCTGGTGGTGCGCCATCCAGTTGCAGACGATTTCGTGGCTCTTGCCATCGCTCACCCGCGACGGTGTGAAGTCAGCGGCCTCGTAGAAACCATACCGCGAGAGCCATCCCAGTTGTTTCATCTTACGAATGTTTTCGAGCGCATGCGTGCGGTCAATGAGCATTCCCAGAAACGTAGAATAAGGCGAGATCACAAGGTCATCCGGAGCACCGTCATGATTCAGTGCCAGGCCCGGCACACCGAAAGCGTGGTAACGATAGTGGCCATCGGGCAGGTTTTCGTTGCACGAGCACTCAGAAATTCCCCATGGGACGTGATTTTTTCGTGCGAATTTTTGCTGTGCACGAATAGCCGCTCTTGCGCCGTGATCGAGCACCGTATCCGGATACATTTTGAACCAGAGGTTGGGCATCAGGTATTCGAACGCCGTGCCCGTCCACGATCGAAGCACCGGCTCGCGCTCGAACTTGGCATACATGCGCCGCAATTCAAACCAGCTTTCTTCCGGAATGTCACTCTTCGCGATCGCGCCGAACACCGCCGCCCGGGCTTCGGAGGGAAGCAGGTCGTAATGGCACTTGCTCAGAAGACCTTCGCCGGCATCGTAGCCGATCGAAAGCATCTTTTTCTTGTCGTTATAAAGGAACCCGAAATGCATCTCGTCGATCATCACCTGAATGCTCGACGCGAGCATGGTGAGCCGTTTGGTTGTTTCCTCGCAAACGCGTGTGGAGTTTTCCAAAGCCTCACGCAGCAGAGCCGAAGAGGTCTCCCATTCTGGGGCACTCTGTCCGGCTGGCGCAGCCGCTTCGATCCTTTCGGCAATTCGGCGGTGCACGAGAGAGACTGAGCCCAAGCTCAATTCGGTCACCAGTCGCTCGTCGTCAGGATTCGAGGAAAGCGAAGTTTTCAATTTCCCGTGCAGCCAGGGCGCAAAATCCCAAACCATGTCCGTCAGATTCGACACGCGAGACGAGAGCTCGCGAACCCACGACGCAACTTCAGGCGACGGGTCGCTCTTCGAAACCGCCTGGATAAAAACAGCCACATTGACTTCGAGCGCAGACAGGCGATCGAATCGTTTCAAATCAGGGCCGGCAAGCGCGACGATCTGCTGTCGCAGCACATAAGCGGCGGAAAGAACTTCTGCCCCATCCTTCTCGGCCGAAAGCAGCTCGATCAGAAGATCGACGTTGTCAAGAATTCCCTGCCAGAGATTCGGCCGGAATAAAGGCTGCTTGATGGCATCGAGGCAGCCCTGCTTGAGTGTCCAGAGACAGCAGAGAAGATTGCCATTGTCCACTGTCGAGACAAAAAGCGGTGCAACTGGCTTAAGTGTCCGAGTGGAGTACCAGTTGTACAGGTGGCCGCGGAATTTGGGCAGCCGCTCCGCCACCGCCAGGGTTCGTTGCGTGCCTTCGATGAACTCTCTCAATGTCGAAAAGCCCAGATCGTAAGCGGCAAGGCGCGAATTGAGAAGAAGCCCCAGATTCGTGGGCGACACGTGATGAGCAACGAGGGACGGATTCTCACGCACGATGTCCGGAATCAGCCAATTCTCTTCCGAATTGCTGAACTCACGGAAAAACTGCCAGGTTCGCAGCGCGACCTTCCGTACGAGCGCATTATCGTCTTCGCTGATCGCCACTTCGCCGGCGCGCTGAGGTTTGTTCAACCACTTGCAAATCCAGCTGGACGATCCCCACAAAAATAGAAATGGCAGTGCAACAGGAAGCGACAAAGGTTGTGCGAACCCAATCAACAGGCCAGTCGCAAGCGAGATTGGCAGCGTCCACTTCAGGTAGGCGTCGACAAGGTGTTTGCCGTCGTTTTCGTCTTGCTCCGCATCGCTGGCTGTTTCCCATTCCAACAGTTTTCGGCGCGTAAATTTCATGCGAATCACAGTACGAATCACGGCATCCACGGCGACCAGGCTCTGATGACACAGGAAAGCTATCCTGAACATGATCGTCGTATGCGCACCGACAAAATCCGAACAGAGATTGATCCAGAAGGCCTTGGTGAATAGCGCCTTCCCGCCCGTCAGGATCGAAAATATGAACTGGAAGTAGGTGGGAAACGCCAATATCCCCAGGGCCGCCAGCGTGCAATACACGTTTGCGGGCGGCGCCGCAAACCAGCCACAGAGAAGAAGTAGAAAAACCGCAAAATCGGTGAGGCTGCGACGAAGGTTGTCGATGATTTTCCATCGAGATACGTGGCTCAGCGGGTTGCGCACGATTTCGCCAAAGTAGTTCCGAACAAAGGGCAACAATGCAAAAACAATTTGCCAGTCGCCACGCATCCAGCGATGTTTCCTGCGAGTGAAAGCGCTCAGGTGCGACGGATAATCGTCCACAACCTCGATATCAGACACCAGACCCGTGCGGGCATACTCGCCTTCGATTAGGTCATGGCTGAGAATGGCATTGTTCGGAAAGCGGTGCTCGAGCACCTTCTGAAAGGTCCGGACCTCGTAAATCCCTTTGCCGGTAAAAATCCCCGCGCCAAACAAATCTTGATACACATCCGACACGGCCCGTGTGTACATGTCGTAGCCGGTATCGCCCGAAAGGAACGAAGCGAAACGTGAGCGCCTCGCTGAGCGGACGCTTATGTCCACGCGCGGTTGCAAGATGCCGTAGCCTTCGGCGACAGTGTTGGTGGCTGCGTCGACAACGGCTTGGTTCAGCGGATGCGCCAGTGTCCCCACCAGTCGGCGCGCGGCGTCGCGAGGCAGCTGAGTATCAAGATCGAGAGTGATCACGTAACGGATGTTCTTGAGCGCCGCCCAATTTCCGGCCTTTACCGGAAACGCATCCGTTTCATTCAGCAGAAAGCGATTAAACTCGAGCAGCTTGCCGCGTTTCCGTTCCCAACCCATCCATACGCCTTCGCCCGCGTTATAGGCCCGATGACGGTGAAAAAGCGAAAAGGTTCCCTTTTGCTCGTGCGCGTATTTCCGATTTAGCTTTTCGATAAGGTCTGAACACAAAGCGTCCAGTGCATCGTCTTTGTCGTCGAACTGCCGCGTGGAGTCGAGTGAATCCGTAAGCAAGGCGAAATGAAGGTTGGCATCTCGATTCGCCAAAAAACGGATCTCCAGCCCGCGCACCGCGTGCCGCACCTGCTCTTCGCTCGAAAGCAGCGTCGGAACCGCGACTACAGTTGCGCACTCCTTCGGTATTCCTTTCGAGAAATCGAGTCTCGGAAGTCGCTTCGGCTTGAAGAGCGCCGCCGCAAGCAGATTCATCGTCGCCACAGCGCATTCCACCGCCGGGACGAGGAATAGCGCGACAGCCAGAATGCCGGGAGTGCTCGCGTGCGACAAAGCCAGCAGGGTGACAATGGCACCGAGCGTGATCACTTCGATTCCGATCAAGTAGAAGTAATCAGGCCACCTCAGCACCGTCTCTCGAATTCGCGTGCTGACGGACGGCCGATATCCGATCGAATTCTTCAATTCGGTTCGACCCTTGTCCATCAGGTAGTAACCGACGTGCGTCCTTCGATCGCTGGCGCCGTGATTGCGAAGTTTTTCTTTTGAGGCGGTCTGCGCTAACGCGACTGCTTTTCTTGCAACTTCCGGCTCGGTCGAATGAGAGCGCTTGGCGAGCTCCGTGACGACCGCCCGGTAGGCTTCCCGAGTCTCGAAATCCATCCGTCCATACGCGCCCTGTGGATCCGAGTGAAGAATCTGCTCCGTCTGCGAGATCGCTTCAAAGAACAGTTTCCAGTTCAATTCGGAAACTTCTTGAAGGGAAAGCACAAGCGAAGCGAATGCAGACGGCGCACTCTCTTGCGGCTCGCTCAAGCCATCCGGGTTAGGCCGTTCAGCTTGTTTATCGAACGAAATACCTGAAAGGGCATTGGAGATCTGCTCCAGAATCGCGAGTTCCAGAAACGCTCTCAAATTCCATACTTCGAACATCTCGAGCGCGACGGCCTGTTGAACTTCGATCGCGAATTCCGCAAAGCAGCTCTCGTCGAAAATATACTCACTGGCCTGGAGGAAACTCGCCGCGAGGGCGTAAGACCGTGGAATAGCCGGCTTTTCGTCCGGGAGTTCCACATGAGGAAGTTTGGGTGTTACCGCGATGGCCGCTTTGGATTCCAGCAGCGCCAGTTGTATGTCCGAGAGCGCCCCCGACAATATTCGCGCATCTCCAGTAAGGCACACACCTGATGACGTGATTTTCTTGAGCATGCCGGCCGCGGCATCGATGCGTCCCGCGATCGCCTTCCTTTTCGCTTCCAGCAAAACGCGCGATTCGCGGCGGTCTGTGAGCTTCCAACCCGACACATCGATTGTGATTCGTGGCCTTTCAGGATTCGTTGCTGGCTCAACCGCGGTCGGGCCAAGACGGGTCGCAGCATCCTCGTTCACACCGTTTGACGAGGTACCCGGCGTCGGAAGGATTAGCCGAAGATCGGACGGAGTATGATATGAGGTCGCCATTTTAGTTCGGATCGCTCTCAGCGATAGCCAGCAGCTTGAAGTTCAAACATCTCTGCGTACCGCCCGCCACTCTTGACGAGCCGGTCGTGTGGTCCTTGCTCAGCAATCCTGCCGTTTTCCAGAACGAGAATACGATCTGCCATACGAACAGTAGAGAAGCGGTGAGAGATCAGGAATGTCATTTTCCCCTGTGCCAGCTCAGTGAAATGTTGAAACACTTCGCTTTCAGACCGCGCGTCGAGGGCGGCTGTCGGCTCGTCCAGGATCAATATCTGAGCATCGCGCAAATGCGCGCGAGCAATTGCTATCTTTTGCCATTCGCCGCCGGACAGCTCCATGCCCCCCTCGAACCGGCATCCAAGCAGCTGGTCATAACCTTGCGGCAATTTTCGAATCAGGTTTTCCGCATAGCTCTTCATTGCGGCCGCGCGAATCTGGAAGATGTTGCTCGCAGCTTCAATCCGGCCCATGCCGATGTTTTCGGCGGCCGTCATGTCGTAGCGCATGAAATCCTGAAAGATCGCGCCGATCTCGTTCCACAGAGAGTTCAGGTCATAATCGCGAAGATCGATGCCATCGAGCAGAATTTCGCCTTCCGTGGGATCGTAGAGCCGGGTTAGGAGCTTGGCGAGCGTCGTTTTTCCCTGGCCGTTCTCTCCGACGAGGGCGATCCGCTCGTGCGGCTCGATCTTTAGATTAATTCCTCGCAATACGGGCTTGGGATTACCGGGATACGCGAAGGAAACGTTCCTAAATTCGATTCCGCGCCGAATCGGCCGTGGCGCCAGAATGGCTCCCGATCGCGCAGCAATCCTCGGCTTCACAGCGAAGAAATCCAGCAGGTCGGTCATGAACAAAGCCTGGTCCGCGATGCCTGAGAAGGTAGAGAAAAGCGCCTGAATGTTTGTGCTGGCGCCCGCAATTGCACCCGTGAGGAAAATTAAGTTTGCGATCGTGATCTTTCCGGCCGCTGCGCCGTAAACCACGTAGGCGTACGTCGCGTAGTAACCAAGCGTGCCGAGAGAGGTCAAAACTGAGCCATAGAAAAGCTTCCGTTTTGCCAAATCGACGTTTTGCCCGTGTAGCTCGTCAGAAATCCGTTTGTATTGTTCCACCAGGAATGGACCAAGGCGGAAGAGCTTCAGTTCCTTCGCGCTTTCCTTGCTTCCGCCCAGTATGCGCAAGTACTCCATCTTTCGCCGCTTGGTGCTCTGCTTGTACGTCAGCGAGTAGCCCAGGAAGGCGAAGTGAGTTTGGCCGAGAAAGGCAGGTACGATGCAAATGAAAAGGAAAATCAGGAGCCAGGGCGAATAGAGAAGAATGCCGGCCGCCAAGCTGGCCGTAGTCATCACTTCTTGGATCAGGCGGCCTGCCATCTGAATTGTCAGCACGCGGTCGTTGGCCTGCAGACGCGCCCGCTCCATTTTGTCACAAAAAACAGGATCTTCGAATCGCGTGAGATCGAGAGTCGACGCGTGCTCCATGATTCTCGTGCCGATGTGCCGAGTGAACTTGTCGGCGATCACGCTGTCGCAAAAATCGATAAGACGCGCTAGCACCGTTCCCAACCCGGCCAAACCAAATTCCAGCGCAATCAGCCACCAGAAGTATCGCGGCAAGGCGGTGCCGCGTGAATGCAATTTGTCCAGAGCAGCGATGACGGCCTGCGTGACACCCAACATCGCGAGAGGCAAAAGGCCCGCCACGATCCGGCAAGCGACATTCGCACCTACCGCCTTCGGCGCCGATTCCCACACCATCCGAAAAAGAGGAGGAACGTTATGCAGGGCCTGAATTCGTTCTTGCCACTTGGAGAGTGATTGCTGCGCTTCGTCGCTGGGCTTGGCGTTCATCCGTCGTACTCCTGTCGTCCACTACCTGTCTTTATCCGCTCTCTGTCCGCGCAATTGCAGTGCACGTCCGTTTCCATGTTGAAATCTGCGCAAGCCGCTAAAAACAAGACACTTGCGGCGCAAGAGTGGACGCATAAGCATGGCCATATTTATAGCAAAAGGAAAGATTTACGTAGTGCCGAGGTGCGCTGTCCGAAACTATACGCACGCGGTTCAGGTTCGCCTGAACGAATAAAAATGCCGGATAGCCTCACCGGTTGCGTCTTGAGCTAATCACTCTGTTTCGGTGCTGTCTTTCGTCAAATCCGGACTCAAGCCTGCGGCGTGTAGCCGAGCCACTCGGGGTGTGCAGCCGTCGAGTCGAACATCGGAGTCGTCTTGAACGGTTCGTATTTTCCGTCCATTGCGACAGGTGCGGTCTTGTTCAAAATCGCCGCAATATCATCTTTTGCGAGCTTGTCGTAGGTGTTGGCGGCCCCGAAGGCCTGATCGAGAATGGGCATGCTGTCGATACCCGTGATAACCACGGAAGTAGGCAGGCTCAGGGCATATTGAAGGCATTCCAGGGGCGTCACCGTCTTGCTCGCCAGAATGTGTTTGTCCCCCATCGATTTCATTCCCAGCACCCCAATTTTTTTCGACACCAGCACTGGAACAACCTTGGCTCCGAAACTCCGAAAGTGAGCATCCATCACATTGAGCGGCATTTGTACCGTGTCGAATCTAAAATTGTGCTTGTCGGCCATTTCCAGCATTCGAAGATGAACGCTGGGATCCTTGTGGCCGGTAAACCCCATGTAGCGAATTTTGCCGGCCTGCTTTGCTTGCAGCATCGCTTCGACAGCTCCGCCCTCTGCAAAGAACCGGTCGGGATCCTCAAGCCGGATGTTTTCGTGAAATTGCCACAGGTCGACGTGATCCACCTGCAATCGCTGCAGTGATTCATCAAGCTGTTGTAGGGCCGAGCCTTTCGTCCGCCCATCGAACTTTGTCATCACGAAGACGCGATCGCGATAGCCCTTCAGCGCTTTTCCTACGCGCCGCTCGCTTTCCCCTTGATTGTAGTCCCACGAATTATCGGAGAAGTTGATGCCACGATCGACCGCGGCGTGGAACAGCTTGATCGCGTCCGCCTCTTCCAAATGCGATTGGCCCAGGTGATATCCGCCGAGACCGATGCAGGAAACCTTCTCTCCCGTGCTCCCCAGAGCACGATAGGGAACTGACCCACTCACGTTAGCACCTCGATCTTGAAGGTTCCCAGGCAGCCGGGACATCGCCAGCAAAGAAGCCGCAGCTCCGCCGATGAACTCCCGCCGTTTCAAATCTCACACCCTCTGAAACATCTGCCTATGGGGTTATCGCGGGCGTTGCGCGGCGACGCGCCCCGGCACGGCGCATAGTTCGTGTTATTCCGCGAGTCAAACGGCGGCTACTTGCGCCCTGAGCGCCACCCGCGCCTCGGTCCGCTCATAACGCAAAGCCTGGATGATCATCCATTCCACATCGGTCGCTCGACAGGGGCTGGCGATCACGTCAAACGCGCCCAGTCGCATCGCTTCCAGAAACTCGTCCCAATCGGCCGTGGACGACATCACCACGACCCTGGCCTTTGCTCGCCCGCCCCGCGACGCATTTAATAAGTCATAGCAATTCCCATCGGCGAGAAGCCTGTCGCAGAAGATTAGCCCCACCCTTTCCGATGCGATGAGTTCTTTGCATTCGCGAACGGTTGAGCTGGTAAGCGGATCCACTCCGAGCTTACCCAGAATATTCGACAACGCCCTCCGTCCCTCCAAATCAGAAGAAGCGACCAAAATGTCCCAGGGGATATTCATGTGGTGAGACCTCCAGTTTCAGTATTGCGGCCCGGTTCAACATGTCGGCGAAAATCCGAAAGCGGACGACTTAGAAGGCTTGACCCACCCCTGCGCATGGGAAGTCAACACAGTTCCGGCGCCCGAAACTTAATTCCGGACTCCAAAACCGACAATCAGTGCAAGCGTGTATGGGGGGGTGCGTCCTTACCGTAGCGAGAGGACTTGGTCCTGGGCGCACCAGCCCTCTTAGAGGGCAGTGCAGAGTTGTTCGAAGGCGAGCGCGCCAGCACTTTATAGCTGACTAGATTGAAGATACGGGCTATCGCAGCGCGTTCAGGGGCCTGCCTGTATGGGCCGCCCGGTCAAGCCCTTCCGCGTCAGGCGTTTGTCACGTTCCAGATATAAAGGAAATTGTCGTCCGTCGCGGTCGCCACATTCCGTCTGATCTTTCGCGTGGCTCGGTTCAGGGCAGACCGAACATTTTCCTTCGAGTCCCCAAGTTCCGAAAGAGGCACTCGAATCGCCGCTCCGTCCTTGAGCTGTTCGAGATCCCGAAGAATCATCGAGACAATCTTCTTGTGCTTTCCGTTCCGCGAATGAGGAACTTCCAGTTGCGCCACGGTTTTGAAGTGTGCTGGTACACGAGCCGCACTCATAACGCACCTCCTAACGTATCACTAACGCAGCGATATCCTATGCTGCGAATTTAAGCGTGTCAATAGGATTTTTTAAATGCTTGGCTATAGTTACGGTAACGCTGCCTTAGCCTACGTAACGTAAAAGTAACGATAGGGCACCACCCCTCTATCGGTCCGCTATCCGCCCGTCTCGGTAACGCAAAACGATTCATTGCTCTCTGCGAGGATTCCTTAAAGAGTTTCCCCGTATTGAAACGGGCTTGATACGTTGTTGGCGGTTAAGGAGTCTCCGTCATGAAGACAACTGCAGCATATTTCGAACAAGTTCCAAAAGCGGTCGCCGAGAAAGCACTCGCACGGCAAACGGGGCCGCCTGAAACAGATGTTGCCGAGAGCCACGAGACGGTTAAGCCGAAAGTTAGCGCTGCGGCTCCGTCCCCGCGCTCGCGCAGGGTTTGAAAGCAAGCAAAAGAGATATGCGATGGGCAAGGCAAGTCAGGTTAGTCGAGTGGACAAGGAGCGGGCATGAATTCAGCAACAGGAACACCTACCAGCAACATGGACATTCGCAGCGCAACCGGGGAGAGACACTTGGACTCTTCAACTGATCACATTTTTGAACTGCTCGAACAAAACGCAAGCTGGTGGGAACAAGCTGCGCTCACGTGCGAGCAAATCGCGGCAAACCACGGCCTGGGCGCGAAGGAAGAATGGCAATTGATGGGCGCTGTCTACCGCGAGCGCGCGCAAAGGCACATGCAGATAATCGATCAACTGCGCCAAAGAGGGATGAGCGCCCACCGCTAGCCTACTAATCGCCCTAACCTACTAATCGGGCGATCTGGAAGATTTCTTTCGAGGCGATGGTGTTGCAGTGAACTTAGCGATCCGATTCAATCCCGATTCGATGTCGGGAACCCCCTCATCACTCAGCAGAAAATTATGCGCGGGGTCGAATTTCAGTGCTGCGTCGTTCGACGGAATCCAAAGCGAAATCGAATAAATCCCAGGTTCAAACGCTGGCGCCAGAAGCCTTTCCTCAATCGTTTCCGGCTTACCCGGCTCGAGTTTCGTGAAATCCACATGAGGCAAAGGCCGCCGCATGTGGTTCTCGCCCTTCGCATCGTCGAATGCGATGTATATCGTCCTCTTTTCGGCGATCTTCATGTCCGAATCGTTGGTAAACGTCAACTCCAAACGCATGTGACTTTCCGACGATGGCTTGAACGAAATGACCACGCGATTGAGAACTACGCGAGGCGTGCTATTTTCGCGTGGTGCCGCGGCTGTTGCCGAATAGCTGCACGAGATCGTGACTTCGCCGGTTCCCTGCGTCTCGCATTGCGGTCCGCCAGCCGGAAACTCTGAAGACTGGGCCCGTAGTCCAACCGTTACGAGCCAACTCACCATCGCAAACAGTATGGCGCCCTTCGTTAGCAAGGATTCCACCTTGGATAAAAATCGCAGGATGAAAATCACAGCTCCCTCAGGAAATTGGTGGACGTGACCGGGATCGAACCGGTGACCCCCTGCTTGCAAAGCAGGTGCTCTCCCAGCTGAGCTACACGCCCACAGCGGGAACCTCCTTTGATTTTAGAGCATTTGCGGCTGCTCGCAAACCTCGAAACCTTGCTTTTCACCCTCTGCCGTGTCCAAAACTGTGTCACCACAACCCTTGCGGTCCCTGCAACCGTATGGAGAAACGCGCTAGAGAGAGGCATCAGGCTGTATGATCTCCGCTCCACCTATGCGGCACGGCTTAGTGCCAGAGGCGTGGCGGACAGAGGCGTGGCGGACAGAGGCTTGCGGACAAATGTGTCATACAAATGCTTAGTCGGAGTTACCGCAGAAATAGAGCGTATCTAAGGTTTTGAACGCGGGTCACAACTGATGCACTCATTCATCAGGCCTGAACTCACAGATCGCTACAACATGGTTGATCACTTCGTCGACCGCCACATTCGAGATGGTCGCGGCGGCAACATCGCAATCGTCAGCGGCGACCAGCGCATCACCTACGCCGAAATCAGCGAGCAGGTAAATCGCGTTGGAAACGGGTTATCCAAACTCGGGCTCCAGCAGGAACAGCGAGTTTTGCTGGCTATCCCGGATACTCCAGAATTCGTCGCCGCTTATTTCGCGACCATAAAGATTGGCGCCGTGGCAGTCCCGGCGAATACCGCCTTACGGGCCGGCGATTACGCCTACTTTCTCGAAGAGAGCCGAGCCAGGATTGCAATCGTTCACTCGGCCCTTCTCGCCGAATTCGCACCAGCTCTCCAAGCGCAGCGTTACTGCAGAAACGTAATCCTATGTGGGGAAAAAACGGAGGGCTACGTCCACTGGGACGAGTTCCTGAAAGGAGGGTCGCCCACCTTGGAGGCGGCGCCTACTAACCAGGATGACCCCGCATTATGGCTCTGGACATCCGGCAGCACGGGGCGGCCAAAAGCTGCCGTGCACTCTCACTACGACTGGACCTACTGCTGTGAGTTGTATGCTCGCGATGTGTTGGACATCCGGGAACGCGATGTCACATTTTCTTCCTCGAAACTATTTCACGCTTACGGACTGGGCAACGGGCTGATGTTTCCGTTTCACGTGGGCGCGACGACTATCCTGTTCCCGCACAGGGCCAAGGCAAAGGCAATTCTAGAAACGGCACAAGCGAATCGGCCGACTCTCTTCTTCTCGGTGCCCACGCTCTACGCCGCGATGCTGCATGAGATTGAACAAGGGATGGATTGTGATCTGAGATCGGTTCGCCTCGCGGTTTCCGCCGCCGAGCCTTTGCCGGCAGATATATTCCGCCGCTGGAAGGATCGCTTCGGCATTGAGATTCTCGACGGCATCGGATCCACCGAAGTCTTGCACATCTATCTCTCTGCGCGAGCAGGACAAGTTCGTCCCGGAAGCACGGGCCAGGCTGTCCCCGGCTACGAACTTTCTTTGATCGATCACGCCGGACATCCCGTATCCGCCGGCGCAATCGGCGACCTGATGGTAGCGGGGCCCAGCACAGCCTGCTGTTACTGGAATCGTAAAACCATGACCCGAGACCGCATGCGCGGCCGATGGTTCTTTACGGGAGACAAATTCAAGGTCGACGAAGACGGCTACTATTGGTATGTCGGCAGATCTGACGACTTGTTCCGAGTCTCCGGTCAATGGGTCTCGCCGATTGAGATCGAGTGCACGTTAATTGAGCATCCCTGTGTCTTAGAGGCCGCGGTCATCGCGTACGAAGAAGATACTGGCGTTCACACCCCGAAAGCCTTCGTTGTCCTCCGACAAGAAAATGCGGCCGGCGCGGAATTAGTTAGGGAGCTCCAGGACTTCGTGAAACAACGAATTGCAGCGCACAAATATCCTCGGCACATTGAATTCGTGGACGAATTGCCGAAGACCGCTGCCGGGAAGGTGTTGCGTGACAAGCTCCGCGAGATGGGCCGTCATGCGATGGCTCCGCACTCCGAAGACGCCTAAGTTGCCTAGCCAGTCTTCTCGAAGCCCTCTTCAGCTTGGCCAGAAAGGCGAATCGCCTCAGCTGCTTCAAGGGACAGTTGGATTTCCTCAAACGGGTACGCATTCGAGACTCGAATCAGGCCGGCCGTCGTAAGCTCCGTCAGCAAAACGTAAAATTCTCCAACATCGAGTCCGCAGGCCTCCAGGATCTCCGGAGGCGTCGCGGTACCTTTGGGCTTTGGATGGAGTGGTCCGTGGTGAGCTTGACGCACGATGACGTCGAAGAGCTTGCGAGCGGGTACGGACACCGTTTGCAGCCGGTCTCGGACGAACGAAGCCGGATTCTCCAGGTTGGGCAAGGCGTCGGCCTTAGTCAAACCGCACGTACTCGAATTCAATCGGCATGTTGTTGACGCCTCTGGCGGGTGGAGCGATCCAACTGGCGAACTTGCCCGGCTCGATCACCCGGCCCATGAGGGAGCATACAAACTCATGGTCTTCGTCCGCCGGAAGCCACTCGGTTGACTTGCGCACCCACTCTTCTTCGGAGAGAACTCGCCCGTCGGTGCTCACGAACTGGCCTGCAAAGCTTCCGATTTTGCGGTGGAATCCGACGTGCGGCAACGTGATGCGGAACGGGATACCCATTTTTTCCGGAATGCGGTTCCAGCGATCGACTCCCGCTTGAATTTCATGTGTGTAGTCATCGCGCAAGCGCGCATTAAGAGCCGTCAAGGCAGGCACGGACTGGTCCACAATCCGTCCCTTTTCTAGCTCTGGTACCGTATAAACGTTGCGCGCGAGCGAGTGGTCGTCGTCGATCTTGGCTTCATCGTAGCGGCCTTTTAATCCCCCCGTGTAATAACTCGCTGCGTTCGAGGAGATCTCTGAGCCGAATAAGTCGAGCGTGACGCTATAGTGAAAATTCACGAACCTTTGCAGGGTTTCCAGATCGATCACTCCGTGAGCGCGAACCTGGGCAGGATCCGTCAAGTTGTGTTCGCGCATCACTTCGCAGGTGCGTTGCAGCACGCGCGCCACGCCGGACTCGCCGACAAACATGTGATGCGCTTCTTCCGTCAGCATGAACTTCGTCGTGCGCGCCAATGGGTCAAAGCTGGACTCGGCCAGCGCCGCCAATTGGAATTTGCCGTCACGGTCCGTGAAAAACGTAAACATGAAGAACGCAAGCCAGTTGCTCGTTTTCTCATTGAACGCTGTGAGGATTCGCGGGTTGTTCACGCTTCCGGAGCGTCTTTGCAACAGTGCCTCGGCCTCTTCGCGGCCGTCGCGCCCAAAATACCGATGGAGAAGATAGACCATGGCCCACAAATGGCGTCCCTCTTCGACATTCACCTGAAAAAGATTCCGCAAGTCATACATGGAGGGACACGTCGCACCCAGCAGTCTCTGTTGTTCCACCGAGGCTGGCTCGGTGTC